>Ga0073932_1007155_pt1 | contig 10959 bp, 7 predicted proteins | sample DewCreD2012metaG_FD_76967 | JGI IMG/M metagenome (GOLD analysis project Ga0073932, IMG submission 76967) | Hot spring sediment bacterial and archeal communities from British Columbia, Canada, to study Microbial Dark Matter (Phase II) - Dewar... ...
ATTTGATCCACATTGACGATGCGGCTCGGATCGTTCACGCTGTTGCCGATCGGGTGGATCCGCCCGAGCTTTTCAACGTTTCCGATGGGCAACCGGCCGATCGCCGCGAGTATTTTGCATTTGGGGCAAGGCTGCTCGGGCTTCCCCCGCCCGAATTCGTTGAGCCGGCCCCGGCCCCCGATTCTCAGCGGCACGACGGCGAGAACAAAAGGGTGTGCAGTCGCAAGTTGTTCGACTGCTTGGGCATAGAACTCCAGTACCCCAGCTATCGCGAGGGCTGGACGGCAACCGGTGCTCCATAGCCGGGTCCGATGGCCGGGATCGAACTTCTGCGACGCTTGAAACGCCGACAGGGGAATTGCCGAACCTGCGGATTGTGGCGGATATTCCTTCAATGCCGACGGTTCGCGCTGCCGATGCACTATTGGGGAAGACGGCCCATGCGCGGCGACGGCCTCCGGGAGACGAGGCGGCGCAGACCGCAATGAAGTGCGCAGGGGCGAGTGTTCGGACGACCAGCGGACCCATCTGCAAGGCGATCGTCATCGGTCGCCGGTCCGAAAAGAATCCAAGGGGGGATGCCATGATCCGGCGAATCGTGTGGGCTTTGGTGTGCGGGGCCGCTCTCGGCACGGCCTTCTCGGCCGATCGAGCCGAGGCGCAACAGGCGTTCAATCGCCAGTGGGGACGAACCTACAGCACGCAAGACTGGAATCGGTTCTACCACTATCCTTACGTTTACTATCCGCAGAACTTCTGGGGCGAGGACTACTACCGCAGCAGTGAAGACATGTACTATCGCTACCCGCCCGAGATGCGCGTGCCGGTGTACAACAAGAGCTGGCAGAACTATTATCCGGATGCTCGGCGGTACCATTCCGGGCACCATTTCAACCTCGACGTGTTCTAAGTTTAGATAATATCGATCTTTGCGGCATCGCTGCGGTGGGGCGAACGGCCCGCCGGGTGAAATCGTCGATCCAAGCAACATCAAACGGCGGCCCGAATTCATCGTCGGGTCGCCGTTGCTCGTCTTTATCCCTCGCGCGACGGGGAATAACTTCTTTCGTGCAGAGGAGAACCGCTTGTTTTTGGCGAGCGAGAAGTCGATGGAGGCTGCTTGTTGACGCTGGTTGAGGCCGTGGGAAACCCTGGACCAAACGTCTGTTGCACGTCTTTCGGTCGCTTCGATGCGCTCTTGCGAGTGTTGCCCGTTTTCTCGCTTCACTTGGCGGGCGAATGTAGCGGTCGCACCGTTTGCCTCCCAACATCTTGGGGGCAGGGTTTGAGAATCGACAAGCGGTACCGTTGCCGTCGCTAAAGGGGGGTTGCCAAATAGCCCGATCGATAAAATAATGCTCACTTAGGTTGAGGGGCTTGCCCCAAGACCGACGCCCTTCGTAGGTCCCTGCCCCGCCTACGGGGGGCTTTTTTTATTGCGCATTTCTCCAGTGACGATCGTCGTACGGTCCGGCCGTGGCGTTCGGCTTTGCTGCGGCCCTCTTTGACTGCGTGGAACGTTGATCGCAGTTGGCTCTGGCGGACCGAAACCTTCGTGATCGTTGTCGGCTCGGGCGGAGTGAGCAGTCGCATTGGGCGACGGCGTTCAGACCGCTTGACTTCTGTGTGACTTTTGCTGGCGTAAGCGAGTCGGTGCGGCTTCGAAAGGGGCGGAGCTTTTTTGGCAAAGGCTGTTTTCGGGTGCGGCCCATGATAAAATCCACGGCGAGCGGGGAGAGTATTGCTATACTCGATGGCCGGCGCGGCGTGCGGGTGGCTGCTTCGTTGCGACGGCGGCTGTCTTCGACAATGTGTGAACCGATTTGAGCGACCCGATTTGGCCAAAGCCGGTGGCGACGGGGCCGACCGTCGTCTTTGTGCGGCATTGTTCCGCCCGCACCCACGTGTTTTTCGGCGACCTTCTTTGAGGAGAACAGAATCATGTTGCGCCGAGTTGCCGTTCTCTCCGTTCTTTCGATGGCTGTTGCCGGCGTTTCGTTGGTGTGTGCCGCCGAACCGTTCGACCTGGATCAGTTTCTGGTGGAACTGGAGAAGTTCGGCCGCGAAAATCGGCGATTGAACGTGCCGGCCGACCACGGGCGCTATCTGCAAATGATGGTCGAGGTGAGCAAAGCTCAGCGCGCGTTGGAGATTGGCACATCGAACGGGTATTCGGGCTTGTGGATCGCCCGCGGCTTGCGCCAGACCGGCGGCAAGCTGATCACCATCGAATACGACAAGCAGCGCGGCGGCGAGGCGAAGGAGAATTTCGCCAAGGCTGGGATGAACGACATCGTCACCCTGCATTTGGACGACGCCTTCAAGGTGATTCCGCAGTTGGAAGGCGAGTTCGACTTCATCTTTTGCGACGCCTGGAAGCCCGACTATCTGAAGTTCTTCGAGCTGACGTTTCCCAAGCTGAAGCCGGGCGGGCTGTTCCTGGCCCACAATGCCGTGCGTCAGCCGAACGAGATGAAGGACTTCCTCGATACAGTGAAGAGCCATCCGCAACTGATCACCACGATCGTTCAGATCGGCAGCGACGGCTTTGCCGTCTGCTATAAGAAGCCGGCGGCCGCGGGCAAGTAGCGCGGCGGGAACGCTCGGCCGGGCGATCGCAACGGGCCGCGCGCGAAACGCGACAGCCGCGCGCTGCGACACGCCCCGCAACCGGCTAAGCGCACGGGGGCGGCGAGAGGAAGAATGTCGATGATACGGGCATGACGACGAAAGCAAACGGGCACATGAAGGGACGGGGGGCGCCGGGGACGGGCATCGCGGGTTTGTCTTGCGCACGCGATTTGAATTCATGGGTTCCCGAGGAACTGCGTTCGATTACCAACCCCCAGACGGCGATCCCGGCGATTGCCAAGGATGCCCGGTTGATGGGCGTCATCGGTGATGCCGTTCGTTCGATACCGACTACCCACGAGCTTTACCTTGGTGATGCGCGGTTGTTCAACGGCCTTGAGCGAGAATCAGTTCACTTGGTCGTAACATCGCCGCCCTATTGGACCCTCAAGCAATACCGCGACTCGGAGGGCCAGCTTGGCCACATCGGCGACTACGAGCTTTTCCTCGCCGAGTTGGACCGCGTGTGGTCTCGCTGTTACGCTGCGCTGGTGCCCGGCGGGCGTCTGGTGTGCGTCGTTGGCGACGTGTGCTTGTCTCGGCGGAAGAATGGCGGACGCCACACTGTCGTACCGCTGCATGCTTCGATTCAGGAGCACTGCCGTCGCATCGGGTTCGATAATTTGGCTCCGATTATTTGGTACAAGATTTCAAACGCAGCCCACGAGGTGGAAAACGGCGCCGCCGGCTTTCTCGGCAAACCCTACGAACCGAATGCCGTCATCAAGAATGACATCGAGTTCATTCTGATGGAGAGAAAGCCGGGCGGGTACCGCAAGCCTTCGCTCGCGGAACGCGTGCTCAGCGTGATATCGGCGGAAGACTACCAGCGATGGTTTCAGCAGATATGGGCGGGGATTACCGGTGCGTCCACCCGGTCGCATCCGGCGCCTTATCCGGTGGAGTTGGCGGAGCGCCTGATTAGGATGTTCAGCTTTGTCGGCGATATTGTGTTCGATCCCTTCATGGGCACGGGCACGACCAGCGTGGCAGCGGCCCGGTGCGGCCGCAATAGCATCGGCTGCGAAATCGACCCGCACTACTTCACGATGGCCGAGCGAAGGCTCCGTGAGGAAACCGGCGGGCTGTTCTCGATTGGCCAGATTCGGATACACAGCAGTCAAGTGGGTGGAGAAAATGCCGAAAAAACGGCACGCTTGACGACAAGAGATGGTTGTTTCGAAAGACATCGCGGGCAAAGAGCGTATTGTTGATTGCCTGCCGACTCCCTGCGGAAGACTATTCTTCCTCTACGAAAGACAGGTCATTCGAGACAGGCGAGGAACGCGATGACTGCCAAGAGAATAATTCCGAGCGGCGCCAGCCCGCTTTGTTCCGTTTGCCGCTTCCGTGCCATTGTTTGGTTCTTTGCAGTGTTGGCCGTTGTTGGAATCTCCGCAGGCTTTGTCGAGGCGCAGGAGTTGGACTTTTCGGCCAGCCGCGTGGTGGTGGATTTCAGCAAACGGATTCGCGCGTGGGACGGATTCGGATTCAATTACGTGGAAACCGCGCAAACGCGCGATTACAAGAGCGACCCGCAGGATTACGGCGGGTTTTCTTTGCTTTCGCCGAAGCAGAAGGCGGAAATCGTCGAACGAGTGTTCGGCGACGACGGTTTGCGGGTCGGGCTGTTGAAGATGTTCCTCGACCCGTTCCATCAGTCGTCCGCCGGCGGGCCGTTCGACCACCGCACCACGACGGAGAACATGCGGTTCTTCGCCCGAGAAGGATGGAAAACCGCCAAGGCCGCCGGGCGCGACCTGACGATCATCACCACCCTGTACGGTCCGCCTGCCTACATGACGCGGCAGAAAACGTGGCGCGGACGCGATCTCGACCCGGCGCACAAACGTTCGTTGGCGCTCTACCTGGTCGATTGGGTCAAGTTCCTCCGCGAGCAAGAGGGGCTTCCTGTCCGTTTTGTTTCGCTCCATAACGAAGGCGAAGACTGGATGCGCTGGAATCGGGCCGGTCAGACGGACTACGCGGGCCACGATTTCAATATGTTTTGGCCGCCGGAACTCGTTGCCGAAATGATGGGCGTGGTCCGCGAGGAATTGGACCGCGCCGGTCTGAAGGATGTCGGCGTGACTCCCGGCGAATGCACCAACTGGTATCGATTCGGGGCGTGGGGATATGCCGAGGCGATTGCCGACGATCCGCGGGCGTTGGCGGCGCTGGGGCTGATCACGTCGCACGGCTTCTATGCCGGCAGTTTCGGGCGTTGGTTCGGCGAACACCAAAGCGCCGGGATCGATCGTCTTCGCGCCTTGCGGCCGGAACTGCACGCTTGGGTGACTTCCACCAGTTGGAGCGCCATGGACGCGAAGAACGTCAAGGAACATCACAACAACATCTATACGGCGAAAGTCAACGGAATTATTCCTTGGGCCGGCGTGCAGCGGCCGACCAAGTGGGTCGGCGGCGACCCGAACCCGGGGTCGGCGTTCACGGTGCGCGAGGACGGGTCGTATGAGGTGCGTCGCGGGTACTATTTCTATCAGCAGGTGTCGCGAGCGGGGCAGCCCGGCATGTTTGTCGCGCACACCAGCGCGATGGATTCCGAGCTGGCGGCAATCGCGTTTGCCGCGTCGGACGCCAAGAACCCCAATGCGTTCGTGTTGATCAATCTGGGAAAGACGAAGAAAGCGTGCGTGCTGCTGCGCGGCAACTCGGCGAAGGAGTTCGCCGCGTATCGCACCACCGACGACGGCAAAGACCTCTACCGAGCCGTAGGAACATTGACAGTCGAAAACGACCGGATGGTCTATGAGGCGCCGGGCGGCTCGGTTACCACGTTCTTTGCTCGATAGCCCGCCCAGACGGTATTGCCTTGCGGCCGTTTCGTTCCCTTGATCGAGGGTCGGCGTTGTCGCGGGGCGTGCCATCGGATGTCGCTCGTCGCTTTTGCTTCCCACCGCTCGATGGCGAGCGTTGGCTTTGGGCATGGTTGTTTTTTTGCTCACATGGAGTTGCCGACGATGACTGCTCGACTGTTGCTTCGCCTTGCTGTTGCGTTGACGTTGGTCGTTCTCGCGGCGCCGCGGGTTTCGGAGGCGGCCGAGGCGGCGAAGTCGCTGCCGCGGCTGAAGGTGGCCGAGAACAAGCGGTTCTTGGCCGACGAGTCGGGCCGTCCGTTCTTCTGGCTGGCCGATACGGCCTGGCAACTGCTGCACGATCTCGGCGCCGACGAGCAGCAGCGCTATTTCGCCGACCGGCGGCAGAAGGGCTTCAATGTCGTACAGACGGTCATCTTGGTCGAATTGCGCGGCGACCGACCCAACGCCTTCGGGCACCAACCGATCGAACCTCGCCGGCCCGATCGGCCGATCGTCCGTCCCGGCGCGGACGACGACTACTGGGACGATATCGCCCGTTCGCTCGCCTTGGCTGAGAAGCACGGCATCTACCTCGCCTTGCTTCCCACCTGGGGGAAAAACGTCACCAGCAATTGGCAAAACGGGCTGGTTGACGGGTTCTTTACCGTCGAAAACGCGGAAGCCTACGGGCGGTTCTTAGGTTCCCGCTTCAAAGATCACGCGAACATCGTGTGGGTACTCGGCGGCGATCGGGCGGCGCCGACCGATCCGGCCCGCGCCATCTGGAGATCGCTGGCCCGCGGCATCGTGTTGGGCCTGTGCGGCCGCGAGGATTACTCGGCCGCGCTAATGACCTATCACACCAGCGGGCCGGGAAGCACGGCTTGGTTCCTCAACAACGAGGCGTGGATGGATTTCCACGGGTTGCAGTCGGGGCATGGTCGTTGGGCGATGAATTGGATTTGGGTGGAACATGCTTACTCGATGAAGCCCGTCATGCCGGTGATCGACCTGGAAACGAGCTACCCCGAGTTCCGCCACGGCAGGCCGCCGACGACGACGCCCGGCGCGCCGGCTATTGGGCCATGTTTGCCGGGGCGGCAGGCCATACGTACGGGCATCACAGCATTTGGCAGATGCACTCCCCGAAGTATCCGGGAGTGGCCAACCCGAAGCGATACTGGTTCGATGCCCTCGACGCTCCAAGCGCCCGACAGATGGGCCACCTGCGGCGGCTGTTCGAGTCGCGGCCGTTCGCCACCCAGCGGCCGGCGCTGGAATTGATCGCCGATGAGCAAGATCGGCCGTGGGAGATGTGTTTGGCGCTGCGCGGCGACGGCTTCGCGATGATCTACACGCCGACCGGTCGAAGCCTGAAGATCGATCTGTCGAAGCTCGCATTCCCGCGCGCGACGGCGTGGTGGTTCGACCCGCGACAGGGATCGGCCGTTCGCTTGGGGGAATTCGCGTGCGATCGGGTTGCCGATTTCGATCCGCCCAGCGACGAACAGCCCGGCAACGACTGGGTGTTGGTGCTCGACAACCCGGCCAAACGCTACGGGCCGCCGGGAGAGCCATTGGTCGGAACGACTCGATCGTAGCCGCATCCGTTCATCCCATCAGGCTCGGTTTGCGGAATGGCTGCGGGCCAGCGCGAGCAATGCGCGTGCTGCTACGCCAGCGAACGATCGTAGTTGAAGCGGAAGCGTTCCCAGCCCGGAAGCGGCACATCGTACCAATCGCTCAGCGGATCGGGCGAACCGACCAGATCGACCACCAAGTGACGCACGCGAATGCGTTCGTTCTCGACATTGCGGAGATCGAAGGGCGATTCGGGCCGAAAGACCCAAAGGCCCGATTCCTTTCTCGCCCGCAGTTGCACGCCGCGGCGGTCTTCCAGAATGGCGCCGCGCAACTGATCTTCGGGCAACGCCACGCGCGAAATCATCAACGGCGGCCGGCCGAAAACCGTCAACGAACACGGCACGGGGCAACAGGCGGTCAACTCTTCCCATTGGCGGCGGCCGGCCTCGAGGCTGAGCGTTACTTGACGCATACCCAAACGGGCGAGTTCTTGGGCCGCCAAGCTGTTGAGCACGGCCAGTCCCGGCCCCGCTTCCAAGCGCACGCGGGCCTTTCGGGCCAAGTGCCAACCGCCCCAGCTATTGACCTCAACCGTTATCCCCGTGCGAGCGCACGCGGATAACAATTTTTCAATGCCAGCGATGTCTGCCTCGAAGAAGACGGACGGCAGCGCAGCGATCACTGTCGTCGAACCGGCGGCCCCCAGCACGCGGCGAAGCGATTCGACCGAAAGCCCTTCGACCACGGCCTCGCCGATCGAAACGCGCGAAAGGAACTCCGCCGCTTGCTCCTGGCTCAGTCGGACTCGCGTCGGGCGGTCGCCCAGGTGCAAGCGATTCAAAGGGTGCGGCTCTCGCTTTTCCAGCAATGCCTGAAGCCCTTGCGGCAACGGATGGCGGACTTGATCCGACGGGCCTTTCGCCGCTCGCCGCAAGTGGGCCGCAACCGTATCGAGCAGGGCGTTGTACGCCCGGGGCACGAGCAAGTAGTCGGGATCGTTCGTTTCCCCCAGTCCAAGTTCGAATCCGGCCAACGGCGCGGCCTCGAGTCGTTCGAACATGCTGCCGATGGCCACAGCCTTATGCGGCCGGCGAACGACGGTCTTCGGCACCGTCCAAGAAACGGTTTGGCCCAAGCAGACCAGGCGACAGGCGATTGCGCGCGCTTCGACGCGAACCTCGAAGTCGTATTGCGGCAGGCCTTCGTCGTCCGACGACCGGTCGTCTTGTTTCGATTGATCGTCTTGCCGCGGTTGATCGCCGTTTAGCTGCGATTGATCGAGGTCGGCCGCGACGGAGGAATCATCTGGGTTCGACAACCCCTGCGAATCTGATTGCGCGGCACCGCGCCTGCGTCCCGCGGCCGTGCCGGTCAATGCATTTCGTTCGCCATCCCAATAGCCGCAGGTGGTTTGCCGGCCTGCGTAGGAGGTCAACTGTTCGGCGGCGGATCGCCATCGCTCGGGATCGCCGTTGGGCGAGTCGATCGCTTCGCGGTACAACGAGACGGCCCGCCGCACCCACTCGGCGTTCTTCAGCCGCCCTTCGATCTTCAATGCCCGCACCCCGGCCGCCGCCAATTCGTCGAGCCGATGCGCGCCGCACAGGTCGTGCATCGAGAAGAGCGGGGACGAACCATTTTTCGCGCCGCTCCACGGCACGCGGCAGGGGCTGGTGCAGGCGCCGCGATTGCCGCTGCGCCCGCCGACCCAACTGGAAAGCAAGCATCGGCCCGAAACGCAAAAGCACAAGGCCCCTTGCACGAAGACCTCGGTTTCCACCGGGCCTTTCGAGGCGGCGGCAATCTCGCGGAGGGTCATTTCGCGGGCCAAGACGACCCTCGCCACGTTGAGCGATTGGGCGGCCGCAACGTCGGCGCTGTTGCAAATGGCCGCTTGGGTGCTGAAATGCACGGCAAGGCTCGGCAGTTCCCGCACCATGGCCAGTACGGCCGGATCGCGGACCAGAACCGCATCGACGCCCGACTCCGATGCCAAGGCGAGGATTCGGGCGGCTTGGCCCAGTTCGCGCTCGGCCACATCGGTGTTGAGCGTCAAATAGGCCTTCTTGCCGCGGCTGCGCACCTCGGCCAGCGCGGTTCGAAACTGTTCCACACCGAAGTTCGCGGCCCGACGCCGCGCGTTGAGCGTTTTCAGGCCGAGATACACGGCATCGGCGCCGCTTTCCAGCGCCGCGACAAGCGAATCCGGGGCGCCCGCCGGCGCGAGCAACTCCAATCGCCGAACGTCCACCGGGCCGCCGCCTCCGGCCAGAGTCGCTTCGCCGTCCACGAACCCAACCTCTCATCAACCGAGCATCGAGAGCGCCGCGGGGCTACTTCGTCCGGCTGGTGACTTCGACCAAATGATAACCGAATTGGGTGCGGACCGGACCCTGCACCACGCCCACCGGCGCTGAAAACACCACCCGATCGAACTCGGGGACCATTTCGCCCGGTCCGAACTCGCCCAGATCTCCGCCGTCTTGCCCCGAAGGGCAAAGCGAATGCTCGCGGGCCAATTGGGCGAAATCGCCGCCGGCCTCGATCTCTTTCTTCAGTTGCTCACACGACTTCTGATCTTCGACGAGAATGTGACGGGCGCTGGCTCGGGCCATTAGTGGTTCTCCACGTGGAAGCCGGATTGGCCCGCCGCTTCGATCCCCGTGATCTAAAACTTGTTGCAGGCCGGATGCGAGAAGTTTACGCCCCGGCATCGCTATTGACAAGGCGCAGGTGTCGGCCGGCCCGCATTGTTCGCGCCTTGCGCGGGCGGTTGTCGGCCGGTCCGCAATGCGGCAGTTGAAGCTCGATTCGCACGGTAGGGCGGTTCGATCGCCGCGCGAGCCGGACACGGGCGGGGAACGTGAGACCAATGGTTCAGTCGATGCGGGCCGTGTGCTGTGTTGTAAGGAATTGGGCGGCAGGCGGGAGAAGCCGCGTCTTAGGCGCTTGTCGCCTTGCAGGTATTGCGATATTGTTGAAGCAGTTTGCGCCGCACCGGTCGGCGGCCGATGTTATCGGCTGTCGAGCGGCGCGAGCAACTCCTTGGCGATTCGGGAGTCGCCGCCAGCGCGCCATGCCTGGCCTGAGAACGCATTTCGTTCGTTGTCGAAGGGCTTTGTTATGAAAGCGGCATACATCAAGGGTACGGGTTCTCCTTCGCGGATCATCTATGGCGATCTTCCCAAGCCGAAGCCGGTGGGCAAACAGGTTCTCGTCAAGGTCGAGGCCGTCAGCGTCAATCCGATCGACACCTATTTGCGGTCGGGAATGGTGAAGATGGATCTGCCCAGCCCGTACATCATCGGCTGCGACTTGGCCGGCGAGGTCGTGGCCGCGGGCCCCGAGGCCGCACGATTCAAGAAGGGCGATCGAGTTTGGGGAAGCAATCAAGGGCTGCTCGGCCGGCAGGGCACGTTCGCCCAGTTCGCCGCCGTCGAGGAAGACTGGCTTTATCCGATTCCGCCGGATGTTTCGGCCGAGTCGGCGGCCGCCGTTGCGTTGGTCGGAATCACGGCTCATCTGGGACTGTTTCGCTGCGCACAACTGAGGGATGCCGAGCGGGTATTTGTTTCGGGCGGCTCGGGCGGCGTGGGATCGTGCGTGGTGCAAATGGCCAAAGCCACCGGGGCCGAGGTGGTTACCACGGCCAGCACTCCGGCGAAGGCCGACATCTGCCGCCAATTGGGCGCCGACCATGTGATCGGCCTGCGTCAGCGCAACTTCGCGGCGGCGTTGGCGGAACTCGGCCCGTTCCATGTGTGGTTCGAGACGAGCCGGAAAATCGATTTCGACCGCGTTGTTCCGATGATGACCCTCGGAGGACGAATCGTGGTGATGGCCGGCCGTGAGGCGCGGCCCCGGTTCCCCCTTGGGCCGTTCTACGTTCGTGATCTGAAGCTTTTCGGCTTTGCCATGTTCAACG
>Ga0073932_1007156_pt1 | contig 10958 bp, 6 predicted proteins | sample DewCreD2012metaG_FD_76967 | JGI IMG/M metagenome (GOLD analysis project Ga0073932, IMG submission 76967) | Hot spring sediment bacterial and archeal communities from British Columbia, Canada, to study Microbial Dark Matter (Phase II) - Dewar... ...
GATCAACCTGACGTCGCAGGGAGCGCTGGTGGTGATTCCCTGTGGCAAAGGTACTGTTCTGATTGATCAGGTTCTCTGGGACCCAACCGACGAGACCCCGCGTCTTGGGCATCGCAGTTCCGCCTCGTGGGAATCCACGGGCAGAGACAAAGCCTTGGGCAAAGGCGATCCGGTGTTCGCCAGCGCGTATATCGAAGCGCGCGCCCGCGGCTATGTTTCCCAATTGCTGTCCAATCTGGGCGCCAAACCGATCCCGCCGGAGCGTTATCCCGGCGAAGCCGATGCGACCGCACACACGGCGCTGCTCTTTCACTTCAACCGGGCTCCAGCTCTGCTTGCGGACTCGGGACCCTTGGGGTTGGATGTCGAAACGCGCCAGGCGGTTCCGTTCACGGAGGGCCGCTTCGGTCAAGCGCTGGCGATGCGGGCCGATTCGGAGTTTTGGGTGCCGGATTCGGGGTACTTATTGCACGATTCTCCGGCCTTTAGCGTGGATGTCTGGATTCGTCCCGCGGAGGAAACGCCTTCCAGACCGCAGGTGATTCTCCTCGCGGAAGCGAATTTCCCCAAGTTCGAGATCGCGCTGACGACCAACCGCCAGATTCGTTATCTGTGGATCGATCGTCCCGGAGGACAAGGCGTGATCGAGACGAAAGAGACGGTTCCCCCCGGGCAGTGGACCCGCGTAACCCTCGTCCAGGATTTTGGGCATCCGAAGGGCGGCGACACGCCGAACGCCATCCGCATCTATCGGAATGGAAAGCTGGCGCTGGAGCGCCAGACCGACGGCTTTTACCACTATCGGGGCAACATCGTGCTGGGCGCCAGTGGCCCCTGGCGCTCCCGGGTCGGCAACTTGGAAAGTTTTGTCGGCGCCATGGATGACCTTCATATTCTGAAACGCGCCATGCGGGCTGAGGATTTTGAACCTTAACGGGATCATCCGGTCTCGATGATTTACAGACGGACAAGCGGCAGATGCTGAACGCACGCCATCCACTTCTCAACGCTTCGTCGTCAAGCGGAAATGAATCGTCCACAGGCGCGCTGCGCCTGGAACCGACGGCCAAAGGCCTGAACGTGCGGAGCGGCGAGTTACGCCTGTTTTTCTTTTCCACCGATCCGCGCTATCGCACGCATATCCATCCGTTGCACGCTCCCGGCATCGAGTGTCCGATGAGCCGTTTCCGCCCCGTCAGTCACCCTTGGCAGTATGGGGTTTTCGTGGGGCTGAACCACGTCAATGGCCTCGATTTTTGGTGCAGCGGCGATGCCTATTACGATCCCGCCGTTCGGGGCGTCATGCGCAACCGGGAGCTCGTGGACGTGGCCGCGGACGAACAGGGCATCCGTTTCACTGCCGTCAACGACTGGCGCGGTCCTTCTGGCGCCCCCGTGCTGGAGGAGCGGCAGCAGATCCATGTGCCGGTACAGAACACCCAGGTCAGCTACGTGTTGGACTGGAACTGGGAATTGATCGCGCGGTACGGCGACGTCGCCGTTGACGCGTCGGCCTATGGCGGGCTGTCCGTCCGGCTCGTTGGCCAGCCTGACACGCGACGCCACTTGAACTCGGAGCGACAGACCGACGCCGAGTGCGCCGAGGCCGCGGCGCGCTGGTGCTGCGTGGCGCAGCCGGTGGACGGCGTGGGAACGTACACGCGGGAGACGGCCGCCACGTATGCTTACGCCGGCGTGGCGCTTTTCGATCATCCCGCCAACCCCGCTTTTCCCAACCGCTGGCGCGTCGATGGCGCCGGGATGATCAATCCCTGCCGGGCCTTGTCGGGTCCCTGGCGCATTCCAGGCGGCGAAAGCGCCCGCGCTCGCTACCGGTTGTTCGTCTTTCTGGGCCTTCCGCAGTACGAAGCGATCGAACAAGCCTATCGACAATGGGCGCCGTCGCCATATGAAACCAACCGTCTTGATTCTTGACGATGAGGTGTTGGCGCGAGATTGGCCCTATACGGCCGCGCGGCTGGAAGACCGCCTTCGCCAGGCCGCGACCATCCGGTGGGCACAGCCAACGGAGACCGAGACGCTGGACTGGGCGGACGTGCGGGCCGTGGCGCTCTTTGCCGGCAACCTCAGCGCCGCCGTGTTGGATCGCGCCCGGCAGCTTCAAGCGGTCGGCGGGATTACCGACGCCCTGGGGCCTGCTTGTTTCGACCAACTGACGGCCCGCGGCATTCCGTTTATCGATGCCACGCGCGCCTGGGCGCCCTCGGTGGCGGAATGCGGTTTTGCCCTGGCCCTGTGCGCGCTGCGCCGCATTCCCCACTGGCATGCGCGGCTCGGAAAGGGCGATTGCGACTGGCGCTATCCCTACGGGCAGTTCTGCGACGACCCCCACTTCATCAACGGCGAGCTGGGAACGAAAACCGTCGGGGTGGTCGGGCTCGGCCAGATCGGCAGCCGGCTGGCGTCCTGGTCGCAGGCTTTCGGCGCGCGCGTGCTGGCCTACGATCCGTTCGCGCCGGCGGAGCGTTTTGCGCAGGCCAGGGCCGTCGCCGCGCCGCTCGATGAAATTATCGCGGTCGCCGAGATCCTGTTTGTCGCCGTGCCGCCGACGCCCTCGGCCCGGCGTTCGATTTCCGCCGCTCGCGTCCGGCGCCTGCGGCGCGGCGCGATTGTCGTCACGGTGACCCGCGCCGACGCGATCGATACGGACGCCTTGCGCGCGCGCGTCTTGGCCGACGAACTGTGTTGGGCAGCGGACGTGTATGACCGCGAACCGCTGCCGGCGGACGACCCCCTTCTGGGGCGGAACAATGTGGTGCACATTCCCCATATAGCCGGCCGGACGCGGGACGCCAATCTGCGCCTGGCGGATTGCCTGGCCGACGATTTTCTGCGGATTTTCAAGGGAGAACCGCCGCAAGCGGTCCTCACGCCGCGCGCCGTCAGCATCCGGACCAAACGGCGACGCCTGGCGGTTCGGCATCCTGGCGCAGAAGAGGAGAAGATTTGCGCAAAACGTGATAGACGAAACCGCTGGCTTTGCGAGACACTGACACCATGACGAACCAGGACAACGGCGAAGTGCGCGTGGCCTACTTGAGACCGGCGCAGATTCAAGAGCGCTTGAGGCGGCGGGCGGTGGTATATGTGCCGGTCGGTCCATTGGAATGGCATGGTCCGCATCTGCCGCTGGGGGTGGACCCGATCAACGCCGAACGGGTGGCCCTGGCCGCTTGCGCGAGGACGGGCGGGGTCGTGTGGCCGACGCTCTTTTGGGGGACGGAACGCGAACGGCCGCCCGAAGTGCTCAGGAATCTCGGATTCGAGCCGGATCGGCACATCGTGGGCATGGATTTTCCAGGGAATTCGCTGCCCAGCGCCTATTGCCGGGAGGAAACGTTCGGACTGCTGGTGCGCGAGGTATTGGAGCAGATTTCGCGCCTGGGGGCGCAGGCGGCCATCATCGTCAACGGTCATGGGGCGACCAACCACAACGAGGTTCTGCGCCGTCTGGCCACGGAGTTCGATCGAACCACGCCGCTGCGCGTGACGGTGCGGATGGCGATGCCGCGGGCGAGCATCGAGGCGGGCACGATTGCCCACGCTGGCGGGGACGAGACCAGCCTGATGCAGTACTACGCGCCGCAGACGGTGGCGCTGGAAACGCTTCCGCCGGCGGACCGGCCGATTCGGTACGAGGATTTTGCCATTGTGGACGGGCCTGGATTCGACGGCAAGGGCAGGTCCGACCGTGTGGTCGAGGACGATCCCCGGACGCGCGCTTCGGCGGAAAGAGGACAAGCCTTTTTCGAACAAACGGTGGCTGAAATCGTGACCATGGTCAGGAGTATGGAATGAAAACCGTAAAACAAGTGCGGAACAGTCGTGTCCAACCGTGCGAGGAACGCCCGGCCAGAACCGAACCGTTGCCTTGGGAATTGCCCGGCGCTCACTGGATGGGCGAGGAGGAACTGGCGCTGGTGGGACAGGTTATTCGGGCGCGCAGTCCGTTTCGATACTATGGCCTGGACCTGCAGCGGATGGCGGACCGGCTGGAAACGGCCTTTGGGCGGCGGCTGGGGCGGAAATATGCGCTGGGCGTCAACAGCGCGACGGCGGGCTTGCACGTCGCCTTGGCGGCGTTGGGGATCGGGCCTGGGGATGAGGTTCTGCTGCCGGGTTATCTCTGGGTGAGTTGCCTCAGTGCGATCGTGCGGCTGGGCGCGATTCCGCGGCTGGTGGATATCGACCGCACCTTCTGCATGTCGCCGGAGGATCTGCGTCGCAAGATCGGCCCGCATAGTAAAGCCGTCATGTTGATTCACATGAGCGGAGCGCCCGGCCGGGTGGACGAGATCGTTCGAATCTGCCGGCGCCACAAACTGGCGCTGCTCGAAGATTGTGCTCAAGCCAACGGCGCCGCTTTCCACGGCCGTCCGGTGGGCTCTTTTGGCGATCTGGCGGTCTTCAGTTTCCAGCTCAACAAAAACATGTCCAGCGGCGAAGGCGGCATGATCGTCTGCGACCGGGAGGAGCTCTACAAACGCTGTTTCGCGATCCACGATCTGGGCTATGCCCGCAACGCGGCCGGCCGGCTGGACGTTCGCGACGAACGCTATCAGCTTTGGGGCGTGGGCAGCCGCATGAGCGAATTGACGGCGGCGATGGCCTTGGCGCAGTTGAAAAAACTTGACCGAATCGTTCGGGCGATGCGAACGGCAAAATGGACGATCCGCAAACAATTGGCCGAAATCTCGGGCCTTGCGTTTCGTGAGATTCTCGATCCCGCCGGCGACAGCGGCCCCTTTCTGATCACGATCTATCCGCATCCCGATGCATGTCGGACGTTCACCCAGGCCCTGCGCGCCGAGGGAATCCGAGGACCCGAAGGCAGCGGCGTCTGCCTGGCGATGGAAGAATTCGGACTGCATTGGTATTTCAACAATCCCAGCCTGGTAAACCGGCGCGGTCTGACGCCCAACGGTTGGCCGTGGACGGATCCAGCGAACGTTTTCGCCAAAGATTACGGGTATGGCCGCGGGACCTTGCCGGTGTGCGATGACTTGGCTTCCCGGTCCGCTTTGTTGACGATCGCCTCGTGTCTGACCCGGCAAGATATCCGCGACATCGTCAAGGCCTTCCGCAAGGTGGCCCGTCGCGTCTTGGGCGGCGGATGAAAAGCTGCGGGGCGGCGCGGCACGGCGACTCAGGGGGCGTCAGCGCTTCATGCGGCGGATCCGTTCCGTGATGCCGCGCCAATAGGCGACGCAGCGTCGAGCTATCTCCGCCGGGCCGGAAGGCGGTTGCAGCTCCACGCCAAGATTGGAGAGCAATTGTACGGCATACTCTCCGGCCCGCCGCCGGATGTAGGCGTTGCGGATCGGATCGTCCCAGCACACCTGGTCAACAATCAGGCGGCCTTTGCCCACCGGCACGACGGTCAGCGCGCCGTGGGAAGTCAAAGGCTGGACGCTGTTCGCGGGGCCGGAAACACCCAACCGCGCGATCGGGTGCCGGTCTTTGACGACGCATAGCCATCCGGTATCGATCCAGTCCGTCTCGAAATGGCCCAAGCCCTGTCGCAGCGGGTGGTCGCCGAGCCAGTCAAGGCGTGTCGGATATGGTGATTGGCCATCCGCCGATCCCAGCGGGAGCGGTTTTAAGTCCATTCCGATGGCCGCCGCAAGGTCCCGAACTTGCGCTTCGGAAAGCCGGTGCAGCAAGACCGTGCCGCCTTCTCGTGCGTAGGGCAGCCAGTTGGCGGGCTCGGCCAGAAAACGGGCGCCTTGCGGGGCGGCGGCATCGACAAGCCAGCAGGCGGCGGTTTGGCCGTTGGTTGCGTTTGTTGCGCCGAGTGCCTGCCAGACCTTGCCGATGACCACGGCGGGCCGCGGCGGACCGCCGAGATGCCGGGCGGCATCGGCCAGATACGACAACGAACGCCCCAGCAGGGCGGCGGCCCCCGGTTCGTCCTGGGCCAACCCCTCAGCGATCAGCAGGGTGCAAACCAACGCGCGGCCTTGGCCATGCCGGATTTCCAGCAACGGCGCCAGCGTCAGGCCGGGATGCCTTTCCAGGCGCGGGATGCCCGCCAGACCGGCTTCGAGAATGGTCAAAACGTTCCCGCCGTCCGGCCGCCACAGCGGCCGTTGCGCGACCGCGAAGTTCGGGACGTGTTGGCGAACGGGCGGACTATAGAACCGACCGGCCGCGCCGATCCAATAGCGCAAGGCCGGCTCCGGAATGTCCTGAACCGCAGGATGGGCGGGCGTTTTTTTGTGCGCCATAACCATCGCGCGGTTTGCGCTGCGCAGCGGAACGCCTCCGAACAAGGATGGCAAAGATTCGTCTTCGAGAATGAGCGCGCGGCCCCCATCGGCAACGAATCGTTCCAAGGCGCGCCATTGATTCCCGGAGGGACGGCTGCGCCGAGGCACGACCACCAGCGTGGCGCGGTCCGGCAACTCGCGGACCGCGCGGGCGGACGATAACGCGGGGAGGGCGACGACGTTGGTCAGCGTGCCTACCCGGGGCCAGATCACGACATTGGTCGGCGTGAGCAGCCCCGCGCGGGGAATGACGCCGAGCGGCAGGCGATCCCGGTAATGTTCCGTTCCTTCCCTGTCGAGCAGGCGGAGTTCCAATTGCCAGGTGGTCGGGGCGGCCGCGGGCGGCAAGGTGCAAGCCAGCGTCCAACGCCGATGTTCCGTCTCCGCCAGAACCATGGGGGTTTCGCCCGCGGACAACACGTTGGTTTGCTCGTCCAGGACGGCCCATGCGACGCGGCCCTGAAACGGAATAAACCGGTCGTTCATCGCCTCGAACGTCCGCGTGTACGGTTCACCGGCCCAGGCCCCGCCGTTCCATTCCAAGGGCGCCACGGCGACGTCGGCCATGGCACGGTTTGCCAATTCCACCATCTGAGCATCGTAAGTGGCGGCGCCGTCGGCGAGGGACCAAAAACTGAACCGGTCTCCGAACGGCATGATGCTGCAAAAGTAAGGTTGCCGTCGTTGTTCCAGAAGGCCCATGTACGTGCTGGTCGATTGCGCCAGCCGTGCCCAATAGCTGCGCACGTCGCCGCGCGTGGCACCATCCACGTGCACATAGGCCTGGTCGCCGAAGAGCACACCGCCCATGTGCAGGTTGAATCCTTCCGCCCATTCGTCGTTCGACCAAGGCCGATCGCGCCGATAACGGCGGTCGGCGTCGTAATGATAGTATGTCCAATAGAGAAAACATTTCCATTGCCGGGCCGATAGGGGAAAGGCCGGATCGGTTTCAAAACCCCAGGCGTGGAGAGCGTCAAAAAAATCGCTCGCGCCGCCGAGCGTATAATCGTGGCTCGAGGTCACGGGGCGGGTCGGGTCCACGTGGCGGGTCTTGTGGGCCAGTTCCATCAAAAACCGGCGCGAAGGCGCCCACGGTGTGGAAATGCCGTAATCGTTGAAGGTCCCTTCGTTGGCCACCGCCCAGACGATGACGCTGGGATGGTGGCGCGAGTGGCGGACATAGCGCAACCATTGGTCGCGCGCCTCGTTCCAGAACGAACGCCGGGTTTCGTTGTAAATCGTGTACAACAGCGGCGACTGCACCAACAGCAGCACGCCGAGTTCGTCCGCGGCGTCCAGGACGCATTGCTCCATGGGATCGTAATGCAGCCTGACCGTGTTGCCCCGCGACGCGGCGATATTCTGCTTGAGCTTTTCACGGGCTTCGGCTTTGGAATGGTTCGGCGAGCCGTAGCGCGTCATGCTCTGGCCGCGCAGGACGAGCTTCCGGCCGTTGAGCCGCAAATCCGTTCCGCGGATGCTGACCTCGCGGAAACCGAAGCGCAGGATGGCCGTATCGTTTGCGATCCGAGCCTCGAGCGGCTCCGGCCGCAGTTCGGCCCGCAACGCATACAGATGGGGGTCGTGAGGCCACCATAGACGCGCCTCCGCCCATTCGGCTTCGATGCGGATGACGCACTGCGTGCCGCCGGGCACGTCGAAGGCCGTCGGAGGCAGGGCGAACACCGCCGCGCCGAGTTCGAAAGCGTCGGACGTGGCGACTTGTTCATGCACCACGGCGTGAAGTTGCCCGCGGTGCGCCGTCGCCTGCGTGTTGACCACTGTGGCGTCCACCCGAAGCCGCATGGCATCCACCGTAGGCGTAATCGTCAGATCGGCCACGTACACGGAGGGCCGGAGCTGGATTTCGGCTCGTTGCCAGAGTCCGACCCGATGGTTGGCGTGGCTCATGGAGAGGGAGTCCGGCGCGGGGTAGCGGTTGGTGGCGACGGTGCTCCAACTGCCGAGACGCAAGGCGAGCCGATTGGTTCCCGGCCGGACGGCGGCGGTGACGTCCATTTCGATCGGCGCATAGCCGCCGACCGCCTTACCGCAGCGGCGTCCGTTCAACCAGACCTCGCAGAGAAAACACGCGCTCTCCAGGCGCAGCAGCGCCGCGCGGCTTGTCTCTTGAGTTCCGAGATCCACATCCCGAACCAACCAGAACCAGGTATTCGAGCCGTCGCCGAAGGCGCCGGGCGTTGCGACCTCCGTCCAATCCGACGGAATGGCGATGGGTGGCGGAACGGTGGCGTCGGTCGGCCCCGCCCGCCACACGCCGTGCAAGGGAATGACCGGGGCGGCGCGAGACGGGACAATGTCGCCGCCGGCTGCACAAGCCAGTAGGCATGGAAGAAGCGCAAAATATCGCAAACCGCGGGTCATGCTGCCTCCGAAAACCCGACACCGCCACAATCCCTCCCGCCGCCCGAGCGCAAAAAGCGCGAATCGGTCATGCCTTATGCGGCGGCGGGGCCGGGAGGCGAAATTGGGCTTGCCGTCGCCATTTCGCCGGACTCAAGCCCATGGCGCGTCGAAACTGGGAGTAGAACCGTTGCGGATAAGGGAACCCCAGGGATTCGGCGATGTCCTGGACTTTGCGATGGGTGGTGGCGAGAAGGCGGCAGGCCGACTCGATGCGGGCGCGTCGGATTTCCTCGGGAATGGACCGCCCCAGAATTTCTTTAAACCGGCGTTCGAGCGTGCGCCGTCCGACGCCTGCGATGGCCGCGACGTCGCGGACCGTGATTTTGTGTCCGAGACGGTCTCGAACGAAACGCAGCGCGCGCGCCACGTGCGGATCGTCCACCGCCAGCAGGTTCGTCGAGTGTCGGGTGGCGACCCCCAACGGCGGAATCCGGATGGGCTTGGAAGGGGGCGGAGCACCGTTCATCATCCGGCCCAGGAGGGCGGCGGCCGCGTAGCCGACCCGCATGCCCGGGACGTTCACGCTGGACAGCGGCGGCCAGGAAATCTCGCAGAGGATTTCGTCATTATCCACGCCGATCAGAGCCACTTGGTCAGGAATCGCGAATCCCGCCATATGACACAGCTCCGACAGTTCCCAGGCCAGATGATCGTTGACCGCAAAAATGCCGACTGGCTTGGGCAGCGACGCAACCCAGGAGCGTAAATCGGGGTTCATGCTGGTCTCATGGATCAGTTCCGGGGGCCCGAGTTGCCAACGATATCTCGCGCAGCGAAAGCCCCGAGCGGCCAAGAGGCGGCAAAAGGCAAGCTGGCGAGAGGTCGAATACCCTGGGATCGGATACCCCAAGCAGGCAAAATGCCTCAACCCCAGGGACAGCAAGTGTTCGGCCGCAAGGCGGCCGATGGCTTGATCGTCCGGACACACGACACCCACCCCTCTGCGGATCCAGTTGGTGGATACGGACACGATGGGCACGCGTCGGCCGATGGTTTTCCGTATTCGGCGCAGGTGTTGCGCATCGTGCGGCAAGAGAATCAGGCCATGCGGCACCCAGGCGGTCAGGCGGCCCGGCCGAAAATCCCACGGCAAGAGACGCAGAATCCAGCGGCCGGATTCCTGAGTATAAGCATGGATGCCACGCAACGCGGAGCGCATGAAGCTGCCGGCTCCGAGAAGATTGGTCACGACCGTCAGCAAATGCTTCTGGGCCTGGCGCGGCATGGGCTCATTCCTGGAATCGGGAGCCGCCAGCGCCCCGCATCGGCCAGCGCACCCCCTTGGCGCACACGTCTTACTCCGGTTTCGATCGTCTCCTACCCGCGGCTTTCGACAACGACGCTGGGCGCCGGCCCCACACGGCCGCCGGCCCCCTCAATGCGAACGTCGAGGCGGTTGGCGCCGGGGCTCAGGGGCCAGGCAAACGTCGCCGCCCTCAGACCGTCCTCATGCGCGACGCAAGGCCAGCTGCGCCAGTCGCTGTCGCCGGGGGTGCAACGCACCAGCAGCTTTGAAAACCACGGGGCGTAGAGGATGAATTCCGCGTTCGTACTGCGGCCGTCGGGATTCAGCCTGACCACGCGCTCCGCGGTCAGAGGCAAACGCAGGTCGGCGCGATTCACGGGAAAGGCGATATCAAGCGGATCGCTGGTGACGACATAGTGGAGGTGCGGATAATAGTGCGGCGTCCACGGCGCATCGTCAGGCCAGTACACCAGTTGGGTCGTGCCTTCCTCGCGGCCGTCGCAGACGCGGTTGTCTTGGAAGTCCGGACGGCAGTGATCGTTGTCGAGGTCGTATCCCAGCATCTGGAACTGATCGAAATGGCAATCCCGCCAAATGTGCAACCCCGTCACCTTCAGCCAGGCCTCGATCTGCGCCTCGTCAAAATGCCGGCGTTGCGGGCGGTCGCCGCGCTTGAGCGCCGCCTGCAGGTCAAGCGCGCTCAGCAGCCGCCCATTGTCTTCGTAGTAAATCAAGAGTTCCGGATCCACCAACACCCATTGCCCCAGATGATCCAGCCAGACCTCGGCGAGGGCATGATTCCAGATGCCGCCCGTGGATTGCGCCAGCGCGTTGCCCGTGGCAGTGACGCCCATACAGCGGCCCAGGATGCCGAACGACGCCAGCGCGTCCACGAACAAACGGCTGAACGCTCCGCAGGCAAACCCCCGGCAGCCTTGAGCGACGGCCTGGAGCAATGTGGGGCCGCTGCGGCCTTGTGCCCGCGCCACGGC
>Ga0073932_1007160_pt1 | contig 10954 bp, 5 predicted proteins | sample DewCreD2012metaG_FD_76967 | JGI IMG/M metagenome (GOLD analysis project Ga0073932, IMG submission 76967) | Hot spring sediment bacterial and archeal communities from British Columbia, Canada, to study Microbial Dark Matter (Phase II) - Dewar... ...
ATCGTGGCAGATCGCTTGATACACCAGCCTGGGATTGCCCGTCAGCGCCGCCTCAACCGCCATCTCCTCGATCTGCGCGCTCAGGCTCGTCAGCGCCGCAACCTGCGGCGGCAACGCCCCAACATACACCCCCTCGAACCCCTTCTTCGACGCCCACACCGGCACCTCCACGCAGCAACCCTCCGGCAGGTTCGTCACCAGTCCGGTGTTCCGTATGTTCCCGTTGAACTCGAACGGCTCACCACCCGTCACCGCCTCGATGATGTAAGCCGCGTACTCGTTGCCACGCTTCACCTCGGGCGGCTTGGCGAACCACTCCTCAATGGAGTCCTTCCAGTCGTGCGCACGCGCGGTGTACGTGTCCAGGATGTAGCGGTGGTGGCCGGGGTTCCAGCCAGTGCCGTGGGTGCAGTACTTCTCGATGAGGTCTTTGCGCTTCCGGAACCAGGCGTTGTACTCCGAGGCGTGCCCGCTCGACTCGGTCACGTAATAGTCCAGCGCAAGGAACATCTCGTTGCGCACCTGCTCCTCGTTGTAAACCTCGGGCCGAGTTGTGATCGCCTCTCGAATCAGCGGGTAGGCGTCCTTCCCCTTCCACTCGTACCTGAGGTACCAGGCCATGTGGTTGATCCCCGCGCAGGTGTACGTGATCTCCTCGGCCGGTGCACCGATCCAACGGGCAAGCATCGCCGCCGTCCCCTGGACCGAGTGGCAGAGACCCGTCGCCTTGACCTTCGTCTCCTGCTGGATGGCGCGGCAGAGCATGGCCATCGGGTTGGTGTAGTTGAGCAAGTAGGCGCTCGGCGCGACCTCCTCGATGTCGCGGCAGATGTCGAGCATCACGGGAATGGTCCGCAGCGCGCGGAAGATGCCAGACGGCCCCCGCGTATCGCCGACGTTGATCGAGACACCGTACTGCTCGGGGATGAGTAGGTCGTGCTTCCACACGTCCATCCCGCCGGCGAGGATCGTGCAGAGGACGGCATCGGCGCCCTCGAGCGCCTCCCGCCGGACGAGCGTCGGCTCGACCTTAGCCGGCACGCCGTTCTCCTTGATCAGCCGGCTCGCGGCGCGCGTGGCGAACTCCAGCTTCACGGGGTCGATGTCCATCAGCGCGAGCGTGGCATCCTGCAAACGCGGGAAGGTCAGGATGTCTCGGATCAGATTGCGGGTGAAGACAAAGCTGCCCGCGCCGATAAATGCGATCTTGGTCACGGCAGTCCCTCCCTGGCGATTCCTCGGCGGATGCTAGCACTGGCGGCAAGGACCGGCAACCCGCCCGCCCAAGCTCGATCGGCGAGGTTGCCGGCGTCTCCAGCCAGCGTCCGCCGTTCAGGCACGTAAATGGCGCACCGAGAAGTCGCACTGTGAAGTCGGTCGACATCCGGCGCGCTCTGGCCGTGGTGCATCCAGACCGGATGTCACGGGTAGCTTGGCGGAATGTACAATCGCGCTCGACAACGGGACGGAAGGGGGCGCCGTATGGTCGACGTCTTTGTCTACGTCACCGACGACGGGTGGAGCCGAGCGCATCCGGGGGCGGTGGTCGGCATGCTTGTGCTGCGTGGAGCGACGAACACGAGCGAGCCGGCCGCCCGGGCCAGGCTCGACGCACGGGCGGACGCGGTCGAGCGCTGCCTCCGCGCCGAGCTGGCCGGCAAGACGCGCGCCGAGATCGCCGCGCGGCCGCCGATGCCTGCCTACGCCGCCTACTACCGGCGGTTCGACAAGACCTACCACGTCCAGGCGCAGATCGAATCGGTGGCGCTGAAGGGGAAGCCGATTCCGCGGGTCGGCGCGCTCGTCGAGGCGATGTTCGTCGCCGAGCTGGAGTCGGGCCTGCTGACAGCCGGGCACGACTTCGACCGGCTTGCGCTTCCGGCGCGAGTGTCGTCGGCGACAGGGTCGGAGACATTCGTCACAATGAGCGGCCGGGGGGTCACACTGAAGGCCGGCGACATGTACATCGCGGATGGCATCGGCGTGATCTCGAGCATCATCTACGGGCCGGATGGGCGGACGCGGATCGCGCCGGAGACGACGGCCGTGATGTACACGGTCTACGGGCCGCCTGGGGTTTGTGCAGCGGCGGTCGACGCGCACCTGCGCGCGATCGAGGAGAACGTGCGGCTCGTCTCGCCGGGGGCGTTGCTAGTGGCACGAGAGGTCCTGAAGGCGTAGGGGAGGTAGACCTCTCCGCCAACCTCTCTCCTTGCGGGAGAGATGGGAGCGCACGACCTATCTCAACAGTGGCGGGCGCGTGCTGTTGGCCTGTCCCTCTTGCCGAAACAGCAGGAGGGACAGGTGAGTTGCAGTGGCCGATCTAGTACGCGCGCGCGAAGATGACCATGCGCTTGGCCGGCTGCCCGCAAAGGCACGGACCCTGAGGCTTCATCTCGGCGATCTCGCCGGTGCTGGGCATGCATCGGATTGTCGCCGTCGTCTCGGCCTTGATCCGGTCCTCGCACTCGCTGTCGCCGCACCAGGGCGCGACGATCAGGCCCGGCTTCTCGTCGAGGAGCCGTCTGAAATCGTCGTAGTTGTGCGCGATCGAGGTCTTGGTGCGGATCGTCTCTCGCGCGCGCTCGAGCAAGTTCGCCTGGATCGACTCGAGCAGTGCGGCCACCTCGGTCGGCAACTGATCGAGCGACACGGTGACCCGCTCGCGGTTGTCGCGTCGGACGAGGAGCGCCTGCCCGGCGGCGGCCTCGCGCCGGCCCATCTCGAGCCGGAGCGGCACGCCCCGAAGCTCCCACTCGTTGAACTTCCAGCCCACGGTCTGCTCGGCGCGGCGGTCGACCGTTACGCGAATGCCGGCCGCGCGGAGTCCTGTCACTGCTCGATCGACCGCAGCAGCGACCGCATCATCCGGGCCACCTGGCCGGCCGATCGGCACGATCACGACCTGGTACGGCGCCACGCGAGGCGGCAAAATGAGCCCGTGGTCGTCGCCGTGGGTCATGATGAGCGCGCCCATCAGCCGGGTCGAGACGCCCCAACTGGTCGTCCAGGCGTGCTTGTGGGTGCCGTCTCGGTCGAGGAAGGTGATGTCAAACGCGTGGGCGAAGTTCTGACCGAGGTTGTGCGAGGTGCCGGCCTGGAGCGCCTTGCCGTCGGGCATCACGGCCTCGATCGCGTAGGTGCGCAGCGCGCCGGCGAACTTCTCGCGCTCTGTCTTGAGGCCGGAGAGCACCGGCACCGCAAGCTCGGTCAGCGCGAACTCCTCGTAGACGCCGAGCATGCGGAGCGTCTCTTCCTCGGCCTCAGCCTCGGTCGCGTGGACGGTGTGGCCCTCTTGCCACAGGAACTCCGTCGTGCGGAGGAAGAAGCGGGTCTCTTTTTCCCAACGCAGGACGTTCGCCCACTGGTTGATGAGGAGGGGGAGGTCGCGGTAGGACTGAATCCACCGCGAGTACATGTAGCCGATGATCGCCTCGGAGGTGGGACGGATGGCGAGAGGCTCGGCGAGCTCCTCGTCGCCGCCGCGGGTGACCCAGGCGACTTCGGGCGCGAAGCCCTCGACGTGCTGTGCTTCCTTCTGAAGGAAGCTCTGGGGAATCAGCAGCGGGAAGTAGGCGTTCTGGTGGCCGGTCTCCTTGATGCGGCGATCGAGCGCGGCCTGCATTAGCTCCCAGATGGCGTAGCCGTACGGCCGGATGACCATCATCCCCTTCATCGGGGCGTAGTCGGCGATCTCCGCTTTGAGGATGACATCGGTGTACCACCGGGAGATGTCCTCGCTCTTGCGAGTAATCTCCTTGACGAAGCTCGCGGTCTTGCCAGAGCCCTCCAACTGCGTGGTTCCTCCATATGGTGCCGCTCGTGTGAGCGGTCGATTCCTAGATGCGGTGGTCGTGCGCCTACTGCACGCCCTTGATGAGCGGGTAGTCGTACTTGCGCCAGTCGACGATGCCGCCTGCCATTACTTTGACGTTGGTATATCCCTTGGCGACCAGAGCACGGGCCGCCGCGAAGCTCTCTCCTCAGGTGGCGCCGGAGCAGTAGGCGACGACGAGCCGGTCACGCGGGATCTCGGCGAGGCGGGCCGGCAGGTCGTCGAGCGGGATCGAGACGGCGCCGGCCACGTGCTCGGCGTCGTAGAGCGCCTTCGAGCGCGCGTCGAACAGGAAGGGCTTGTTCGGGCCGTCGAGGAGCGCCTTCACTTCGTGAACGGTGATCGTGGGCACGTCGCTCGGCGTCGGTGGAGCGACGGCTGGGAGCTCGGGTAGGGCCACTGGGACGGTTGGGCGAGGCGCGGATGCCTGGTTGGGCGTCGGCGCGGCCGGCGCGAGCGAGGCGCAGGCGGCGACGAGCAGCGCGACGGCGATGAGCAGGACTATCCTCACCCCCAGCACTCCTCCCGCTCCGCGGGAGAGTAGTGCCGAAGGCCGGGTGAGAAATAACGTGACACCCCTCCGGACTCGCCTCCGGGACGGCAACAGGCTAGATGTGCAGTCAGCCACCTGAGTCTCTCTATCGCTTGGGTGCATACCGCAGCACGAGCGGGTCGATCATGCGGGCGAGCTCGAGCAGGCCGGCGCGGACCTCGGGCGTGAGGGGGCCGATCGGCGGCCGCGTGGCGTCGCTGGCGATGATGCCACCTTCCTTGAGCAGGACTTTGGTCGCTCGGAGGCCGCAGAGCTTGTTCTCGTAGTTGATAAGCGGCAGCGCGCGGTGGAACTCGGCCATTGCGTCGGCGCGCTGGCCCTGAGCGTAGAGGTTGAAGATGCGTGTGTGGATCTCGGGGATCATGCCGCCGGGCATGGTGCCCCGGGCGCCGGCGTCGAGGTCGGGGAGCATGGTGATGCCCTCCTCGCCGTCGAACGGACCCTCGATGTGGTCGCCGGCGAGGCGAATGAGCTCGCGGAGCTTGTCGGCGGCGCCGGGGGCCTCGATCTTGAAGTAGGCGAGGTGGGGGATGTCGGTGGCGAGTTGGGCGAGGAACTGAGGGGTGAGCGTGACGCCGGAGATCGGTGCGTCCTGGACCATGATTGGGATGGAGATGGCATCGGCGACGTGGTGGAAGAAGTCGCGGATGCCGTGCTCGTCGGGCTTGTGGGCGCCGTGGTAGGGGGGCATCAGCATGACCATAGAGGCGCCGGCGGCCTCGGCGCGCCGGCTCCGTTGGGCGGCGATGCGGGCGCTGTAGTGGCTGGCGGTGACGATGACGGGGACCCGGCCGGCGGTGTGTTGAAGGACGAGGTCGGTGATGCGCTCGCGCTCGGCGCCGGTGATGGCCCACTGCTCGGAGAAGTTGGCGAGGATGCAGAAGCCGTGGACACCGGCGTCGATGAAGAAGTCGACGGCGCGGAGGAGGCTGGGCTCGTCGAGCTCGCCGTCGGGCAAGAAGGTGGTTGGCAGTATCGGGAAGACGCCTGAGTAGGGCCGGCCCGTCATCGAGTGCTCCTGAGGGTAGTCTGAGGGACATTCTAGCGCGTTGGCAGTGGAGGAGCCAGTCCGGGCTGGCCGTCGATCGGTCGGTGGGTCGGTCGTATGCTTGCGTGGGGTGTGGTGAGGTGGTAATCTAGTGGGCGCGCGCCCGTAGTTCAGCTGGATAGAACGTCAGGTTGCGGACCTGAAGGTCAGGGGTTCGAGTCCCTTCGGGCGTATCAAGATTATGAAGGCCGGAGCAATCCGGCCTTAAGTTTTCCGATCGATCGTCGAGGCGCTCAAGCCCAGGAGCTCGGCTCGCCGCTCGGTCGCAAGCTGGATCTCCCGGTGTCGCTCCAGGACGCCTGTCAACTCCCCCAGGAATGCCTTCAGCCCCGTCTGCACCTTCGTCGCCGCCAGGTACCGCGCGCTCACCGCCCGCGCAGAATCGCTCCTCGCTCCACGTTGCCCCTCTGGCTCGGTAACACACCTTTTGAGGCAGCACTACCCCGCTCGGTAACACTTGTCATGGGTCGGATCGGCTACTTGACGCGACTTGGCGGTCCGCCTACCATCGTCATCACCTCGCTGGGGAGGCGCCGATGTCTCCACATGTTCCACCCAGCCCCACCAACCACAAGCCGGGCTCCATCGTCCGCGCCCGTGGCCGCGACTGGGTCGTCCTGCCGTCGCCTGATCCCGACCTGCTGCTCCTGCGCCCGCTGACCGGCGATACCAGCCACACCGCCGGCCTCTTCCTGCCGATCGAGGGCCACGACGTCCGCCCGAGCCACTTCGCGCCGCCGGACCCCACCGCCATCGGCGACGCCGCCGGCTCGCTCCTGCTGCTCGACGCCGCCCGACTCAGCATCCGCAGCGGCGCCACTCCATTCCGCTCGTTCGGCCAGATCTCGGTCTCGCCGCGCCCCTACCAGCTCGTGCCCCTGATCCTCGCGCTCCGGCAACGGACCGTCCGCCTGCTGATCGCCGACGACGTCGGAGTCGGCAAGACGATCGAGGCCGGACTCATCGCCCGCGAACTGCTGGACCGCGGCGCCGCCACCCGACTCGCCGTCCTCTGCCCGGCTCATCTCTGCGACCAGTGGGCCGCCGAGCTCCGCGACAAGTTCGCGCTCGATCCGCGCATCGTCCAGCCATCGCAGATTGCCCGACTGCAACGCGAGCTTCCGCGTCAGGACATCAGCATCTACCAGTACTACCCGGTCCTCGTCTGCAGCATCGACTTCGTGAAGTCCGACCGCCAGGCCGACCAGTTCATCCGCAACGCGCCCGACCTCCTGATCGTCGACGAGGCGCATACTGCGGCGCGCCCGCGCGGCATCGACGGATCCACCCAGCAGCAGCGCTACGCCCTCGTGCGCCGGCTTGCCGACGATCCGCGCCGACACTTGCTCCTCGTCACCGCGACGCCACACTCCGGCATCGACGAGAGCTTCGCCTCGCTGGTCGGCCTCCTCCGGCCGGAGCTCGACGTCGTGCCGACGCCCGGTGTCCCCTTCGACCGGACCCCACTGCTGCCTCACATGGTCCAGCGGCGGCGGCGCGATCTCGTCAAGTGGCTCGGCACCGATACCCCGTTTCCAGACCGCCAATCCAGAGAGCTACCCTACGAGCTCTCGCCGCAGTACCTGGCCCTCTTCGAGGCCGTCCTCCGCTTCTGCCGAGAGACAGTGCAGTCGGGCCGCAGCCTGCGCGCGAACCAGCAGCGGGTCCGCCACTGGGCGGCGATCGCCCTGCTGCGCTGCGTCCTTTCCAGCCCCGAGACCGCCGAGGCCGTGCTCGCGAAGCGCGCCGGCGACCGGTCGGACGCCGGCGCCGAAGAGCTCCTCATCGACGAGATCGACGCCGTCTACCGTCCCCAGGTGCTCGACTCCACCGATGAGGAAACCGCCGGCGACTACCTGCCCGCCGCCCCGATCGAGGACGCCGAGCCGCTCTTCTCGGGCAGCGAGCGCGACCGACTGCTCGCCTTCCGCCGGCAGGCCCGTGCGCTCGCTGGCCCGGCGCTCGACCGCAAGCTCGCCACCGTGATCCATTCAGTGCGCGATCTGCTCGCCGCCGGCTGCCACCCGATCGTCTTCTGCCGCTTCATCGCCACCGCCAACTACGTCGCCCGACACCTGAAGGCCGAGCTTGCCGGCCGATTCCCCCGCCTCACCGTCGACGCAGTCACCGGCGAGCTGGGCGAGGAGGAACGCCGCGAGCGCATCGACATCCTTGCGCGGTCCGATCCCCGCGTGCTCGTCGCCACCGACTGCCTCTCCGAGGGCATCAACCTGCAGGACTACTTCGACGCGGTCATCCACTACGACCTGCCGTGGAACCCCAACCGCCTCGAGCAGCGCGAAGGTCGAGTCGACCGCTTCGGCCAGCGCCGGCCGGAAGTCCAGGTGCGCCTGATCCACGGCACCAACAACCAGGTCGACATCACTGTCCTCAACGTGCTGATCCGCAAGGCGCGGGCCATCCGCCGCCAGCTCGGCATCTCCGTGCCAGTCCCGATCGAGCCGGAGCGGGTGCTGCAGACGATCATCGACAACGTCCTGCTCAGCCCGTCCTCGCGGGGGCCGCAGCTCCAGCTCGACATGGAGCTGCCGGAAGTCACCAGCCTGCACGAAGTTTGGGACACCGCCGCCGCCCGCGAGGACGAGCAGCGCGCCTACTTCAGCCAGCACGGCATCCAGCCCGACGAGGTCGACCGCGAGCTGCGCGAGACCGACCCCGTCCTCGGCTCGCCCGAGACCGTGCGCCGGTTCCTCGCCAACGCCTCGCAGCGCTTCGCCGGCCAGATGACCGCGTCCCGCCCGACCGGCGTCTACTCGCTCGACCCCGGCGACCTGCACTGGCCGCTGGCCGAGCGAGGCTTCGCCAACTGGCCCGCCCGCGTCACCTTCGATCCGCTGATCGACGGGCAGGCGCTCTTCCTCGGCCGGACCCACCCCGTCGTCGCCACATTCGCCGAGGCCGTCCTCGCACGGGCTCTCGACGACCAGCCAGACCCGCTCTTCGCCCGAGCCGGCGCGATGTTCACCACCGCCGTCAGCATCCGGACGTTCGTGCTGCTGCTTCGCCTACGCTACCTGCTACACGAGGAGACCGATCAGTACGCGGAGGAGGCGCTGCTCGTCGCGTGCCGCCGAGAGAACGGCCGGCTCGTCTGGCTCCAGCCGCTCGACTCCGCCGCGCGCGACCTGATGGAGCGCGCCCGTCCGGCCGCCAACATGCCGCCCGCCGAGGCCCGAGACCACGTCCACGACGCGCTCGCGCTCGTCACCGGCCCGCCCGACTGGCATCGCCCAATCGTCGACCAGCGCGTCCAGCAGCTCGCCGAGGCGCACCGGCGCATCCGCGCCCTGCTCGACGCGCCGTCCAGCCTGATCGAGCCCTGCCTGCCGCCAGACGTGCTCGGCTGCTACGTCCTAGTCCCGGCGCTGGGAGGCCGCTGATGCCGTTCGCCTCCATCACCGCCGAGGGTGGCCTCTTCCCCGCCGACCTGCTCGACCTGATCGCCGCCGGCGACTCCAGGCTGCCCGGCCAGTCCCGCCAGGACTTCGGCCCGAACGTCGCCGAGCGTCTGACCGACGAGATCCAGTCCGCCTATTCCGCTGTCGGTCGCTACTTCGCCGCGTTCGAGAGCCGACGCGCCCGTTCCCGCGAGAGCCTGACGACGCTGACGCGCGAGGTACTGGCGCGTCCGATCCTGGAGTTCCTCGGGTACGATGAGCTCCCATTCCAGCAGCAGGCCGCCGCTGTTGGAACCGACCGATACGCCATCTCCCATCGCGCCGGCGCAGACCCCGACTCGCCGCCAGTCCACATCGTCGCCATCGACCAGCCGCTCGACCGCCGATCCGACACCTCGAGGCGCAGTCCACACGCGATGCTCCAGGAGTACCTGAACCGGTCGGATGCTCTCTGGGGCATCGTCACGAACGGCGAGCATCTGCGCCTGCTCCGCGCCTCCGCCCGCGCGGCCGGGCCAGCCTACCTCGACTTCAACCTGCGCGCAATGCTCGACGGCAACCAGTACTCCGAGTTCGTGCTGCTCTATCGACTTCTCCACCGCACGCGGCTCCCCCGGACAAGCGCCGACGCGCCCGAGTGCCTGCTCGAGCAGTACTACCAGCGCGGAATCGAAGAGGGAGGACGGGTCCGCGACCGCCTGCGCGACGGCGTCGAGGCCGCGCTCGAGGAACTCGGCACCGGCTTCCTCGAGCACCCCGAGAGCAGCGCGCTCCGCCAGGCGATCGCAACCGGTGCCCTGAAGGACGCCGACTACTACCGCGAGCTGCTCCGACTCGTCTACCGCTTCCTCTTCCTGTTCGTCGTCGAGGAGCGCGGCCTCGTGTTCGCGCCGGGGTCAACCCAACTCGACCGACAGCGCGTCTACGCCGACCACTACGGGCTGAACCGTCTGCGCGACCGCGCCGAGCGCTGGTTCGCGGGCGACCGGCAATCCGACCTCTGGGCCGGTCTGCGCGGCACGTTCACGCTTCTGCGCGATCCTGACGCCGCGAGCATGCTCGGAGTCACCGCGCTCGACGGCGAGCTCTTCGGCGAATTCGGTTGCCAGCACCTCGAGCTGGCCTCCTGCTTGAACGTCCGACTGCTGACGGCGATTCGCCAGCTCTCGACGTTCGCCGACGGCAAGGTCCGCCGGCGCGTCAACTACGCCGGCCTCGACGTCGAAGAGCTTGGCTCGGTCTACGAGAGCCTGCTGGACTTCCGACCGGAGGTGGAGGGCTCCGTCTCCCCCTCTACCGCGCAGCGGGAGAGGGGGCAGGGGGGTGAGGGTCACTATTCCTTCCACCTCATCTCCGGCTCCGAGCGCAAGCAGACCGGCTCCTACTACACGCCGCCCCAGCTCGTCAACGAGCTGATTCAGTCCGCGCTCGTGCCCGTGATCGAGGAGCGGCTCGCCGCCGCGCCCGACCGCGCCGCGAAGGAGGCCGCGCTGCTCGACCTGCGCGTCTGCGACCCCGCCGCCGGCTCCGGCCACTTCCTGCTCGCCGCCGCGCGCCGCATCGCCCGCGAGCTCGCCCGCGTCCGCACCGGCGAGGCCGAGCCCGCGCCCGCCGCCTACCGCGACGCCGTCCGCGAGGTCATCCGCACCTGCATCTACGCCGTCGACAAGAACCCCCTCGCCGTCGACCTCTGCAAGGTCGCGCTCTGGCTCGAGAGCCACGAGCCCGGCCTCGCGCTGAGCTTCCTCGACCACCACGTCCGCTGCGGCGACAGCCTCGTCGGTGTGTTCGACCTGAGAGTGCTTGAGGACGGCATCCCCGACGAGGCGTACACCGCCGTGACCGGCGACGACAAGGCGGTCGCGAAGCAGGCGAAGGCGCTCAACAAGCAGGAGTGCGCCGGGCAGACAAGCTTCGGTGCCGGGCCGGTCGACAACCTGGCCGACTTCGGCGAGGAGTTCGGCGCGCTCGCTGGCCTCGACGACCGCACCCCCGCCGACGTCCGCGCCAAGGCGAGCCTCTACGCCCAGCTTCACGGCCCCGGCACGAGCTGGTGGACGCGCAAGGTCGCGTGCGACCTCTGGACCGCCGCGTTCTTC
>Ga0073932_1007165_pt1 | contig 10942 bp, 9 predicted proteins | sample DewCreD2012metaG_FD_76967 | JGI IMG/M metagenome (GOLD analysis project Ga0073932, IMG submission 76967) | Hot spring sediment bacterial and archeal communities from British Columbia, Canada, to study Microbial Dark Matter (Phase II) - Dewar... ...
CACGCCCGGCTTGAGCGTTGCGCGGCAGGCCTCCACTGCCCTGCGTACCGTCTCGAAACCGCGGTTCACTTCGGGCGGTGCGTCCGTCTCGCCGGGGCGCAGAATATACGCCATGCGCTGGATGTCGGAGCAGTACTCATCGAATTTAACGCCGAAATCGAAATGCAGCAGGTGACCAGGCTGGATTTGGATATCCGTTGGCCCGGCATGTCCAACCGGGGAATCTGGCCCGCTGTTGACAGCCGGGTTCGACTCTTTCGGCCAGGCGAAGCCGACGCCTGCTTCCGCCATCTGGGCATGCATAAACGCCCCAACTTCTCGCTCCGTCATCCCGACCCGAATGAATTGGAAGGTTTTCTCGAAGATTTCCCCGGTGATTTGCACCGCGTGGCGGATTTTCTCCACTTCGGCGGGGGTTTTGCGGCCCCGCAGGGCACTAATCACTCCTTCGGCACTGACCAACCTTTCAGCATAGTCCGTGCCTTTGAGATACTCCTGCAATTTGAGATACATGGCATGGGTCAGCCCATCGGCGTGGACGTTGTTGTGGCTGAAATTGACGGCCACCTGCCGGGGATTGAATCGCGCCAGCGTCTCGCGCAGGATACCGCTGATGGCGGTATCGTAAAGAATGACCTCGTTGTACACCCCCAGGCGGCTGATGGCCTCGGCCTCGAAACGTCCTACGATTGCAATTTTATCTCCGTTGCGCGCGAGTATCAGGGCGCTTTCCCAGGTCAGGTCGCCGGGGCCAAGTAGGAAATTGAGGACAGGGTCGCGCACGCCCGACGTCTCGCGCGCGAAGGTCAGCCATAAGTCGATATCTTGCTCGTTGAGAATGCCAATCGCTTGCTGGGTTTTTTCTTGAATCAGGGTCATGGAATCTCCTCGAAATATGGAACTGGGAATCCTGTTTTCGCAATTTTTTATGCCCGCGCTTGCATCACTTTGCGTGGGTCTTTAACCAGGAAAATCATCATCAAGGTCACAACCACTCCACCAATGGCGGAGAGCAGGAAAGTGGTCTGGTAGCCGAACGAATCGGCAATCCAGCCGCCCAGGATGGGCGCGACGATGGTGAATGGGGCGACCAGGGTGTTCGACATGCCGATATACATGGGCCGCTCGGCCTCCGAGCCAAATTCCACCACCAACACCATCCCAATCGTCCAGTAAGCCACATTCGCCAGGGCGGAGATGATGAAAACGAGGTAGAACCATTCCAGCGCGGGCGCTGCCCAGGCCAGCAGGGAACTGAACGCCACCGAGACCATGCCAACCACCAGCATTTTCTTGTGACCAACCCGGTCGCTTAACCAGCCCATCCCGGCGTTGGCAATCGTCTGAGCAATGGTCAGGGTAGCGGTCAGGTATCCGGCAGTGATGGCGTCCATTTCAAAGCGGCGCAGGCCGTAGACGATGTAAAAGGCAAATCCCATGGTAGCGAACTGGTACAGGACGCGCACGGCCATGAAGGCAGCGAAATTTTTATCGCGGCGCAGGATGTCGCCCATGCCTTTCAAGACCGAAACCTGGGTGGGGGGAATCTCTTTGTTATAGTCACTTAATTCGCGCGTCAATGCCAGCACGCCCATCGACGCCCAGTAGCCGAGCGAGGCAATCAAGAAGCAGAGCGCGTAATCGAGCGGGCTGTCGAGCAGGTCGAGCAGATAGCCGGCCAGTACTGCCGCGCCGCTGATGACGACATTGGCAACCGCCGCCTGAACGCCAAAAAACGACCCGCGCGCCTCGGCAGGGATGATTTTGGCTATCATGCTCTGCCAGGGGTTGGCGGTAAAACCTGAGCCGAGTCCCTGCCAGATGAGCAGGAGAAAGGTCAAGGGCAGCACAATGCTTGCTCCCCAGGCGGGCAGCAGCCAGGCGGCCAGGGCCAGCCCCATGAACGGCAACCGCTCGTGGACCGTCATCAGCATGACCATCGGCTTATAGCGGCGCAGACGCGCCACCTGGTTGGCGGTAAACAGTTGCGGCAATTGCCAGCCGACAGCATGGATGGCGGGGATTAGCCCAATCAGGATGGCCGAATCGGTCATTTGGCTCACGAAAAGCGGGATGATAGTGCCAAAGGAACTGAATCCCCACCCAAAACCAAAAAAAGCGGCATCAACCATGCCGATAAAGACGTTGAAACGCAGGTTTCTCTGAATGAAGTCTTGCATGGTGCTCATAACGCGGCCTCCAGCCTTATAGGGCGACAGTTACTTCGTTGCAAACAAACAACAGAGTATAGCAAACAAGCCGCGTTTTGTGACGACCTCTTGACAAACCGCGTGGAATTGCCTAAAATAAAAACGAACGTTCGTTCATTATGGAGCGATGATGACCCCCGAAGAACTTGCCAGCAAAGGCGAACGCACCCGCCAGGCCATCCTAGGCGCGGCTTACGACCTGTTCCTTAACCAGGGCTACAGCGCCACCTCCATGCGCCAGATTGCCAAGCGCGCGGGCATCGCCCTGGGCGGAATCTACAACCATTTTGCCAGCAAGGATGAGATTTTCCAGGCGCTGGTGATTGAAAAACATCCCTACCTGCAAATCCTGCCCCTGCTGCAAAGCGCGCCGGGCGAAACCACCGAAGAATTCGTGCGCAATGCGGCTCGCCTGGTGCAGCAGGAAATGGGGCTGCGACCCGGTTTCATCAAGCTGATGTTCATCGAAATCGTGGAATTTGAAGGCAGGCACTTCCCAAAGGTCTTGGAAGCGATTTTCCCACTGGCCTTTCCCCTGGTTCAGCGTCTTATTGCCCCGGGGACGGGCGCGCGCCAGGACATTCCTGCCCCCCGGCTGATTCGCGCTTTCATGGGCAACATTATGGCTTTTTATCTCACCGATTTCCTGGTCAGCGATGCCGCCGTGCCGCCCGGCATCAACGAAATGACCTTGGAAGATTTCATGGAAATTTTTTTACACGGCATTCTGGAATGCAGAAGTCAGAATGATGAATGACGAATGATGAATTGGGCCACTTCTTTTGAGTTTCTGCATTCTGCATTCATCATTCTGCATTAGGAGTTTCGATGAACTCTCGCTTGTCCTCCATCATCCGCAAAGAATTTATCCAAATTTTCCGCGACAAGCGTACGCTGGCGTTGATTCTGGTCATCCCCATCATGCAGCTGTTCCTGCTGGGGTATGCCGCCACCAACGACGTGCGCAACGTGCCGCTGGCGGTCTTCGACCAGAGCAAGAGCGCCGAATCGCGCACCCTGCTCGATTCGTACCGCGCCGCCGATTATTTCGCCCTGGCCTATGACGCCGGTTCGGAGGCTGAACTTCAGCGGCTCATCGAAACCGGACAGGCCAAAGCCGCGCTCATTATCCCGCCTGATTACGCCAATCGGCTGAAAGCGGGCAATGCCCAGGTCATGTTCATCCTCGACGGCTCTGACCCGACGGTGGCCTCCACCGCACTCTCGGCGGCGCAACTCATCGGGCAGAGTCACGCCACATCCATCCTGGCCGAAAAAGTGGCCCGCTCCGGCCTGGCGCTCAAACTCCAGCCGCCGGTCGAAGTCCGCACCAATGTCTGGTACAACCCGGACCTTATCAGCGCCCACTTCATGATTCCCGGCGTGATAGGCATGATTCTGTATGCCATCACCGCCATCCTGACCGCCTCGGCGGTTGTCCGCGAGCGTGAGCGCGGCACCATCGAGCAGCTCATCGTCACCCCCATCCGCCCCTGGGAACTGGTCATCGGCAAAATCATGCCTTACACCATCTTGGCCCTGTTCGACACGCTCACTGTCTTGTTCGTCGGTCACTGGTGGTTTGGCGTTCCCATTCGCGGCTCGCTGGCGCTCATCATCGGCGTCTCAGCCATTTTCCTGCTCTCTGGCTTGGGCATTGGCTTATTTGCCTCCACCATTGCCAACACACAGCAAGAGGCCATGCTCACGGTTTGGATGACCTTGTTGCCGAGCATTTTTCTTTCTGGCTTTTTCTTTCCGCTCGCGGCCATGCCCCAGGTGCTGCAATGGATTTCCTACGCCATGCCCCTGCGCTACTACCTGAGCATCATCCGCGTTCTGTTGCTCAAAGGCGTTGGTCTCGAAAGCATCGTTCCTGATTTCATCGCCCTGACCCTCTTTGGCCTGGTCATCATGACCGCCGCCGCCCTGCGCTTTCGCAAACGTCTCGATTGATTGTTAACCAGTTATCCAGTTATACGGTTATCCCGTTAATAAGGTAATTGCAAAATCGGATAACTGGACAACCGAACAACCGCAAAACCGAACAACTGGAGTTCCTATGTCCCACAACCGCCCGCCTATTCCCGTTATCATCATTGTCTTGCTTGCTATTCTTGGCGCAGCCGCCTACTTCCTCTGGCCGCAATTCCAGCCTGCCGCCGAAACTGGGCTGACCGCCTCCGGCACGGTCGAAACCGTCCAGATTTCCATTGCGCCCGAAGTGGCTGGCAAGGTGCTGGAGGTGCTGGTGGAAGAAGGGGATTCAGTCTCCGCCGGGGATGTTCTCCTGCGCCTCGACAGTTCCCTGCTCGAAGCGCAGCGCGCCCTCGCCGCCGCCGGCCTGGATTCCGCCAAATCGGCAGTGACCACCGCTGAGGCTGCCGCCGCATCCGCGCGGGCCCAGTACAACTTGGCAGTTCAGGCTGCCCTGACCGAAGAAGCCGCCATCCGCGCCGCCGATTGGAAGTTGGGCAAACCGACCGACTTCGACCAGCCCTCCTGGTACTTCACTCGCGCCGAGCAAGTTACCGCTGCCGAAACTGAACTCGCCGCCGCCCGCGCCGCCCTGCAAAAGATTGAAAACCGTCTGCTCTCTTATCAGAAGCAGGCCGCCGGGCAGGATTTTCTGGCCCTGGAGCGTGACCTGGCTGCCGCTCGCGCCGCTTACGACCTGGCCAAATCTCTGCTCGATTCAACCTCTGGCGCCGACCAGCAATTGCGCGATTCTGCCCAAACCGCCTTCGATGACGCCAAAGCCGCCCTCGACGACGCCCAAAAGGCCTACGATGAAGCCCTCACCACCGAATTTGCCCAGGATATTCTAGAAGCTCGCGCCGATTTGCGCCTGGCCCAAGAGCGCGCCGACCGCGCTGCCGACCGTCTGCGCGCCCTGCAAACCGGTCTGAACGCGCCCAAAGTATTGGCCGCGCAAAAGGCCGTCGAACAGGCCGAAGCTGCCCTGCAACAAGCGCAAACCGCTGTCAGGCAGGCTGAGGCCAACCTGAAAGTCATCGAAACCCAAATTGCCAAACTCACCCTCGTCGCCCCCGCCGATGGCGTCATCCTGGCCCGCAGCGTGCAGCCCGGCGAGGTGCTTAGCCCGGGCGCTGTAGCGCTCACCCTCGCCAACCTGTCTGACCTGACCCTGACGGTGTACATCCCCGAAGACCGCTACGGCGAAGTGACGCTCGGCCAGACCGTCAGCGTTACCGTCGACTCCTTCCCCGGAGAGACCTTCCGCGCCACCGTCGTCCACATCTCCGACCGCGCCGAATTCACCCCTCGCAACGTCCAGACCGTCGAAGGCCGCAAGACCACCGTATTCGCCATCAAACTGCGCCTGGAGGACCCGGCTGGAAAACTAAAGCCCGGCATGCCTGCGGATGTTACTTTTGAATAGTTATCCGGTTATCCGGTTATTCAGTTGTTCAGTTGTCCGGTTAACTGGTTAACCACCAAATCGGCAAACCGGAAAACTGGAAAACCGTAAAACCGTAAAACCGAAAGGAGAACCCCATGCCCACCATCTCCCGCTTCGAGGAAATAGAAGCCTGGCAATTGGCGCGAGAATTAACGAACATGGTGTATGGTTTTGCGCGCCGCGAACCATTTTCACGCGATTTTGGGCTGAAAGACCAGATTTGCCGCGCATCGGTTTCGGTGATGAGCAATATTGCTGAGGGGTTCGAGAGCCAAACGCAGCCGCAGTTTATTCGTTATTTGGGCATCGCCAAAGCCTCGGTTGCGGAGGTGCGCAGTCAGCTGTACGTTGCCCTTGACCAGAAATACATCTCGCGGGAAGAATTTCAGACCGCCTTCGACTTATCCTACAAGACCTTGCGTAAAATTGTCTCGTTCATTGCGTATCTTCGAACCAACACCTATGCTCGCCGCGTGAGTGATGGACAGGTGGCGTACCAGGTTGAGTAATGGTTGTCCGGTTCTTCGGTTATCTGGTTATCCGGTTAATCGGTTATCCAGTTAGCCGGTTAAACCCAAAAACTGGATAACTGGACAACTGGAAAACTGGAAAACTGGACAACTGGAAAACCGAATAACTGGAAAACTGGCAAACCCATGATTATTGCCCAAAACCTTGTAAAGACCTTTTCATCCAAACCCGCTGTGGATGGCATTAATTTACAAATTGCCCCCGGCGAAATCTACGGCTTGGTCGGCGCGGACGGGGCCGGGAAGACGACCACCATGCGGCTCTTGTGTGGCGCGCTGAAACCCGATTCGGGCGAGGTAAACGTGTGCGGCTTCGACCTTCGTCGTCAAACCGAACAGGCCCGTGAGCAAATCGGCTATCTCTCGCAGCGTTTTTCGCTCTATGAAGACCTGACCGTGCTGGAAAACATCCGCTTCTTTGCCGAAGTGCGCGGCCTCAAACCCGATGAATGGTATCCACGCTCGCTGGAAATCCTGGAATTCGTCGGCTTGTCAGACTTCAAAGACCGTTTTGCCGGGCAACTTTCGGGCGGCATGAAGCAGAAACTTGGCCTGGCCTCGGCCCTTGTCACTCGCCCAAGCGTGCTGCTACTCGACGAACCCACCACCGGCGTAGACCCCGTCACAAGGCAGGATTTCTGGCAGTTGATTATCAAACTCGTTAATCAATTTTCCGGTATTCCGGTTAACCAGTTAAGCACACAACCGGAAAACTGGAAAACTGGAAAACCGGATAACAGCACCGCATCAGTCTCCGTCCTCATCTCCACTCCCTACATGGACGAAGCCGCCCGCTGTCACCGGGTTGGGTTCATGAAAAAGGGTCGCCTGGTGGCCGAAGGAACGCCTGGCGAACTGCGCGCCCTATTCGAGGGGCGCATTTTGGAGCTTCGCGGCAACCCGCTGGCTGAAATCCGTCATCACGCGGCGGAAGTTCCTGGCGTAGAAAATGTCCAGGCTTTTGGCGACCGTCTGCACCTGCGGGTCGGTCCGGGCCAAGCGGACGAAGTAATTCGCCGCCTCCCGGCCCAACTCCAGCCGACAGGCATCTCGGTCACTTCCCTGCGCCCCCTGCCGCCCACGTTGGAAGATGTATTCATTGCCTTGTCACATGAGGAGTAGCACGGAATTCCGTCTTACTTGCAGGAGAACTTATGATTACTCTCGACCTCTCCACCCTCGTTGACCGACCCGTGCCGGAAATTTTCGAGTTTCTCTCTAACCCGCTCAACCTGCCCAAATGGCAAAAAATGATTGCTGCAATCGAGCAGGTCACGCCCGGCGATCTGGCGGTTGGTACAAAGTACAAGGTTGCCGCCGAGGTCATGGGCCGCAAAATCGAAGGGCAGATGCAAATTACCACCTTCGAGCCGCCCCACAAGGTGGGATTTGTCAACCAATCCGGGCCGATGCGGGTGGAAATCACCGTCACACTCAAGCCGGTTGGTTTGGGTGCGAAAATTTCGCTCCACGCAGAAGGCAACCCTGCTGGGGTGTTCGCCCTGGCCGAAGGGATTTTGGCTGGCAAAATTAAGAGCGAAATGGAAGCCAACCTCGCGCGGCTGAAATCTGTTCTGGAAAATCAAAAATAATGAGTGCAGAACGATGCAATTTGCCTTTGCTTTTCTAGCCACCAGACACTTTTATAGCAAGGTGGTCGAGTCGCCTCGCGGTTGTCGAGCCTATCAAGATAGGGGCGTACACCTGCACTTGCAGCGCAGGTGCAAGTGTCGAGACCAATTCCCACCAATTTAACAGCCCTTTTGGTCTCGATAGGTTGCCGAGTTCATCGAGACACGGCGGAAAATCGCCGCCTACTCGACCAACTAGAGCAAACTGTACGATGGCTAGTTTCTTTTCATCATTCATCATTCTGCATTCTGCATTCCTGGAGTTTCTATGCCCTTACCTGTGATTTATGTGGATGAATTGACCCGCAAATTTGGCGACTTTACCGCCGTTGACCATGTTTCGTTCGAGGTCAATGCCGGGGAAATTGTCGGCTACCTTGGCCCGAACGGCTGCGGCAAGACGACCACCATTCGGATGCTGCTTGGACTGCTAGAACCCACCTCGGGCAGCGCAACCGTCTTGGGCTTCGATTCCTTCCGGCAGACCGAAGAAGTGCGGGCGCGGGCGGGGTATATGTCACAGAAATTTGCGATTTATGATGATTTGACCGTCTGGGAGAACCTGGTTTTTTACGGCGGGGTATATGGGATTAAAGACCCGGCCCGCATTCGGGAAACGCTCGCGCATGTCGGCCTGGCCGATCATGAAAGCGCCCTGACCCGTGAACTCTCGGCGGGCTGGCGGCAACGATTGGCCCTGGCAATTGCCATTGTTCACCATCCGAAACTCCTATTTCTGGATGAACCGACTAGCGGGGTGGACCCCAACGCCCGCCGCGCTTTTTGGGATTTAATTTATGACCTGGCGGCGGAGGGCGTCACCATCCTCGTCACCACTCATTACATGGACGAAGCCGAGTACTGCCACCGGGTTGGGATGATGCGCGGCGGCAGGCTGCTGGCGATGGATACCCCCAGCGCGCTCAAACAGCAGCACATTCCGGGCGATGTCTATGAAATCTACGCCGAGCCGCTGCTGGCCGGGCTGGGCGCGCTGGAGGCTGCCCCCGGTGTGATTCGCGCCGGTTTGGCGGGAGACCATCTGCGGGTGATTGTCGAAAAAGGCCGGGGGGAGAAAACACTCCAGTCTGCGCTGGCTGCGGCGGGCGCGAGCGTCTCATCTATTCAAACAGGTGAGCCGACGCTGGAAGATGTGTTCCTGGCACTGGCGAAGGGGTGATTATCCGCCTGCATACTTTTCCACCAATCTTCGGGCGGTTGGCTCGTCGAGTATCAGTTCGCGCATCAGGCCGCCCTTCAGCGCGGCGTGCAGCCCGCGCACTTTTGATAACCCCGAAACGACGCAAAGCCCGTTTTTCTGTTGGAATAGTTCCAGGCCGGGACCGCTCGAACGCTCGTTGAGCGGAATCCGGTCGAAACTGCCATCTTCGCGGAAAAAGACGGTGGCGATATCCCCAGCGATGCTTTGTTTTTCCAGTTCGAGATAATCACGCTCCTCCAGGTAGCCCCCGCTGTAAACGTGGCTGGGTATCCCGGCATTCACCGCGCCGATGCTGTAGAGCAGCAGGTCGGCTTTTTGCTGCAAATCTAGCAGGCGGCGGATGCTGCCTTCTTTCCAGAGCGCGCGTTTGGTTTCGGCGTAATCGAAAAAAGTCGGCACGGGGAACAGGTGGGCGGGCGCGCCGTAATTTTGCGAGAAGCGCATCAGGATTTCGCTGGCGTAGTCAATGCCGGTTGTTTGAGTGTTGCCTGCGCCGTTCAGCTGGACAATTTGGGAATTGTAGGTCGGCTTGGACTGGAGGTAGCGGGAAATTCTGCTGGTGGTGGTGCCCCAGGCGATGCCCAGGATCATGTTCGAGTCGAAAGCGATGTTCAGGTGATTGGCGGCATACCGCGCAACCCGTTCCAGCCATTCGGCCTCGCCGACGGTTTCTGGCACGGGGATGACATGCGCCCGCCGAATCCCGAATCGCTCGACGATGGCTTTTTCCAGCCGCCGGGGATGTTCAAAAGGGTCGGTGATGCGGATTTCCACCAAACCTTCCTGCCTGGCGAAACTGAGCAGCCGCGAAACGGTGGAGCGCGAGACCTGCATCTCACGGGCGATGGCCTCGCTGGTCATTTCTTGGTAATAATACATCCGCGCCACGCGGATGGCGGCTTCCAGCTTGTCTTTTTCAGTAGATGTCGACATTGGTTCTGTCTCCAAAATCGTAATTCGTTTCTGTTTACATAAACATCGAAGGTCGAGTAGCCGGTGCTTTTCCGGCATATCCAGACCCAGCAATTTTTGCACATCTGTTGCAGCCCCTTTTATTGATAGTATACCGGAACGGGTAACGGATTGCACATTTGTTCACAATAATTGACGAATTGTGCATGAATTTCTATAATTCGATATAACGTGGAATTTATTCCGCTCCTACGCCATCGAAGGAAAACCTGATGAATCGCTCTGAAATTCTCGCATCCATCCAATCTAAATCTCCCGAAATTCTGATTGTCGGCGCGGGCATCAACGGCGTCGGCGCGTTCCGCGACCTGGCGCTCAATGGCGCGGATGTGTTAATCATCGACCGCGGCGATTTCTGCTCCGGCGCTTCGGCGGCCTCCTCGCACATGGCGCACGGCGGCATCCGCTACCTCGAAAACGGCGAGTTCCGCCTGGTGCGCGAGGCCGTGCAAGAGCGCAACCGCATGATTGAGAACGCCCCGCACCTGGTCAAGCCGCTTCCGACCGTCGTGCCGATGTTCAAGATTTTCTCTGGCTTGCTCAACGCGCCGTTTAAGTTCCTGAATCTGCTCGATAAACCCGCCGAGCGCGGCGCGCTGGTCATCAAAATCGGCCTGATTTTCTACGACGCCTTCACCGGCAAGCAGCGCACCGTGCCGCCCCACAAATTCGAGGGCCGCGCCAAATCTCTGGAGAAATACCCCAAACTGGCCCCGGATATCAAGTTTACTGCCACCTACTACGACGGCCAGATTCTCAGCCCGGAGCGTTACACCGTCGAACTGCTGCTAGATGGCGAACGAGACGGCGGCAAAGCCCTCAACTATGTCTCATTCGTGGGCGCGGATGGCGGCACGGTCACCCTGTGCGATGAACTCACCGGTTCAACGTTTGAGATTCAGCCCAAACTCATCATCAACGCCGCCGGGCCGTGGATTGATTTTGTCAACCGC
>Ga0073932_1007170_pt1 | contig 10937 bp, 9 predicted proteins | sample DewCreD2012metaG_FD_76967 | JGI IMG/M metagenome (GOLD analysis project Ga0073932, IMG submission 76967) | Hot spring sediment bacterial and archeal communities from British Columbia, Canada, to study Microbial Dark Matter (Phase II) - Dewar... ...
GAGGGTGATGAGGGCAAGGACGGGATGGATGAAGGCGTAGAGAGGCATGGTTTCAGTGGAGGTCGAAGGCTTCGACCCCGGATTCGTCGATTTCGGGTATGTAGGTCTGGACTTCGGGGAGGCGGACGAAGCCTTCGCGGCTCTCGCCGAGCTTGTTCCACGAGCGGCCGGAGCGCTGGTAGATGACGGCTTTGGCCGTGCCCAGCTCCGGGTCCGGTGGATAGCGAATGAGCAGGTACTTGTTCCAGAAGAGGTAATCCTCGCCGCCGGGGAAGAGCTCTTCGACATCGGCGGTGGGGTTGCGGGTTCCACAGGCGAGAACAACGAGCAATAGAGCCGAAAAGAGTATAAGGTGTTTCATGTTCAATCCACGATGAAGCCGACGCGGCATTCGCCGACGAGTTTGAGGAGATGGCGGGAGCCGTGAATCCGGCTGGCGTCCTGGGTGCTGATGACAAGGTCGCAGGCGTTTGCGCCGACTGCCGCCTGTGCCCGGACAACGAGCGGGTTTGCGCCGGTGCGGTCGGACAGCAGGGCCGAGTTCCGGTCGCGGAAGTAGGCGAGCGGGCCGTCGGCGGCGAGCAGCTCGGGGTCGGCGAAGGCCGGGCCGATGACTTCCTTGTCTTCGGGTGTGACCACGCGCGGGAAAAGGGCAGGACGGTGACGGAGGCCGCGGCCGTCAATCAGGATGCCGGTGTAGCCGTCGGCGCTGCCGTCGTCGTAAGGGACGAGCCGGACTCCGGCAGGGGGCTCTTTGCCCTCGGGCCAGGGCTGGCCGCAGCAGGGGCAGGCCTTGCGTCCGAGCAGTCGGCCGTTGCCGGTCTCGGGCAGTAGCAGGCGCAGGATTGGGCCGAGAAGTTCGTATTCCCGGTCGACGGCCTTGGTGCCGTCGGACAGGAACCGGGTTTCGGCCTGACGTGGGAGCAGGTTCAGCCGTTCGAGCCGGCGCCGGGCCTGAGGATGGGCTGTCAGCCACTCGGCCACGCTCTGGTCGCGGTCGTAGCCGGCGGAGGCGAGCGCCTGAATGATGCGGCCGGCGATGTCGGCCTGGTTCGAGGCGTCGGTCGGGCCGGATTCGAAGCTGCTGATGACGACCGCATAGCGGCTGAAGTCGACAGTGTCGGCACGGGCGACAAGGGCCGCAACTGCGGCGGCGAACAGGGCAGTTCGTTTCATCCTGCCTCCAGCGCGTTCTCAACAGCTCGGTCAGGTGTCATACGACAAGCGGCCAACGGGAATCGAACCCGTGTAACCGGCTTGGGAAGCCGGAGCTCTACCCCTGAGCTATGGCCGCGTCACGGGTCCGGCGTCCGGGTTGCGTCGGCCAGAATGGCCGGGACTGCAAAGCCGGCAGCCGGCTCCTCACTTTAGAATCCTAGGCCGGCGGCTGGAGATGTCAAGCTGACCGCGTGAGGGCCGGGAGGCGGAAGGGAGGGGGCAGGGGCAGGGTCGGGCGGAAAGGCCGGAGAAGACAGGCAGGGGCCGGTTCCGGAGTGGATGAGTCCGAGACGACAGGGGAGAACGGCTGGCCATGCTCCGGCGGGTGTCCGGGTGAGTCTGAGAGCGGCACCGGCTCCGGCCGGGTCCGGGAGCGGGTCGGGCGGCCGCGAGCAAGGCAGGTGAGGCAGGCTGAGGCGAACAGGGAGACAATCCGGGGGACGGCCTGGGGTCTGATACCCTATCGGCAGTATTGCGCTATTCGCCGGCCGGCAGGCAGATTCGCCGACAAGTCCGGCGCTGAATGGAGTATGACTCAGGCGGGTCTTTTTATCCGGCCATGAGGACGAAAGCGACCGTCTCAGTCCGCTTGACGTCGCCGGGGGCGGTTATATAATAAGCCGTCCGGGATAGCGGCCAGATGGCAGCGACAGGCCGTTTTTGCTGCTGCCGACGGCCGGGATTTGGATTGAACAAGAAGGAGGATTGGATGCCAAGATATCTTCGTCTGGCTGCCTGTTTTGTCGGAGTGCTCGCAGGAGCGTTGTCGGCTGCTCCTGTGGGTGTTAGTCAGCCTGACCCTGCCCTGCTGCAGACCGACCTGCCCCGGGTCGAGGTCTATTCGCCTGACGGCGTGCCGATGTTCATCAACTACCAGGGCTACCTCACGGATACGCTGGGAACGCCAATCACCGCTACGCTGGCCATGCGGTTTTCTATCTACGCCGACAGCAGTGGCGGCGCGCCGCTCTGGAGTCGTGACCTGAGCAGCGTGTCGGTAATCCAGGGTGTCTTCAGCGTTAAGCTGCCGCTGGCCGCCGGAGATACGAGTGTATTCATGGGCGGGCAACGGCGCTGGCTGGAGCTGCGCGTCGGGACGTGGACGCTGTCGCCGCGAACCGAGATAACGAGTATGGCCTACGCGTTACGCTCGGTCTACTGCGATAACTCCGACATGCTCGACGGACGTCACGCACACCAGTTTATCTACAACGGCACGAGCGTGCAGCCGTCGTCGAACTGGTGGATTACCGGCTTCGGCCGGGCCGAGGGTCAGTTGATGGCGTTCGGCGGCGTCTACGGCCAGTTTTCCGATACGGGTTCGTTCGGCGTCCGCGGGCACAATGTCCATGCCCGGGGAACCGGCGTGGCCGGCTCCGGAAGCGGCGATACGCTCTTCTTTCTGCGCGGCGGTTCGGGCGGCGCTTTCTCCTGCCGACGCATCGGGTTGTTTGCTTACGCCCACGACACCACCGGGACTGCAATTGCGACCATGGGCAACCGGATCAGCGATTCGGTCTACACTCTGGTGCAGGGTTCTGGAGGAGCGTTCAACGGCACGACCGTAGGAGTCTACGGGCTGGCCCGCAACCTGACTGGTGACCGCTGCGGCGGTTTCTTCCGAAATATGGGTGCCGACACCTGTTTTGCCTATGTCGCCTACCGCTACAGCAATACCGATCACCGCGTGCTGGGCGAGGGTGCCTGCACCGGGACGTTTGACACTCCGGACGGCCGGCGGTTGCTCTTCTCGATGGAGTCGCCCCTGGCGCTGGTCGAGGATTTCGGCACCGGCCGACTTGATGGCGGTCACTGTCGTGTCGACCTCGATTCACGATTTCTCTCGGGGATACTGGTCGATGCCGCCAATCCGCTGCGGGTTTTCGTGACGCTGAACGACAACTGCAACGGCGTCTATGTGAAGACAGACGGAACCGGCTTCGATGTCTACGAGCTGCAGAACGGCAAGTCGTCGGCAGGTTTCAACTGGCGGGCAGTTGCGGTCAGGCGCGGGTATCAAGGGATGCGCATGCCGGCGGCCCCGGCAGCGTTAGAGCATCGCGCCCTGCCGGTTCAGTCCAGCCCTCTTCACCCGGCGCAGCAGTAGCCGGGAAATCGAGGAGGGGTCATGAACCGGCTTTGCGTCGCGCTTGTGATTCTGGCGGCTGTGGCATCGGCCCAGAATCCCTACCGGCTGCCGGAAAAGGTGATTGACGAAGGCGGCGTCCGAATGCGCTCGGTACCGGCGGGAAACCTCGTCGCCGACGGCAGCTTCCACCAGACTACAATCGGTCTCGCCACCCGGCCGGGCGCCAACTACGTTGCCTGGATAGGGTACTGGCATCCGCGGCCGAACACGACCCGGCATGACGTCGCCGCCGTCGAGGTTCTCGCCCCGGTTCGCTTCGCCGACACGCTGAACGCAGTGACGCCGCGGGCGGTTGTCCGCAATGTCGGCACTGTCAACGAGACGTTTCGGGCCTGCTTCCGAATACTTCGCGGCAGCACCACTGTTTACTTCGCCAGCACTCTTATCAGCCTTCCCCGCGGCGGTCAGACCGAGGTCAGTTTTCCCCAGTTCCGGTTCCAGACTCTGGGTCCGCACGTCAGCCGGTGTTCGGTGTACGCCGCGCTTGACCAGGACCGCAGTAACGACGTCAAGGATGCGGGTGTGAAGGTCTACAACCGGCCCGACTGGCCGGAGAACTGGGTCGAGGTGCGCAGCGTTCCGCAGACGCCGACAAATCGGGGCGTCAGAGCCGGCGGCTGGCTTGTCTATCTGCCCAATCGGGAGCTCTGTTATGTCGCGAAGGGCAACAAGACACCCGATTTCTACTCCTTCAATCCGGTTACCGGGACCTGGCAGGAGCGGAAGGAGTTGCCCTACATGCCCGAGGCGAAGCACCCCGGGAAAGGTGGAGCCGCAACCAGCGACGGCTATGACTATATCTACGCGACCAAGGGTAACAATACGTTTGGGTTCTGGCGCTACAGCGTGACCGGCGACACATGGGAGAAGATGACTGACGTTCCGGCCGGAAGCACGGGCAAGAAGGTCAAGGGCGGAACCGGTCTGGCGTATGTCGAGAAGGGCGGCGAGGAGTTCGTCTACCTTCTCAAGGGCGACGGTAACGAGTTTCTGCGCTATCGCGTAGTCGCGAACGACTGGCAGCAGATGCCGCCGGCCCCGGTGGGACGGAGACTGAAGTGGGATAAGGGGTCGTGGCTTGTCGCCGACGGCGGCCAGAGCCTCTACGCTTTCAAGGCCAAGGTTCACGAGCTCTGGCGCTATGACCTCGCTGCCGACACCTGGTTTGTCAACCCGCAGACCCCGATGCCCAGATACAGCGAGCTGACCAACCGCAGCAAGAAGGCGAAGAACGGCAGTTGTGCGACCTGGATGGCGGGAGCGATATACGCGCTCAAGGGCGGCAACACTTCCGAGTTCTGGAGTTACCACCCGGCCGGGGACAGCTGGCACGAGCTGGATACCATGCCTTCGTTCGGCTCGACCGGCCGCAAGCGGCGCGTCAATGACGGCGCGGGAATCGCGGCCTACGGCGAGGGAGTTATCTTCGCGTTGAAGGGCAACAAGACTTTGGAGTTCTGGCGCTATGTGGCCGGGTCTCAGGTCGGGTCGCCCGCGCCGGGTCCGGGCCGGGAGTCGGTTCAGGCTGATGTAACAGGCAAACCAGCCGCGATGACGCTCAGGACGGGTTCGAGCATCGCCAGCAGGGGGGCCAGTGTCGTCTACTCGCTGCCGGGATCAGAAGCCGGGACTCTGCGGGTGTTCGACGCTGCCGGCAGAGTGGTGCGGCGGCTGGCGCTGGTTGGAACCGGAGGCCGAACCGGGTTGGCAAGGGTTGAGCTTCCCGGGCTCAGTGCCGGGGTCTATGTCCTGCGGCTCGAGAGCTCGGCAGGGGTGAAAAGCACCAAGCTCGTGATTGAGTAAGCTCCGGCAGTCTGGAGCTTGCCCGGAAGCAACCCTGTGGTATGATTTCGCGTCGTTTCTTGAGATGAAAGGAGCAGAGAAGATGATGTTGCGCCTCGGTTTGCTGTTGGTTCTTGCGACCGGCCTGGCCACGGCCGCCCCGCCGCCGGTTCCGGTCATGCCGTACGATTCGCTGATGGAGGAGCGCGTGGTCGTCGACGGATACGTCGATGTCGAAGAAGACGAGTACCCGGCTTCGTTCACAGATGCGGCCACGGGCATAACCGTGCACTGGGGATTCGACGACAGCCTGATGTACGTTGCCCTGACCGGCAAGGGCAAGGGCTGGATGGCAATCGGTTTCGGGTCGGCGCGGATGGACAAGGCCAACATGATAATCGGGTATTATGCCGACGACTCGGTCGAGGTCAGTAATCACATTGGAGTCGGTCGCGGTCACAAAGCAGTGCCGGATTCTGCCAGCCTGCTCGAGGACGAGGACGTGGATTTCGACGACGAGACCGGGGCGATGACGGTCGAACTTATCTATCCGCTACGCTGGCCCGGGTTGAAGGGTGTCGCTGTTTCCGGACTGGAGCCAGGTGGTACCTACGACATGGTGCTCGCCCGGAACGCCAGGTCGGTCTCGCTTGCCCAGAAACACGGGCAGAAGGCTGCGCTCAGGTTCCGGCTGGCGCCGTTGCCACCGAAGGAAGGACCGAAGCAAGAAGAGGGCAACTGAGGCTCACGCGGTCATTCGGGCTGCTGCTGGCGGCGTTGAGCTGTGGCGTCGCCGCGGCTGAGACTCCGGATTTCGAGATTGAGAGCCTGCTGAAGGCAACGGCTGGAATCGATGTGCTGGTCGTGGCCAACCTCGGTGGCTGGGGCAGAGTGCCGGTCGAGGACGCCAGGGACCTTTCGCCGATTCTCGGTGGAATCCACAGTTACCTGCAGAGCCGGGGGTTGAGGACCGTCCAGACGGTCTACCGCCGCGGTGAGGCCGGGCTCTGCGCCGACATCTCGATTCTCGGCGAGGCATTCGGGTTTCACCATACCCGGGCCCGGAGGCTTGCTCTCGAACTGTGCCGGCTGCGGGAGGCGCGTCCGCGGCTCGTGGTTCTGCTTGTCGGGCTTTCCAATGGAGCGACATTCGTTGACCAGGTGATGGACCAGTTCGAGCCCGGAGACGATTGTCGGATTCTCGCCATCGAGATAGCCCCGCCCTTCTGGCGCAGCACACTGGGCAGAGCGAACGTTCTGCGGCTGGACAACGATGGTCTTGACCCGCTGCCAGCGGGCGAGCTCGGTATGCTGATAGGCGCGACGGTTGGTGGCGTGCTGCGGTATAGTGTGGAACGGGCGACGGGGCGCATACTGAGGTTTGAGGAGGTTTTTCACGTTCCGGGGCACGATTACTCGTGGCCGGAGGTTGAAGCGCAAGTCGTCGGTTTTCTGACCAGCCAACTGCCGAAGTTGCCTTGACTTTGGCTGACGTGCCGGTATTGTCATCTTTCATGGTCGGGAGAATCAAGTGAGAGCAATGTTGTTGACGCTCATCCTCGGTCTGTCGCTGTCGGGATGCGGCGGTCGGTCCGGGCCAGTTGTGGCGGTTGTGAATGGCGTGCGGCTGACCGCGGCTGAGCTCGGCGCGCTTCTGCCGCAGGGAGTCGACAGCGTCCGGCTTGATGAAGTCCGGCGCAAGGTCGTCGATGACTGGATTGCGCGCGAGCTGTTCGTTCAGGAAGCGGAGCGAACCGGGCTGGATTCGCTGGTCAGCTACCAGGTCGAAAGGGAACAGCAGGGGCTGGTTATACATGAGCTGATGCGCCGGATTGCGATGGAGGTCACGCCGGTTACGGACAGAGACGTCGAGACCGCGTACCGGCTGATGCTCAATGTTGTGCGCTGCCGGATGATTGCAGCTAACGATTCCGCATCGGCTCTTGAGGTCGAGCGGGCATTGGCGCGGGGCGAGCAGTTTGAATCGCTGGCTGCGCGATACTCAGTGCACCCTTCGGCCAACGCTGGAGGGCAGGTCCGCGAGATCACGGAGTACGAGATTGACGAGCCGCTGCGCTCACGCGTGGCGCGACTCGGCCCGGGCGAGAGGACGCCGGTCACGCCGTTTGACGGCGGTTACGTCATAGTTCAGCTGGACGAGCGGGTGCCGGTTGAATCGGTTCCGGAGTTTGGGACCGTGCGGCAGCGGATAAAGGCCGAACTCGAGCTGGTGCGGCGACGGGCGGCGGCCCAAGACTACGCCGAGAGGCTGCGGCAAAGGCTCGTTTTCAACCCGGAAGGGCTGGCGATACTGCGGCGGCCGGTTGACTCCATCAGCGATGCGGAGAAGGAAGTCTGGGTGGCAATCAAGGACTCAACGCAGTACGTCAAGGTCGGCAGGCTGCTGCACATCGCACGGCGATTTCCGCCCCGGCTGGATACCGTGCTGGCGAACTACGCTATAAGGCGGGCGATAGAAGAGGACATGATGTATGAAGAGGGACTGCGGCGCGGGCTGGAAAGACTGCCGTCCGTCCGGGCCGAGCTGGCCAAGACGCGTCGCCGTCTTCTCTACGAAGCGCTGTATAGACGCGAGGTCGCTGGTCGAGTGACGGTGGGTGAGTCGGACGTGGAGCATTACTATGCGGCCCACAGCGAGCGCTACCCGGGAGGACTGACACCGGACGTCGCGGGTCTTATCTCCGGGCAGCTGCGCGAAGAACGACAGCGGGCGAGGCTGGCGGAGTTCACCGCCGAGCTGCGGGCGCGGTCCCGGGTGAGTGTGAGCGAGAAGGCTCTGGGACGAGTGAAACCGGAGAAGAAGCAGGAGGAAAAGGGCCGATGAAGAGAATCGTTCAGGTGGCGATGCTGGTGGCGGTGTTGGCCGGATGTCAGAGCGGGACGGGACTGAGGCAGGCACCGGGCAAGGCGATAGGGACCGTGGGCGGTGAGAAGGTCACGGACCTCGAGGTCGACTACCAGGCGGAGCAGATGAGAGCCGCGGTGAGTCGCGATAACATTGACGAGCTTCTTGACCACATGGTTACGGTCACGCTTCTTGCACAGGAAGCGGTCCGCCGGGGGATGCTCAAAGACCCTGCGACCGTGGCCAAGCTGGCCTGGGTGGAGCGTGTCTTTCTTGCGAGCGAAGTGGCGCAGACGTTCGCGACCGGGCGAAAGCCGACGAGCGGAGAGATACTCGAGTACTACAATTCCAGAAAAGACGACTTTGCTCACGGGCTGAAGCTTATGCTGATGGTGCTGCGTGACAGTCTCGTGGCTGAGCAGACGCGGGCCGAGCTTCTTGCCGGGGCCGATTTTCGGCGGCTGGCGCTGGAGCGGTCGCTGGATACCTCGATGCTCCGGGTGCCGGGCTATCCGACGCGCGGAGTCGGGATGTCATTGGGCTGGGATTTGGCTGAGGAAGAGGCGGTTTTCGACCTGAAGCCGGGCGAGGTGTCACCGGTCATCGCCACGCCGGTCGGATACCAGTTGGTGAAGCTCGTGGAGAAGAAGCGGGTTACTGACAACCCGGTCTTCAACGAGATTACTCAGATGTACGTTGAGGAAGCTCTGAAGACGTCGCGGAACCGGGCGGCAATGGATAGCGTGCTGACAGCGCTGCGTGCCGCAGCGAAGATTGAGTTGAGCCCCGACGCGTATTTCAGTAAGGGTAAGTGAGGCCGTGAGCCGGCGGACAGGCAGCGGCATACTGGTCAGGTCTCTCTTCTTCTGGTGTTTCTTCTGGTGCGCCGGGGCGGCTTGGGCCGGAGCGGTCGCGGAGCGGGTCGCGGCGGTGGTCGGGTCAAGTCCGATACTTGAGAGCGAAGTCAGGCAGGGCCTGCTTTTTGCCCGTATTTCCACACTGGACACCTTGACGCCGGATTCAATCCTGCGCCGGCAGGTGCTGGAGCGTCTCGTCAATGACCAGCTGCTTCAGGAGCAGGCGCAGCGAGATTCCGTCGCCGTCGAGCGTTCGGAGGTCGCAGCCGATGTGGAAGAGGAACTGACAGCCCTGCGCGACCGGTTCGACAGCGAAGAGGAATTCAGACAGGCGCTGGCGGCTGAGGGGCTGACCGAGCGCAGTCTGCGTGACCGCTACAGTGACGAAATCCGACGCAAGTTGCTGGCGACGCGACTTCTGGAGAAGCAGGGACTCACGCAGATACATGTCTCACCAGCCGAGGCCGAGCGGTTCTACAACGAACACCGGGATTCGCTTGGCCGGGTGCCTGGTCGTGTCAGGCTCGCCCACGTGCTCGTCGGCGTCGTTCCGTCCGCCGAAGCCGAGGAAGCGGCAAGAGCGCGCATGAATGACGTGATGTCGCTGCTGGCGAGGGGCGGGGAGTTTCCGGCGCTGGCGAGGTCTTTTTCAGAAGATGCCGCGGCCGCGAGAGGTGGGGACCACGGCTGGGCTGAGGAGGCCGAGCTTCCGCCTGACTTGGGGATGGTGATCGGGCAGCTCAAGCCTGGCCAGATTTCGCCTCCCTTCCGGAGTCAGGCCGGATACGTGACGGTGAAGCTGGATGAGCGCTCCGGCCACCGGGTCAGGTTCCGGACGTTGCTAATCAGAGTCCCACTCACCCGGGCCGACACTCTCCGTGCCCGCGCTGTCGCCGTAACCGTCCGCGACAAGGCACGGGCCGGCCTGAGTTTCGATTCGCTGGCTCGGCAGTACTCCGCCGACCCGACGACTGCAGACTCAGGTGGTTTCCTCGGTGACTATCTTCTGGCTGGCCTGTCGCCACCATTCGATAGCGTGGTCGCAGGGCTGGATTCCGGGGCTGTCTCTGACCCGGTGCTGTCTGAGCACGGATTCCACATCATCAAGGTCCTCGCCAAACAGGACGAGCGGATTCTCGATTATCTGGAAGTCCAGGATGCCATTCGCAACTACATCTATCAGCGTCGGCTGGCCGAACGTCTTGCCGAGTATCTTGAACGGGTCGGGCGGACGGTATATGTTGACATCAAGTAGCCGCCTGTGTCCTGTTGGCTGGCCGGCAGGTTAGTCCATGCTATTGACATGAAGTGAGTTTTGGCTATCGTTGCAGAAGACCTCAGTGAGCGAAACCGGGAGGAATGAATGCGTAAGAGTCTGCCCGTGACCGTAATGATGTTGGCGGTGCTCGTCCTTGCGGTCGGGTGTCGCAACAAGCCGCCCCGCATTCCGATGCGGCCGGCAGGGCCGAGTGTCGTTCAGTACGGTGACAGCGCAACTTATCGGACTGTCACTACGGACCCGAACAGGGACCGGATTCAGTACGTCTTCGACTGGGCTGACACCAGGTTCGATACAACGGACTTCTTCGCTTCGGGCGATACCGTCGCCGCAGTTCACGTATGGACTGACACTGGTTTCTTCGGGATAAAGGTTTTGGCAAAAGACGAGAAAGGGAACGTAAGTACCAGCTGGTCTGATACCCATCTGGTCCACGTTACCGTCTCAGGAAATGTGCGACCGGACGCTCCCGCTGTTCCCACTGGACCTGACTCTGGCTGGGTCGGAGAATGGCAGGCGTTCTCTACCTCGGCTCACGACATCAACGGTGATTCGGTTCAGATTCAGTTCATCTGGGATGAAGGCCAGACGTCGGTCTGGAGTCGCGTTGTTGCTTCCGGAACCACAGTGACCGACTCGGTTAGATACCTGCAGCGTGGCACCAAGCGGGTTCGCGCCGTCGCCCGCGATCTGCAGGGGCTGGTTTCCGATACTTCGGAGGCGAAGCAGTTTGTTTCCCTGCAGGTGAACACTGCGCCGTCGGCGCCGGTTATTTTCGGACCGGCC
>Ga0073932_1007174_pt1 | contig 10933 bp, 6 predicted proteins | sample DewCreD2012metaG_FD_76967 | JGI IMG/M metagenome (GOLD analysis project Ga0073932, IMG submission 76967) | Hot spring sediment bacterial and archeal communities from British Columbia, Canada, to study Microbial Dark Matter (Phase II) - Dewar... ...
ACGCCGAACAAGCGCCCTTCCCATTAACACCCCGCTTCAGCGGGGTGGCCGGTGTCCGATATAGGAGTTCAACGGTTTTAACCGTTTTAGGTCGCGCTCGGCACGAGCGGTGTGGGAACTCCGCGAGGTCTTGGAGTGCGGTAGTCCTCTACCGCTTTGCCTGGGCGCATGGCTTTGGCGTGCGCCAGCCGTTGGTCAAGCATGACGCCTCAGCACTGCCAAAGCGCCAGAGGACTGGCGCACTCCACGACGCTGGCGCGCCTCTGCAAACGCCATTGCTCGCCAGGCTTGGCGAGTTCGGCGGCGAACGCCAGCGCGCGCAGAGCTGGGTAAGTTGATGAGTTGTTCGCGGCGTTGAAGCGGGCGCAGGGAGTATTATAGCTGAGCAGTCAAACCAGCTTCGACAAGTGCTCAAGGCTCTTGGCCGCCTTGGCCGGGGTCCCGCATTCGACGGAGAAAACAATGTCGCGGGGACATTTCGTTTTCACAGTGTCAATGATGCGCTTCCAATCAAGGACGCCCTCGCCGCAGGCGCAGCCGACCGGCGTGCCGGTGACCTTGCCGCGCTCGGCGTCCGAGTGCGCCACGGAGATGTCCTTGGCGTGAAGATGCACGAGGCGCGAAGCGACGCGGTCCAGCCATGCATAAACATCGTGGCCGCAAAGGTAGGCGTTGCCGGTGTCGAAATTGATGCCGATGGCGGGCGATTTCACCAGATTGTAAATACGGTCCAGGCCGTCGGGATGGCGCGAGTATTGCGCGTGCGGTTCGAGGCCGATTTTAACACCGCGCCGTTCGGCGATGAAGGCCGCTTCCTGGAGCGTGTATTTGATCAGCACGAAATCCTCTTCCTCGGTGGTCCATTTCGCCTTGATGCCTTCATCGGTGTTGATGACCGGCACACCGATCTCCGCCGCCACGCGAATCGCCATTTTGATGTATTCGCCGTGGACATCCGGGCGGCCCAGCGGCCCGTGCGACTGCAGGCCGGAGATGATCAGGCCCGCTTTGTCGCAGGCCTCCCTGATCCGCCAGGGATCGTCAAACATCGAGACCGTATGGAAATAGCCGGCCTCGCTCATCAGCTCGCGGCCGAAGTGGATCATGGGCTCAAAATATTGGTAGCCCATTTCGGCGGCTTTTTGGACGGCCCATTCAAACGGTTTGTCCGAGCTGCGCGAGAACTCGGCGTTCAGTCCGATATGTATTTTTCCCATAATTTTCCTTTCCTGGTTATTGGTTGACGAATCAGATTGGTCGCGGCCATTGGTAGGTTAAACTGGGCGAAAACGGGAGTCCTTCGCATTCGGAGGCGCTCTATCCCCTCACCCTCTTAAGAAACTCCTTTTGTAAGTTACTGAAAAGCAAGCAAGTAAGAAATTCGCCAGCCAGGCAAATTCCGCCAATTCTTGTAGAGTTTCTTCCATCATCAGCCCCTCGCGAGGGGTCCCTGCTTGATCCCTCTCCCTTGGGGAGAGACTTCCCCGAAAACTGGTTTCGCGCCTTGCCGCCCCTTAACCGCGTAGGAGCCGACGTAAGGAGGCTCTGATAGCATGGCGACCGCGCCCGGGGACCAGTTTGAGCCTCCTTACGTCGGCTCCTACAACGAGGGGGTTCATGGGGAGGGAAACATCGCAAGCGACGCGGCGTGAAAGCGGGGCCTGCGGGTGCAATGCGCGCTGCCGAATGTAGCTCCCTCTCCCCGAGGGAGAGGGAGAACGTCGCCCACGGTGACAGGTTGTGTATTGCATCCCGGAGACCATCCAGTATGCGCAGATACCCGCGTCGTACAATGCCACTGCCATTATCGAAGAGCTGTTGATGGTCTGGGATCACGCAAATCACCCTCATTTATGGAAAATCGGAGGCCGCGTCGGCTGCGCCAGATGACCGGCTGAGCGCAGCATGGCGAAGAACAGCCTCAAGCCCCTCGCCTTTCAAAGCCCGGCCATACACCGCCACTTCGTCGAGCTTGCCTTCCAGCCCCGCGAAACCGTCGCAGCGCCCGCCGAAAAACCAGGACGCGCCCTCTGCCGGCGCGGTGTATTCAAGTTCGCCGCTGATTTCCGGTTTGCCGTCCAGGTGAACGGCAACTTTGCGCCCCTCGCGCACAAAGATGACATGGTGCCAGGCGCGCAGCGTCAGGGCGGTTTGGCCGGCCAGGGTTTGGTTGCGTTCTTTGCCGTTGTAAATCACCAGGCGTCCGCTTTCGGCGGCGCGGTGTGTCCCGCCAATGCCCAAGTGATCGCCGCGCTCGAGCTTGTCGCCATCCAGACCGCGACTGAAAAGGTAACCAGTCACGGGGCGGGCGTCGTGCGGCAGGCCGTTCCAAAACCAAAATTCGACCGCGTAATCCTGACCGATCCGGGGCAGGTCCGCCCGGAGCCGGCCCCCGGCAAAATGCGCGGCCCGGTTGGGGACGCCAGGGCCGCGAAATCGCGCCGAGGCCGGTCCCTCCAGCCCAAACACCACGCCCTCCTCGTAGCGGCCCAGGAAACCGCTCGTCACGGCATCGAGCGCCAAGGGACCGCTGAACTCGTTCATCCGCCAATAGGCGGCCGGCGCCGTGGCAAGCACCGTCTTGGCGTGTTCGCCCAAGGGGTCCGTTACCGGACGCCGTTTTTCGCCCGCGACCTCTTCCAGCAACGCAAGCAGGGCTTCGATCATTTTCGGTTCCGCCTGGACTTCCAATCCGGCGGTGCGGCAGGCCCAGGTATTGTAGCCGCCCAGCGGGTGCAATTCCGGCGGCGGGATGTAACCTTCCTCGCCATTGGCCAGCTCAATGTTCATCGTGGGCTGCAGCGGGCTTTGAGCCTTGAGCTTCAGCCCGGAGATCGCAAACACCTCCGCCGGCCACGAGGCGATCCCCAGCCCGCCAATCCGCAGCGCCTGCAGTTTCATGGATCGCACCGGGTTTGCCGCCAGCCAAAGCTGTTCGCGCGCGTAAACCTCCGGCTGGTTTTTCGGATCCCGCTCGCCCATTTTTGCCACTAATTCGCGCGCCCATTCCAAGCGCTTGGCGTCGGGCAGCCGCACGGCCAGCCTGATCTCCCGCTCGCGCATCGCCAACGGCGTCCACTCCGCGTGTTTGATGCTCCGCACGGCCTCGGCGGTGAGGCGGGCCAGGTCGTCGGCATAATCATCCATCCGCACGTTGCGCTTGGGCTGGCTGTAATCCATCCAATGCTGGTCGCCGCTGGCGCCCTGCGACATGATGCCCACAAAAGCGGGCATGCTATTGGTGGCCCCCAGGCGCAGCGCCAGCTTTTCGGCAAAGCGCCCGTAGTAATCCGCCGAGACCGCCGGCGCGCCGAAATAGTGCATGGAATAATTGGCCAGCACCGCCAGCGGACGACCGTCGGGCGCCTGCAGCGAAAGCACGATGATCTGCGGATCGGAAGGGCCGGAGGGACCGATCACGTCCGGGTTCTGGTAGCCGGGGTGCATGTTGTTCCGCACGGTGCGCTCGCCAAAAGGATCGGTCAGGAGGCGGTCCGACCGTCGAATCCAAGTGCGCGTGTGGGTGTGATCGGGCGCCTCGGTCACGGCCCAGCCGACCCGCGCCGGCGCCAGATTGGCGATGGCCCGGCGAAAACCTTCCACCATTCGGGGCCGTAAAAAAGCCGGGTAATTCGGGTCAGCCGGCGTGCCCAGGCACTGCATCAGGGAAGGGGCGCTGTGGGTGTGAGTGGCGGAGATCAGGATGCGTTCCGGGGCCATGCCCGTTGCTTGCCGCACGTCGTCTTTGATGGCGTCCGCCAACTCGCGCGGGATCAGGCAGGTGTCGAGCACGCAAATGCCCGCGCGTTCGCGGCCATCGTCCAAAACCAGGCAACGCGCGTGCAGGCGGTCATGGGCGTTGGTGGCGGTCTTGCTGAGAAAACCGCCGTTCACGATGACCGGAAAGTTCGTGGGAGTGACATCCACGGCATAAGCGCCGGCGCGAAACACCGGGGCGGCGTTGGCAGTGGATGCCTCGGCCGCCGATCCGGAAGCGGGCAGCCGCAGAACCACATTAAAAATCGCTAATAAAGCAAACCGCTGGCCAAAAATGGAAGCCTTCTCTATTCGGTGACGCCCTTTCCCCTCACCCTTGATCCCTCTCCCTTGGGGGGCGGGAAACATTGCTGGCGGCGCGGCGTGAAAGCGGGGCCTGCGGGTGCAATGAGTGCTGCCGAACGCGGCTCCCTCTCCCCGAGGGAGAGGGACGCCTGCCTGCCGCGCCCGCAGCCGGCCCACCGCTCGGCAGGCGGGCGCAGGCCGGGGGTGAGGGGGAACAGCGCCCGCGAAAATCCCAAGCCCGAAGTTTTGCGCAGAAGCCCGCCTCCTGCAGATCCACTGATAATGTCGAACAACTCCCGCGCAGGAGTCGAGGTCACGAGACTCATTTTTTATTTTCACACCCATCATGCCTCGCTGACGTTTCTACACTTTTTTTAGAGCCTCCTTCCGTCGGCGCCTACGGCCATCCTCAGGCTCATGACAATTTCCACGGCGCGCGCAACGGTCGGTCAAGCATCGCCTCGGCGGCGCGGTTGCCAATGAAGGTTTCCTTGACCGGGTCCCACGTGACTTTCTGTTTCAGGCGCGCCGCGATGTCTGCAATCATCCCAAAATACGAGGCGCGATGTCCGGCATCCACGTCCGCCACCGGGTCTTTGCCCTGACGCACGGCTTCGAGGAAATCCAGCGCATGATTTTGCGAGACCGGCAGGTGAAGGTCGGAGTCCTTTAATTTCAGCGTCAGCAGCGATTCCTGGCTGGCTTCGAGCGTGGGGCGGTCCACGTAAACCCAGCCGGCGTCGCCGATGAATTTCACGCCCGACTTTTGTTGCGAGGCATCCTTATAGACCATGCGCAGGCCGCCAGGATAAGTGAAAGTGGCGCTCCAGCCATTGACGTTGTCGGTGAAGCCTTGCTTCCGGTAGTCGGCGGCGCACTCCAGCTCGAATTTCTGGGTGGCGAGTTCCGGACAGCCCCAGAGGGCGATGTCCAGGTGATGCACGCCCCAATTGACGATGAAGCCCGCGCAGTAATCCCAGATCAAATACCAATCGGGCCAGGCGACGCGCCCCGGGTTGTAAGGTTGCTTGGGCGCCGGCCCGTTCCACATCTCCCAGTCGAAGCCTTCCGGCACTGGTTGAGGATCCAGGCTGCCTTGGTATTTCGGCTTGTAAGTCGGCCCGGGGGCCGCCACTTCGATGGTGTGCAATTTCCCCAGGTAGCCGTTTCGCGCCAGTTCACAGGCCTGCCGGAATTTGCGGTCCGAGCGCTGCTGGGTGCCGGTCTGGAAAATTAGCTTTCGTCCGCGCACGGCGTCGCGAATCGCCTTGGATTCGGCATAACTCACGCCCAGAGGTTTCTCGCAATACATCTGTTTGCCGGCCTTGACGGCGGCGCTGGCAATGACCCCGTGCCAATGGTCCTGCGGGGCGATCAGCAGCGCGTCAATGTCCTGGCGGGCGATCACTTCGCGCCAATCCCCGTAAGTGGCGCAGGCTTCATCTTTGTTGGCGTTGTCCACGATCTTCTTGGCTGCCTTCTGGCGGTCCAGGTAAGGATCGCAGACGGCCACCACCCGGGCTTGCGGCAGCGCCAAAAAGCCGCGCATGACCGCAACGCCGCGCCCGCCCACGCCGATGCAGCCCATGGTGATGCGGTTGCCCGGCGCGACCGCTCCATCCGCGCCTCGGGCGGAGGCGGGAATTAAGGTGGGCAAAGCGATGGTCCCGCCGGCGAGGGCGGCGCGCTGGAGGAACTGGCGGCGGCTCAGAAATGAATTTTTCATGGGTCTTTCGTTTTGTTGGATTTTGGAATTTTTTGCAGAAGACTGATCCCGGCCCGGCGCAAAGCGCGGGCGGTCTTGGAGGAGAGGTGCGGGTCGGTAATCAAACCGGCCCAATGGGAGATGTTCCCAAAGCGCACCAGCGCGGTGCGCCCGATCTTCGAGCTGTCGGCCACAACATAGGTAACCTTGGCGGCAGCGGCCATCAGCTCCAGCATCCGGGCGACCTCCAGGGACTGATTGTAAATGTTCCCCTGCTCATCAATGGCGTCCGCCCCGATGAAGGCGAGGTCCGCCCGCAAGGCGGCCAGGTTTTTTTCCGTGAGCGCGCCGCAGAGGTCCGGGGCATCGCGGCGCAAGTAGCCGCCCAGCAGGAGCACCTGCGCCCCGGGGGCAAATTGCAGCGCGGAGGCAATGGGCAGCGAGGTGGTGATCAGGGTGAGCTTCTGCCGGTCGGCCAGCCGGTTGGCCAGCGCCAGCGTCGTCGAGCCGGAATCCATCAGCACCGCCGCGCCGTCCGGAACCAAAGCGGCGCCGATTTGGGCGATGTGCGCCTTGGCGGCCTCGTGGTTCCGGGCGCGCCGCACGAATTGGAATTCAAAGGAGACCCGGGCCGCCGGCGCGGCCCCGCCATGGGTGCGGATGATCCTGCCTTCGCCCGCCAGGGCCTGAAGATCGCGGCGAATGGTCATGTCGCTGACCCCGCACTCGCGGGCCAGCATCTCGACCGAGCACTCCCCCCGTCTCTGGAGCGCGGACTCGATGTGCTGTCGCCTCGTTAAACTCATAATTGTTTATTATTGTTTATTTGTGTTTGATTCAAACATTTCGGTCAAGTTTGGTCAATTGGTTTTTTGCGGCGCAACCCGGCGCTGGAACGTCTTGCGCCATCCGCATTGCCGCCCGTAAGCTTGGGCATGCGCTGTGTTTTGCCATTGCTGTTTTCGTTAATCCTGGCCGGGGCGGCGGAGCCGCCGCCGGGTCTGACGATGCAGAATGGGGTGTTGCTCAGGGAGGGCCGTTCTTACCGCGGCATCGGGGTCAACTATTTCAGCGCCTTTGGCCGGGTGCTGGCTAATCCCACCAATACCAGCTACGTGGCTGGACTTGCCGTGCTCCGGCAGCATCAAATCCCCTTCGCCCGTTTTGCCGCTTGCGGCTTCTGGCCGTCCGACTGGCGGCTTTACCAGACCAATCGCGCGGAGTATTTCCGGCGAATGGACGCGGTCGTCAAATCGGCGGAAACCAATGGCATCGGACTGATCCCGTCGCTTTTCTGGCGTTGGGAAACCCTGGCGGAATTGGCGGGCGAACCGCACAGCGCCTGGGGAAAGCCCGACAGCCAGACTCATGCGCTGATGCGCCAATACACCACCGAGTTCGTGACCCGCTACCGCGCCTCTCCGGCGATTTGGGGTTGGGAATTCGGCAACGAAATGTCGCTGAGCGTGGATTTGCCCAATGCCCTGAACCTGATCGAAGCCCACAAGGCGATGCCGCGCCTCGGCGTGCCCAAGCCCACGGCGGACGACGCCATCAGCGCCCAGATCATGGTCACCGCACTGCGCGAGTTTGGCCAAGTTGTGCGGCGCCTGGATCCGCACCGGATCATTGTCAGCGGCAATTCCGCCCCCCGCCCGGGCGCCTGGCATAATACAGCCGAAAAATCCTGGACCGTGGATACGCGGGAGCAATTCATTGAGGTGCTGCAGCGGGACAACCCTGATCCGCTGTCCGTCTTGTGTGTGCATTGGTATCCCAGCAAGGAGAAGAGGTTTTCCAAAACCCAGCCCGCCACCCAGCCGGAAGTTTTGCAGGCCATGCAGAAAGCCGCCCGGCAAGCCCGCAAGCCACTGTTCATCGGCGAGTTCGGCGCCAGCAAGGAGCTGGGGCCGGACCAAGAGCGGTCCCAGTTCACCGCGCTGCTCAAAGACCTGGAGCAGGCCAATGTGCCCCTGGCGGCCTTGTGGGTATTCGACCTTTCCATGCAGGACAAAGATTGGAATGTCACCGCCAACAACGAGCGCTCCTATATGCTGAAGTTCATCTCGGAGACCAACCGGCGCTGGCAGCGGCCAGCAACTTCCCCAAGCCCATAAAGGTGGCGGGCGTCCGTTGAGTTTTGAGGCCAGCCGGTATCCCGGCCCGCCGAAAAAACCTTGATTTGGCATCAGCCCTTTACCGGGCTCTTTGAATAAGCTAATTTGTCCCGGAAATGACGCCTTTTGTCCGAAAAATGCGGGGCGCGACCGTGATTTGGCTGGCCGGTGGCTGGCTGGCCGGCCAAGCGGCCACTGTTCCTCCTTATGTCATTGCCGTTGATCCTCCGCCGGGCGTGGTGCGGAAACTGGACCGCCTGGTTTTTACCTTCAATGAGCCGGTCACCGGCGTGGTTCACAATGACCTCGGCGTCAATAACAATGGCGCGCTGAACCTCCCGAGCGTTGCCGGCGCGGTGGTCACCTTCCAAATTGTCAACCTGCCCCCGGGCCCGGTGCGGGTGCGATTGTCGGGCATTCAAAACTTCGATTCGCCCGCCAAAACCATGACCACCACCAATTGGGATTACACCTTGGTGGACGACGTCGCCCCCGCGGTCACCAATCTTTTCCCCGCCCCCAACGCCAGCGTGCGCGAGCTTGGCCAGTTGGAGGTTTTTTTCAGTGAGCCAGTCAAGGGCCTCGACGCCGCCGACCTCCGCGTCAACGGCCAGCCGGCCACCAACGTGGTCATCAACCCCGGCGGTTGGTGCATCTTCCAATTTCCACCGGCGCCATCCGGGACCGTAACCTTTGCCTGGGCTCCTTCCCACGGCATTACTGACTACATGTCACCCCCCAATGCCTTTGCCGCCCCCGGTTTCTGGCAATGCCAGGTGGAGCCGGGGCTGGCGACTCCTGACATTCTCATTACGGAGTTTTGCGCCGCGAACCGGACCGGCTTGCGGGACGAAGACGACCTGGCGGCAGACTGGGTGGAAATCCAGAATCGAAGCGCGGACACGGTGAATTTAGAGGGCTGGTCCTTGAGCAACGACCCGTTGGACCCAGGCAAATGGGTTTTCCCCGCGCGCGCTTTGGCGCCCGGCGAATATCTCGTCGTCTTTGCCTCGAGCAAAGACCGCCGAGTCCCTGCCGCCACCAACCGGTTTCACCTCAATTTCAGTCTCGATTCCGGCAACGGTAGCCTGGGGCTTTATCCGCCGGACTCGTCCCCCCGCCGGCAAACGGGCGGCCCGCCTGGGTCATTCCCAGAACAGCGCCTCGATTGTTCGTTCGGCCTGGATGCCTCGAACCAATGGCGTTATTTCGAGAATCCCACACCCGGCGCGGCCAACGGCGCCTCAACCGTTATCGGGCTGGCGGAAGCGGTCCATTTCAGTGTCCGCCGCGGTCATCATGTCCAGCCATTTGATTTGTATTTAAGCACCCCCACGCCCGGCGCCATCATTCGCTACACCACCAACGGCGCCGAGCCCAGCCTGACCACCGGCTTCACTTATCGCGCCCCCTTGCGCATCAGCGGCTCCACCGTCTTGCGCGCCAGCGCCTTCCGGCCCGGGTTGGCGCCCTCGCGCCCCGTCACCCACACCTACCTTTTCAACCAGAGCGCCGCCATTCGCTCGCTGCCGGTGCTTTCCATTGTGACCGACCAGGAAAATTTCACGGGACGCAACGGCATCATCGCCATCAGCGGCGGCAGCTACAACAGCGACAATGTTTGGGTTCCCACCAGCCCCGCCGACTACAACAATAATTTCATGCGCGGCCGGGCCTGGGAGCGGCCGGCTTCCGCGGAGCTCATTCGGCCCGAGGACAACAGCGGCTTTCAAGTGGATTGCGGCCTGCGCTTGCAAGGCAGCGATCACACCCGCTTCCGCTACACCACCAGCAGCAAATTTTCCTACCGCCTCTATTTTCGCACCGACTACGGTCCGGCCAAACTCGATTATCCCCTGATCCCCCGCTCCCCCGCCCCAACCTACGAGACCATCACGCTGCGGGCCGGCAAAAACGACATGACCAACCCTTTTATCAAGGATGAACTCGGCCGGCGCCTGGAATTCGACACCGGCCATTCCGGTTCCCAGGGCACCTTCGTCAATTTGTTCATCAACGGCGTCTATAAGGGCTATTACAACCCTTGCGAACGAATCAACGATGATTCCTTTGAAAACTGGGATGGCTATTCGGAATGGGATCATCTGGGCATCCTCAGCCAGGTCCAGGCCGGCGATCGCGCCGTCTGGGAGGAATTGCGTGAATACTTCCTCGACAACCGCGACTTCACCGATTTTGCCGTCCTGCAAGAGGTGGCCGCGCGTCTGGACCTGACCAATTTTGTGGACTATCTCCTGGTGGCCATGTATGGAGCGGAAACCGATTGGCCGCAAAATAACTGGCACGCCGCCCGCCCCCGCAAGCCGGACGGTCGGTTTCGTTTTTTTTGTTGGGATTACGAAAGCGCCTTTGGCTCCGGCAATCTCAGCCGGAACTTGTTCACCCTCGACTCGGGCGGACTGGCGGGCCCCACGGAAATCGGGATTTTCTACCGGGGCCTGTCCAACAGTCCCGAATTCCGTTTGCTATGGGCCGACCGCGTCCAGAAACATTTCTTCAATGACGGCGCCCTGACCGACACCAACGTGCTGAAGCGGTTTTACGAAATGCGCGATGAGCTGATTGGCGTCATTCCTTCCATGAATACCTACATCCCGGCCACTTGGGTGCCGGGCCGGCGCCAGCCGCTTTTCAGCCAGTTTGTCACCTACGGCCTTTACAGTTCCAACGCCCCATCTTTCAGCCTTCTTGGCGGCCAGGTGGCCGCCGGAACCAATATCACCCTCGCCGCCCCGCCCGGCGGGACGATTTATTTTACCGTGGATGGAAGTGATCCCCGGGTGCCTGGTTCCGGCGCGGTGTCGGCGAGCGCGCGGGCGTACACGACGGGGGTGGTGTTGCAGGCGAGCGCGGTGGTGAAGGCGCGGGCGCTGCACAACGGGCAATGGAGCCCCTTGGTGGAGGGCGCCTTTCAGGTGGCTTCCCTGGGCACGCCCCTGCGCCTGAGCGAGCTGCACTACAACCCACCCGGCGGCAGCGCGTTCGAGTTTCTCGAGCTGCTCAACACCGGGCCGGTGGCGGTGTCCCT
>Ga0073932_1007176_pt1 | contig 10932 bp, 7 predicted proteins | sample DewCreD2012metaG_FD_76967 | JGI IMG/M metagenome (GOLD analysis project Ga0073932, IMG submission 76967) | Hot spring sediment bacterial and archeal communities from British Columbia, Canada, to study Microbial Dark Matter (Phase II) - Dewar... ...
CCGGATGCCCCTCGCCCAGCGTCCGCCAAGCGGTGTGCCAAGCTCCGCGATCAATTGGCACGGACGTGCCCGGCTTATGCGCAGACTTTTCCGGCCATGCCGGCCCGCTTCTTTCGTTTCGGCTGCGGCGGCTACGGTTGCTTTTTCGGCAGGAAGCCTTGTCCGCGCAGCCAAAGCTCGCACTGTTTCGGCCAAAGGTTTGCGCCGTTGGCATTGGCTGCCAGCCCAAGGCCGTGTTGACCGCTGCGATAGATATGCAGCTCGGCCGGCACCTTATGCTTGCGGCAGGCCAGATAGAACATCACGCTGTTTTCGGGCGGAACCACGCGGTCTTCATCGGTGTGCCAGAGAAAACAGGGGGGCGTCTCCGCCGACACTTGCTTCTCGTTGGAGAACTGCGTGACAAGCTCCGGCGAGGCGTCTTTGCCCAACAGGTTGTGCTGCGAGCCGGTGTGGGCGAACGGCTCTCCGAAGGCGATCACCGCGTAGCACAAGATGGCGAAGTCGGGCCGGCAACTGACACGATCTACGGGGTCGTCGGCCTGCGGGTTGCCTGCGTCGAAGCGAGTGGCCGCGGTCGATGCCAAATGGCCGCCTGCGGAAAAACCGATGATGCCAACTCGATTCGGCTCGATGTTCAGCGCCGCCGCCCGAGAGCGCACGAGCCGAATCGCCCGTTGCGCGTCGGTCAATGGCGCCGGGTGTCCGTACCCTTTCCCGCGATGGCGATACTCCAATACGGCGGCCGTAATCCCCAGCGAATTCAACCACTGGGCAATCTGCCTTCCCTCGTGATCCAGTGCGAGGTGGCCGTAGCCCCCGCCGGGGCAGACGACGATCGCCGTTCTCGCGGGATTTTCGGCCGGTTGCCAAATCCTCACCGTTGGCGTGTCTTCGGGACGGTCGCCCAGGGCGCCCGGGGCGCGGCCGGGCCACAAAGGTTCACTGGCGGGCGGATCCCCTGCCGCGGCCGAAAGACAACACAGAACAACCGAAAAGCCGATCAAGCCGATACGGACTATCATAGAGGCTCCTCATCGAGAAAGTGAATGCGTCAGAGCGACTCGACGGTTTCACCGTCGCAAGCTGCGAGCCTCGCCGGCGAATCGGGGGCAGACACACTGCCCCGATCGCGGCAACGACCCGTCTCACGGCGCGAATCACAACGATGCCGCAGCGCGAACCGCCCCGACGCAGCGACGATGCCTTGAGGATAGGGGCGGCCGCCGGCGGCTCGATCGGCCTACTCGGGTTTTCGGCAAGCGAAGGTGAATTCACCGTTCGGGCAATCGATCCGCACCGTGGCGCCTTCGACGATCTCGTTCTTGAGCAGTTCGACGGCCAGCGGATTCTGGATGCGCTGCTGAATCACCCGTTTCAACGGTCGAGCTCCATATTGAGGATCGTACCCTTGGGCCGCAATGGCCGCCAGTGCCGCCGGAGTGACCTCGAGCGCGATGCCCTTTTCGGCCAATTGCTTGCGCAGCCGCTCGATTTGGATTTCGACAATCCGCCGAATCTGTTCGCGCGAAAGCGGATGGAAGATCAAAATTTCGTCGATTCGGTTGAGGAACTCGGGCAGGAATCGAGACTGGACGGCCTCCATCACGGCAGCCCGCATTTCTTGCTCGCTGCCGCCCTCGCGGGTAACCTCTTGGATCAACTGGCTTCCAATGTTCGAGGTCATGACGATGATCGTGTTGGTGAAGTCCACGGTGTGCCCGTGGCTGTCGCTGAGGCGACCGTCGTCGAGCACTTGCAGCAGGATATTGAACACGTCGCGGTGGGCTTTCTCGATTTCGTCGAGCAGAATCACCGAGTAGGGCCGGCGGCGAATCGCCTCGGTGAGCATCCCGCCTTCTTCGTAGCCGACATATCCCGGCGGGGCGCCGATGAGGCGGCTGACGGTGTGCCGTTCCATGAATTCGCTCATGTCGAGCCGGACCATGGCGTTTTCGTCGTCGAAGAGAACCTCGGCCAACGCCTTGCAAAGCTCGGTCTTGCCGACGCCGGTCGGCCCGAGAAAGATGAACGACCCGATCGGCCGTCGCGGGTCTTGCAAGCCCGATCGATTGCGCCGCACGGCGTTGGCCACGGCCTCGACGGCTTCGTCCTGGCCGACCACCCGTTGGTGCAGTCGTTCCTCGAGCACCAAGAGTTTCGCCCGTTCCGTCTCCATCATTCGCGACACGGGAATGCCGGTCCACGCGCTGACGACTTCGGCGATCTCTTCGGGGCCTACCTCGCGGCGAAGCAGGCGGCGTTGATTGCCCTCGGGCTTCTCCGATTCGGCACGCTCGAGTTGCTCGGCCAGCCGTTTGCGCGCCAGATCGTATTCGTAGAGGCGTTGGTATTCTTCCTCGCGCACGGGTTCGCCTCGGGCGTGGTGCTCCTTGATCGCCGCGGCCAATTGGTCGTACTTGAGTTCCACGTCGGCCAATTGACGCCGAATCTGTTGCACATCGCCCAGGCCGCTTTTTTCCAGTTCCCACTGTTTTCGGAGGTCGGCCAGTTTCCGCTTCAACTCCGCCATCTCCTCTTGGATTTCCTGGCGGCGCTGCTGGGCGTGTTCCTCGGTTTCTTCGGCCAATTGGCGATCGGCCAGCTCCAACTGCATGAGCCGGCGCTGGACTTGGTCGATCTCGGTCGGAACGCTTTCCAATTCCATCGCCAGACGGCTGGTGGCCTCGTCCATCAGGTCGATGGCTTTGTCGGGCAGGAATCGGTCGGCGATGTAGCGGTGCGAAAGCTGAACGGCGGCAACCAGCGCCGAATCCTTGATCTTCACGCCCTTGTGGTGCGCCTCGTAGCGAGGCTTCAGCCCGCGGAGGATGGCGATGGCGTCTTCGACCGACGGCTCGGCGATGTACACCGGCTGGAAACGCCGCTCGAGTGCGGCATCTTTTTCGATATACTTGCGATATTCATCGAGCGTGGTGGCGCCGATGCACCGCAATTCGCCGCGGGCGAGAGCCGGCTTGAGCAGATTGGCGGCATCGGCGCCGCCCTCGGCTCGGCCCGCTCCGACAACCGTATGCAATTCGTCAATAAAGAGGATCACATTGCCGGCGTCGAGAACCTCGCGAAGCACCGCCTTGAGCCGCTCTTCGAATTCGCCGCGGAACTTTGTGCCGGCGACCAGTGCCCCCAAATCGAGCGCCACGACTCGCTTGTCTTTCAGGCTCTCGGGCACATCCGAGTTGACGATGCGCAGCGCCAATCCTTCGGCAATCGCCGTTTTGCCCACGCCCGGCTCGCCGATCAGCACCGGATTGTTCTTCGTCCGTCGCGAAAGCACTTGAATCACGCGGCGGATTTCTTGGTCGCGGCCGATGACCGGATCGAGCTTTCCCTGCCGCGCCCGTTCCACCAAGTCGATGCCGTATCGCGCCAGCGCCTGGAACTTGCCCTCGGGCGTTTGGTCCGTCACGCGAGCGCTGCCGCGAATTGCTTGCATGGCCTTCAGCAGATCGTCGGAGGAAATGGCAGCAAGCGTCAGAATCTCTTGGGCCTTCGACTTGACCTTCGAGAGGGCCAACAGCAAGTGCTCGGTCGAAACGAACTCGTCTTTCATCACATCCGCTTCGCGCTGCGCGGTTTCGAGCACCTCGACCAGTTCGCGGCTCGGCTGCGGACCCGACCCGCCGGAAACCTTGGGACGATGCCCCAGTTCGGCGCTGACCATCTGCTCGAGCCGTGCACGGTTGCAGCCCACGCGGTCGAGCAACGGGCGCACGATGCCGTCCTCCTCGGCCAACAAGGCCGAAAGCAGGTGCAGCGGCTCGATCTGCGCATGGCCGGCGCGATCGGCCGCTTCCTGCGCGCCCGCAACGGCTTCTTGGCCCTTGATGGTGAGTTTGTCGTAACGGAATGCCATGATTTGTCTCCAGGATGAGACCGCGGCGATCGGATCGCGGCAGATTCGGTTGCTCCGCCCAATCCGCCGTTTCGTTTGACGGCCCCGGAATATCGTCTTACGGCCCCAAAATATCGCCCGGGTCGAACAACTGCATATTGCGGATTTCTCCCAGGCTCGGATTGTTCTTCTCTATGTACTCTGCCCATTTTCGGGCGTCGTTCTCGTCGATTTCTCTGCGAAGCGCGAATACCGGACGCCGATCGGGCATTGTGCCCTTGGGCGGCCAACGCGGCCCGAAGTGATAGACGGCCATATACATGATCTTGGCCTTCTTTTCACTGACGCCATCGCAACGGCAGGCGTGGTAGAACATCAAGTGGACGTCTTCCCAAGGCTGGTCGCGTTGCTGGCAGGCGGCATCGTGGATCACCGAGGCGTTGCGGTATAGGCCTTCGAACGGCCCGCCGATGATCGACCAAAATGCCTGCGGGATCGATGCCCCGTCGATGACCGTCTGGCTGGGCGCCGTCCAAGTTCGCCCGGCCGGATCGACGTAGGTCAGCGGTTGCAGCAGGCGCATGGTGCGGCCGTCGGCCTCCCAAACCGCCTCGACTCGACCAACAAAACAGCCGAATGGCCCGGGTTTCTCCGGCCACATCAGATAAAGAGCAGTACCCCCGCCGACGATCAACACCAGGGCGGCAGCAATCGCACCCCAAAGAGCGACCTTCGAGAACATCGGTCGGCGCCTCCTTTCTCGCACGATCCTTTTTGGGAGCGATTCTCTCTCTCTGCCCTTCTCTCCGCAAGATAGAATTCCGCTCTCGCCGCGCAGATGCGCACGATGGGAACGTCCCGCCGGCAGATTCACACGGGTCACTTCCCTGCCGACCGTCCCCGCGGCATGCCGCTCTGCCCGCGATGCCGCCCTCGTCGAAGGCGGCATCGCAAAGCGTCCGCAACGATGCCTTCCCGTGAAGGCCTATTTTTTCACTTCGAATTCGGCGTCGATCGTGTCGTCGTTGCCGCTGCTCTCGGCCGGCCCCGCCGACGGGCCGGTCGGTTGCGGCCCGGCTTTCGCGTACAGCGTTTTGCTCAGGGCGTGCAGCGCCTGCTCCAGTTCATGGATCGACGACTTGATCGAATCGATATTGTCGGATTTGGCCGTGCTGCGCGTCCGTTCGATCGCGCGGTTCACGGCCTCTTTGTCGCTTGCCGACAATTTGGCGTCGTGCTCCTTGATGAGCTTTTCCGCCTGCCAGCACATCGATTCCGCCTGGTTCCTCGCCTCGGCCAAGTCTCGCTTGCGCTTGTCTTCCTCGGCATGCGCCTCGGCGTCGCGCCGCATGCGTTCGATTTCCTCCTTGCTCAGTCCGCTGGATTGCTCGATCCGCACGGTTTGCTCTTTGCCCGTTCCCAAGTCTTTCGCCGATACGTTGAGGATGCCGTTGGCGTCGATATCGAACTTGACCTCGATTTGCGGCACGCCTCGCGGCGCGGGCGGAATGCCTTCGAGGTTGAATTGACCGAGCAGCCGATTGTCGGCCGCCATCGGTCGTTCGCCCTGATACACCTTCACCGTGACAGCCGTTTGGTTGTCGTCGGCCGTGCTGAATATCTGTTTGGCTTCTTTGGGAATGGTGGTGTTTCGCTCGATAATCCGAGTCATCACGCCGCCGAGCGTTTCGATGCCCAGGCTCAGCGGCGTCACATCGAGCAGCAAGACATCTTTTACGTCGCCCGCCAAGACAGCCCCTTGAATAGCAGCGCCCTCGGCGACAACCTCGTCGGGATTGACGCCCTTGTGCGGCTCCTTGCCGAACATCGACCGCACCAGCTCTTGCACCTTGGGGATGCGCGTCGATCCGCCGACAAGCACGACCTCGTCAATGTCCGAATACCGCAGCTTGGCGTCCTTCATCGCTTGTTCGACCGGGCCGCGGCATCGCTCGATCAGATGATCGACCAGCCGCTCGAACTCCGCACGGGTGATCGACATCTGGAGATGCTTCGGACCGTTCGCGTCGGCCGTGATGAACGGCAGGTTGATGTCGGTGGATTGAGCGGAGCTAAGCTCCTTCTTAGCCTTTTCGCAGGCTTCCTGAAGCCGCTGCAAGGCCATCGGGTCTTTCCGCAGGTCGATCCCCTGTTGCCGCCGGAACTCGTCGGCCACATGGTCGATCAACACCTTGTCGAAATCGTCTCCGCCCAAATGCGTGTCGCCGCTGGTGCTGATGACGCGGAACACGCCGTCGGCCACCTCCAGCACCGACACGTCAAACGTGCCCCCGCCCAGGTCAAAGACGACGATTTTCTCGCCTTCCTTCTTGTCGAGGCCGTAGGCTAGCGAGGCCGCGGTCGGTTCGTTGATGATCCGCGCGACTTCGAGGCCCGCGATTTGCCCGGCGTCCTTGGTTGCCTGTCGCTGGGCGTCGTTGAAGTAGGCCGGTACGGTGATGACTGCCTTGTTGACCTTATGTCCCAGGTACGCCTCTGCGGCCTCCTTGAGCTTACGAAGCACGAAGGCCGAGATCTCCGGCGGCGTATACGTTTTGTTGCCGGCCTCGACTCTCACGTAGTCGTCCGGGCCACCGACGACTTTGTAGGGCACCATCTTCTCTTCGGCAGCCACTTCCGCATGACGCCGACCCATAAACCGTTTGATCGAAGCGATCGTCCGGTGCGGATTGGTCACCGCCTGCCGTTTCGCCGGCTCGCCGACGAGCACTTCGCCTTTGTCGGTGAATGCCACAACGCTGGGAGTCAGCCGGTTGCCTTCCGCATTGGCAATCACCTTCGGTTTTTGGCCCTCCATGACGGCCACGACCGAATTCGTTGTTCCCAGATCGATGCCAATGATTTTTTCGCCTTGGGCCATCTTCGATGATCCTTTCGATTGTTGTTTTCGGGGGCAGTTGCCACCCGTGGGTTATTGCTGGAATTACAGTTCTCTCGGTAGGCAAAGGCCGTGCCGCAATCGCGAATGTTTCCTAAAATGTGAGCGCAAGTATTTGTTACAAATAGATTTATGATCGTTGCCGCGTCGGCGATTTTCGGTCCAATTCGGTAAAAAAGAGACTTGCGTGGCTGTCATTTTGGCAGGCGATCGTCGCTTTTGAGGGCGGAGGGGCGATGCCTCGGCTGGGGTTCTGCTACCGGTTCGGTTGACAGGCGACATTGGGGCGATTATCACTCGAAATAGGGTCTACCGTAACGGAACTGGCTCTGAATTTTATGAAGTCGCTCTGAGAACGAGGACTAGACGCTTACAAGAGGCAAACACATAGAAGAAGCGGTTGTCGGGAATGGTTGGGCGGCCCACGGGCGGGCGCGAGCAGGAGGAATCGCCGCGCGGCGACTTCGTTTGCGTGCCAACGAAGCCCGATGGGCGATCGACCGATAAAAGTAGTTCCGGCTTTTTCCAACCGGCAGGGAGGAATATGTGTCATGGACCGTCTCCGTCGGGGCGGAAGCACGGGACGTTTGGTTGATTGATTGATCGGGCGGTCGGTTGAATCGATACCTCGCACGGCGGGAAATGAATTCTCTTTTTTTCCGGGAGAAGAACGATCATTTCATTGCGCGAGAAGTAGAATCGGCAAGGGAGCAACCGAACGGTCTATCTTGACGCCGACAGGTGTTTGAACTTTTTTCGAGACGAACTCTGTACTGCAAACGTTGCGAATTCCTCATCATGGCAAAGTCTTCTGCTGAGCGAAAGCGTTCGTCGCGCCGGGAAAAACCGGTCACGCCGGCCGAGTTGCGCAACCGACTGATGCGTTTGGACATGCAGTTGATCGAGCTGATTCAGCAGCGGGCTCAATGTGCAGTGGAACTGGGTAAGCTCGCGCCGGAGGAGTTCGGCAGCACGGCCGAGTTGGACAGCGCCCAGGCTACGGCCCGCCAGTTGGCAGAACGGTGCCCCGGTGCGTTGAGCACACATCAACTCGAATCGCTGTTGCGCGACGTGTACAGCAGTTGCCGCAGTCTGGTGCATCCCTTGCGGGTGGCTATTCTGGGCCCAGTGTACAGCTACAGTCATTTGGCGGCGCTGCATCGTTTCGGTCAGAACGTCGAGTACGTGCCGGTGGGCACGATTCCCGCAGTTTTCGAAGAGGTTCAGTTGCGGCACGCTCAATACGGATTGGTGCCGATCGAGAACTCGACCGACGGCCGAGTGGCAGACACGCTTGACATGTTCACCCGCATCAAGACCACCATTACCGGCGTGATCGAGATGCGAATTCACCACACGCTATTGGGACGGTGCGGCCGCGGCGAAGTACGCGAGGTGTATAGCCGGCCGCAGGCCCTTTCCCAATGCCGCAATTGGTTGGCTCAGCATTTGCCGGGCGCCCGAACCATCGAGGTGACCAGCACATCAACCGCAGCGCAACTGGCCCGGGAAAAGCCGGGAGCGGCGGCAATCGCTAGCCGTCAGGCGGGAAGCTATTACGGTTTGGAAGTGCTCGCGGAGAACATCGAAGACAACCCGGGGAATCTCACGCGGTTTGCGGTCATCGGCGGCGAGCCGGCAAAGCGATCGGGCAAGGATCGAACGGCAATCTGGTTCCAGGTTGAGCACCGGCCCGGCGCGCTGGCCGAGGCGATGAATGTTTTTCGCCGCAATTCGGTGAACCTGACGTGGATCGAATCGTTCCCCATTCCGGGGCATGAGCGCGCCTACTTGTTCTTCGTTGAGATGGAAGGCCACAATCACGACGCCCGCGTTCGCCGCGCAGTGGCCGCGTTGGGGCGGCATGCGCTGCGCATGGAAGTACTTGGCAGCTTTCCGGCCCCGGTGCTTGTCGAAGACTAGTGCCCTCGTGTATTGTCAGCCTGTCGCACCGAGCTGCAATGCCGGCCTGGTTTTCGCCTTCAGACGGGGCGGTGTTGCTGTAGCGTGGCACCGCCGTATCGGGTTATGATTCGAGTTGTTTTTGGTGTGCGCCCAGCGGTCGGGTCGGTCTGTATATCCTCATCGTTGCTGCTATTCCATGGCTATACCGGAAGAGAAGCTTGTCCGGATTCGGGCTTGGGAGGGCGTTCGCGCTCTCTACGACGATTTGCCCGTTGATCGAAGACGGAATCGCATGGAGGCGGATCGTTTCCAGATCTACGAGTTGCTTCTTGCTCCCTTGGAAGGAATTCGCGAGGCCCCCGAGAGCCATCCCGAAGGCGACTTGCTTTATCACAGTTTACAGGTCTTTACGCTGGCCCGCGAAAAGCTGGCCTACGACGAAGAGTTTCTGACGGCGGCCTTGCTTCACGATGTAGGCAAGGGGCTTGATCGTTTGAACCATGTGGCTGCCGCACTAGACGCGCTTCAGGGGTTCATTACCGCCCGCACCGCCTGGCTAATCGAGCATCATGTCGATGCGCTGCTCCTGCGCAACGGCACGTTGGGCGCCCGATCGCGGCGCCGCCTGGAATCGCACGAGAGTTTTGATGAGTTGGTTCTGTTGGCGCAATGCGATGCCGCGGGGCGACAAGTGGGAATGATTGTTCCGTCTCTCAGCGAAGCGATCGGGTTTTTGCGCGACTTGGCGCAAGAGAACGAAGAAGGCTGATTGTCGGCGGCAGCCGAACGCCGCCAAACCGCCGGATCAAATAGCGCCGGGCGGTGCGCGGTCCGAGACCTCGCGGCTGTACGAAATCCGAGAGAGTGCCGGGTTATTTCGTCAGCCGAAGGTCGGTGATGATCACATCGCGAACGGCCTGAAGCTCCAAACAGTCGTTGATTTGCGATTGGATCTGTCGCTTCAGCCCGACGAGCGCGGCGTTGTCGAAGTCGTCGATCGTTGTCCGGCGCAGCAGTTCTTCGACGTGTTGGCGAACTCGGAACTGCCGGGCCGCGAGCTGATGCCGAGCAGCTTCGTCTCGCTGATCGGCGAAAGTGACGTGCAATCGGAATTCGATCATTGCGGGCGAATTGCCGCCCCAGTTGATCGGCGCGACGGCGAATTTCCCAAGGTCGATTTCGGCGGGCGGTGACGGTGCCGGCGTCGAGTCGCTATGTGGGGCCGTTTCCGTGCGATTGAACGCTAAAACGATCGCCACCCCGAGAAGACTCAGGGCAACGATAGAGAGTCCCCAGTTTCGAACCAAGACGGCGATTCCCGCCATCGTTGCCTTCGTCGCTGCCGGCGACTCCGGGCCGGTCGTTTCAACGGTGCCGCGCGACTCGGTCTTGGCAGTCATGGCATGTTCTCTCGGAGAGAGCGGTCGGTTGGGGGACCGTCCACGACTACGGTATCCGCAGCCGTTTGAACGAGTGTTGCGGCCCCGTCGTACGACCATCGATCGGAAGTTGCGGGGCCGGCTCGATGCTTGCCCTGCCGAAAACCGCCGAAAGCGGACTGCGATCCCTTTGAAAGCGTAGTTTACGCCGCAGCTCTGCAAGAGATTTGCAAAAAAATTGGGGCCTCCGACGTGCCACCTCCCACAGTGGCAATCCGGACGGTAAGGGCAAGGCGACCGTCCGGAAACCGACGTCAGAAGCCCCACGGGCCAGACCTTCGATTGGGTCGCCGTCGATAACGGCGAGCACAGTCCATATGATGTGCATATGTTGTGCCAAACCCGAAGACAGAACGGTGAACGTATCGCAAGTCTTTTTTCTGTATTATGTTGCGTGTTGTGTATCGTTGCCGTCAAGTCCTCGGTCGCGGTCTCCGCGGGCGGGATCTGTTTCATAATGCTGTAGCGAGTGTTCGTTGTCGGAACAGCATGTTTGGGTTGTCATAGGGGCGTTGGCAGAGGCGACTGATCGGCCCCGGTCGCCCTGCGAAGCGACCTAGGCCGTGCTCAGCAAGGTCGGGCGCGACTGTGAAAGGGACTGGTCACCGAATCGGAAGCTTGTTCCGTTTGTATGAGGTTTGCGTTATGTGAGGGCTTAGATCGCTGACAGCCCGTTGAAAAGAACGTACGGACTTGCACGGGATCGTCACAATCTTTTCGAGACGTGCGGCAGGCGGCCGGAAAGGGCAACTTTAGCAACGGGCCGCACAAGGACCCTTTGGCGGCCCCGGACGCAACGGCCATTCGGGTTTCCCGTGGCCGCATTACGTCCG
>Ga0073932_1007181_pt1 | contig 10928 bp, 10 predicted proteins | sample DewCreD2012metaG_FD_76967 | JGI IMG/M metagenome (GOLD analysis project Ga0073932, IMG submission 76967) | Hot spring sediment bacterial and archeal communities from British Columbia, Canada, to study Microbial Dark Matter (Phase II) - Dewar... ...
GCAGGAACTCGCCAACGCCGAGGCCGCGGCCCGGATGGGCGACCAGGCCGCGGCGCAGGCGCAAGGTCAGCAAGCCGCGCAGAGCCTGCGCCAGGCGGCGCAGGCCGCGCGCAATTCGTCGACATCGCAGGCCCAGTCCCAGGCTCAGTCGCAGAGCCAGCAGGCCAGCTCGTCGCAAAGCCAGTCCCCCGAAGGCAAGGGTTCGCAGGCGCCATCTGCCGGCAGCATGGCCGAACCGCCCAAGGGCCTGCCCATCGATTCGAAGACCTGGAACAAGCTTCCAGAACATCTGCGCCGCCAGTTGACGGCGGCCGCCGGCTCGCGCTTCCCGGCCGAGTACGAAGGCGCGATCCGACGTTACTTCAAGAACGTCGCGGCGATGGAGGAGAAGCCATGAAGACAGCAGGGATCGGGATCCCGGGGGGAGGGTTTCTCGTTCCCCGCTCCCCGCTCCTCGTCTTCCTCCCCTGGTTTTTCGCCTTCGGAGCGTTCCCCGGCGAGGTGCGCGGTCTGCCGCAACCGCTGGTCGACGAGGACGAAGCGGCGTTGATCCAGAAACTGAAGGAACGCACGCCGCGCGACGAGGCGATCGAGAAGGGCGTCGCGTTTCTGCTCTCCAAGCAGAATGCGGGCAAGGACGATGCGGGCAGTTTCGGCGACCGGCACAAGACGGCCTTGACGGGCCTGACCGTGACGGCCCTGATGGCCGCCGGCATCACGCCGGACGATCCCAGGCACGGGCCGAAGATCCGCCAAGCCATCGAGTTCGTCCTTTCGCAGATGCTCCGGGAAAAGGACCTGGAGGGTTATCTGGGCCGCAAGGACAACTCGCGCATGTACGGCCACGGCATCTGCACGCTGATGCTGACCGAGGCCGCGGGCATGACCAGCGACGAGAACCTGGAGAAGCGGCTGATCGACGCGGTGCGCAAGGCCGTGCGGATCATCATCCTGGCGCAGCAGCAGCCGAAGGACGACCGGCACAAGGGCGGTTGGCGCTACGAGCCGGGCAGCCGCGACAGCGACCTTTCGCTGACCGGCTGGCAGACGATGGCGCTGCGCGCGGCGCGCAACATCGGCGTCGAGGTGCCCGAGGAATGCATCGCGCAGGCGATCGCCTATATCCGGCGCATGGCCGGCAAGGACGGCGGTTTCGGCTACGAAAGCCCGACGGACCATGCCACGCTGCGCGGCGTGGGCCTGCTGGCCCTGCCGGTCTGCGGCGTCTACGACGCCGAAGAGCTGGTGAAGACGACCAAGCTGCTGCTGAAGGAGCCGCCGAAGTTCCAGGGTCCCTGGTTCTATTATTCGACCTACTACAACACCATGGGGATGTATCAGATGGGGGACGACGCGTGGAACCGCTTCTACCCGCGCATCGATGCGGTGCTGCTCAAGCACCAGCAGCCGGACGGCGCGTGGCCGGAAGCGCCGGGCAACAACGAATTCGACAACGGCGGTCCCGTCTACACGACCGCCATGGCGCTGCTCTCGTTGACCGTCCACTACCACCTGCTGCCGATCTACCAGCGGTAGATCAGTCCTTGACCTTGCACGTGCGGCAGGGCTTCAGGCGGTCGAAGACGCCGGCCAGGTACTCCTTGCGAAGCTGCGTCGCCCAGGGACCGTTCCAGATGTCCGGGACGGACGCGGTGTTGACGTCGCCCAGCACCACCTCGCGTTTGTAGTCCACGCAGCAGAGTACGGCCCTGCCTTCCCAGGTGATCACCATCGTGTGGAAGGGCCGGCGGCAGGTGGTGTTGGGCTTCATGTCGGCTTCGTCCGCGGCCACGGCGGCGCTCTGCTTCAGGTCGAGCTGGTCGCCGCGGTTGTCCATGTCGATGACATGCAGTTCGAAGCCTTCCCGGTCCTCCCAGCGGCGTTTCATGTCCGCGATCTCGGGCGCGACGCGGCGCGTCTTCACCACGTTCACCCGGACGCGCAGGCGCTTCTTCACCTCGGGGCGCGCCTTCAGCCACCCGCAGAAGGCATCGACATTCCTCATCGTCCGCTCGTACGGGAGCTTCATCAGCTCCTCGTAGACCTCCTTCGAGAAGCCGTTGAGGGACAGGAAGAGTTCGTCCACCAGGCCGCTGCCGACGAGCTCTTCCACCTTCTCCGGCGTGAACAGGGAGGCATTCGTGGTCAGGTTGCGGATGCTCTTCGGGCAGTGCTGGCGTAGCAGGGCGTAACGTTCGGCCAGTTGCGCGTCGATCAACGGCTCGTTGTCGAGGCAGAGAATGAAGCGCTCGACCGGATAAGGCGCGCATTCCTTCGCGATCTTCTCGAAGAGCGCCATCGTCATCTTGCCGCGCGGCAGTTCGTTCTTGAGCTGCGGGTACTGGCAGAAGACGCAGCCGGCATTGCACCCGAACTGCGTTTCAATCACGACGGTCTTTGGGAAAAGCGGCACGGGTTTGCGGAAGATGCGGTTGCGGACCTTTTGCAGCGTGGTCTTCTCGTCGCCGGGATAATAATACTGACGTGCCACGTTCGATCTCCAGCGGGTCGTCACCGGCATTCGCCGCTCGGCGTGTGCGGCGGCCCAGCGCGCTGACCGGGAGCGGAAATCGGCCGCCGGTCGAGAAACCCTGCTTCGTGCCCCTCTTGCGGAGGGAGAGGGAAAGCGGGCTGACCACCGCCTCTTGTTCTGTTCGACCGGTGGTCCGGCGCCTTTCGAACCCGGATGCCGCGCCAATACCCACCTTAGTTTCGGGGTCGGCAAAGACAAGGGAAAGTTGACTCGACGAGGTTACTTTCAGCGTCCCAGCGAGCGGCGCAGGGCCAGTAGTTCCTCGCGCACCTCGGGGCGGGAGCGCGTCTCCCGCTCGATCTTGCGGATGGCATGCAGCACGGTCGAATGGTCGCGATTGCCGAAGAACTGGCCGATTTCGGACAGGCTCAGCCGGGTCAACTGCTTGGCCATGTACATGGCCAGGTGCCGGACGCGGACCAGCGAGGCGTGACGGCGATCCGAGCGGATCTCGTCGGGCGAAGTGCCGAACCGTTTGGAGAGCGCGGCGACGATCTCGTCGCAGGTCAGCGGACCTTCGCGCACGTAACCCAGTTCGCAGAGGGCCAGCAGGGCCGTTTCGTGATTCAGGGCGCGCTGTTCGGCGGCCGCCAGCGCCGCCAGCTTGCAGACGGCGCCCTCCAGTTCGCGGACGCTCTTCTCGATGCGGTAGGCCAGCAGTTCGGCGGCGGGCGTTTCCAGCGTCAACCCGCGCGCCCGTGCCTTGGCCTGCACCAGCGCCACGCGCGTGTCGAAGTCCGGTTTGTCCAGGTTGGCGACCAGGCCCGACTGAAAACGCTCGCGAAGCCGTTCGTCGAGCCGCCGGATCTCGCGCGGCGGAACGTCGCAGGCCAGCACGACCTGGCGGCCCAGCTGATGCAGCGTGTCGAAGGTGAAGAGAAACTCGTCCTGGGTCTTCTCCTTGCCGGCCAGGAAATGCACGTCGTCGACCAACAGGACGTTGCAGCGGCGATGCTCCTGGCGAAACGCGTCCAGCTTGCGATCGCGCAAGGCGGCCAGATAGGCATTGGCGAAATGCTCGGCCGAAACCAGCTTGATCGTCAGCTCCGGATGCCGCTGCTGGATTGCCCGCGCCAACCCGTGCAACAGATGGGTCTTGCCCAGGCCGTGCCCGCCGCAGAGCACCAGCGGGTTGTAGAGCAGCGCGGGCTTGTCGACGACGGCCATGCAGGCGGCATGCGCCACACGGCTGTTCGGACCGACCACGAACTGATCGAGACTGAACGGCAGCACGGTCGTGACGGACGGACGCGGCTCCGCCCGTACGGGAGGAGACACCACGCGCTCCAACACGTCGCCCAGCAATTGTGGCCGGTTTGCCGTGGTCGTCTCGGCAACCGTCAGTTCCACCGACTTCACATCGGGCGAGAGCGCCTGAGCCGCCGCATTCAGTTCCTGCTGGTAATGCGTTTCGATCCAGTGTTTGACATAACGACTGGGTACGGCCAGACGCATCGAGCAACCGTCACAGCCCACCAGCGTGAGTTGTTTGAACCAGGTGTTATAACTCTCCGCAGGAATCGTCGTCTGAAGACGCTCCCGCAACGCTTCGCTAGTGGCTAACCGGACTTCGGACACGAAAAAACGCCCCCCCACGGATGGTAGATGCCATCCGCGCCATCCCCACTCTGATGTATTGATCTATTTCGAGTCAGACCTCAAGCGACACCCGAATCGCTCGTAGTCGGCCCCCTCTTTCCTTTCGAACTGGCGCGGATTCTATGAATCGAGTTGGGCGAGTCAACAGGGAAAAAGAAAAGCCTTTTGCATTTCGTTAACTATTGGTGAAGAAGACGTTACGGAAAGGGGAATGTGGTGTGAACAAGGTCTGGTTTCGACCGTTCATGCATCGGACTTGGCGGACTTCGCATAAGAGCTCTCAAGTCAGACGCTTACAAGCATGTGGCATGCATTGGGCGAGCGGTAACACAATCGGGCTCTGAAATAATTTTTACGCTCCTCTTAACTCGCACCAACACATCCTTCACGCATCCCTTACGAACCGCGGATCTCGAACGAAAGGTCGAGTGCAGGTGCGGAATGCGTGAGTGCGCCGAGCGAGATGCGGTCAACGCCTGCGCTGGCGTAGGCGCGTACGGTCTCCAGGCGGATGCCGCCCGACGCCTCCAGCAATGGGCGACGGGAGCGCCCACCTTGGGACGCAATCCACGCCACCGCACGTCGCACGTCCGTTGGCGCGAAGTTGTCCAGCAGCACGAAGTCCGGACAACTCGCTCCGCAAACCTGTTTCAACCCCTCCAGCGTCGTCACTTCGACCTCGACCTTCACCCCGGGGAACCGGCGCTGCGCCGCCCGCACGGCGGCGGCCGGGTCGTTGACGCCCCACAGGGCCAGGTGATTGTCCTTGATGAGGACCATGTCGTGCAGGCCGAAGCGATGGTTCGTTCCGCCACCGTCGCGGACCGCCTGCTTTTCCAGGTCGCGCCAGAGCGGCGTTGTCTTTCGCGTGTCCAGAATGCGGGCCTTGGTCCCCCGAATCGCATCCGCGAAACGCCGTGTTGCGCTGGCCACGCCCGAGAGATGGCAAAGCAGATTCAGCGCGGTCCGTTCTCCAGCGAGGAGCACCCGCGCCGGGCCCGAAACCCTCGCCACCACCTCGCCGCGCCGCACGCGTGCGCCATCCTTCCTCAACAAGGCGGTCCGGATCCGTGCGGGCCTGCGGCGTTCGATCCGTGCCGTCTCTTCCGCCGCCAAGCGAAACACCAGCGGCATCAGATGCAGCCCGGAGAGGACCCCGGGCGCCTTGACCAGAAACTCGCCGTTCGCCCCGTGCTCCCAAGGCACCAGTGCGCGACTGGTCAGGTCGCCGCGCACGCCCAGATCCTCGCGAAGCGCCAGGCGGAGGCGATCCTGGATGGGCGGAAGGGGAATTTGCAGGGTCTGCATCGGACGGTCCTTGTCAAGGTGCCTATCCCATCCTGCAAATCCTTTCCATCCTGTCAAGAAACGTCCTGCCAACCTGTCCGGAAGGTCCGCGGCGCGGTACTGAGCGAAGACACGGCGATCTTTGAATCGGCCAGAAGACTCGAACGGGATCGCGCTTTCGCCCTCACCTTGGGAAATACTTCCCCAAAATCGGAGGATTTCTTTGTGGACTGGGGTCCTAACCGGCCGATAATAAAGAGTGACGGCGGGTAACTAACAGCTTCAAATTCGAGGCCCTGCAAGGCCTCCACTGAACAGAAGGGTTACCGCGCCGACGCCCCCGCTTGCGGGGGTTTCTTTTTTCCGGTCATGCGTTTCCCGTCACGTTCGGCAGTCCCAGCCTTTCGGCCAACGAGGCCAGGTCCGGCGGGAAGGGCGCGCGCAGGAGCATCGGGTCGCCCTTGTGCGGGTGCATCAACGCCAGCGATTCGGCGTGCAGGCAGACGCGGGGGCGATATTCGCCGAACGCCGCGTCGTCCTTCAGGCCGCCGTACAGCTCGTCGCCGACGAGCGGCAAGCCGAGGTGTTTGGCGTGCACGCGGATCTGGTGGCTGCGGCCCGTGCGCGGGAAGGCGCGCAGGAGCGAGAAACCGCCGCACGGGGAGATGCCCAGGACTTCGTAACGGGTCTGCGCGGGGCGCGCTTCCAGGCCGTCGACGGCCACGCGCACGCGACATTCGGGATCGACGCCCAGCGGCGCATCGACGTCGATCTCCTTGAACCCCGGCGCGCCGTGCGCGATGCAGAGGTAGGTCTTGCGCACGAGCCGGTTCTCGAACTGGCGCGTCAGTTCGGAATGCGCCCGTTTTTCCAATGCGTAGACCATCACGCCGCTGGTCTCCTCGTCCAGCCGGTGGACCGTGCCCACGCGGAAGGACGGGTCGCTGGCGCGGCGTTCGCGGAAATAGTGCAGCAGTCCGTGGTACAGCGTCCCGGTCTTGTGGCCGCGCGCGGGGTGGACGATGATGCCGGGCGGCTTGTCGAGCGCCAGGATCCAGGGGTCTTCGTACAGGACGCCGAACGGGATCTCCTCGGCTTCGTGCCGGGCGCCTTCCGGCAGCAGGATGGTGACGATTTCGTGCTGCGTCACGTGCCACGACGACTTGGTCCGCTTGCCGTCGATCAGAACGCTGCCGTCCTTGATGAGCTGCTGGAGAAAGCTGCGCGAGTAGCCCGGGAAGCGTTCGAGGAGGTACTTGTCGAGGCGTCGCGGCTTGCCGGCTTCGCGCTGGCCGACGGGGAATTCCATCCGGTCGCGCCGGCCTTCCTTGGCCTTCGGAAAATCGAACTTGGTCTTCAAGCCGCGCGGTTTGTACCAGCGCGGCAGGCCCTCGGCGTCCTGGCCCATGCGTTCGGCGTTGGAGGGATGCGAATGGCCCATGTCAGCCCTCCCGCAGCACGCTCATGAGCGCGTTGGCCAGCTTGCGCGAGTCGTGGCGGATCGGATACGCGGGGTTGATCACATCGGCGGGGAAGAGGCGGACGCGCGCGCTCATCGCGGGGGGCAGCACGTTCTTCACCAGCCGCACCTGGCGCTCCTGGATCGTCCAGGTGTCTTCGTCGCCGCCCGGCGCGACGATGGCGCCGTCGCCGGGCCGGAAGAAGACGCCGTTGTTCACCAGGACGCAGTCGTAGACCCGATGCGGCGCCGTGTGATCGTCGATGGCCTGGAGGAAGTCGTGCAGGTCGAATCCCCGGGTCTCGCCTTCGTAGGTCATGATGTTCGAGACGAAGACCTTGCGCGCTTTGGCCGCCGCGATCGCGGGGGCCAGGCCTTCGATCAGCAGGTTGGGGATGACCGAGGTATAGAGGCTGCCGGGACCCAGGACGATCAGGTCGGCGTCTTCGATGGCCGCGAGGATGTCCTGGGCCACCGGCTCGGGGGTCGGCTTCAGTTCGAGCCGCTTGATGCGCTTTTCGGTCTTCGCGATCTCGGCCTGCCCCGTCGTCTTGGAGCCGTCTTCGTGCGTGGCGACGAGGTGGATGCGGTCCAGCGTCGAAGGGAGGACCTGCCCGCGCACCGAAAGGATCCGGTTCGCCTCGCGCACGCCGGCCCCGAAGTCGCCGCGGATGCGCGCCAGCACCGTCAGGAACAGGTTTCCGAAGTTGTGGCCTTCCAGTTCGTGTTCGGGAAAGCGGTAGTCGAGCAGCTCGCCCATCAGCGGCTCCTCGTCGGCCAGCGCGATCAGGCACTTCCGCAGATCGCCCGGCGGCTGCAGCCCGAGTTCCTTGCGGAGCTTGCCCGAGGAACCGCCGTCGTCGGCCATGGCCACGATCGCGGTCGTATAGCCCGCCACTTCGCGTAGCCCGGAAAGGGCGACGGAAAGCCCCGTGCCGCCGCCGATGGCCACGACGCGAGGACCATGCGTCATCTTGGCCCGCAGATACGCCGCTTCGACCAGCCCCCCGCTAGCCGAGCCGCGCCGACCGACCAGGCCCCACATCGATTTGATCAGGCGGTAGATGCCGGTGATCAGGCAGAAGGCCGCCAGCGAAAAACCCAGCGAAGCCGCCAGCACCAGCTTCCAGCGTTCGTCGAAACCCTGCGTGCCGATGACCAGGAGAAAGACCGCCGCCGCACCCAGGAGCGCGAAGAGCAACCCCAGGAAGATGACCACGATCCAGCGCTTGATGCGCAGCCCGGGCCGGAACCATTTGACGATCTTGTCGAGCGCCATAGCTGACGATCAGTGTACGGCACGGCGCAGCGGATGCAAACGGACCGGATCGCGATCGACGAATCGGACTGCTGCGGGAGATTGCGGATGGCCTGCCGCCGGCTACCGGCCGTCATCCGCCGCCAAAGGTCTGATCGGCCTCGGCCAAGAGTTCGCGGATGTCCTTCACGTCCTTGGCGTCGCGCAGGAAGCGTACGTATTTGTCGTCGCGGACCAGGCGCGAGATGAAGGCCAGGGCTTCCAGATGCGCCCCGGACGCGCTTTTGGAGGAGAGCAGCAGGAAGACGACAAAGACGGGCTCGCCGTCCAGCGCGTCGAAATTGATGCCCTTCTTCGAGCGGCCGAAAGCGCAGACCAGGTCCGTGATCGCATCGTGCTTGGCGTGCGGAACGGCCACGCCGGAACCGATGCCGGTGGAACCCAGTTCCTCGCGGTCCATGAGCGCCTTGACGATCTTCTTGGAAACCGATTCCTGGATCTTGCCAGCCGCGACCAGCGCGCCGACCATTTCCTTGATCACGTCTTCCTTGGCGGTGGCCTGAAGATCCTCCGAGATGGCTCCGTCGGGGATGATTTCGCTCAGCTTCATCGGTGGTGTCGCTCCTTCAATCGCCCCCATGCACCGTTTGTGCCCGGTGATTCGCCAGCCCGGGGGAGGGACATGGTGAAAAGACCGCGTGCTACGCTTCGTCTTCCCGCTCGACCCCGCGATCCGCGGCCGTCCGGTTCCGCTCGCGTTTTCGGCCGCGAAGCCGGCCTTTGAATTTCTTCAGCAACTCCCGCGCCTTGTGCGCCGCCTCGTCCAGCGCCGCGCCCAGGTTGTCGTGGGAGGCCTTGGCCACCAGCTGCTTTCCGCGAATCACGCCGCAGATGATCTCGACCTTCTTCTGCTCGTCCTCGTTGATCAACACGACCCGGAGATCGTGCAGTCCGTCGAAGTACCGGTTCAGCGGCTCGATCTTTTCGATGACGTGCTCGCGAGTCGACTGGGTGACGCGAAGGTGCCGGCCTTCGATCTGGACATTCATCAAACGGCCTCCCGTTTCGGCTGAAAGAGACATGGCGCAACCGCAAGGATAGGTCTCGCGGCCCGCGGCTGTTCGATTTCCCGGACGCTCCCGATCGGGAGCGTCCGCTCCCAGCCAGACGAGGCATCCTAGTTCGCGCAAACCCACCGTCAAATCGGTTTTGCCGGCGGGCGTGTTTCGGAATGCATGACCTTTCCGGCGGGAACGCGGTTGGGTAAAGGCGGGCGGACACACGCTCCGTATTAGGCGTTTTCACGGATGTCACGACGGAGGTCATGCGATGCGACGCGGTGCCCTGGCTGGCGCGATCTGGGCCGTGCTTTTCCTTTCCTTCGCCGCCGTGGCTCGAGAAGCGGAAGGCCGCGGCATCGCGGCGGCGCCCGATGAACTGGGCAGGCTGCTTGCGCTGAAAATCGAGAACCAGCGGCTGACGCTGGACCGCGCCGCGTGGGCCGCGCCAGACGAAAAACCCGGGAAGGACGCCCCGGACGATGCCGGCGACGTCCCGGCGCAGATCCAGATCCAGGGCGGCGGGGTCGTCGGCGTGCGCGCCAATATCCTGCGGATGGACCATAAAAACATGCCCGAGCCGGCCCGGCTGTTCCAGCGTTACATGCAGAAAGTCAATCCGCGCACGTACGGCAACAGCATGAACACCTCGAACACGCGCTACGAGATCCGCCAGCAGGGCGAGATCTCCGGGGCGTTTGCCGTCGATACCGCGTCGGACGAATTCTCCCTCAAACTGGCCGAAAAGAACGACCCGAAGCGCATTCTTCAGTTCGAGGAGGAAGCGGCCACCGGACTGACGATCCGCCTGGCGCAGCCGTCCACCCGGCAGTTGCTGCTCTTCGTCCAGTCGCCGCACGGCGCGGTAAGCCTGACCTCGGTCAACGGCGACGACGTCACCTCGCGGGCCGCGCCGAGCTTCGACGAACTGCTCAGGAAGTTCCCCGGCGAAGTCCAGACGCTGTTCTTCCGCCCCCTGCGCGAATTCGGCGTTCGCGAGCCGCTCTCCCGATGGCTCCCGCCGGTCATGGCGCTGGCCTGCAGCGGCTTCGGTCCGCCGCCGGACGACGTGGCCCGACAAGCCGGCCTGCTGATCGCGCAACTGAGCCACGACGACCCCGAGACGCGCGAAAAAGCCACGCAGGAACTGATCGGCCTGTATCCCCAGGCCGTCCACCTTCTCTCGCAGGCACGGGAAACGATCGTCGATGCCGAGGCGAAGATGCGGATGGACCGCGTCATCGCGGCCCACCCGACGATCGCCCGCGTCCGCGCCTACGTGCTGGAAAAGAAACTGCACGAGGACAAAGCCTACCTGCTCGAAATCCTGGGCACCGTCCCGCACTTCAAGACCGCCGCGCGCCACCGCCTGACGCAGCTCTACGGCAAGGATCACGGCGACGATCCCCAAGCCTGGCCGTGACCGCCAGACCGTCCAGACGCCAGGGACGACGGACCTCGCTCCCCGTTCCCCGCTCCTTCGCCGACCAGGCCTCCGTCATGGCCGTCGGTATCGAGTTCCTCGGTCCACGCCTCGTCGAGGATCGCGTCGATGGCTTGCAGGAGGTGGCCGGTACGGTGAGCGGAGACCGCGTAGACCAGGTGCTTCTTTTCCCAGCGGGCCAGACGTTCTTCGCTATGGAGGGCGCCGTCGCCGCGCCGTGACGGCGATTCACTTGAACTCGTAGCAGTGGACCTGTTGGGCATCGCGTACGAAGAGCCGGCCGCCAGCCA
>Ga0073932_1007182_pt1 | contig 10925 bp, 5 predicted proteins | sample DewCreD2012metaG_FD_76967 | JGI IMG/M metagenome (GOLD analysis project Ga0073932, IMG submission 76967) | Hot spring sediment bacterial and archeal communities from British Columbia, Canada, to study Microbial Dark Matter (Phase II) - Dewar... ...
GCCGGTCGAGGAAACGCCCCCTACTGCCGAGGAAGCCCCAGTTGACGCAGACAGCGCTTTCGCCTGGCTGGAATCGCTGGCGGCCAAGCAGGGCGCGGACGAGGCTACCCTCATCACTCCGCCCGAACAGCGCACCGAAACCCCGCCCGACTGGCTGGAACAGCAGGTGGAGGAACCCGCCGGTACCGCAGAGCCGCCCGCCGCCGCCGAAGAGGAACTCCCCGAATGGCTGAGCGCCGCTGAATCCGAAGCATCCGAACCCGCGCCGGTCGAGGAAACGCCCCCTACTGCCGAGGAAGCCCCCGCTGACGCAGACAGCGCCTTCGCCTGGCTGGAATCACTGGCGGCCAAGCAGGGCGCGGACGAGGCCACCCTCATCACTCCGCCCGAACAGCGCACCGAGACCCTGCCTGACTGGCTGGAACAGCAGGTTGAGGAACCGGCCAGCGCCGCAGAGCCGCCCGCCGCCGCCGAAGGGGAACTCCCTGAATGGCTGAGCGCCGCTGAACCCGAAGCGTCTGAACCCGCGCCGGTCGAAGAAACGCCCCCTACTGCCGAGGAAGCCCCCGCTGACGCAGACAGCGCCTTTGCCTGGTTAGAGTCGCTGGCGGCCAAGCAGGGCGCGGACGAGGCCACCCTCATCACTCCGCCCGAACAGCGCACCGAAACCCCGCCCGGCTGGCTGGAACAGCAGGTGGAGGAACCCGCCGGTACCGCAGAGCCGCCCGCCGCCGCTGAAGGGGAACTCCCCGAATGGCTGAGCGCCGCTGAATCCGAAGCGTCCGAACCCGCGCCGGTCGAGGAAACGCCCCCTACCGCCGAGGAAGCCCCTGCGCCCACTGCCCAGGCGGCCCCCGGCCAGCCCGATCTCAGCGACATGGACGCGGCCATGGCCTGGTTAGAGTCACTGGCGGCCAAGCAGGGCGCAGACGAGGCTACCCTCATCACCCCGCCCGAACAGCGCACCGAGACCCCGCCTGACTGGCTGGAACAGCAGGTTGAGGAACCCGCCGGTACCGCAGAGCCAGCCGCCGCCGCCGAAGGGGAACTCCCCGAATGGCTGAGCGCCGCTGAATCCGAAGCGTCCGAACCCGCGCCGCTCGAGGAAACGCCCCCTACTGCCGAGGAAGCCCCCGCTGACGCAGACAGCGCCTTTGCCTGGTTAGAGTCACTGGCGGCCAAGCAGGGCGCGGACGAGGCTACCCTCATCACCCCGCCCGAACAGCGCACCGAGACCCCGCCCGACTGGCTGGAACAGCAGGTTGAAGAACCGGCCAGCGCCGCAGAGCCAACCGCCGCCGCCGAAGGGGAACTCCCCGACTGGCTGAGCGCCGCTGAATCCGAAACACCCGAACAGCGCACTGAAGCCCTCCCCGAATGGCTGTTGGAAGAAGAAGAAAAGCCGGTTGAAGAGCCGTTTGTCCCGGTCGAGACACAGCCTGCCGAGGAATCACCTGCCGAAGCCTCTGAGCCAACGGGATGGGCGCCGGAGTTTGCCGAACCCGCTGAAGAAGCCCCCGCAGAACCGCCCGAATGGCGGCCAGAGCCAGAACCTGCCCAGACCATCGCTGAGCCAGAATCAACCGTGGATGACTGGCTGCGCGGCCTGGAAGTGGAAAGCGAGGCCGAAAAGGCCGAACTGCCCGGCTTTACCCCGGTGGAAGAGGCCGATTACCGCTCGCAGTGGATGCCGGCCCAGGAACCCGCCGCCGCTCCCTCCATTCAGCCGTCCGGCCCGGTTCCCGGCGAGATTAACAGCCTGACCGAAGCACAAACTGCCCTGATGCGCGGCAGTCTGGACGCGGCTTTAGACTTCTACAACCGCTGTATCCAGGAAGGCCGCGATTTGGATACCGTGATCCACGATCTGCGCGACGCGCTCTACCGCTACCCGGTGGATATTTCCCTCTGGCAGGCCTTAGGAGACGCCTTCGCGCGCAACAACCAACTGCAAGAAGCACTCGACGCCTATACCAAAGCCGAGGAACTTTTACGCTAAAGGAGACCAACATTGGAACAAACGCTGGTGCTAATTAAACCCGATGGCGTGCAGCGCGGCCTCATCGGTGAGGTCATTCGCCGCCTCGAACAACGCGGATTGAAACTCGTCGCCGCCAAGTTTATGCAGGTCAGCCGCGACCTGGCTGAGCGCCACTATGCCGTCCACCAGGGCAAACCGTTTTACGAGGGTCTGGTGAATTATATTATCTCTGCGCCGGTCATGGCGATGGTCTGGGAAGGCCCCAACGCCGTCGCCGCCGTCCGCCAGACGATGGGCGCTACCCGCCCTGCCGAAGCCGCCCCTGGAACCATCCGCCACGATTTTGCCCTCACCGTTGGCCGCAACCTGACGCACGCCTCCGACTCGCCAGAAAACGGCCAGGCCGAAGTGGCCCTGTGGTTCCGGCCAGAGGAACTTATCTCTTGGAGCCGCCCCACCGACGACTGGATCTTTGCCAATAACTAACCATAACCGGGTAGTTTTCTTACCGGCGAATTTTTGAAAACCCTTGACGAGCGTATCAACCCATGTTAAACTATAGCCCGTCGGTGCGAATGAAAGTGATCGCCCGGGGGCGTGGTGTAGTGGTTTAACATGCGGCCCTGTCAAGGCCGAGACCGCGGGTTCGAATCCCGTCGCTCCCGCTCGATGGAAAAACGAAAGGTGTTACACAAAGGGTTCCCGCTTCGTGTAAAAAACACCAAAGGATGAAGTCCTGAGCAACCCAAAGGGTAGTTCAGGACTTCATCTTTAAACCCCTAACCTCCACCTGAGTGAAACCCCACTCGGTGGGGTTTTTGCGTTTACCCCCCCAACCATTTCATCCGTCACCCGAAATACACAAGGAGACCATATGGCGTACCAGAAATCCCGCAAGGGACAGGAAGAGAAGCAAGCCAGCGCTCGGCTCAGCCCTGTGACCTATGAACTGGCCTGGTCGAAAGGGGCGGCGATAGCAACCGGGCAGGCGATCGCTTTGGCACTGAGCTGAGCGGGGTTGCGCATCGTTACATCCTGATCCTGCACGGCAAATATCTGTGAGTCTTGGCTGCAAGTTGGGGAGACACTGATTTCTTAACGCCATTGGCCGTATTGATCCCTGAATGAGAAGATCATCCTATATACTTAGCCAAGAACAATTCGGACATCACCCATTTTCTTGGTGGCAGCCATGAACATCTTGCTTCTAACATACGGTTCGCGTGGTGATGTGCAGCCGTTCCTGGCGCTGGCAATCGGGTTGCAGAAGGCCGGCCACACGGTTACGCTCGCCGCACCATTCCGTTTTCAAGATTTTATCGAACGTTATGGTGTCCGCTGTGAACCACTCGCCGGCGATCCGGATGAACTCAGCCAGCTCTTCAATGACGCCGGCGAGAATGCCTTCCAGATGGTGCGCAGCATGCAGAAGCATGTTTTTCGGATCGCACCAGATGTCGTCAAAGGCGTGCGCAAGGCCCTGCATGGAGCGGATCTTCTCGTCCACAGTTTTGCTTTCACCACCGGGGCGCACAGCTTTGCCCGGGAGCTTGGCATCCCAGATGTCTCGGTACAAATGTTTCCAGTCTTTGCCCCAACCCGGTCGTTTCCAGCGATTGGCATGCCAGCGAGCAGACTGGGATGGCTGAACTATTTCAGTCATTGGTTCTCAACGAAAGTGTTCTGGCATGCCGGTAATCTAGGCTACTACCAACTGCGCAAAAGAGCGCCTGATGATTTCCCAGCCAAAGTGTACTGGCCTTTTCATCCAACGCCAGGTCGCCCAGTCACCCCCTTGATCTTTGCAATCAGCCCGGCTGTGCTGGCGAAACCAGATGACTGGAATCACCCTCATATTCATGTGTCCGGATACTTCTTCTTGGAGCATCTGGAATACCAGCCACCGGATGCGCTGAGTAGGTTTCTTGAGACTGGCGATCCGCCGGTCTGCATCACCTTTGGCAGCATGGTCAACCGGGAAGCACAGCGAATTGGTCAAGCAGTCCTGAATGCCATCCAACAGACCGGCAGCCGCGCCGTCTTTCTGACCGGTTGGGGCGGTTGGCAGCCCGAGAAAACACCGGAGAATATTCTTCTTATGGATGCAGCCCCACACGACTGGTTATTCCCGCGCTGCCGTGCCGTGATCCATCACGGCGGAGCCGGAACTACTGCAGCCGGACTGCGGGCAGGCGTGCCATCCATCCTTATCCCGCACGCAGCCGACCAGCCCTTTTGGGGCAGCCGCGTCGCCGCGATTGGCGCCGGGCCAGAACCCATTCCTGTGAAGGCGGTATCGGTTGAAACACTGGTTGCTGCCATCCATCAGGCCAGTTCGGACTCTATCTGCAAACGGGCAAAAGAAGTCGGGAAGCAAATTCAATCCGAAAACGGGATTTCAGCAGCCATCTCGGTCATTGAAAAACACGCAAACGCGTTCCATCGTTCCAATTAACCGCTATTGATAACTGGCTTGTCCAGGAAGGACCGGATTTGCAGGGGCTTTCAAGCGTCGCCCAATCCAGCCTGGCGTGCGCCAGGGATGTGATCTGCGCTGAAACGCCCAATCTCCGCAATAGTACCCCACACCCACCAGCAGCCTGCCAGGAATAACCGGGTCTGATTGCAGCGCGCAATCACAATAGTTTCAAGAACTGTTTTTTTTGTGCTGCCGATCTGCCGATTCACCGTTTTCATCCAATAACAAGATCATGCTATACTCCAACTAATTTTTTTTTTTTACAATCTGCGCTTTAAGCAATTCACAACATGTCCATATCTACAAAACCCCGTGAAGAAAACTCTGGCCGTGACTGGCTCGCTGTCCACCGCTGCCTGATTCTGCTCAAACGGCTGTCAAGCGGGCCGGCATCTCGTGAGGAATTAATCACAGAAGTGCTGCGCGAATTGGGTCCTGGAGCATATTCAGCGGAACCAAAAGCGCGAGAGCGTGCATTCAAACGGGATCGGGAGAATCTGCGCCGTCAATTCCAGGCGGAGCTGTCTTACAGCCAACAGCATAAGACGTATCAGCTTACTGCCCCCAGTCCGTTAACCCAGATTAAATTTTCGAAATCTGCCTTAGAGGGGCTGCGTGTTCTTATCCAAACCTTTGAAGAAGGTACTTTCGCTGAAAGCGGCGTAATTCGCGCTTTTTTTGATGAAGTCGTTCTGCGATTAGCATCCAACGAGCGCGATTTGCTTGAGCAAGGCCGCCTGCCGCTTGAAATCAATCTGCAACAGGAAGTTGATCCGGGTAAAACCAGCCTTCGTGTATGGCACACTCTGGAACGGGCCATACACGAAGGGCGGCGACTGAGCTTTCATTACCTTTCCCCCCAGCAAGCCGACCGCCAGCCCCGTTACCATGAAGTAGCCGCTTATCGCATCCGGTTCAGGCGTGGGCACTGGTATCTGTACGCCTGTGACCTTTTCTGGCGCAATCCGCAGGGTTTCGAAAGACATGACCTCACGTACCGCCATTTTCGCCTGAGCTACATTCTGGATGATGAGAAGCTGGCCGTACTCCCCACCCGCCTGCCGCCGGTCCAGCGCACCCCACCGCGTTACATCGTCCATTACCGTCTGTTACCAGTCCTGGCGCGCGGATCAATCAGCCGTCATTTTGACGAAATGACAATCGAGCACCTGCCGGACGGCAGCGCAGAAATTCACGCAGTCACGGATGACGCATGGGAAGCAGTGCGTATCCTGCTCAGTTATGGTGAAAACTGCATCGTCCTGGGCGGTGAGGAAGTGCGGACACAAACCGAAAACCGAATCCGCAAAATGGCGGCCAATTACGGGTTATAGCAAATCCCGCTCGCCAGGCTTAGACCTCGTATACGGTCCAGGGGGGCTCGTAGAATACAGATAAAGGAACACAATCAATCGAGGTTACCTTGAAGATTCATCTGCCACCTGCCTTTTCCCGTTTGGTCGAATCAGACACACCGCTCCTCGCCGAGCTAAAGGCCATTCTGCCCGATTATATCCGCTTATCTCAGCACCAGTTGGATACCTATCGGGCAGTCACCAGCGGAACGTACGATGTTATCTTCAACACCGCATTGACCGGGGACGGCAAAAGCCTGAGCGGTCAGCTCGCGGTGCTGGTCAATGGCATGAATACCCCACTAATGGCAATGTACCCGACCAATGAGCTGCTCCGCGATCAGGAAACCCACCTGGCATCGACCAAACAGCGCTGGGGCGTCGATTTAGAAATCAAATCGCTGGACAGTGCGGCGATCGATCACCTGATGGCCGGCGAGGACTACCGGACGCGCGGCGACGCGTTGTTAAGCACGATCCACAACCATGAGGTGCTGCTGACCAACCCCGATATCTTCCATCTGGTAATGCACCAGTTTTATCGCTATCCGCAGGATGCGTCGGATAAAATCTTCGGCCCACTGCTGCAAAAGTATGCCCAGTTCACGTTTGATGAATTCCACATTTTTGAAGCGCCGCAGATCGTCAGTGTGCTCAATGCCCTGCTGCTGATCCATGAGATGAGCACGGCGGCACGTCCGCATACCTTTCTATTTCTCTCTGCCACGCCGGGCGACCTCATGATGGAATACCTGTCTCGCTCCGGACTGCGCGTGCAGGAAATCCGCGGGCAGTACTGCCACGGCCAGCCAGCCGAACCGCACAATTGGCGGCCCATCCTGCAGGAAGCCGATCTCCACTTCGACACGCTGACAGGTGAGCAGTGGATCGAGCAGCACCTGGCGGATACACTGCTGCCTTTCTTCCTTGACCATCGCCCGGGGGCGAAGGGGGCGATTATCGTCAACTCCATCGCCAGTGTCTACCGCCTGCTGAGCAAGCTGCAAGCCGCCCTTGCCCCTTACGGTCTGCGTGCAGCGCCTAACACCGGCTTTACCTCACGTACCCAGCGGAAAGAATCCTACTCGGCTGACCTGTTAATCGGCACGTCCACCGTCGATGTGGGGGTCGATTTCCAGATCAACTTCCTGCTGTTCGAAAGCCGTGACGCAGGCAGCCTGATCCAGCGCCTGGGACGGTTGGGACGTCACCGCTCGTATATCCGAGACGGGCAGACCATACCATTTGACACCTATACAGCCTACGCGCTGGTGCCCCAATGGGTGCAGGAAGCCCTGTTCAACGGCAAGACCGGCGCCCCGCCGTTGCTGCGAGCGGATGAAGCCATCGACCGCGAACAATTGCAAGCAGCCATTCACAGCGCCTACCCGCAGCCCGCCCGGTTTTCCCGCTACGCACAAACCTGGGGTAAATTTCAGACCATGCACATCCTGACTGGTCTGGGCGCTCCCACCGTGCGCGAACAGTACACCATGCTCCGGCAGAATTTATTCCGCCGCTTTCAGCAAACCTTTCAACTGCGCCTGGGCCAGACAGAAAAGCAGGAATATCTGAAGCTGCGGAAAGAGCAGAGCAAGCTGTTCGATGAAGTGATCGCCTTCCGCGGCGGCAGCTATTTTACGATTGGAGTTATCGACGACAGCGAAACCGGAGTGGACCAGTTCAAAAATGGGGATCTGCTGCAACTGGCCCCCAACGCGCAATTAGAAACATTATCTGAGGAAGCGTTTTACCGCGCCGCCGAGGCGCACGGTATTCCGCGCAGGTTTTTTGAGCAGCACCAGCCTTTGGGCTTTTATCGCCATATTGGCTGGCTGGAGAAGCGCCAGGAGTTCAGCTTCTTTCTGGATCAGGATTTATCAGCCTGGAGTGCAGACCAATTTGGGAAAACCCTTCTGCTGGATCGGTTGCAGTTGGATGTTCCCATCCCAGGAATCCATGCGATCAATGGCCGGTTATCCGCGCGGCACATCCCGGCACTGATCTGTCTGGGAACTGAGCCGCTCAACCTTAAGCGGTTGCTGCGCCTGCCCATACTGTTCAGCCTGCATCCGCTCAAGAGTCGTGATTATCAAACCGGCTGTATTGCCTTTGGCCGCCAGGCGCTTCTGCTGGAAACGCGCTTGCGTGATACCCCGCTTACCCCTGGCGGAGCCGCTTTCATTTTCTGACAAGGAGACCCTATGGATGACGCTGATTTCATTCTCCCCGATGAAATATACACGGATCTGGAACCAGAAGAGACTACCCCAGCCCTGACCCTGCTCAAGCAGCCGCTATTTAGCACCCTGCTGCTGGATGTGGTGGGCAAACAATGGCCTGGCGATCGGGTAATGGAAGAGTTCGTCCGGTTTGCCGCGCCGCGCATTTCCGATAGGCTGGGCGGCGAGAGTGCCAAAGGCGGAGATTTCAGCCGCTTACTGGCGCAGGAAGGCAAGGATATCGAGCGCTACGAAGCGGACCAGTCCTTTCGGGCGCACCTGCTCAACGGGCTCTTTCCCGCCCTCAACCTGGCGCGTACGCTGCAAAGCTGGCAATTACCGCAGTTCCGAGCTTATAATGATGAGACCCGCCGGGTGTTCATCGCCGGGTATATTCTGCATGACTTTCTTAAGCTGCCCGGGGTGGATGAGCAGATGGAACAGGCCGGGTTCAGTCACCAGCGGGCCGTCGGCCCGGCGCAAATGCCCCTGCTGGAAGATATTTTCCGGGTCTGGTGCAGCGAGCTGGGCTTGGATGATTTTCTCGACGGCCCGGACGGGGTGGATACTGTCCTGCACGATCTGATCTATGTCGCCTGCAACACGCAAGTGCGCTGGAGCACACTGCGCAATTTACAACTACTGCCGCGCCTGAAGCTGCCGCCCGCGCAACTGGCATTAGCCGAGCAGCTTAGCCACTTCGCGGATCTGATCACCTATGTAGCGCGCACTCCGCAGGAAGTCGTGACGCATGCCTCCATTCGCTCTCTCGTTTCAACACTGAGCAATTCGCAAGCGCGGCTGACAGCCCACCACCTCAGTGATAACCGCGGCGTGCTGACCAACTTTATCCATAACGCGGCGACAGCCGCCATGACCAACCGGTACCGTGTGCCCCTGCTCTATGCACCCAGCGGCGTAGTCTATGTGGAACACAAAACCTTAGCCGGGGAACTGCCGGAGGTATCGCAAATCGCCACGGATACGGTCGAGCGTATCCGCCAGGCTGCCTCTGAGCAGGTGCGGAATAACAACCGTAAAGGCTTTCAGCGCGACGGCAAAGGCATCAAATATGCCGAATTCCTCTGGCTGTTCTTCAACCTGCCCGAGTTCATTCGCCTGGGCGCGGCGGCTGCCGGCAAGATTATCCATGCCGGGAAAAAGCCTGTTGCGGGAAAGCGCTTTGAAAAAATTCGCGCCGGCGGCTGGATGGAACCCGGTGTAGATCTCGATCTGCCGGATGATCTGCGTGTGGACCAACTGGCCGAATGGTGTTTTCTGGCTGAACAGCAGGTCAAGGAACGGATTCCTTCATTTGACGTAGAAGGTTTCCTCTTACATGCAATGAATCTGGAGGATTTACGCGATTCCTTTGCCGCCGTGCCGCGCGACGGCCGGGCGGGCGGCGTAGGCTATCACTGGTATTACGCTGCCGGCCATTACCTGAAACGCGGCTACGCCAGCGGGTTAGACCCCGCTGCCTGGGCTGAACAGATCGGGCGCTTCGCGAACGCGCTGGCAGACACGGTTAGCCAGCTTCCGGGGGAAACGGAACCCGCGATCCTGGCAGATTGGGACGAACTGCGGCGCTATATCCTGCAAACACTGCACGTTGGCGCAGGTGAAAAAGCCGTGAGCCTGGATTCCTTTCAGACTGAATTGGCACGCTACAGCAAGGCCAAACAGCGCGGGCGCGGCGGGGCGCAGGTTTGCGCTCTGTGTTCCTCTTCCTTCCGCATCGATAAACAGCAGGAAACAGCCGTGCTGTTCGCCCCACAGGTCTACAGCAACAAGCGCCTGCTCAACAGCAGTGATGCCAGACGGGATATCTGCGCTATCTGCGGGCTGGAAATGATGCTGCGCCAGATCCTGATGAAAGAAACAGAAGCCAGCGGCGGCGACTACGAAGGCCGCCAGGTGCGCTACCTGTACTTCTATCCGACCTATTTCTTCACCCCAGAAACGCTGGCCGTACTGCGCCGCCTGTACATCGCCTTGCGGCGGCCCAGTTTGAAGGATCTGCGTGAGCAGTTGACAGAGGGCGGACAGCTAAAGATTACCAATGCTGTGCTGCAGCACCTGCAGCCTTTTATGTTAACCCCAGACCCCGCTGCCACAGACCGCTACCCGCGGCTGCATTTCCCGGAGAATGAGCCCATTACCTTTTTCTTCTTAGGAATTCCGCCGGCGGAGCGCGATGCAAAAGATGCTGAATCTTGGGTTTACCCGGCGCTATTAGCATTGCTGCTGCCGCTGCTGCTGGATGTGAAGGTCGTTGCCAGTGAGTCGTCACTGCCAATCCTATTAGAGGCTGCCGAACTGCCCGAAACCGTCTTCCTCGATGCACCTCATGCCAGTATTCAGCGCCTGCTCAAAGGGCAGGTGCGCATCAACATTGACCGCGTGTTACCGGCACTGCGGCGCCTGTTGGCTGCTTACTTTATTCATGCCGATGCCAACAGTGGAAGCGGGGCCGGCGGTTTTGACTATGCCTGGCAAAAACTGCCAGCTCTGGCTCGCGACCTGGACGACTCGCCGCTGTATGTCTTCCACTACCTGAAAAAATGGCGGCGCAAGAATGACACACAGCGCAAGAATGACACACTGCCGGCTGGCAAAATCACACAGTATCTGCAATATCTGCATTACCTTGAAGGAGAATCCGCTATGAGCTATGCCCGTGAACTGACATTGCTTTACCGGCGTTTCTACCGCGCCAAACGTTACAATTCTAACAGCATCTTACGCCCCATCAGTGTTGCGGCCCAGGTGATTCTGGAAGCCGATCCACGCATCTTCCCCGACTGCGAGAGCCTGTACGAGGCGGTGTTAGGCCGCATGCGCAACTTCAGCGAAGCCGCCCAGCGCGCCGGGCTGGGCGGCTTCGC
>Ga0073932_1007192_pt1 | contig 10913 bp, 9 predicted proteins | sample DewCreD2012metaG_FD_76967 | JGI IMG/M metagenome (GOLD analysis project Ga0073932, IMG submission 76967) | Hot spring sediment bacterial and archeal communities from British Columbia, Canada, to study Microbial Dark Matter (Phase II) - Dewar... ...
CAAATTCATCGCGGTGGCCGCGCCGCACCACGGACAGTCGTGGGGGTCGCTGATCCTGATCGATCCGCGCGTGCCGGATGACGACGCGATGGCGCCGGTCAAACGCCTCACGCCCGAAGTCGGCTTCCCGGAGAGCCAGGGCGGCGGACAGGTCTACGGCACGCCGTGGCCGTTGAGCGAGAACTATCACCTGTGCGTTTACGATTCCTCGATGCAACCCGGCGCGGGGCAGGAAGGCGGCGGCTTCCGGCGCGGCGACTACGGCATCTACCTGGTCGACGCGTTCGGCAACAGGGAACTGGTCTACCGCGACCCCGAGATCGGCTGCCTGAGCCCCATTCCGCTGCGCGCGCGGACCAAGCCGCCGGCGACGCCGTCGCCCAGTCTGCCGGCCGAACGGAACAGGCCGACGCAGGTCGGCGACCCGGGCGAAGCGACGATGCTGGTCATGGACGTCTACAACAGCCTGAAACCGTGGCCGAAGGACGCGGACATCAAGGCGATCCGCGTCTACCAAGTGCTGCCCATGCCGATGCCTTCCGGTGGCGGGTTCTTCCCGCACGAGACCGGCCAGCGGATCGCCGGCGCCGGCGACTCCGTCGTGCCGGCCCGCTGGGTGCTCGGCACGGCGCCGGTGGAATCGGACGGCAGCGCTCATTTCAAGGTGCCGGCGAACCGCGAACTCTTCTTCCAAGCGCTGGACAGCCGCGGGCTGGCGGTGCAGTCGATGCGTTCGGCCACGTACGTCCGAAACGGCGAGCGTCTCTCGTGCCAAGGTTGCCACGAGCCGAAGAGCCACGCGCCGGCCGCGCCGAAAGGCCCGCCCTTGGCGCTCAAGCGCGAACCGTCGGTGCTCCAGCCCGACGTGCCGGGCTCGAATCCCTTCAGCTATCCGAAACTTGTCCAGCCGGTGCTCGAGAAGAACTGCGTCGACTGCCATGAGAAGAACAAAGGCAAGGCGCCGAACCTGGGCCGCGAGCCGATGAAAAACAAGTGGTTCGCCTCGTATAACAGCCTGTTGCCGTACGCCTTCACGGACTACAAGGATGCGTTGCGGACAACCCCGGGGCAGTTCGGCGCGCGCGCGTCAAAACTCTTCAACATGCTCGAAAAAGGCCATCACGACCTCAAGCTTTCGCCCGAGGACCTGCACCGCATCACGCTCTGGCTGGACACCTCGTCGATGTTCTACGGCGTGTACGAGAAGGAAGGCGGGGAGGCGATGCTGCGCGGCGAGGACCCCAAGCCGACGCTGGAGTGAACGCGGGCGGTCACTTGCTTTCCTGGTAAAGCTTCCAGAGTTCGGGCAGCGTCTTGCCGGTGGCGTCCTTGAAAATCTCGTCCGTGTAGGCCTTGTGGCGCATAGCGACGTTGAGTCGGCGCACGATGCCCGGCGCCAGATCGGTTTCGAGCCACAGGAAGAACCCGCCGGTCACACGATAGCCCTGTTTCCATCCGTCGGCTTCCTTGGCTTTCGGGAACCAGCGCTGGGGCTTGCCGTCGAAGATCGCCCAGCGCAGGTAATCGGCAATGCCCTCGGTGACCCAGCCCGGATCGCCGGACGGATACGCCTGGATGACGTGCACCAGCTCGTGCGCCACCAAGCCGATGTCCTCGGGATGCTTTTCGATCCAATGGGAGGAGACGACGATCCGGCCGCCGCCGGTCGCGGCCACGCCTTCGTCGGTCTTCCGGATCTTGAGCGCGATCCTCCGCGATGGCGCGAAGCCTTTGGACGAAAGCAGGTTCTCGTAACGCGGGTGCCACTCGATCAGCAGCGTCTTGGCCTTCTCGGCCCATGCCGCCAGTTCGGGGACTTCGGACGTGTCGAGGTCCACGACGACCGGCGGCGCCTCCCCGGCACCGACCCACGAGGCCGCATGCAGGATCGCTGCCAGCGCCAGCTTCAGGCCGCGGTCGAAACAGCCTTCGGATCCGCTCATGGGCAACTCCTTTTCTGCTCCCCTTCCTTCCCCTTCGAATGCATACAACGGGTACGCCGCATCGCGCCGGTCTAGACGCGCCGTTCCATAGCACTTTCGCGACGCCTCAGCCGCAGATCGGTCGGTCGTGCGCGCGCGGTTCGACGCAGGACGCGGGCGAGGTAATTGCCGTTGGCAAACCCCGACTGACGCGCGACGGCATCGATCTTCAGCGACGTGTCCCGCAGCAGCCGCTTGGCGTTCTCAAGACGCAGTTTCAGAAGCGTCTCCTGGATGCTCTGGCCCACGAAGCGCTTGAAGTGGACCTGCAACCGCCGCAGCGACAGACACGTGTGCCGCGCGACTTCGGCGACGGTGATGGGCTCGTGGAAGTGCGTCAGCAGAAAGGCCAGCGCCTCGCGAACGTCCGGCTGCTCGACACAGAGCGCATCCGTCGAGCGCCGGGCGACGACACCCAGGGGCGGATGGTACTGGTCGCCCTCCGGACCGCCGGGCTCCCTTTCCGCTTCCGGATGCCGCCGGCCATCCATCAGCGCGTCCAGCCACCGTGCAGCCCGGTAGCCCAAGCCCGGTAGATCGATATCGACGGAACTCAGCGGCACCCAACCGACGGTGGTCAACAGCGGGTCGTTGTCGACGCCCAGCACGGCCACGTCGGCCGGCACGTTGAGCCCTGCCCGATGACAGGCCTCCATCGTCTCGAGCGCCCACTTGTCGTCCTCGGCCATGACGGCCAACGGCTTGGGAAGCGCTCGCAGCTGCTCAACCAGCCAGGTCGCGCGCGACGCCCGCCGACCGGCCGTGCGGGTGCCGGGCCAGGCGAGTTCGTACAGGATGCGGCCGGCCGCCGTCACTTCGTCGGCAAATCCCAAGGCCCGTTCCTCGGCCACCGGGTGCCGTTGCGGGAGATAGAAGGCCAGGTGCCGGAACCCGCGGCTCAACAGGTGTCGTGCCCCCAGGCGGCCGGCCTGGGCATTGTCCATGAGCACGGAGGGGAGGCGGAGTCCCTTGGGACGTACGGCCAGCGAAACGGCCGGCACGCGAAGCCGGCGAACGAAGGAGCGCATCTTGGGCGTGCGCACCATCACCAGCGCACCGTCGCCGAACCAATCGCCCGGCGGTACGCCTTCGTGATGCATCGATGAATCGAGGTGCCAGTTGGCCTCTTGCGCGTAACGAACCACACCCTCGTGAATCAGGCGCAGGTAATAATCCATGGCCAGCACCACGCGGCGGCGCGGCCTGGAAGAGCGAAGGTCGGCAGCGCACATGGCAAGCTGTTGAAGCTCCAACGTCCATCGCCCGGATCGACGGAACGAGTTCCGCGCTGCGAGTCAAGGAAGCAAGACGTGCTTCGTCGTCGCAGGCGTTTTCGGGGCGGGTGCCTTTGCCGCCGCAAGCGCGTCGAGGTACTTGATGCGGTCGATGAGCGGTTTGCCCAGCCGGGAATCGACCGTGGCGGCCATGGTCAAGGCCTCTCCGGCCTTGGCATGCTGTCCCGTGGCGATGTAGTAGTCGGCGAGATCCATGGCCTTTCCCCCATCCGTCAATATACAGCTTCTGGCGATCTCGGCAACCTCGTCGCCGCTCAGTTTGCTCCACGGCTGGCTGAACAGGTTACGCGCAACCATCACACCCACGCCCTGCTCGTCGGCTTGGGCCAACTCGACTTTCTGGCGTTGTCCGAAGATGGTCAGCCACACCTCGATCCGCTTGCCCATCTTGGTGGCGGCCTCGATGTTCCTTTTCAACGTGGCCAGAACTTGGTCTGCGTCCAAGGGGGTGTAATCGCAAGCCTCCATGACCTTCGCTGTGGCGAGCTTTGCCGCAGCGACCGTCGCCGTTTCCTTCTGCCCAGCCAGCGACGCCGTGGGCATGACGACGGGAGTACCGCCCTTCAGCACCTTAAAGTAGTGAATCCAGAGGTTTCCGTGATCCTTGGGTTTTTCGGGAAAGCTGTCGATGCAGACTTTCAGGACGTGCCGCCCAGCGGCCAACCTCCAACCTTTGGGACTTGTGCAACTGACCATCGTGTGCCCCCACCAACCGCCCACCTGATATTTCTTGTCCTTCCACAATTCGGGATCGTCCGGCTTGAGCACGATCGGTCCGCTGCTCACGCCATCCATTTCCATATGGATGACGACAGGCTTCTCCGGCCCCCAGGAAGAAGAGAAGCGGGTGAGGACGGTATACGTGTCCTGCGCGGCAACGATGACTTCGTATGCCGCCCATTCCGTTGGCACCGGCCACCAGAGCACCCCGCCGCCACCTCGATCGGGCGCTGGCACGTGCGTATGCTTGAGGCCTTCGCCGTCCCAGTAGGCGTGGTCATTCACCATCGCCGTCTTGCCCAACTGATTGCCGTGCGTATTCGGATAGTTGAACTCATCGATGCTGTCGAAGATGCTGAAATACCCGCCGTTGGGATTGTTCTTCGCGTTGTTGGACACGCCCGTCCCGCCGATCGCATCCCGGATCGGGATCACGAGCGGCGCGTCGGGCCCCACTTCACCGGCAGCGGCTGAAGCCGCCATCGCTATCGCCAGGAACGTCTGCGGGAAATGCACGTGTCTCACAGCGTCTCCCTCGTACTCCAGCACCGGTCTCCCTGTTGATTACCTTCAACACCAAGCCGTATGAGAGCCGAGTATGCGCAAAAAAGTTCCGTTTTCGCGAAGTGGGCTCGCTGCTGGATGCGCGCAAAGTACCGCACCGCAGAAGTTCCAGATCCATGGTGCAGCGCCTGCGGGCCCGGCTCTTCGTTGCTCGCTCGTCACAGATCCCCTCCGGATAGGCTCCTCGCTCGCGCCTCGATCCGGACCCGCATCCGCAGCGCACGGGGTCGGGAACTTCTGCGGCGCGGTGCTATGGCGTTCCGCCGTTCGAGGGCGAGCCTGCGGGCGGACCGAAGGTCCAGAGCCCGTAGCATCCGGTGCCGACGAAGAGAACGCGGGTCTTGGGGTGCACGCGCAACGTAATGGCTTCGCGCCCGCCATCCAACCCGAACGAAGCGTTGTCGAACCGCAGCCCTCGCGTCAGCACTTGCCAGATTTGCCCGGCGTCGGTCGAGCGCACCACTGCCGTATCCGTCGAGTAGGTGTTTCGCGTCCCGCACGCGTACACCACATGCGGATCCACGGCCGCGCTGAACACGCGCCGATTCCCGAACTGGTCCGCCGGAATCCGCCCCGTGATCTCCGTCAACGTGCCGGCCTCCACGTCGTACTGGAAGAGTTTTTCGTCGGTCGTTCCGTAGAGCCGCGTGCGGACCTGATCGTAGGCCACATCCCGCACCTCGCCAGGCAACGCGATCACGACAGACCACGTGGCGCTTGTCCGTGGACTTCACGATCTTCGATTTGTCGCGTCCGTAGAGTTCCCGTACGCCGGAAGGGCTGGAGGTATACACGCCGTCGCAGCCGGTCATCGGCGACCAGTGCAGGCCCCGGTCGATACTGCGCAGGTTGCAGCAGAAAAGGACATTGGAGTCGATCGGATCTCCATACGAGACGCCCGTGTCCTGGACCCCGCCGACCTCGGTGACCGTCTTCCCCCCGTCCCGTGTGATCTTCATTTTGCGATCGATCACCCCGTACAGGATCTCGGGCGTGGCCGCGTATCCGGCCGTCACCGAACCGCCCCAGTGAATCTGGGTCAGGTTGATGTAGCGCCAAGTCTTCCCACCGTCGGCGGTTAGGGCACCGTTGTAGTCGACCGCGGAAACGTAGAGCAGGTTCGGGTCCTGCGCGTTGAAACAGAACCGCCCCCCGCCATGATGCCGGTGTTCCCGTTGTTTGCCCAACTCCACGTGGCGCCGCCGTCCGTCGTCCTGGTGATCCAATCGCCGCCAAAGGACCACGCCATGTTTTCGTCCTTGGGATGCCAGGCGAACATGGGCTGACGGTTGTTGTATGGCAGGAAGGCCAGACGGTTGTCGTGTTTGCCCTGCGCCCACGTCTTGCCGCCGTCCGTCGAGAAGTACTTCTGCCACTGGTAGCTCCCCTCATCGTTCTCGATGACCATCCGCTCGGTGTTGACCGGACTCGCGCGAATCTTCTTGAGGTTCCGCTTTCCCGGAAGCCCGTTGGGCGTGAAGGCGGAGAACGTCTCGCCGGCATCCGTGGAGATCAGGATTTCATTGCTCTTGCACGCGAAAACAGAATCGGGCTGACGGGCCACCACGTCCAAGCCGGTGAAAACCCCTTGCGCCTTCTGGGCGAAGTTCCTTCCTCCGTCGATGCTCTTGAAAAATCCCTTGTCGTTGGCCACGTAGACCCAGCCTTTGACAGGATGGACCTTGACGATGCCCTTGGCCAGCGACTCCGAGTTCGGCACCTGCAACCAGCTCTTCCCGCCATCCTCGGTCCTGTAAAGCCGACCGGTTTCCGCCTTCGATCCCCACGTGGACCAGTACGCCAATCTGCTGCAGCCCAATTCCGTGTTGCGGCTCCCCGGGTCGAAAGCGATCTGCTCACGGAAATCGCGGTACCCTCCGGTCTTCTTGGGCAACACGTGCGTTCATGTCGCGCCCTGATCCGTGGTCAGGTAGATCCCGTGGCAGTCCATCTCGAGGGAATTGGCGCCGACCGCCAACGCACGCTTCACATTGTTGGGATCGATGGCAAAGCCGCAGTTCCCGCGCGGGTGGTACCCGATGTTGCAGGGCGACCACGTCTTGCCACCATCCAGACTGCGGAACAGGCCACCGACATCGGTACCGTAAAGGAGAAACTGTCCGTCCACCGGATCGACGCAGATGGCCTGCGGCCATTGGCCTCCTTCCCCGCCCGGACGGTACCCGGGGTCGAGCACTGCCTGCTGGACCAGCGGCACCGGTGCCCAACGTTCGGATGCGGACGAGGCGGTCGCCTCGCCGGCCAGGAGCCCCGCACCGCAGAGCAGCATGACTGCAACACCTGCAGACCGCCAAGGTGCGGACACGATGCCCGCGCTCCGTGAAGCGTCCTCATGTCGTTGTGTTCTTCCCATCCCTCGCCGCCCTCTTCGTTTCACTGATTGTCCCGGTCGTACTGCTCCGTGTTGCGAGAATCGTACCGCAATGCGGACTCGGGGATCGCCTGCAGGTCGAATCCGCCGACCAACTTCCACCTCACGGCGATCGTGTGCCCGCAGCGGATGACCAGCATCTCATGTGCACCCGCACTCAGATTGAGGTCCTTGCGACCCGGGTGGTACGACCACGACGACACGACTTCCTTGCGGTCTAGGTCCAATCGCCCCCAGCCGTCGCAGTCGATCTCGAAGATATAGGTGCCGGCCTTCGCGACCACAAGCACGCCGTGGTGCTTCGCGTAAACCGAGTCCCGATCGGTGTAGGAGATCGTGGTCTGCGGACCGGACGATCGGAAACGATGGAAGGCAATCTTGGTGTCGGGCGAACAGTCCCAGACTGTTTTCCACAAGCCCGGCTTGAGTTCCGCGCACCGCTCTGCCGCCGTGCCGGCGGGCTCCTCTGCCCTCGACGGCCAACGGTTGTTCGCGGACTGCGCGGTGCGGCTGTTTAGGCGGACAATCTGCATCTCGGCCGTATAGGCCGCCGGCGTACCGGGAAACTGCTCCGTCACCTTGCGGTAACCGTCCGCAATCCGGTCGTCCTGCCCAGGGTTTGCCTCGGCAAAGGCATCCGTTGCCTTCAGTAAAGCGTTGGACTCCGTCGTCCGTGCCGGCTCGGGTGCAAGGGGAAGGCTTGGGCCGAATTCGGCCCTGCGAGATGGCACGGTCTCTGGCAAGGTCCTTGCCGTGCCGGTCGATTGTCGCCGCGCGGATGCGACCTGGATGGAATTGCGTGTGTCTGTGGGTATCGCCGCGCCTTGGATGAGAGGCTTTACGTTCCAGGTTGGGGGCTTCTCTTTCGATGGAATGCCCAGATAAGCAAGCACCACCAGAACCGAAACGACCATGGCCACCATTCCAGCCAGCGCCACGCCGGAGGAGCCACGGCCCTGACCGTGAGGGAGTTGCTTGCCGTGCGAACCGGACGGGGGCGACGCAGATGAAAACGGCGACTTCAAATGGCGTTCGGGCATGTAGTCGGAAATCGCTGCAGGTTTCAGGTTTGCCTGGCTGACACGCTTGGGGCCTTGGGCCGCTTCCGCTGCGCGACACTCGTCGCAACGAAGCGACGCCGGATCCGGAACGGGTCGGTTCGACGCGGCCGCTTCGTCGGCTGGCAGGCGCTTGCCGCATCGGTTGCAGTACTGGATCAACATTCGGTACGCTTCCCCTGCTCTGCCGTTCCAATAGTATGCCGTCGGGGTGCCCGCATGGAGGCCATATTCGCGCAATACTTTTCCGATTTTGCGAAGGGACTTGGCGGCCGATTACGCGGGGTCAGGGCGGAAGGATCGGCGGTAGTCGCGTGGCGTGGTTCGTAAGACACGCCGGAAACACTCGGCCAGCTGTTTGCTCCCGGAGAACCCCGATTTCGACGCCACCTCAGCAACGGGCAGGTCCGTCGTGCTCAGCAGTTCCTTGGCATTCTGCACTCGCACGCGTTGCAGCTCTTCGGTCGGCGTGCGCTGCAACGCGGCGCGGAATTTCAGCTCCAGCATCCGCCGCGAGATGTGGACTTCGCCCAAGAGATCCTGGACACCCAACGGCCGGTGGGCGTTGGCGCGGATGAAACGTAACGCCTGCGCCACATCCGGGTCCGCCACGGCAATCAGTTCCGACGAACGACGCACCACCACGCGGACCGGCGGAAAACGTATGGGCTGTCGCGGTGCCCGCTGTCCGGCCAGGATCCGTTCGAGCAACGCGGCAGCCTCGAACCCGATCCGGAAGGCCGGCGTCGCGACGCTCGACAGCGGCGGATAGGAAAGTCCGCAAAAGAGCGGATCGTCATCCACCCCCAGCACAGCCAGATCCTCCGGTACCGCCACGCCGGCATCGGCGCACAATTCGGCCAGTTCCCAGCCGCGCGCATCGTTGGCACAGAGCACGGCAGAGGGCTTGGGCCGCTTCAGCATCCATTCGCGAAGATCCGCTTTCGGCATCCACGCGCCCCGCGGAAGATGTGCGGTCCGCTCGTGGTAGCTCTCGCAACGCTGTCCGGCCTTGGCCAGCATTTCACGGAAGCCCTGCTCGCGCTCAACGGAGAACCGGTCAGCGGGATTGCCGACGTAACCGAAATGGCGGAAGCCGTTGTTGAGCAGGTATTCCGCAGCCAACGCACCAACCGCCATGTCGTCCACGCCCACGCGCGGCACCTTCACGTCCCCGCAAGCATTGGAGACATCCACCGTTGGCAGGCCCAGGCCTTCGATCGCGCGAGCGAAACGCAGATCGCCGATAAAGGCAATGATGCCGGTGGGGCGCCAAGCCTTAATGAACGGCAAGGCCGTCATTTCGGGCGGAGCGATCCGAAAGAGCCACGGCTTGCGCGGTCGCGCGAATGCGCTCACGCCGTGCAGCACGTTCTGGCAGTAGTGGCCTGTTGACCACACGAAGAGCGCGATTCGTTCCTGGGAGGCCATGGATGCGTCCCTCGGTTCGGGAACAAGAACCTACGCAGGAAACAAGGGCTGTCCAGTCCGCGAAGAGCGGTAGCGAAAACGGACGGAAGGTCAGCCTCGTCGCAGCGCCTCCACGACCTTCATCCGCGCCGCGCGAAAGGCGGGCAGGAAGCCTCCGATGAAGCCCATGACCAAGGCCACCGCCACCGCCGTCGCCAGGATCCGTGGCGTGATCCGGAACCGGAAGGCCGTTTCGGCGAAGGTCGCCCAGTTCGTCGTCCCGGTGTGCATCCCGTCGAACGGCAAACTCAACAGGCAACCGAGCGCCGCGCCGATCAGCGACAGCACCACCGACTCGACGATGAACGAGGTCCACACGGCCTCGGGCGTGAAGCCCAGCGCCAGCAGGCAGCCGATCTCGCGCTGGCGGTGGCTGACCGCCGCGTACATCGTGTTCATCGCGCCGACGATCGCCCCCACGGCCATGATCGAGGTCAGGATGGCCGCCAGCACCGCGATCAGGTCGCACATCAGCTTGGACTGCTTGTGGTAATACTCGTCCTCCGCCAGCACTTCGACGCTCTGCAGCCGCGGATCGTCCTCCAGGATCCGGGCGACCTGTTTCTTCACCGCCTGCGGATCGCCCGCCGCGCGGAAGAGCACCGACGAATAGACGCCGGAGCGTTTGAAAACCGACTGGTACAGCTCCAGGTCCATCCAGATCTCCGATTCCAGGCCGCTGCCGTCCGCGTCGAAGAGGCCCACGATGTTCCAGTCCTGGTTGCCGATCGTCAGCACCTGGCCGATGCCCAACCCGTCCACGCGGCGTGCCAGCGAGGCGCCGACGACCGCCTCGTTGGTGCCCGGCCGCAGCCAGCGGCCCGCGGCGAGCCGGACGCCGTGGTGCACCTTCGGGGAAAGCGGCAGGGTGCCGCGCACGGTCAGGTTCGCCTGGCCGCCGTCCTTCTTCGGCCGGGAAACGACCAGGACGCCTTCGCTGACGAAGAGCGGCCGGCCCTCCTCGTCCCGCGCGATATAGGGCAGCGTTTCCACGATCCGCGCGTCGTCGCGGGACACCTGGCTGCCCAGTTCGGCCTCGGAACCCTTGCGCAGCACGATCAGGTTCTGCGGCGTTCCGGAGGTGGCCACCGCGCGCCGCAGCCCTTCGCTCATCGACTGCAGGAACACCAGCACCAGCACGACCAGCGCGATGCCGCCGATGGCCATCGTCGAGGCGCTCTTGCGCACCAGGACGCTGCGAAGGCTGTACTCCAGGGGCAGCACCATGGCCTCAGACGCTCCTCAACGCCACGGCGGCCTGGAGACGCAGCGCGGCCACGCCCGGCAGCAGTCCGCTCAGCACGCCCGTCGCCACGGCGATGCCCAGCGCGCCGAACATCGCCTCGACCGGCACCTGGAAGACCGGGAAGAAGTCCGGCTTCGGGTTCCAGTGACCCAGGTTGATCAGTGCGTAGGTGCCCCCCGAACCGAG
>Ga0073932_1007193_pt1 | contig 10911 bp, 10 predicted proteins | sample DewCreD2012metaG_FD_76967 | JGI IMG/M metagenome (GOLD analysis project Ga0073932, IMG submission 76967) | Hot spring sediment bacterial and archeal communities from British Columbia, Canada, to study Microbial Dark Matter (Phase II) - Dewar... ...
ACTCGTCGCCGGGGGCGGCCAGGAAGATGAGGGTGAAGCGCCCGGTCGGGTTGTCGATCCGGCGAAGCTCCCTGAGGCCAAGGAGGCCGAAGAAGCGGATCGACGCCTCCGGGTCGGACACGCGCAGCATGGTGTGAAGATACTTCATCGGCCTGTTCCCTCCTGCCGCAGCGTCCGCCCCTCGATGGCTTCGAATGCGCGCACGATCCATTCCGGCACGGGGGCCGGGCTTCCCCGGGCTTCGCCCACATGCACCTGCACCATCTCGATGCGCGCGCGCAGGTCGTCCTCGCCGGCGCCCCGGGCGAGACCGTGCAGCTCGATGGCGAAGCGCGCCGAGCTGCGCCCGATCGCGATCGTCGCCACGCAGATGTCGATTTCCTCGTCGAGCAGCATCGGGGCGCGATAGTCGACCTCGGCGCGCGCGACGTGGAACTCGGCCTCGCCGCCGGCGATGTCGGTGCGTTCGAAGATCCCGGCCCGGCGCCAGTATTCGACGATGCCGACGTCGGCAAAGTCGAGGTAGCGGGCGAAATAGACGACCGCCTGCGCGTCGATGTCGGCGTAGCGGACGCGGGAGCGCCAGGCGAATCGGAAGTCAGCGCGGGCCATGGCCCTACCTAGCGCTTTGCCGCGACCAGGTCTAAGCAGCCGGGCAGGAGGGAGGCGGCAATGACGGGATGGGGCAGCTCGCCGGTGTTGGCAGCCGGGCTGGTGGCGCTGGGGCTGGTGGCCGGGGCCGGGCTGGTGGGCCATGGGCTGGCCGAGCTGCGTCGGCCGGAACCCTATGTGACGGTGCGCGGAGTCGCCGAGCGCGACGTGGTGGCCGACCTTGCCACCTGGACGATCGCCACCCAGGCCAATGGCAATGACCTCGCCGCCGTGCAGGCGCGCGCCGACGCCGATGCCGCGGCCATCCGGGCGTTCCTGGCCGCCAAGGGCTTCAAGCCCGACGAGATCAGCGTGCGCGGCTCGGGCGTGACGCAGTTCTTCGACAGCTCGCAGGGGCGCCTCAACATCACCCTGCGCCAGCGCTTCGAAGTGCGCACCAGCGACATCGCGCGGATGGGGGCGGCCTTTGCCGACCAGTCGGCGCTGATCCGCGCCGGGGTGGCGCTCGATTCGGATGGGGCCGGTGGCCTCGTCTACAGTTTCACCCGGCTGAACGACGTCAAGCCCGAGATGATCGCTGAGGCAACCCGGTCGGCGCGCGAGGCCGCCGAACAGTTCGCCAAGGATTCGGATACCCGCGTGGGTGGCATCCGCACCGCGACGCAGGGCCTGTTCACCATCACCGGCCGTGACGGGGATACGGGCGTCGGCACCGACACGCCCAACCAGAAGGTGCGGGTGGTGACGACGGTCGAGTTCAACCTGCGCTGACGCCGGCTCAGCCGGCGATCAGGGTGCGCAGCCACAGCACGGCGACGATGAGCGTGGCGAGCGCGCCGCCAATCATCAGGAAATCCCACGGCAGGAAGGAGACCGGGCCGATTCCGCGCCGCCGGTCCATCCACAGCGCAAGCAGGGTGAAGAACAGGGCCCCCAGCGCCAGGGCGCCAAGCGCGGGCGAACCCAACGCGGCGAGCGGCCCGAGCGACAGGGAGGGGCGTGGCATGTCGCGCGGCCTGTCGGCTTTCCCAGCTTGCCCCGGGCTGAATGAGGCCCATGTCGCCGCTGACGGCTTCGGCCGGCTCCAGCCGCGAAAGGATTGCGATGCGCACGACCCTGCTGTTCCTTGCCCTGGCCGGTCTCGCCGCGCCACTTTCGGCCCAGACCCCGAGGCCGGCGGCGGCACCCCCGGCCGATCCGGCCGCCACCGCGCGGCTGGCCGCGGCCACCGCGGGCACGCACCGCAGTGCCGAGGACAAGTCGCGCGATGTCTATCGGCATCCGGTCGAGACGCTGTCCTTCTTCGGCTTCCGGCCCGAGATGACGGTGCTGGAAATCGGCCCGGGCGGCGGCTGGTACACGCAGATCCTGGCACCCGCGCTGAAGGGGACGGGCCAGTATATCGCCGCCTACAACAACCCCAATGCCTCGCCGCAGGCCGCGAAGGCGCGCGCCGACTTCGTGGCGAAGTTCGCGGATCGCGACACCTATGGCGATGTCGTCGTGACCAATTTCGGACCCGGGATCGCAGCCAGCGTGGCCGCCCCCAACAGCGTCGACCTGGTGGTCACCTTCCGGGCGATACACGGGATGATCGGCCGCAACTGGGCGCCCGAAGCGTTCAGGGCCTTCTACACGGTGCTGAAGCCCGGCGGCTACCTCGGCGTCGAGCAGCACCGCCAGAAGGAGGACCGGCCCAACCTGCCCGGCGCCATGCAGGGCGGCTATGTCAAGGAAAGCCAGGTAATCGCGCTCGCCGAGGCCGCGGGCTTCGAGCTGGTGGCCCGTTCCGAGATCAATGCGAACCCGAAGGACAGCGCTGACTGGCCCGACGGGGTGTGGACGCTGCCGCCGACGCTGACGCTGAAGGACAAGGACCGCGACAAGTATCTGGCGATCGGCGAAAGCGATCGGATGACGCTGCTGTTCAGGAAGCCGGTGCGCTGAGGCCGGGGCAGCCGGGTTAAGCGGCGGTTCAATCGCCGCGGTGCAGCCCGCCCAGTCGTGCCGGCGCGACCGATCCTGACCGCCCTGGCCGTGCTGGGCGGCACCCTGCCCGGCGCGGAAGGCATGGCGCTGGCCGGGGGCCAGTCGCCTGTCGTCGCCATGCCGGTCCGCCCCGCGACCGCGGAGCGGCCCTGGACGGTCGTCAAGGTCAGCCCCTCGGGCTGCGTCTCGATGACGAGCCTGGCCGGCGCGCTTGTCATCGACCCGCGCACGCTCGAGCTGGTGCTGCGCGGCGGCCAGCGGCTGCGCCTGCTGTTCGCCGAGGATTGCCCGCAGCTCTCTTACTATGGCGGCTTCTACTACAGCCCCGACCGGCAGGGCCGCCTGTGCGCCGGCCGCGACCGTCTCATGGGTCGCGACGGCGGCAACTGCCCCATCGCGGGCGTGGCGACGCTGCGCCGGCCGCGCTGACGCCTTGTTGCCCCCCTGCCACAGTTGGCAGGCCGAACGCCGGGAAGGCCGTTTTTCGCACGCCACTGCTGGACAAGCCGTCAAGCCGCTGGCTTGATGGCATCAACGGCTTGGGGAGGGCCGTTGCTGGATCCGGGCGCCCCCAGGGGACGGGGGGCTTCGGGCGCGACCCTTCCACAGACCGCGGCAGCGCAGTCGGCCTCAAGGGCCTTCTGCCTGCATCCGAGGACTATTGGGAGGTTGGCTCATGATCAGCATTGTCAAGGTGGCCCGGGTCGCGTGCGCGTCGGCCGTATCGATCGCCGGACTTCTGGGATCCAGCGCGCTGGCGCAGACGGCCGAGGCCGGCGCCGGCATCGATGAAATCATTGTGACCGCCCAGCGGCAGGCGCAGAGCCTGCAGGACGTGCCGATCGCGGTGTCCGCCTTCTCGGCCGAAGCGCTCGAGCGCCAGCAGATCAATAACAGCTCAGATTTGCAGCTGTCGCTGCCCAACATCACCTACACCAAGACGAACTTCACCGGTTCCAGCTTCACCATCCGCGGCATCGGCGACCTGTGCGTCGGCGTGACCTGCGACGCGGCGACCGGTATCGCGATCAACGAAATGCCGCTGTTCGGCACGCGGCTGTTCGAAACCGAGTTCTTCGACCTCGAACGGGTGGAAGTGCTGCGCGGCCCGCAGGGCACGCTGTTCGGCCGGAACGCGACCTCGGGCGTGGTCAACTTCGTCACCAAGAAGCCGGTGCTCGATGACCTCGGCGGCAATTTCACCTTCGACTATGGCAACTATAATTCCGTGCTGCTGAATGGCGCGGTCAACGTGCCGATCATCAAGGACAAGCTGGCCGTCCGGCTGGCCGGCATCTACCTGAACCGCGACGGGATGACCGAGAACCTCTACCTCGGGACCCGGATCGACGACCGCAACCTCTATGCCATTCGCGGATCGCTGCGCTGGGACGTGACCGAGAATACGCGCATCGACCTGATGGCCTATTATTTCCACGAGAACGACCAGCGGATGCGCACGCAGAAGACCAAGTGCCAGCGTGACCCCACCGGCGTGCTGGGCTGTCTTCCGGCCCAGCTCGCCAACCAGATGCTCAATGGCAACTCGACCTTCGTCGGCACGCTGTCGAGCCAGGAGTTCCTGCGCATCCAGGGCGGCGCGGCGCTCGGGCCACTGCTGTCCCCGGCCGGTCTCGGCTCGCTTTACGGGCCGGATACCTACGCGGGCTTCGTCGGGCCGGAGGACGTTCGACAGATTGCCAGCCCATATGATCCGACCTACTTCGCCGAAGAGCAGCAGTATATGGCGCGGCTGACGCACGACTTCGGGTCGATCAGCGGCCAGCTGTCGTTCATGTTCCAGAAGAACGGCGTGGACAGCATGCAGGACTATAACCAGGCGGTGCCGAACGCGGCGCCGATGATCCCTGGTCTCACCTACATGCAGAACACCTTCTCGAACATCTTCCCCAGCTTCAAGAATATCCCGGCAGCCATCTACCCCAACGGTCCGAACGGGCCCTATTGCACCTCGCTGCCCGACCAGGATACGGGCACCGGGGCCTATGGCGGCCGCAAGATCTGCGACAAGGTTCCGCTGTCGTTCGACCGGTCGAACGCCTATACCAACTCGTACACGGTTGAAGGCATCATCGAGTCCTCGTTCGATGGCAAGTTCAACTTCCTGTTCGGCGGCATCTGGAGCCAGTCGACGCTCACCGAGAACAGCTATTATGTGGACGCCTTCGGGATCGATTACCTGGCAGGCGTTCTCGGGAACCTGACGGCGCTCGGCGCCGGTCTTCCGGGTTCCTACTACCTGGCGACACCCTACTTCCGTAACAATACCCAGTATTACCAGCTGAGTTCCTACGGAATCTTCGGTGAGGCCTATATCCAGGCCACCGACGACATCAAGGTGACGCTGGGCCTGCGCTACAACCACGACAACAAGTTCGTGTCGGCGCGGTCGACACTGGTGTCCTGGCTGACGCCGACCGCCATCAACAACGCCTATGACTCGCCCTTCATCGGCAATTTCGACGCCGACCCCTTCACGCCGGGCAACCAGCCCTGGTCGGACCGGGAGGTCACCTTCGGCGAAGTCACCGGCCGGGCGGTCGTCGAATGGCAGGTCGCCGACAACAGCATGCTCTATTTTTCCTACTCGCGCGGCTACAAGTCGGGCGGTGTGAACCCGCCGCTGCAGCCCGTGTTCCCGGTGCCGCAGTTCTTCGAGCCCGAGTTCGTGAACGCCTACGAGTTCGGCTCGAAGAACACCTTCCTGAACGGCACGGCGCAGATCAACATGACGGGCTTCTTCTACCAGTACAAGGATCTGCAACTGTCGCGGATCGTGGCGCGGACATCGGTCAACGACAATGTCGACGCCAGCATCTGGGGGATCGAGGGCGAGTTTGTCTTCAATCCGATCCCGCCGCTGCTGGTCAACATGAACGTGAGCTACCTGAACACGCGGGTGAGCCAGGAGAAGTTCCTCGCCTACACGCGGGATCCGGGCGGCGGCCGGTCGGACGCCGTGATCATCAAGGACATCTCCAACGGCTCCAACTGCGCCGTGGTGCCCAAGACGGCCGGATCGACCGCCGCCGTCACCCATGTCGGCGTCGTCAACTCGGTGCTCGGCCTGAAGCCAGCCGGGGCCTTCCCGGCCGACAGCGGGGTCAATTCGCTGGGTGCCTTCTCGATCTGCAGCCAGCTGGACAACGCCGCCTTCCCGACAAAGGCCGGGGTGGACGTGCTGTTCGAAGGCGTTCCGGTCAACATCGAGGGCAACAAGCTGCCGCAGGCGCCGAACTTCAAATTCTCGACCGGTGTCCAGTACACGGTGGACTTCAGCAATGGCATGACGCTGATCCCCAGGCTCGACTATTCGTTTACCGGCGAGAGCTATGGCAGCATCTTCAACACCTTCGTGAACCAGGTGGACAGCTACGCCATCGTCAACATGCAGGTGCAGCTGAACTCGGCTGACAACAAGTGGTGGGTGCGCGGCTATGTCCAGAACCTGCTCGACAACTCGGCGACGACGGGTCTCTATGTGACCGACCAGTCGTCGGGCCTGTTCACCAACATCTTCACGCTGGAGCCCCGGCGTTACGGGATCGCGATCGGCGTGAACTTCTGAGCCCATTGGCGGGGCCGCGCGCCCCGCCGGCCGTGGGAAGAGCCGGCCCGTCCCTTTCCCGGGGGCGGGCCCTTTCCATCGGGGCGCATTCCGGCCTAGAGGGGCGGACCCTTCCCGAGGATTCGCGCTTGCCCTTTGCCGACCTGCACTTGTCAGAACCCCTGCTGAAGGCGGTGGCCGAGGCCGGCTACAGCGAGCCGACGGCCATCCAGGCGGCCGCCATCCCGCCCATCCTGATGGGCCGCGACCTGATTGGCGTGGCCCAGACCGGCACCGGCAAGACGGCGAGCTTCGTCCTGCCCATGATCGACATCCTGGCGGAAGGCCGGGCGCGCGCGCGGATGCCGCGTTCGCTGATCCTCGAGCCGACGCGCGAGCTGGCCGCGCAGGTGGCCGAGAATTTCGAGAAATATGGCCGGCAGCACAAGCTGTCGATGGCGCTGCTGATCGGGGGGGTGGCCTTCGGCGACCAGGACCGGGCGCTGGAGAAGGGCGTCGACGTGCTGATCGCCACTCCCGGCCGGCTGCTTGACCAGCATGGCCGGGGCAAGGTGCTGCTGTCGGGCGTCGGGGTGCTGGTGATCGACGAGGCCGACCGCATGCTCGACATGGGCTTCATCCCCGATGTCGAGCGGATCTGCGCGCTTCTGAAGCCCGAGCGCCAGACGCTCTTGTTCTCGGCGACCATGCCCGGCCCGGTGAAGGCGCTTGCCGACCGCTTCATGGTCTCGCCGCGCCTTGTCGAGGTGGCGCGGCCGGCATCCGCCAATGCCGATATCGCCCAGAAGCTGATCGCGTCCCCCGCCGCGCCGCCGGCCAAGCGGGCGCTGCTGCGGTCGCTGCTCGCCCGGCCCGAAGTGCAGACGGCGATCGTCTTCTGCAACCGCAAGACGACGGTGCGCGACCTGTGCGCCAGCCTGAAGCGCGCGCACCTGGCGGCTGGCCAGATCCATGGCGACATGGAGCAGGCCGACCGGATCCGCGAGCTCGACCGCTTCAAGGCGGGCGCGATCAATATCCTGGTGGCGAGCGACGTCGCCGCGCGCGGGCTGGACATCAAGGGCGTAAGCCATGTGTTCAACTTCGACGTGCCGTGGCACCCGGACGACTATGTGCACCGCATCGGCCGCACCGGGCGGGCCGGCGCAACCGGCACCGCGATCACGCTGGCGACGCCCGAGGATGCCGAGGCAATCGCCGCGATCGAGGCGCTGACGGGCCAGAAGATTCCCCGGCTGGACGCTGCGACTTCGGACGCCGGCGTATCGGCCGGCGGGAGCGGGGACTCGGCGCGCGGCCCCCGTGGGCGTCGCCGCGACGCTCGGCCGGGCCCCGCCAGGGCGGCCGCCGCACCACCGGACGACGCGGCGCCGCCCCGCGAGGAGACCGGGCCGAGCAGCAGCCGGCAACCGGCCGAGCGCGTGGCGACGCGCGGCGGGCGCCGTGCTCCGGCCGGCGATCGCCCCGCTGACCGCCCGGCCGAGCGCGTCGACGGCCGCCCTGCGGAGCGCGCCGCGAACCGGGAGACGGACCGGCCGCGCGATCCGCGCCGCGCCAGGGGCCCGGAGCGCGACGCCGACGATGCCGTCGGCCCGGGCTTCGGCGACCTTGGGGCTCCCTCCTTCCTGGGCGTGTCGGCGCGGCGCTGACCGCACGCTTCCCATTTTCGGCAGGGCGCGCGCGCCGGCCCGCGCGCCTAAGCCGGTCCGAAGCCCAGGCGGGAGGCAAGCGATGGACTTCGAGCATATTCTCTGGAGCGAGGCGGACGGCGTGGCCACGCTTACCCTCAACCGGCCGGATCGACTGAACTCGCTGCACCCCGGGGTCATCGCCGAGATGATCGAGGCGGTGGACCGGATCCGCGACGGGCTGTCGCCCGCGCGCTGCCTGGTGCTGACGGGGGCCGGCCGCGGCTTTTCGAGCGGGGCCGACCTGTCGGGCGGGGGGGCGGGCACGGCGGCCGGCGGGCGCTCGGGCCCGGTCGATGCCGGCAAGGTGCTGGAAACGCATTTCAACGTGCTGCTCGAGCGGCTGTTCGCGCTGCCGGTGCCGCTGGTGACGGCCGTCAATGGCCCGGCGGCCGGGGCGGGCTGTTCCTATGCGCTGGCCGGCGACATCATCGTCGCGGCGGAAAGCGCCTATTTCCTGCAGGCGTTCGTGAACATCGGGCTGGTGCCCGATGTCGGGTCGACCTGGATGCTGCCGCGCATGGTGGGGCGCGTGCGCGCGACGCGCATGATGATGCTGGGCGAGAAGATCAGCGCCGCCGAGGCGCTGGAGTGGGGGATGGTCACGAAGGTGGTGCCCGACGCGGCGCTGATGGATGAGGCCATGGGAATCGCGCGCAAGCTGGCCGCCGGGCCGACCCGGGCGCTGGCGATGATCCGCACCGGCATCCGCGACTGCATGGACAAGACGCTGACCGAGGCGCTGATGGTGGAGCGGCGCAACCAGATGGCGGCCGGCCGTTCGGCCGACTTCGCCGAAGGGGTGATGGCCTTTCTTGAGAAGCGGCCGGCGAAGTTCAGCGGGGCCTGACGGCCGGCGGCGCGCGCAGCGCGACCACCAGCCCGACGAGTGCCAGCAGGCCCCCGAGGGCGGCGGGCCAGGTCCAGCGATAGCCTTCGAGAAGGGTCGAGAAGGCCATGGCGAGCAGCGGGATCGGAACGCCTGTCCAGGCCGCTTCGGCCGGGCCGATGGTGCGCACCAGGTCGAAATAGAGGGTGAAGGCAAGCGCGCTCGCCGCGACTCCGAGGAACAGGAGGCCGGCGAGATACTGCGGCCGCGGGTCCCACTGCGGGGGCCCGGCGAGGACCAGCGCGACGAGCGCATTGAGCCCCGCGCCGATCAGCATGGCCCAGGCAAGCCCGGCGAGCGCAGGGGCGCGGGTGGCCGCGGGGCTCGCCTGCATGACATTGGCGACCGAGGCCGACAGGACGGCCGCCCCGGTGAGGGCAAGGCCGGCGAGCGTTGCCGCGCGGTCGCCGGGAAAGGCCAGCTGCTGGGCGAACAGCAGGCCGACCCCGAGAATCCCGAGCGCCGAGCCGGCGAGGAAGCGGCCCGACAGCCGGCGGCCGAGGAACAGCCGGGCAAGGAGGGCGTTGGGCACCATCAGCAACGCGAAGGCCACCGCCGGAATCCCGGAAGGGATGTAGAGCTCGGCATGATAGACGAAGTTGAAGTTGAGGACGAACTGGCAGGCGGCGAACAGGGCCAGGAAGGGAAGCGCAGCGAGGGGTACGGCCATCCGTTCCCCGCGCAGCCGGCACCAGACGAGCAGCGCAAGCCCGCCGGTCGCGAAGCGATAGGCGACTGACCAGCTGGGGTCGACGACGGCCAGCTGGTCCTTGATGACGATCCAGGTCGTGCCCCAGATGAGCACCACGGCCAGGAACTGGCCGGCGGCACGCCGGGTCATGGGAGGGCCGACAGCCGCTCAGCCAGCGCCTCGATCGCGCCTGCCGACTGGTCCCAGCGGACCACCAGGCGGACGGCGTCGGGGCCGTCGGCCTCCCAGTCGTAGAAGGCGAAGCCCTCGGCCCTGAGGGCGGCGCGCTCGGCCGCCGACAGCCGCACGAACAGCGCATTGGCCTCGACCGGGTGGAGAAGGCGCGCGCCTGCCGCCGTGGCGAGGCGCGCCGCCCCGGCATTGGCGGCGCGGGCATTGGCGACCCAGGCGCCGCTTTCGACCAGCGCCAGGATCTGCGCGGCGGCGAAGCGGCCCTTCGACGGCATCATGCCGGCCCGCTTGCGGCGGACGGGAAGCGTGTCGGCGAGCGCGGGCTCGAACAGGACGAGGGCCTCGGCCGACATGCCGCCGTTCTTGATGCAGCCGAACGACAGCACCGATACCCCGGCCCGCCAGGTCAGATCCGCGGGCCGGCAGCCGAGGTGAACGAGGGCGTTGGCCAGCCGTGCGCCATCCATGTGAACCAAAAGCCCGCGTGCGCGGGCCCATCGGCACAGCGCGGCGACATCCTCGGGACGGTAGACGGTGCCCGATTCGGTCGCGTTGGTCAGCGTCAGCGCGGCTGGCTGCACCTGGTGCACGTCGCCGCGGCGGCGCGCCATTGCCGCATCGAGCGCCTCGACCGAGAGCCGGCCATGGGCACCCTCGACCAGGATGTGGGTGGCGCCATGGGTGTAGAAGGCGACCGCGCCCGCCTCGTCCACTTCCACATGGGCGCTCGCATGGGCGATCACGCCACCCCAGGGCGGGGCAAGGGTGGCGAGCGCCAGGGCATTGGCCGCCGTGCCTGACGGCACGGCGAAGGCGCGCACCCTGGTCTCGAAGAAATCGGAGAGGACGGCGTCGAGCCGCGCCGACCAGGGGTCGGAATCATAGCCGACGGCCTGCGCCGGCGCGGCCTCGGCGATGGCGGCGAGCACGCTTTCGTGGACGCCGGCGGCATTGTCGGAAAGAAAGTCCATGGGGCCCCCCGGTTAGCCGTTTCTTGGCCCCGAGCAAGCGCTTCAGCCCGACCAGTCGTCCTCGGCCGGGTCGGAGAAGCGGGTGAACTTGCTGGCGAACATCAGCGGCACCGGCCCGGTCGAGCCATGGCGCTGCTTGGCGACGATCACCTCGGCACGGCCCTCGATCCGGTGCGCCTTGTCGAGCCAGGCCTGGAATTTCTCGGAGCCGTCCTCGGGCTTCTTCTGGGCGTGGTAATATTCCTCGCGGAAGACGAACAGCACGATGTCGGCATCCTGCTCGATGGCGC
>Ga0073932_1007195_pt1 | contig 10907 bp, 9 predicted proteins | sample DewCreD2012metaG_FD_76967 | JGI IMG/M metagenome (GOLD analysis project Ga0073932, IMG submission 76967) | Hot spring sediment bacterial and archeal communities from British Columbia, Canada, to study Microbial Dark Matter (Phase II) - Dewar... ...
CGCGGGTAACTCGCATATGGTGGCTTTGCGTTTAGCCGCGCAAGATGTAATGGACAAGAACGAAAAATCATGTTCAGGGCAGGTGCGGATTATGGTTTTGTCAGATTTTGATTTTGCAGAGGATTTAGCATCGGAAGTTGCAGCGCCAGACGATGGACACGCGGGAACGATTGAGACTTCGCGGGTTTTGGCGATTAAACCTGAGCTTGTTAAGGGTAAAGGGAAAGCTGAGAAGTGGCAGTTGCCGCGTTTTGAGGTTCTTGTGCATCCTGAACGGTGTTTCCCCGGCGGCGTCAACGGCGACCCAACTTCGGCAACGGTTGAGAAGGGTAAAAAAATCAACGAATACGTGATTGGTCAAGTGGAGAAGCTAGTGAGACAACTCCAAACTGGATAAGGTTGTCTACGTGTTATTTTTTGCTTTTCGAAGCCGATGCTTTTGCAGCTGCTTTTTTGGGTGCTGTTTTAACTTGTTTCATGGGTACTTCGCAGCAGACTAACTCGCATGACTCGTCACATTCACAGGGATCCTCTACAACCACGACCAAACCGCACTCGTCACAGCGGTATGATTCGCCTTTCTTTTTAGCCAAAAAATCACCACCTAAACCAACTAAAACTACAACATAAAACTCTCTTCAGCCGATATAAGAATTCTGTTTTTAACCCGATTCATCTAGACTTTTCTTGTAGAGCGCTTTGTCGATGACTCTGGCGTCAAGGTTATGCTTCGCGGCAGTTTTGCGCATGGCAGCTAACAGGCGGAGGTAATTCTGGGGAGTGTAGAGTCCAGGCGGTGGATTGCCGAGGAGTGGTTTCCACACGTTTTGGTCGAATATACCATAGTTGTGGGGGTCAAAAAATGTTAATATGATGCTGGCTAACACGGGGCTTATGCCTTCAAGTGTGGTGAGGCAATTTAAGCGGTAAGTGTCATCGGCGTTGGGTAAACTTAGAGACTGGCTGGTTATACGTTGCACTTTTTCTTCGTCATTACGCGTTACTAACTCGAGGGCACGCTGCTTTTTTTCGGGTTCATCTTTGAATTTCCATTCAACAACCGCAGCTAAATCCTTCACTGTGAGCGCGTTATTTTTGCGGAACTTTGCACCTAATTCCCGTTCACGCTGCGCTTGCCAACCAAAAGCCTTATCGTATTTGCGGCTCCAAAGGAGGTAGTCGGGTTTATCCAACAAGTTTCACCGTATAGCCAAGATAATGCGGGGGTTGAATTTCTGCTTTGCGAAGTCAACGACTCTTAGGTGGCGCATACGAATCCGTATCCGCAAATGCGGGAATCACGCGACGTCTCAAAGCGGACCTCCCCTCCCTTATATAAAGAACCGACCATAGGAGATAGGTCAACAAACCTTGACTACACTTTGTCAAGGAATCTATACAAGTAACCTTTTATTGTAAACAGTGTTTGTCGATTTGATGACTGCTATGAAGAAGAATGCTTTGTTCATTGCAATCTGCGTCTCAATCCTTTTGTCCTCGTCAACGCTTGGAAACCAAATGATTAACACAGCAAACGCGAATCCCATGGTTTTTCGGCGATTCGATGCGTCACCAACGATAACAATACAGTCGCCCCAAGACAACCAGACATATTCCCCCGATAACACGACGTTGGTTTTCAGTTTGTCAAAGCCAAACGCTGAATGGACTGGCCCCTACGATGACAGCTGGTTTGAACCCATAAACTGCGGCGACTTTGGAAACAAAGTTGTCAACGCCACCATATACATAGACGGACAACCTTCTAACCTATCAATCGATGTGAACAGCACTCTGCTAGAACCATTCAATTATTCAGTACCTTTAGAGGGCTTAGCCGATGGAAATCATACTTTGCAGATATGTTTGTTTTGTAATGGTGTAGAAGGCATGACGTGGATGGCAGGTTATGATATGGGATATTTCGACTATTACGCGTATTCACAAACGATTGCTTTCACCGTAGCCACACCCGACAGCCAAGCATTCATGGACGGAGCGTTGATTGCACTTTTTGTGGTCCTTGTCGTGGTAGCCTGTTTAGTTGCATTGGCTCTTTATCGTAGAAGAAAATAGTAAATTTTTATGAAAATATCGTCTATATTGCTGTTACCCAATGTTATTATTTAAAATCGGCATCATATGGATAGTGAAAATGCAGGGAACGAGTTGTAGTCGTGACGTGTTCCCTAGTGGTGTAGGTTAACTTGGTTCATCTTTCCCCTTTACGGCTACAACTCAACCCTCGCATAAACTTTTAAACCACACAAAATTGGGCTATGCATCTTTTTCTTTAGACACCTTATCGAAAAGCTTCTTGGCAACGGTAACACTGATTATAACAAACCACATAAGCCCCAAACCGACCAAAACCACCTGAGCTACGCCCATAATGTCCAGTTGAAATAAAAGTTCCTCAAGAGTTGAACTTCCAACTGAGAGGGGCGAGCCAGGAACAATTTTCGGGGTTGGAGTAGGGGTTGGAAGTGGTGTTGCAGTGGGTTCAGGAGTTGGCCAATTAAAGTCAAAAGTTGGTTCGGGTGTTGCGTAAGGGTCGGTTGTGTCTTGAGCGGTTACAGCGATGAACGTAAAAGATGATGTGACAACTAAGAGCGCTACGAAAGCTAAGGCACATGCCAGCCGCTTCATGTAACCACTACAGCAATATTGGCGGCTTGTAAATTTAAAACTATCACAAACTAGTAGCAGACAAATATAAAATTAAAAAAGAGTTGAAGATAGGGGAAGGTTAGGCTGGGGAAGCTTCGCGGCTTTCCTTAGCTATGGGTTTAGCCTCGACGATGGGCAATTCTTCTGATTTCGCTACTTTCTCGTCTTTTGGCGGTTCAGGTAGGTTCCGTGTGACGCAGCGGAAATCTATGTCTTCTCCTTTGAGGTCCAGTGTGGCTTTGACGGTGCCGTCGCTTAGGTACTCGATTTGGAAGCCCATCTTCTTAGTTAAGCTTAAAGCTCGGTAGTTGTCTTGGAGCATGATTGCATAGACGCTTTCGACGCCTCTTTCTTTAGCTATGTCAAGCGTGTAATCAACTAGTTTTGTACCTAAGCCTAAACCTTGCCAGTAGTCGCTGACGATAAACGCCATTTCTCCATGTTTACCATCGGATTCTATGCTTAGGCGTGTTACTCCGAGTATTTTGCGTTTGCCGTTTTCAACGATCTCGGCGACGATAGCTACTTCTCTGTCGTAGTCGATGTTGCAGTATCGAACACGGACCTCGTGGGGTGTGTCTTTTAGCATCTGGAAGAAGCGGTAGCGGATGGATTCTTCGCTGAGGCTTTGGAACCACTCCAGCCACATGGGTTCATCCTCTGGTTTTATTGGTCTTAATAGGACTTCTTGCCCGTTTTTGAGAAGCCAGAGGATCTCGTATTTTTTTGGGTATGGACTAATGACCATGTGTTCGTGTGGTTCGAATTTTTTGCAGATTTTTTCTTTATCGATAACTATGCGGGCATCGAGGATGGAGGCTTCTTTGTCGTTGATTAGCAAGGGGTTTATGTCGATTTCTTTGATTTGTGGGAAATCTACCAGTAGCTGCGAGAATAACAGGACGGTTTCGTCAAGGCGTTTTAGGTCGACTGGTGTGGAGCCACGGTAGCCTTTGAGGAGGCGGTAAACTTTGGTTTCTTCCATCATGCGACGGATTAGAGTAGTGTTTAGGGGTGGAAGCCCGATTGAGACATCTTTGAAGAGTTCAACGCCGACACCGCCCATACCGAAGAGGATAACTGGACCGAAAACTGGGTCGGTTTTTCCTCCTAAGATGATTTCGTGACCTTTCTTTTCAATCATAGGTTGAACAGTTACACCGATGATTTGGGCGTGTGGGTTGTAGGCGGTTGCGCGTTGTATGAGCAGTTCGAATGCTTCTCGGACTTCTCTGGCTGAGTTAACGTTTAGGATGACTCCGCCTGCATCACTTTTATGGATGATTTGAGGTGAAAGAATCTTGAGCACAACTGGGAAACCCATCTCGGTTGCAAGCGCAACGGCTTCATCAACGGTGTTAGCGGCTGCCGTGCGTACGACTGGGAAGTTGTAGTATTTGAGTATCTTTTTGGCTTCGTCTTCGGTGAGGATTTCTCGGTCTTCAAAGGCAGCGTTGCGAAGGATAGCCATGATTGGGCGTTTTGGCGGCGAAGCATCGACTGGAAGTTCTTCAGGGGTTTCGTAGAGTAGGTCGATGTTGCGTTGATAGTTGTACATGTACATGTAGGTCTTAAGCGCCTGCTCAGGAGTGCTGTAGGTTGGGATATTGTTGGCGTTGAGGATGTGGTTGGCTTCTTGCACTGCACCAAAACCCATAAACGAAGTCAAGATGGTTTTGTTCTGGTAGGGTTTGTTGCGTACAAGTTCCACGATTGCTTTGGCGATTTCTACAGATTCAGAAACCGCTTGCTGAGTGAAAATAATTAAGATGCCGTCAACGTTTTCGTCGTTTAGTGCAGCATCAAGAGCCGCCTTGTAGCGGTCTGCTTTTGCGTCACCTAAAACATCAATCGGGTTGCCGTGACTCCAAAACGGAGGCAACACAGCGTTGAGGGAATCGATGGTTTTCTGGCTGATTTTAGCGATTTTACCGCCGAAACCGATCAATGAGTCAGTTGCCATGACACCTGGACCACCAGCGTTGGTGATGATGGCTAGGCGGTTACCTTTTGGCAATGGCTGAGTGCCTAAAACCTCAGCTGCGTTGAATAAATCAGCGATTTCGTTAACACGAACAACACCTGCACGTTTGAATGCAGCATCGTACACGCCGTCTTCGCCTGACAAGGAGCCTGTGTGAGATGCAGCTGCTTGGGCGCTTTCAGAGAATTTGCCTGATTTTACAACAATGATTGGTTTTGTGCGTGCAAAGTGCCGCGCGGCAGACATGAATTTGCGGGCTTGAGTTATGCCTTCAACATACATGAGGATACTTTTTGTTTTAGGGTCACTGCCGAAGTAATCAATCAAGTCGCCGAAGTCCACGTCAATCATGGAACCGACGGAGACGAAGTTGCTAAAACCGATGTTTTCATGAATTGCCCAATCCAAGATTGCTGAACCCAACGCGCCACTTTGAGAGAGAAACGCGACGTTGCCGGGTTTGGGCATTTTATCCAAAAAGGTAGCGTTCAAATTTATTCTGGGACGCAAAACACCGATGCAGTTGGGTCCGATTACGCGGATTCCGTATTTTTTGGCTACTGCACCTACTTGATCTTCTAAGGCTTTTCCCGCGGGACCTGTTTCTTTAAAGCCTGCGGATACAATGATTACTCCCTTTATGTTTGCTTTCCCGCATTCCTCCATAACTTGGGGAACGGTTTTTGCGGGAGTGGCAATCATTGCTAAGTCGATTTGATCGGGGATTTGATCCACTGTTTGATAGGCTTTTACCCCTAAGAGCTCTGTTTTTTTGATGTTAACATAGTAAACTTTGCCAGCGAAACCTGACTGTGTAAAGTTTTTAACGATTGCATAACCTACTGAACCTTCCACGTCACTGGCTCCGATGATCGCAACTGTATGAGGATTGAAGATTTTGTCGAGGTTTGTAGTGACCATTGTCTAACCTTCTGCTTTAGGGTCGTGTATTGGCTCAAATTAAAGCTTATTGTTCAATAATCCTAATTTTTCGAACCTAAACATGAATAATGAACGCAAAACAGAGGTTTAAACATTTTACAAAACAGCAAAGCAGGGGCTAAATGGGGGTTACTTGAAGTTCTTCTGCAAATCAGCCAATGATAGCACGGTGATGCCTCCTGCTTTTAGCAGTTGCTCTGCTTTTGCGACATCGCTGACCCGAATGATCAGGGCGACTTGTCCATCTACATGGATCCCTGAAGAATAAGCATATTCAATGTTAAGTCCACTGTCACCCAGAATCTTGGTGATTTTAGACAAACGATCCTTTTCTGAACTAAAAATCGCTGTGACTTCAGTGTTCTTCTTAGACTTAGCCAAGTTGAAGCCAGCATCTTCCAACAGTTTTTCTGCACGTTCTGGTTCCTCAGCGATTAGACGCACCAAACCATATTCGCCTGCGTCGGCGATGGAGAGGGCAAAAACGCGGATTTGGTTGTTGTCCAACTGTGACATGGCTTCAAAAAGAGAACCGGGACGGTTATCTAGAAACACGCTGACTTGTGTAACTGGCAAACAGATGCACCACTTTACCGTATAGTGCAGTTGGTATTTAACTTTAACCAACAACACTTATGTGCTTTAGAAAAATTGGTTTTTGCCAACATTTATATTTGCACTTGAATTAATTCCTTGCTAACTGGGAGATTGGAAGGTTTGTTAAAGTGTATCGGGGTGTCCAAGCGGTTCGGGGGACTCCAAGCATTAAAAAACGTTGATTTCACGGTTAACGACGGCGAAATAGCGGGGCTGGTTGGCCCTAACGGTTCAGGTAAATCTACATTGCTAAACCTCATAAGCGGAGTCTACAAACCTGACTCAGGGCAAATCCTGCTTCAAGATGAAGAAATCTCAAAACTGCCCCCACACGTAATTTGCTCGAAAGGAATTACCAAAACCGCTCAAACGGTGCAGTCTTTCCCAGAGATGACCGCGACAGAAAACGTGTTAACAAGCGTGCTGTTTAACAGGAAAAAAGACGACAAAACCGACGGCGCCACAAGAGCACACGAGCTTTTGACGTTTGTTGGGTTAGATAAAGAAAAGTTTGATGTTAAAGCAAAAAACCTAAACGTCGTGGAACTTCGCCGCATCCAACTTGCGAAGGCTTTGGCGACTAATCCCAAGCTACTCTTGCTCGATGAGTTGCTTACGGGTTTGACCCCGAAAGAATCCGACGAAGCCATCGAATTAATCAAGCAGATAAACAAGCAAGGCGTAACCGTGCTAATCGTAGAGCACGTTATGCGAGTCATCATGGGCTTATGTAACCGCGTCATCGTTTTGCATCACGGCGAAAAAATCTGCGAAGGCAGCCCCAAAACCGTATGCACCGACGACAACGTTGTGAAAGTGTATCTGGGGAAGCGGTTTACTTTCGGCGAGGAGGAAGCCTAAGTATGCTGGAAGTCGAGAACGTTTCGGCAGCGTATGGTATGGTGCAGATTCTTCGGGATGTCTCCTTCAAGATAGAGAAAGGGGAAATTGTCAGCATCATCGGTCCAAACGGTGCAGGCAAAACCACGCTGGTAAAAACCATCATGGGTTTCCTTAAACCCCAAACAGGCACCATCAAATTCAAGGGCGAAAACATCGAAAAATTAGCCACCAACGACATAGTCAAGAGGGGGTTAACTATGATTCCTGAGGGCAGAGAAATCTTTCCCCGCATGACCGTTGAAGAAAACTTGATGGTGGGTGCCTACACAATCGCGGATAAAGAGAAGATTAAGGCTACAAAAGAGAATGTCTACAAGATTTTTCCCGTGCTAAAGAAGAAGGAGAAAGCACTGGCACAGACGCTCAGCGGCGGGGAACAGCAGATGCTGGTTATCTGCCGCAGCCTCATGTCAAACCCAGAACTGCTGATTTTGGATGAACCCTCACTGGGGCTGGCCCCCATCATAGTGGAAAAAGTGCTCGACACAGTTCGTGCAATCAACGAGGAAGGCGTCACGGTGCTTTTGGTGGAGCAGAACATCCATGACAGCTTAAACGTTGCCAACCGAGGATACGTACTCGAAGAAGGCAAGATTGTCTTGGAAGGAAAGAGTAGGGAACTTTTATCTAATAGTCACATAAAAGAAGTGTACTTAGGTCTCTAAAGCAGAGAGGGCAAAAACGTGGATGGCAAGTACTGGAACCAAAAAATCGAAACCATGCCAAGACAACAAATCAAAGAATACCAACTGCAAAAACTCAAAGAGCAAGTCAAATACTGCTACGAAAACAGCAGCTTTTACCACAAAAAATTCGACGCCGTCGGATTAAAACCTCAAGACATACAAACCCTTGAAGACCTACCTAAAGTGCCCTTCACGGTTAAAACAGACTTACGCGACAACTACCCTTTTGGAATGGTCGCCGTTAAACCAGACGAAATCGTAGAAATTCATGCCTCAAGCGGAACCACAGGCAACCCCATTGTGGGCGCCTACACCCGAAACGACATGGATGTCTGGTCGGAACTCATGGGCCGCTCCATCTACACAGCAGGCGGCAGACCCCAAGACGTCATCCACATCGCATACGGCTACGGCTTGTTCACGGGCGGCTTAGGTTTCCACTACGGCGCCCAGAAGCTTGGTGCAAAAATCATACCCGCAAGCGGCGGCATGACCCAACGCCAGATTAAACTTATGAAGGACTTAGGCGCTACCATCCTTGCTTGCACGCCTAGCTTCGCGGTTTACCTCGCCGAAACCATGGCCCAAGAAGGCGTAGACCCCAGAAAAGACCTCAAACTCAAAAGAGGCATGTTCGGCGCGGAACCTTGGTCAACAAAAATCCGTGAGCGAATCGAGCAGCAGATGGGTATCGAAGCGTTTGACGTTTACGGATTAACCGAACTCTGCGGTCCAGGCGTCTCCATCGAATGTGAGCAGCATAACGGTTTGCACATTTGGGAAGACCACTTCATCGTGGAAACCATCGACCCTGACACGGGCGAGGTTTTGGCGGACGGAGAAGAAGGCGAACTGGTTTTCACAACCCTCACTAAAACAGGGTTGCCCATGCTTCGCTACAGAACCCGCGACATATCTAGAATAACCACTGAACAATGCAAGTGCGGTCGTACCCACTCACGCATGCTCCGTGTGCAAGGACGCAGCGACGACATGCTAATTATACGCGGAGTTAACGTGTTTCCCTCACAAATCGAGTACGCAGTCATGTGCTTCTCCGAACTTGCCACTCAATACTTAATCGTTGTTGATAGGCCAGGTGCACTCGACACCTTCGTCGTTAAAGTTGAATTGTGTGAAAAAGCCCACTGCAACCCACAACTAGACAGAAACGCCTTGAAAAACGAAATTCAAAAACGCATCCACATCGTCACAGGCATAACTGCAGACGTAGAAATCGTGAAACCTGGCGAAATCCCAAGAACCGAGGGCAAAGCGAAAAGAGTACTTGACTTACGCAAGGGTAAGATGTAAGGATTAACGATGACTTCCAAGATTGCAGCAGATAAGCCAGGCACCTTCGCCTTGCTTAACGGAGATGAGGCAGTTGCACGTGGGGCACTGGAAGCCACTGTTAAAGTTGCCGCGGCGTATCCGGGGACGCCTTCTACAGAAATTTTGGAAGCCATAGCTGAAGTTGCTAAACAATTCGAGGTCTATGCAGAGTGGAGCATTAACGAGATTGTCGCCGCCGAAGTTGCCGTTGGCGCTTCCATGACGGGTGTCCGAGCAATTGTCTGCATGAAGCATGTGGGGTTAAACGTTGCCGCTGACGCCGTTATGACTTTGGCTTATACGGGTGTGGAAGGCGGCTTGGTGATTGTTGTCTGCGACGACCCTGCGTTGCATAGCAGCCAAAACGAACAGGACACCCGCTACTTCGCAGTTCACTCCAAGCTGCCGCTGCTGGATGCTGGAAGCCCTCAAGAAGCCCTCGACATGGCACGCTACGCCTACGAGCTTAGCGAAAAACTTCACCTCCCGATAATCCTCAGATTAACCACACGTGTTGCCCATGGCAAAGCTAGGGTGAAGTTGGGTGCCTTTGAGCAGATTAATCGACGCCCAAATTTTGACAAAAACGGCTCTAAATGGGTCATGGTTCCCTCAAACGCGATACGTCAACACCGAGTCTTGGAGAAGCGGCTGGCTGAGGCGAAACATGATGCAGAAACCTCACAATTCAACATCTTCGAGGACAACAATAGCGAAATCGGCATCGTAGGCAGCGGCGTCGGATACTACTATGCCCGCTCAGTTTTAGAAACCAAAAAGTTTTCGTGGCTAAAACTCGGCTTTGTACATCCTTTCCCAGCCGGCATGGTTAAGGCGTTTGCGTCAAAAGTCAAAAAACTAATTGTCATCGAAGAACTCCGACCCTACATAGAAGAAAACATTCAACGCCTCAAACTCGACGTAGTAGGCAAAGCTGAGTTGGGGCTTGAGGAAATCGGCGAATTTACACCTGACAAAATCCGCGAAGCCTTCGCTAAACTGGGCTTAACAGACAAACCAGAAATCCCTCAGCAACTAGATTTGCCGCCTCGCCCCCCCGCATTGTGCCCCGGTTGCCCTCACCGCGCCTTTTACTATGCACTCAACATGCTTAACCAATCCGTGCAATGTGACAGTGACAAATGCGTCGGCTGCGACATCTGCGAATACGTCTGCTCTTTTGAGAAAGAAGGCATCTTTAACCCACTAAAATCCCGCATACGCTCCGTACGAATCAAACTCATCAACAACACAGCGATAACCTGCAAAGCCTGTATAAACGCACCCTGCGTTGCAGCGTGCCCCGAAGGCGCCATCGTTCAGTCGAAACAAACAGGCACAGTCACCGTGGATTGGGAAAAATGCAAAGGCTGCGACTGGTGCATAGAATCCTGCCAATACGGCGCACTCACATTGCACCCAGTTACACATAAACCCTTAATCTGTGACACCTGTGGAGGCGACCCCAAATGCATCCCACTCTGCCCCGAGAGCGCGCTCAGCCTTAAGGGACGTTCTGATGACAAAATCGTCACAGGAGACATTGGCTGCTACACGTTGGGTGTTTTGCCGCCAGTGAAAGCGATTCATTCCTGCCTCTGCCTGGGTGGGGGAATCTCACCAGCTGCAGGCATGTACCACGCTGGCGTAAAAGACAAAGTTGTCTCAGTTATCGGGGACTCAACGTTTTTCCACGGGGGCATGCCAGGACTACTAAACATTGCCTACAATAAAGCCAACGTCTGCGTCAGCGTCATGGATAACAGCGTGGTTGCTAGGACTGGACATCA
>Ga0073932_1007196_pt1 | contig 10907 bp, 10 predicted proteins | sample DewCreD2012metaG_FD_76967 | JGI IMG/M metagenome (GOLD analysis project Ga0073932, IMG submission 76967) | Hot spring sediment bacterial and archeal communities from British Columbia, Canada, to study Microbial Dark Matter (Phase II) - Dewar... ...
CGACATCCCACTGCAATTCAACGGCCATTTTCAACCGTAAATTCCCTCGCAAAACCCTTCACATGACCTCGACAGCCCGCTACGATGAATAATCCGGGTTAAGGGACATCCCGCGCAACGGCTCCAACGATTCAAGCTGGTTCCCCTTGATGATAAGCGCCTCAAGCTTCATACCTCGAAGGGGCTCCAGGGAAGTCAGGAAGTTGTTCTCGCAATTCAGGTACTTCAGCTTCGGCTCGTTCCTTCTCAATGGCTCCAGGTCCGTCAGCAGATTCCCACTGCACTCAAGCCACGTCAGGGGCATGTCGCGAAGGGGCTCCAGCGAATCCAGCCTGTTACCCCCGCAGTTCAGGGCCGTAAGGGACAGGCCCCTGAGCGCATCGATGTCTGTCAAGCCAAGGCCGCCGATATCCAACCGGCTCAGCCTTCGGCATTTCGCGATGAGGTTAAGCAGGTCTCGTCCGACATCAGCCGTGAGGGGTTCTCGACGAGCGTTAAGCATGCGCAAAACGATGCGTGTATCGCAATCCTCGGCCGCAATCCGCTTCGCGCAATCAAGGGCTTGCCGGAAACGCCCTTTCCTCCAAAGAGCCAGCGCCTCAGCCTCCAGAACCTGGGCGCGGTAGCGAGACTTCAGGTGATTCTTATCCAGCAAGGTGCGGATCTCTGCAGCGACCTTCTCCCCATCATCCAACGGTTTCGTTGCGGGGCCCGGAGTTTGCCCGACCGGTCCGCCAGTATGTGAACACGCAATCAGATACGCCTTGGTAAGCGCAAGCTCGGCAATTCCCGTTTTTTCGTAGTCATCCGCAATCGCCCGGTATTCGCGCAGGGCATCTTCCGTATGACCAGCCTTGTACAACCCGTCCGCAACAGCCACGGGACTTGTCTTCTGGGCAAGTGCTCGCCTAAACACGCGAATACTGAACACCTCGACGCCATCGCCACTCCAGGTTCGTAGGCCTATCCGATCCAGTCCCTGCCCTGCGACAGGAAGAAGTTCCGATTGCCAAGATACCTCTTGCCCGTCCACGAAAAGAGAAAGACGCCCGTCCACGTGCTGAAAGACAACCGAATACGTCCGCCTTGGCTCGATACACGAAAGAACACCACTCGTCGTATCGGCATTGTTCTTTGTGTGTTCGTTCCGCGAAACGAAGTCCACGCTCCCACTGTAACCTGCTACTTGAGCAGAAAAACCAGGCGCAGTGCGGTAATCGGACTCAAACTGACTGTTGATGAACATATCAAGTCCGTCCAGCGATTTAGGGAACCGGATGCGCAGCTCGAGACGGGTCTCGCCCGACAGCCGCACGCTCCTCAGCCAGCACGGCTTTCCATGTGGAATCACGAGTGTGCCGTTCTCGACCTTCCAAGGCTCAGAATTGGGGAACTCGAAGGCGGAAAGATCCTGACTTTCGCTGAAATCCTGACTGAAGACCTTCGTCCATTTGCCATACTCCTTCCACCACTCCCACGCATACCAGCCGCCGAAACTGACCAGCAGGACAAACACGAGAGTTGCCAGCGCCACCGGCACGCGGTGCTTCGCGATCTTCTTCGCCGCGCGATAGGTCCAGGTGTACGCACGCGCCTTGATCGGATCGCCGTCGAGCCAGTTCTTCAGGTCGTCGGCCAATGACGCGGCGCTCTCGTAACGCCTGGCGGCTTCCTTCTCCAGGCACTTCAGGCAAATCGTCTCCAGATCGCGCGGCACCTTCGGGTCGATCCGCCGCGGCGGGACCGGCTCATCCATGATCACTGCCTTCAAGAGCGGCATGATGCTCTCTGCGGTGAACGGTGGTCGGCCCGTCAATAACTCGTACAGAATGGCGCCCAAGCCGTAGACGTCCGAACGCGGGCCCACGTCCTCCGTGTGCACCATCGCCTGTTCCGGTGGCATGTAGGCCGGCGTCCCCAGCATCTGCCCCGAAGCGCTCAGGCTGGAATCCTGCGACAGGTCCTTGGCGAGGCCGAAATCCATCACCAGAGGCTCCAGCGATTGCGGATTTCGGATTGAGGATTGCGGATTGAGGAGCGCGGCCGTCCCGGCCGCTGGCGGGCTGGACCCGGCTTCGCGCTGCTTCGCCGCGGCAGGCGCCCGCGGTCCAAGGAGCGTCGAGCCGGCACGCGCTAGGCTCGACGAACCGCCCGTCCGCTGTTCGACGATCACGTTCGACGGCTTCAAGTCCCGGTGGATCACGCCCTGCTCGTGCGCGTACTGCACGGCCCGCGCCACCTTCTCCAAGAGCGTCACCTTCTCGCGGTAGGTGAACTGCTGCTGCCGGATCGCCTCGCTTAAGGTCACGCCGTCCACCAGATCCATCACCAGGTAGTCCTGGCCGTCCTGCACGCCGACATCGTGGACGGGGACGATGTTCGGGTGGCGCAACTTGCCGGCGTTCTGGGCTTCGCGGCGGAAGCGTTCAATCTCCTTGGGGTCCGCGTCCTCCTGTTCGGTGCGCATGACTTTCAGTGCGACATGGCGGTTCAGGCGCGTGTCGATGGCCTCGTAGACGGTGCCCATCCCGCCGCGGCCGATGAGCCGAATAAGGACGTACGGTCCGATCTGGCGCTTCTTCGGCAGTCGCCGGCTGCTGGGCGTGCCGGGCAGGTCGTCGGGAACGACGTGAGCGCCGGCCGCCGTCGGAGCGTCCGCGCCGAAGGAATCGTCAGCGACCGGCATGGAAATCGGGGATGGGCCGCCCGAGACGGTCTGGATGTGGTCGGGGTCGACCTTCGCGGCGGAGTCGCCATGCGGAACTGCGGGATCGCCGTTTGGAGCGGGGCTGGAGACGGAGTCGTTCGGGTCGTCGGGCATATATCCCCCCTCCCGTCGATAAGGCCTGCGCAGGAGTTTATACGCGGGCGAAGGCAGAAGGCAATGGTGGGGATGTGAAATCTTGAGACTTGAATCCTGAGTCCTGAACCCGACTCAGTACCGCGCCGCGGAAGTTCCAGACCCATGACGAAGCGTCTGCGGGCCCGGTTCTTCGTTGCTCGCTCGCCACCGATCTTCTCCGGATAGGCTCCTCGCTCGCGCCTCGATCCGGCCCCGCATCCGCGGCGCACGGGGTCAGGAACTTCTGCGGCGCGGTACTTAGTTCGACCTTACCCACCTTCCAGACTCCTCCTGACATGACATGGAGGAAGGCCGCGAAACCGCTGGCGTACACGCCGCGGTCTGGGCTATAATTTCCGCAAGGAGGGCAAAGGATGTCGCGTGCCGAGGTATTGAGCATTCTCCGGGCGCACTACGCGGAGATGGCGGAACGTTTTGGCGTCGCGTCTCTCGCCCTGTTCGGCTCGGTCGCTCGTGATGAGGGTGGGGTTACCAGCGACCTGGACGTGCTGGTCAAGTTCGCCGGGCCGGCTACGTTTGACGGGTACTTCGATCTGAAATTCCACCTGGAACAGTTGCTTGGTTGTGAGGTCGACTTGGTGACCGATAAGGCACTGCGCCGGGAACTGCTCCCGCATATTGAGAAAGATCTGGTTTATGTCGCGTGACTGGCGTTTGTACCTTCAGGATGCGATCGCCTGTTGCGAGAGCATCACGGTCTACACGAAGGGCATGGATCGCACGGCGTTTGAAGCGGACCGGCGGACGTTCGATGCGGTCCTACTCAATTTGGAGGTACTGGGTGAAACGGTCCGGCAAGTGCCGGCAACAGTACGCGATGCCAATTTGCACGTGCCGTGGGCCAAGATCATCGGCATGCGAAACATCCTGACCCACGCCTACTTCGCCGTGGATAGCGACATTGTCTGGGATGTGGTGACAAACCATATTGGGCCGCCGATTTCCTTGGAGTCCGCGTCCTCCTGTTCGGTGCGCATGACTTTCAGCGCGACGTGGCGGTTCAGACGCGTGTCGATCGCTTCGTAGACGGTGCCCATCCCGCCGCGGCCGATGAGCCGGATGAGCAGAAAAGAGCCAATCGGAAGGGTTGTTGGTGTCAGTTTTACGTGGCAAGGATACCCTCCTCCAGTACCGTCTTGAAGAAGTGGTCCCCGCAGACCACTTTCTCACTTAAACGTTGGGAGGGTGATCGGAACCGGCGTGAATGACGGGACGGAAAGGGCCCGATCGCCCACATGGCGTAGTGGGACCGGGCGGCGGCATAGAGCTGGCGGTCCGCCCCTTCGCTTGCCAAGCACAAGTCTCATGGCCTTGAGCATAATTCGCCGAAGCGCGCAAGGCAAGATGCTACATCCCACCGGACATGGAATGCAAGCGCCTGACGGCATGAGGGTGCAGGAACCGATGGTCCCAGCAGTGGCCGACACGCACACCCCGCACGCCCGCACTTTTATCGAGTCGCCGCGGCTAAACGGGATCCGCCGCCGCTTCATGGGCCCGGGTAGGATACGTCGGAACGATCCTCGAATTCGGGCCTTCGCGCGAGCGCGATCCGGACGCTGGCGCCGAGTTTCTTCAGCGCGCCGACGTCACCGTTCAGCATGCCGGCTGGATTGACCGGCGAAGCCGCGCGCGGTTCCGAACCGGTGCTGGCCGGTGTGGGCCCAAAGAAGATGCAGAGGGCGTTGCCCGGCAGCCAGTAGGCCAGTTCGCCGATCTTCATCAGGTCGCGCGCGTCGGAGGCTTCGCCCACGCCCAGCGGTTCGCCGACGCTGCCGTAGTACTCCTCGCCCCAACGGCGGAGACCGATGTTCAGCGGCAGCCGCCGTGCCAGCGCCTTTCCCGTCGCACTGTCGTTCAACTCGCCTTCGAGAACCAGTTCGCCAACCTTCAACAGAATGGGCGTCGGCATGATCCGTCTCCCAAGTCATCTCTTCCTGCAGAGCTTCACCAGCTCGTCCACGTGCGCCGTGGCCAGACACTCGACGGTGTCGGCCGCGCCGTAGTAGATCTTCACCTCGCCGTCGGGTTCCAGGATCATGCCGCCGGGAAAGATGACGTAATCGCGGAAGCCGCGCGCTTCGTATTCGATCCCGGGTTCCGGAACGATCAGCGGATCGGGACAGAGGCCGACGATCTTCCACGGTTCCTTCAGATCCAGCAGCATGATTCCGGCCGAATAGCGTTTCTTCCAGTTGCCTTCCCAGCCCCAGCTGGCGCGCGCGTCGTCCTTGTCCACGCCGTGGAAAAGCGTCAGCCAGCCGTGCGGCGTCTTCACTGGCGGCGCGGCCGGGCCGATCTTGTTGTTCACCCACGCGACCTGTTCGGCGCCGAGCACCAGTTCCATGTCGCCCCAATAACGCAGGTCCGGCGAGCGCGCGAACCAGATGTCGAACGCCTCGAACCGGCCGCGAGAATAGACCGGGAACGGCCGCTCGAGCCGCACATACCGGCCGTCGACCTTCTCGGGGAAAAGGACCATGTTGCGGTTGTCCGGCACGGTCAGGTGGAGCACTTCGAACGTCTCGAAGTCCTCGGTCACCGCGATCCCGCCGCGCACGCCGTGCCGGGTGTCGACGGCGAAGCACATGTAGCAGCGGCCGTCGATCGCCGTCAGCCTTGGATCGTAGGCGCGCGCGATCTCGTCGCTCTTCATGTCGAAGCAGGGCTTTTTCGAGACGTCCCACTTCACGCCGTCCTTGCTGAAGGCCAGGCCCAGGTTGGTCTTGCCGAGCAGCTTCTTCGCCTTCAGGTCCGCAACGTCATTGCGGAAGACCATGACGTACCGGCCCTGGAACTTCGTCACGCCGGCGTTGAAGACCAGGCCGGCGGGATAGGGAACCATCGCCCCGGTCAGGATGGGGTTGGCGGGGTGGCGCCGGATGACGGGGTGCGTCTCGATCCGGATGGCCATGAGCAGATTCCTCCGAATGTTGTTGAAGCGATCGTTGAGGCAGCCTGTTTAAGGTGCGGCCGGCGGAACGTCCACTGAAGTTTCCGGCGCGCTGCGCAGCGGCAGCACGTTTTCGTCGCACGGCTTGGGCGGAACGGGATGCTCGCGGCCGAACTCGAGACTCCCATCCATCGGGAAGGTTTGCATGGGGTTGTCGAAGTCGATGCTCGGCCGGCCCGTTCGAGAACTGGAATCTCCGGATCGGCTGCACCGAGCCCGGTTCGTGTTCACCGGCCATCGCGGGCGTCCTCCAAAGTCGAGATGCCGGCGAAGCTTAGTACCGCGCCGCAGAAGTTCCAGACCCGTGATGCAGCGCCTGCGGGCCCGGCTCTTCGTTGCTCGCTCGTCACGGATCTCCTCCGGACCGGCGCCTCGCTCGCGCCTCGATCCGGACCCGCATCCGCGGCGCACGGGGGCTGGAACTTCTGCGGCACGGTACGTTGCGAACGTCTTCCGCGCGTGTGCAGGCTGCACGCCGCGGAAATTCCGGAAAGCGGCGACGTGAAGGGGGCGTTTCGGGGAAAGTCCCGGGCTGGACGATTCCCGGCAGGATGGACGGGAGGGGCGATGTGCGGTCATCCGCCCCGCGGTCGGAGTCCGTTCCGGCTTCGAATTCGTCCAAGCGCCGCGAGCCGAGCGGTGTACCTTATAGGAATGTTTCCGTGCGGTCGTTAGCGTCGGTCGTCAGCGATGGTCCGCCGGCAACCTGGGCATGGAGAATGGCGATGAAGAAGCAGTCGAGCGGCAGGCCGATCGGCAGGCGGCACTTCCTGGGCAGTGCGGCGGCGTTGGCGACTATAACGCTGGTCCCGCGACACGTCCTGGGCGGCGCCGGCAAGCCGGCTCCCAGCGAAAAGATGAACGTCGGCTGCGTCGGCGTCGGCGGCATGCAGGGCGGCAGCGATGTCGGCAGCGTCTCCGGCGAGAACATCTACGCGCTCTGCGACATCGACGAGAACCATCTGAACAAGACCGCGGAACGTTTTCCGGCGGCCAAGAAGTACCGCGACTTCCGCGAGATGCTCGACAAGGAGCAGAAAAACCTCCACGGCATCACCATCACGATTCCCGATCACATGCATGCGACCGTCGCCCTGTGGGCCATGGAACGCGGCATCGCCGTCTACTGCCAGAAGCCGTTGACGCAGACCATCTGGGAAGCCCGGCTGCTGGCCAAGGCGGCGCAGAAGTACAAGGTCGCCACACAGATGGGCAACCAGGGCTACTCGCACGAGGCGACCCGCATCGCCTGCGAGATCATCTGGCGCGGCGATATCGGCGACGTGAAGGAAGTGCACGCGGTGAGCGGAGGCGGTTTTGCGCGCGGCATCCGGGCCTGGCCGGCGGCCGAACCGGTTCCGGCGCATGTCAACTGGGACCTCTGGACCGGCCGGGCGGCCGAGCACACCTACAGCAGCAAGATCCACCCCGTTCACTGGCGCGGTTTCCAGGAGTACGGCACGCAGATGGTCGGCGACTGGGGCGTCCACATCTTCGGTCCCGCCAACTGGGCGCTGCAACTGGGCGCGCCCACCAGCATCGAATGCATCTACGTCGATGACGTCAATCCGGTGACCTATCCGCACTACTCCTGCAGGTTCGAGTTCCCCGAGCGGCCCAACCCGTACGTCCCGTCCGGCAAGATGCCGCCGGTGACCGTCTATTGGAACGAAGGCAACGGCTCCAAGAACTGGAAGGCGCCGGCGGGCCTCAAGCAGGAGGACCTCAAGGATTGCAACGAGCTGTTCGTCGGCACCAAGGGGTTCGTGGGCACCAACCATCGCGGCGAGAGCGTCCGCATGGTCCCCGAAGCGGCGAACCAGGGTTTCAAGAAACCCCCGCAGGTACTGAAACGCTCGCCCGGCCACTTCAAAGACTGGATCAACGCCGTCAAAGGCGGCGAACCGCCGTGCTCCCATTTCGGTATCGCCGGACCGTACGTGGAATGGCTGCTGCTCGGCACCATCTGCTGGCGTTTCCCCAACCAGAAGCTGCTCTGGGACGGGAAGAACATGCGCTTCACCAACAACGACAAGGCCAACGAGTACGTGATGCCGAAATTCCGCAAGGGCTGGGAGCTGAAGGACATCGCGCTCTAACGTCCGCGCCGCGGCACCTGGGCCGTCCGCGTCCGGCCGGTCACCCCTTCATGCCCGTCATGGCGATGCCGCGCATGAACGTCTTGCGGGCAAGCAGGAAGAGCACGATCAGCGGCAGCGAGAACATCATGTTGGCCGCCATCAGCACGTTCCATGGCGTCCCGCCATGCTGGCTCTGCAGGTCCTGCAAACCGAGCGAAAGCGTGAACTGCGACGGGTCGGTCAAATACAGCATCGGACCCATGAAATCCTTCCACGCGCCGATGAACTGGAAAAGCGCCACCATCGCCAGCGCCGGGCGCGCCAGCGGCACGACGATGTGCCAGAGGATCTCCAGCTCGCTGCAGCCGTCGATGCGCGCCGCATCCAGCAGGTCCTTGGGCAGTCCGAGGAAGAACTGCCGGAGCAGGAAGATGTAGAAGGCTCCGCCGAACCACGCCGGCGCCCAGAGCGGCTTGAACGTCCCCACCCACCCCATCCAGCGAAAGACGTCGAAGAGCGGCACCATGGTCGCCGGGAAGGGAATCATCATCACGGCCAGCGAGATCGCGAAGAGGACGTTCCGCCCGGGAAACTCCAGGAACGCGAAGGCATACGCCACCAGGGTGCAGGAAAGCACCACGCCGAAGACCGACATGAAGCAGACCCACAGCGTGTTGCGCACATAGCGCGCAAAACCGCGGTCGTACCACGCCGCATCCGGCTCGCCTTTGGCGTCCATCCGGGTAATCGCCGCGCTGTAATTGGACACGAAGGCATGCGGCTTCACCGAGATCGCCGTCTCCGGCACGCAGTCCCAGCGCACGACGCCCTTGGATTGCTCGCGTTCCCTGGAGAACTCGGGCGTCCATTCCGTGACCTTCCAGTACCCCTCGGGTACGTCCCTCAGGATCCGCACGCGAACGGGCGTCGGGTCCAGCACCTCGCGGCCGGCCTGCGCCACCTTGATCTGCATGCGGTATTCCGCGCCGGGCTCGACCCTGGCGTCCGGAAACTCGCTCCGCAGCAGCAACCTGCGCTGGCCCTGGGCCGGCCCTTCCAGGACCAGCACCAGCACGCTGGCCTCCCGGACCTGCCGATCCTTCGTGACGATGGTCTCTTTTCCGTCCAGCGGCGCCAGCGTCGCCTTGGGGATCCAGGTCGGCGGGAAGGTCATGGTCTGGTCGTTGGGCTTGAGCGACGTCGAGGCCATCCACAGCAACGGCAGCAGGAACAGCAGCCCCGCGACCATCAGGATGGCGTGCGCCAGCATGGCCCAGCCGCGCCAACCGCGCTCCATGCGCCCATAGCCCGAGGGGAGGTGGTCTTCGCGGTCGGCAGCCATGTACCGTTCACTTCCCCGCGTAGTACACGCGATCCCGCGACAGGCGGAACGCGACGATCGTCAGGACCAGGATCATGACGAAAAGCACCCACGAGAGCGCACAGGCATAACCCATCCGCATGTAGACGAACGCGTTGTCCCAGATGTACATGGGCAGGAACGTCGTGGCGCGGTCCGGGCCGCCCTGCGTCATCAGGAACGGCTCAGTGAAGATCTGACACGCCCCGATGATACCCATGACCAGGTTGAAGAAAATGATCGGGCTGATCTGCGGAATCGTCACGTGGCGGATCTTCTGCCAGACCGAGGCCCCATCGATATCCGCCGCCTCGTAGAGTTCGATCGGCACGTCCTGCAGCTTGGCCAGATAGATGAAGCACATCTGGCCCAATCCCCACAACCCCATCACCACCAGCGCCGGCAGGGCCCACTGGGGACTGCCCAGCCACGGCGGCGGCCCCCACAACAGCGACGGGGCCGTCTGCATCTGCGCCGCCAGCGCGGGATCCCACCAGGCGCGCAGGCCGTTCAGCGCGTCGTACAGCGGCCGCAAAGCGCTGTTCAACAGCCCGATCTCGGCGTTCAGGATCCACATCCACAGGATGGCCGACGCCACCGCGGGCACCAGGTGCGGCAGATAGAAGATGACGCTGTAGAGCCACTGCCCGCGCCGCGTCATGTTCACGACCAGGGCCAGCCCCAGCGCGCATACGATCCCGCTCGGAATCGCCAGCGCCACGTAATAGATCGTGTTCCAGAAAACCTGCCAGAAGACCGGGTCCTGCGCCATCTCCGCGTAGTTGTCCAGCCCCACCCAGACCGGTTTCTCCAGCACGCTGAAATCGGTGAAACTGTAGTAGAGCGACGCGCAGAACGGATACAGCGAAAAGACCGCCAGCCCCACGATCCAGGGCAGGGAGAAGACGATCCCGCGCCAGCGCAATCCGCGTTCGTTCATGGCGCCTTCCCCATCCGCTCGCGCCGCCGCTGGATGTCCAGGGCACGATCCAGTTTCGGCTGGATCCGCTCGTTCACCGTCCGCATCGCCTCCGCCGGCGTCGATTTGCCCAGCCACACCCGGTCGAAGGCGGCATTCAGTTCGGCCCGATACTCCATCCACACCGCCAGTTTCGGCGTCGAGACCGCGTTCCGGCTCTTGGCCAGCTCGATGAAGGTGCGCAGATGCGGATGCACGTGGCTCTCGATCCAACCCGGCGTGTTCTCCTTGAACGGCGTCAGCTTGCCCTGCCCGCCGCAAACGAATTCCATGCCCTCCTGCGAATTGAGATACTTGATCACCTCCCACGCTTCGTCCGGATGCCTGGCCCCGCGCGGGATCACGATCACATCCATCTCCGCCACCGTCACCTCCTGGCCCTTCGTGTCGAAGGCCGCCGGGAACGGCGCCACGCCGTAGTTCAGATGCGGATTGTTGAAGCGGATGAAGTTGTGCATCCAGACGCCCTGCAGCACCATCCCCACCTTGCCGGCCAGAAAGGCATTCTGCGGCGAATCGAACGATCCGAACCCCTGGCGGAAGGCCAGCATCTCCTCGCGACCGTACTTGCGCGCGAAGGATTCGACCCACTCGAGTACCGCGCCGCAGAAATAGTTGACCCTTTGGCTTCAGTGGATGAGTAGATATGACGAAACCTTGATACGGGGGGA
>Ga0073932_1007198_pt1 | contig 10905 bp, 9 predicted proteins | sample DewCreD2012metaG_FD_76967 | JGI IMG/M metagenome (GOLD analysis project Ga0073932, IMG submission 76967) | Hot spring sediment bacterial and archeal communities from British Columbia, Canada, to study Microbial Dark Matter (Phase II) - Dewar... ...
CACCCGCAGGGTCAATCGGGAAATCTTACGAAACGGGACTGCGGAAGCTCAGATCAGATGGGTCTGGAAAGTGCGAAAGTCCACAGGATGTAGACGTAGAAGAAGCCGGTGTTCATGCCATGCGCCTGGCCCGCCTTCGTTCCGCGAGACGCGGAACTTCGGCGCGGCAGCCTTCGCTCGCCGCCGGCGTGCCGAGCCGTAGCTTGGAGCGGATAACGAGGCCAGCCTTCGCCGGCTCGCTGCGTTCGCCCGGCTTCGGCGCGGCACCGCGCCGTAGTTCGGCTTTGCCGAACGTAGGCGGGTGGTCGGGGCGGTGGGATTTGAACCCACGACTTACAGCTCCCAAAGCTGTCGCGCTACCAGGCTGCGCTACACCCCGTAGATCGAGAATGAGCCGCGACGCGCAGCACCGCCAATCCGCAAGCCGATCGACGGCTCGGCCGCCGGATGGGGAAAACTCAACGGCCCGAGAAGCCGGGAATGGTTGGGCTGCCTTCCCACGACTGCGGCGTGTTCCAGGGCATGTCCGACGTGGTGCTGGCGCAACCGCCCACGGCCAGCAGGCCGGTCGCCAGAGCCAGCGCCGCCGCCCCGCGCCGCCAGAACCAGCCCGCCGCCAGTCTAGAAGTAAACGATATCGCCTTCCTGGACCGGCTGTTGCTGCCAATCGGTGAGGACATCGGCAATTCCCAGTCTCTGTTCGCGTTTCACCTGGAACAGCCGCACCTTGGTCACGAAGGGGCCGTCGGTGCCGGGCCGCCGCACGAGCAGCTCGACGATCGGCAGTTCGTTCTGCATTTCCTCGCCCAAAATGGCTTTCAGGAAATCCTCGTCCAGGTCCAGAATGGCAAAGTTCCAATTTGCATCCACCGACAACACCTTGCCTTTCACCCCCGGCTCGATCTTGCCGCCAAAGCGCGCCGGTTCCTGGCTCGTCCGTTCCTTGATGATTTTCTGCAGGCGCTGAATCTCCGCCTTGTTGTCCGCAATATCCTCTTCGAGTTGCGCGATCTGCTGCTTCTGCACGGCCGCCTGCTCTTCGGCCACGCGCTTTTGTTCCGTCAGTTCCGCGAGCTGCTGGTCTTTCTCCCGAAGCGCCCCCTCGATCTCGGCCACTTTGGCCTCGAGCCGCGCCTTGTCGCGCAGGGTCACGCGCAGCGCGCCTTTGCGGGTGTTGAGCTCTTCGATCGTCTTGACCAGTTCCTCGCGCACCGCCTGCAGGTGCTTGCGGGTCTCGTTCAGCCGCTTGAGTTGTTCCTCGGCCTTGGCGATCTGCTCGTCCAGCACGCCCTGCATGGTTCCCTTGCCGCTGGTGACTTTGAACCCGCTCTCGTCGCGCATGACCTTCAAGGTGACGGGATCGAGCAGGTAATAGCTCATCAGCTCGCTCTTGCGCTGGGCCATGTCCATCGTCGGCAGATTCTGTTGCTCGAGATGGGCGGGATACTGCCGCCAGAAATCCGACCGCTCCGGGCTGTCGAGCACGTCGGCGGTGCAGTCCGAAATATCCTTGGCGGGAAAGTTGACCGGCTGCGGTTCGGCGGCCTGATCCTCGATGAACGTGCCCAGTTGAATGACGGCGGTCTCCAGTTTCTGGGTGCGGCCTTTCAGGAGCTCGCGCTTGTTGAACAGCATGGTTCCGAAGACCAACGCCACGATGCCGAGAATCAGAAAGACATACGCCACGATCTTCAGAAGTTTACCCATGGGTTGCTCCTCTTAAGAACATCAGACCGGTGAGCAACATAGGACAACGGCCCGTGGCGTGCAACAAGAATGTAGGCGAAAAAAGCCTTTGACCCGCGGGCGCTCAATCCGCTATAGCTGGGCCATGCTCCGCAGAGGGCCAGAACATGCCGTGGCGTCGGCGCTGGGGGGGTGTCTGCTGTTCCTTGCCGCCGGGTGGGCGCAGACGCCGGCCCAAGACAGTCGCGAAACGGAGTTGCGCTACGCCGATGGACTCAAAAAGCTCGGCCTGCCCGATTACGCCGAGATCGTGCTCAACCGCCTGGGCGCGGGCGCGAAGGTGGACGCCCTGAAGATGGAGCTGCTCATTGGCAAGGGGCAGTTCGAAGAGGTCAAAGCCTATATCGCCCGGCTGCCGAATCCCGACAGCCAGGAGGCGTGGTCGCTGAAGCTGGCCCTGGCGGACGGCTACTATGCCTGGGGCAAGTACCCCGAGTCGCGCACGATCTACGAGGCTTTTCTCCAGAAGTTCGCCGCTCCGCCGGACGCCTGGAAGGAGTTCTATCTCAATGCCGCCTACAAGTACGCCCAAATGTTGCTCGGCCTCGGCAAGGAGGCCGACGCCGTCGGCGCCTACTCCAACGCCCTGAAGGCCGCCACGGCCCCGCACGTACAGCGGCAAATCCAGGGCGAACTGGCCGAGGTGCGGCTGCGGGCGGCGCAAAAGGAGACCGAGGCCCAAAAACGCCAGGCGCTCCTGGCGGAAGTGGAACAGAACGCCAAGGACCTGCTCTGGGTGCAGGACCTGTGGTTCGGCAAGGGCATCGTCATGCTGGCGCACATCAAGCTGCTGCGCGGCGACTTCGACGGCGCCATGAAACTGATCGACGAATATCGCGAACAGTTGACCGCCATTGACGACGCGCTCAAGGAAAGCGCCAAGGAAACCGGCGAGGACCTGACCCGCCTCAGCCCCATGGCCGAATGCCGCTACCTGCTGGCGGTGATCGAACAGGAAGAAGCCGAGCGGATTCTGAAGAGCGGCGGCGACAAACAGCGGGCGCTGCAGCTGCTGGCCGGCAAGCCGGCGGACGGCCAGAAGCCGGCGCTGCCGGGCGCGATCCATCATTTTCTGAACGTGTTTGTGCGCTATCCCACCACGCCCTGGGCGCCCGATGCCGGCGCGCGCGCGCGGCAGGTCGAAACGCTGCTGCGCGACACCTTCGGCAAGAAAGTGGACTTCAAGATCACGCCCGAACAGTGGGCCGCCGTGGAAAAGGCGCAGTTCAACAGCGCCCTGATGCAATTCAATCAGAACCAGTTCAAGGAAGCCGCGGACAGCTTCGAAAAAATCCTGAAATCCTTCCCCGAGGGCGAGACCGCCCTCTCCTCGCTGAACAGCCTCTGCCGCAGCTACATCGAACTCGGCGAGGAGTTGTATGCCGACATGGTGCTGCGCTACGTGGCCGAGCGGTTCGGCGCGCGTGAGGCCACGCTGATGCGGGCAGGCGACATCGTGCTGGGCATCGCCGACGTTTACGCCGAACGGCAGCAGCCGGAAAAGAAGGCGGCCGTGCACGAGGTGTATTTCAAGTACTGCCGCAAGCACCCCCGTGCCGCCGGGCTGCTGTACCGCTTTGCCCAGGAGCGTTTCAACGCCGGGGATCTGGCCGCCGCCATGTCCTATTACCGGGAGATCGTGGAGAGCTACTCCAATTCGCCCGCCTTTTTCAATGCCTTGAACGGTCTGGCCTACGTCTACAACAAGACCGGGCAAACCGAGGCGGAAATCAAGACCCTCAATCAACTCATCGCCGGCCTGGAACCCCAAAGCCGCCCCGGACACATGTACGTCAGCGCCAAGTTCCGGCTGGCCGCGGCCTATCGGCAGCTCGGCCCCCAGTTCTTGCCAAATGCGTTCAACCGGTTCGTCGAAGTCGTCAAACTGCTCTCGGGCGATGCGTCGCGCTACCAGAATTCGCCGGAGGAGGCCGCGGCAAACCGGAAGCTGCTCGAAGGCGCGCTGTATTACAAAGGCGTGTGCCTGGCCCTCCTGCCGCCGCCCGAGGGCAAGCCCGAAACCCTCTACAAGGAAGAAGCCATCAAGGCCTACAACGCCTTGCTCGAACGTTTTCCGAAAGGGGAGATGGCCCCCAGCGCCTTGAGCCAGATCGGCACGCTCTGGACCATTCTGGGGCAGCCGGACGAGGCCCAGAAGGCGTTTGCCCGCCTGCAGAAGGAGTACCCGGAATCGAAGGAAGCCAAAAACGCCAACTTCCTGCTGGGCATGAACCTGCTGAAGATCGGACTGCGGCAGAAGGCGATCGAGGTCTTTAAGGAGATGTTTTCCGGAACGGGCAGCTACTCGGACACCCAGATTCTGACCGCCGGCAACGAATTGCTGAAGGCCGGCGAACACCAGATTGCCTTCGAGGCCTTCGAGAAGGTGTTGGCCGGCGGCTCGCAGGACCGCGCCCTGCGCGAGCCCGCGCTGTACGGCCGCGGCGTGGCGCTGCTCGCGCTCGGCCGCGTGGACGAAGGGGCCCAGGCGCTGGAAACGCTGCTGACGGAGTACAAGAACACGGGCTTTACGGTCGAAGCCGCCCGCGCGTTGAGCCAGGCCTATGCCGACCGCGGCGCCAAGGAACCCGACGCCGACAAGCGCTACGAGCTGTTCAATCGAGCGATCCGCTGGATGAAAACGGCGCGCCGCTACAGCAAGGAACCCGATCAACGCGCGGTTTCCGACCTGGGCGTCGCCCGCATTTTTTCCAGGCAGGCCAAGGCGGCGGAGGAATTCGGCACCAAGGAGCTGGCGCGCGACTACCGCAACGACGCGATCGCCGCGCTGCAGATTTTGATGATGTCGGGCGATGCGACGGACCCCAAGCTGGCGCCGCTCGTCGAAACCGCCTTCTACGAGTGCATTCCGTTGATGCTGGAGAACGAACGGTGGAAAGAGGCGCTCGAGGACTGCGAGCGCTACGTGAGCCTGTTTCCGCGCGGCCGTTATCTGCCGGATGTTGGCGCCTGGTTGAACAAGGCCCGCAGCCGCCTGGCCACGCAGGCCGCGCCGGCGGCCCCGCCGGCAGCCGCCGGAACGGCGCCGTGAAGCCGATGGAGGGCTGCCAACGAACCGAGGAGAAAGCCGTATGAAAAGCCCACTGACCGGGCGCGCGCGGCGCGCTGTCTGTCTGTTTGCCGTCCTGGGGCTGGCCGCCGCGGCGGCGGCCCAAACCGAGGGCGTGATCACCACCCGGCCGGACAACCGCGTCCTGACGGGCCAGTTGAAGTGGAAGGCGCCCAATAAGCTGTACGAAATCCGCCAGCCCAACGGCGCCATCGTGACCGTCACGCTGGACAAAGTCGCGGCCCTCAAGCTGAACAAGCCGCCGGCGGCTCTCGACGGGCTGATCCGCAGCGTGCAGTCCGGCGCGGCGGCGGCGGCGGTGCCGGGTCTGGAACAGATCGTCAAGGATTACGAGATGCTCGAGGTCGATCTGACTGCCGCCCGCTGGCTGGCCGAGGCGTATCTGAAGACCGGCCGCGCGGAAGAGGCCATCCGGGTCTGCGAGCAGGTGGCGCAATACCGCCCCCGCGCCGCGCTGCCGATGGACCTCGTGCGCGCGCACTGGGACGCGCTGCTGGCCGCGCAGCAATACGCCAAGCTGGAAGAGGCCCTGGGCGCCGTGATCGCCGAGGGCAGCCGCGATGCGGCCGCCCTGGCGCAAAACAAGCGCGGCGACATCAAGATGGAAAACAAAGCCTGGCGCGAGGCGCTGATCGACGGCTACCTGCGCACCGTTGTGCTCTTCGAGGATGTGCGGGCCGCCCAGCCCGAGGCGTTGTACAAGGCCGCGCAGTGTTTCGACCAACTGGGCCAGGCCACCTACGCCGAACGCATGCGCAAAAAACTGCTGGCGCAGTATCCGCAAGATGCCTATGCTGAAAAACTGAAATCCGGTAATTGAGGGAGGCAAGATGAAGAAGCTGATCGTCTGCGGGTTGTCGAGCGTGGTGTTCAGCCTGTTGATATCCTCCGCCGTGGTGCGCGCCCAGGACGCGGCGCCGGCCCCAGCCCCCGCCCCGGCCGAAGGCGCGGCGGTGGCGGCCGAGGGCGCGCCGGCCGCGGGAACGATCACCGACGCCTCGGGCAAACCGGCGGAAACCAAGAAACGCCGTTCCAACGACTTTTGGGCCGTCCTGACCGGCTCGGGCTGGCTGGGCGTCATCCTCTGGCTGGGCTTGTTCGGCTGCGCCGGCTTCGGCGTGTACATTTCCGTGGACAGCGCCATCACCGTCCGCCCCAAGCGCATCATGCCCCAGGCCCTGATCGACAATGTGACGGCCGCGATGAGCGAAGGCGATGTGCTTAAGGCCATCAAACACTGCGAGAACGAACCCTGCGCCCTGTCGAATATCCTGACCGCCGGCTTCGGCCATGTCGAAGAAGGCTTCGAAGTCATTCAGGAAGCCGTGGCCACCGCCGCGGATATCGAGACCGAACGCATCATGCAGAAGTTGACCTGGATTTCCGTGACCGCCAGCCTGGCGCCGATGCTGGGTCTGCTCGGCACGGTGCAAGGCATGATCATGGCGTTCGCCCGCATTGCCGAAGGCGCCCCCGACGTCGGCCTCCTGGCGCTGGCCATCGCCCAGGCCCTGTACACCACCGCCGCCGGCCTCACGATCGCCATCCCCTGCATCGCGGTCTATTACAACCTGCGCAACTCGGCCAACCGCAGCTTCCTGCGCATGGAAGCGATGACCATGGAACTGATCAAGGACCTGCGCAACGTCGAAGTCGTGGAAGAGTAGCACGGCGCGGGCGGCGGCCCGCCCCGCGGAGACGCCCCGATGGCACGCAAGGAAAAAAGCCCTCCCGCGGCGGTCGGTATGACCCCCATGATCGACGTCGTGTTCCAGTTGATGATTTTCTTCATCGTGACCATCAAATTGAGCCAGGACATCAATCCCGATGTGCGGCTCGAACTGACCAAACACGGCCCGCTGTTCAAGGGCGACGATCCGCGCACCATCGTGGTGGAAATCGATCGCCGCGGCTATCTCTCCAGCCATGGCGCCTACATGAGCAAAGAGACGTTCCGCCGCATCATGAAGAACCGCTACAACCGCATGGGCACCTTCCCGGTCCTGATCCGCGGCGACCGCCGCACCCGGCACCAGGATGTGCGCGCCGTCATGGACATTTGCACCGAAATCGGCATCTGGCGGATCAGTTTCGCGGGGATCAAAGAGAAGAAAACCTAGCTTCGGTCCCGGCCGCCGCGCCGGGGCCGCCGCCAAGACGGAGAGCCGGGCGTGAAGGAACGCAAGCGGATCAAGAGCGACGCCGTCCAGTTGGAAATGACGCCCATGATCGACGTCGTCTTCCAACTGCTGATTTTCTTTATCGTCACGCTGAAGCAGGAAGACATCCTGGCGCACCTGGACGTTTCCCGCCCCCAGGCCGAAACCACGAAACCGCCCGAGCAGATCGAAGACCTGTTGACGATCCTGGTGTACAAGGACGGGTTCGTGCTGCAGGGGCGGCGCGCGTCCCTGGACGACCTGGACCGGCAACTCACCCGCATCGCCTCCTTCAGCAAGAACGTCTCGGTGATCATCAAGTGCACCTCGGACTCCCCGCACGCCTTTCTGATGCAGCTTCTGGATATCTGCGCCAAGAACGAGCTGAAAAACCTCTCCGTTTTCAGCATGTAGGCGCGCGAGGCCGGAGGCCGCCACCGGGCTGCAGCCCCTAAGAAATCCGAGCGCGGCGGCGTTGTAAAGGGTGAACGAAGGCTGGGGAGCCAAAGCCCCCCGACGGAGCAGCCATGAATGATGAGATCCAAAATCCGAGCGAAGGCGCGCCGGCGCCCGAGGAGCTTCCGCATCACGACCTGATGGATCTCTTCCAGGAGCTGTCCTGGCACGAAATGGTGCGCAAGGTCTGGCACGGTCTGCGCGCGCCCAAAGACTCCGGCGAGTACAAGTTCGCCAAGCTGCAGATTCTGCGGCTGTGGGCGCCGTTTTCCGCCATCGCGGTGCCGCTGCTGGCCGTGATCGCCCTGCTGGTCTTCTCCGCCCTGTCCCCGGAGCGCACGCGCACCTACGACGTCACCATCCTGGAGCCGGAAAACCTCCAGGAGAAGCTGGACGAGATTCTCAAGGTCGAAGAGCCGCTGGAGCCGCCGGAGCCGACCGACGTATCCGAGATGCCGGACGACGCGCCGCTGCAGGACTCGCCGGCGCCGCCGAGCCGGGAAGAACCCTTCAGCCCGCAGCCGGCGGACTTCGATTCGGTGGCCCAGGTCAAGAGCCCGGTGGTCATGAAGGGCATCTACGCCAGCCGCAATCCGGGGGCGCGCGGCAGCGCCCTGGCGGGCTATGGCGGCGGCCACGGCAAAGCGGCGGAGGAAACGGTGTATCTGGCGCTGCGCTGGCTCAAGAAATACCAGGAAGCCAACGGCTCGTGGGTCACCGGTTCGGGCGGCGGCGAAGCCAGCCAGGGCGGCGCGGCTCCGGCGATGACCGGCCTGGCGCTGCTGACCTACCTGGCGCACGGCGAGACGCCGGCGTCCGAGGAATTCGGCCCGACCATCGAGCGCGCCATCAAGTGGTTGATCGCCAACCAGAGGCCGGACGGCCGCTTCAACGGCTCGGACGGGCACGAGTACAGCCTGCCCATCGCGGCCTACGCGCTGTGCGAGGCCTATGCCCTGACCAAGATTCCCATGCTCAAGGACGCGGCCACCAAGGCCATCGAGATCATCATCAAAGGACAAAATCCGGGGCTGCTCTGGAACTACAATTGCAAGACCGCCGGCGACCGCAACGACATTTCCTACTCCGGCTGGTGCATGCAGGCGCTCAAGGCCGCCAGCATGGCCGGCCTGGAGAACCCCGGTTTGAAGGAGTGCTGCGCCAAAGCCATCGAAGGCTGCAAGTTGAGCTACCGCGCCGGAGGAACCGGCGGCGGTTTCACCTACGCCCGCGTCGGCAAGAGCGCAGGCGCTGCCAGTCCCACGCTGACGGGGGTGGGCGTGCTGTGCATGCAACTGCTCGGCGCCGGACGTTCCGCGGAGGCCCGGGGCGGCCTGGCCTATCTCGACGCCAACGCCTCCTGCAATTGGGAAACCCCCTGGACCGCCAATCCGATCTATGCCTGGTACTACGTCACCCAGGCCAAGTTCCACGCCGGCGGCGGCTCTTGGAAAGCCTGGAACAATCAGTTTGCGCCGGCCTTGACCAAGAGCATCATCGTGATCCCCAAAGCCATTCAGGACCCCAAGGGCAAATGGGTGGACATCGGCTACTGGAAGCCCGCGGCCCCCGGCGGCAAGGACGGCAAAGGCGGGGAACACTGCAAGAGCTACGTCTATAACACGACGCTGTGCGCGCTGATGTTGCAGGTGTACTACCGCTATCTGCCCACCTACAAGCCGCCGGAAGAGTTGCCGGCAGAGACGGCCGCCTTCCAGGACAAGGACAAGGACATCGAGATCGAGATCAAGTAGCCGGAGCGCAGAAGTCCGCCGCCCGCGCTTGCGGGTGGCGGTAGCGCCGCCGGCCCGGCGTGCTGCGCCCGAACTCGATGGCTTCTTGCGGGCACCAGTGCAGACAGGCGAGGCACTGTTCGCAGCGGTGGCGCCAGACCGGCCGCCCGTTTTCCAGCTCGATGTTGGCCACGGGGCAGACCCGCGCGCATAGCCCGCAACCGTTGCAACGGTCGCTCGTCCAGAACTTGCGGTCCGCGGCCGGCAGCCGCGGCGCGCCCCAGCGGTACAACAGGCCGGTCAACAGCGCGTTGATCAGGGGCGGGGACGCCTCGAGGCGGGCGGACTGTTTGGCCGCGACGACGGACGCCAGCTCCTCCATCCGCCGTTCGGCGGCGGCCAGCAGCTTGCGTTGCGCGCTCTCGGGCGGCGCGCCGTACAGGGGGGTGTAGTTGCCCGGCATCTTGAGCACAAAGCCGGCCGCCAACTCCACCCCCGCCGCGGCCAACCGCCGCGCGACCCACGGCAGCGCGGCGCCGGGCATGCCGCCGCAGGTGGCCACCGCAAAGACATACGTGTCCGGCGCGACCCGCAATTCCCCGCAGAAACGCTCCACGATCCGGGGCGGGCCGAACATGTACACCGGAAAGACAATGCCGAGGCGTTCGGCTTCCACGCGGGTCGGCCCCGCCTGCGCCGCCGCCGCGAGCGAACGCACCTCCGCCCCGCCCAGCCGGTCGGCCAGCCGCCGCGCCGCGGCCAGCGAGTTGCCGGTGCCCGAGAAGTAGTAGATCACGTTCTTCATGTCCGTTGAAACCCCAACCCCTCCACTTTGGCCGCCAACGCCGGCCCGGCATTTCGCAAAACCACCCGCGTCCACGGAAACTCGCGCCGGCGCGGATACTCCCGGCGCAGCCGGTCGAAGTTCCGGCGCCGTTCCGCGGCATCGTCGCAGGCGCTTTCGCGCAGGCGGCGGTCGTCGGCTTCAATATCGTAAACTTGCCGCACGATGTCGAACAAAACCCCCTCTTCCGACCGGCCGCCGGCGTCCGCCACGACCTCCGGCACGTCCGGGGGCGGCAAAAGGCCCTCCGGCGTCCACACCGCCGGCCGGCCCAGAAACCGACAGGCCCCGCGATAGACCATCACGGTTCCGGCCACCCGCCCGTCGAAGGAATGGCCCGCGATGTGCGGCGTGGCCAGATCGCAGCGCCGCATCAGATCTCGCGACCAGTCCGGCTCGCCTTCCCAGGTGTCGATCACGGCCTGCGCCACCTGCCCCCGTTGCAGCGCCGCCAGCAAGGCCTCCGTGCAGACCACCGCCCCGCGCGCGCAGTTCAGGAACACCGCCCCGCGGCGCAGGCGCCGGAAAAACGCCTCGTCCGCCAGATGCCACGTGGCGTCCGGCCCCTCCCGCGTCAGCGGCACGTGCAAGCTCACGATGTCCGCCGCGGCCAGCAGCTCTTCCAGGGACACGAAGCCCGCGCCGCCCTCGGCCCGCGCGCGCGGCGGATCGTTTTGCAGCACGTTCAGCCCCAAGGCGCGGGCTTTCTGCGCCACGCGCCGGCCCACATTGCCGACCCCGATCAGCCCCAGGGTGCGGCCGGCAAGGGTCCAGCCGTGGCGCTGCGCCAGGCACAAGAGCGCCGCCGTGACGTATTCGGACACGCTGTTGGCGTTGCACCCCGGGGCGTAGCACCAGGCGATGCCGGCTTGCTCG
>Ga0073932_1007201_pt1 | contig 10896 bp, 6 predicted proteins | sample DewCreD2012metaG_FD_76967 | JGI IMG/M metagenome (GOLD analysis project Ga0073932, IMG submission 76967) | Hot spring sediment bacterial and archeal communities from British Columbia, Canada, to study Microbial Dark Matter (Phase II) - Dewar... ...
CGCGCTCGACTTCCTTCTCAACCACGACGGTCTTTTCGACTTCAACTGGCTTTTCAACTTCTACTACCTTGGTTTCGACCAGGGTTTGAGGGGCGCAGGCAGCCAGAACCATGCTGGCAACCAAGATGAGACCGAGGACGGTCATCAAGCGATTTCGTAACATTGTGTTTCTCCTCCTGAGAGAAAAATTTGGATACGACAGGAATTACAGGTTACAGGAATACCACAACAACTGTTTGTGATAAACGATCAGTAAACCACCTCCTTTATCAACTCAAGATGAATGAAACATTTAGAGTAAGCATGAGTATTTAACCATGCAAGAAACACTATAGCATAAGGGTTTTTGACAGTCAAGGAAATTGTTCGCCAATTTTATCAAAAAACAGGCATCTTACTCGCAAAATGCCTTGTAATCCAATTCTTCCAGGTTCCATAGGTCGTTCATGGTGAAAGCATCCAGGCGCAGGTTGCACAGGTCGCGGCGAGCGGCGGCAACTTTGATGCGCATGTAAAGCGGAATGAAAGGCAGGTCATTGGCAAAAACGGTCTGCGCCTGCGTGTATGCGCCGGCATGTTCGGGCATATCGGGCAGGGTGCGTAAGGTTTTGCGGCAGAGCAGGTCGAAATCGGGGTTGATATAGCCGCTGACGTTAAGCCCCAGCCAGCGATTGGCCGAGCGCGGGATTTGTGTCTCCATCAGCCAGGAACAGGTTGGCTCGCCCCCAACGGCGGCAACGGCGTATTCGGCCAGGTCGAAACGGCGGCCAAACAGGGGGCCATCGGGTCCGGGGGCATAGAAGGAATCTTGCGTGAAATATTCCACCTGAACCCCTACCCCGCATTGAGCCAGCGATTCGGCCAGGATGGCGCTGACTTGCTGGCGCTGCAAGGCAGAGGTGGTCCAGTAGCGCAGAATAAGGGGCGTACCGGCCGGCACGCCTTTGACGTTCCCGGCGACGAGCGGGGTCGCAGGGTCATTATCGGGGTCGGTCCAACCAGCGCTTTTGAGCAATTCGATGCCCTTGGCAATGTCGAAGGGATATTTGGCGGTATCGGCAGAAAACAAAGGGTGCGAGGGAGAGACGAAGGTATCTGGCGCCTGCGACATGCCATTGAGGACGGTATTGACTACCCTCGCCCGGTCGAGGCAGTAGGCAATGCCTTGGCGGGCGCGTACATCGCCAAAGAAATCGGGGCGGTCGTTAGAGGGAACTCCGTCATCGAAAGTCGCCGGGCGAATGCCGAAGTCCAGCCTTTCCATCACAGGGGTGGTGGAGGTAATCAGTTGAACCTGGTTGCTGCGCTCCAGTTCGGTCAACAGGTCAATATGCCCATCCAACCGCACGCTGGAATCCAAAATGTCGCACTGCCCGGCAATGAGAGCGCTGATGCCGGTAGGAGCATCTTTGACAAAGCGGAAAACGAGAGTCTCGAAGAAGGGCAAGCCGTCTTTGGCGCGGAAGTAGTTGGGATTTTTATCGAAGCGGATGTATTCGCCAGGCATCCAATCGGTAAAGATGTATGCACCCCAACCCAGCGGCAGGCGGGTTGTTACATCGGCACGGGCCAGTTCTTCGGGTTTGAACTTTCCCCAAATATGCTCTGGCAGCGGCGGCCAGAAATTGTCGGCATAGGTTGGGTCAACAAAACCCGGCACGCCCCACCATTGGATGGTCAAATCATCTAGAATTTCGTAAGACTGGGTGCGGTCAATCAGATACTTCGAACCAGGCGTGGCCGGGTCGGATGCAAGTTGGAAGGCGTAAAGGGAATCGTTTGCCGTGAGGGGCGTGCCATCAGACCATTTCAGGTCGGACAGCAGCCGGAAGGTAGCGACGACCTGGTCCATTTGCAGCTCAATACCGCTGCTGAACTTGACAGCGCAAGCATCATCGTAACATCCGGCGGGCAAGACGGAAACCCCAAAATCGAGCGAAACGAGATTGCCCGCCGCATCAACCACCATGTCGCCGCGTTTGACGGTAATCGGATTTACTTGGGCATCACCATTTTCGATTGAAGGGATGCGTTCCAGGATGACAGGCTGGTAGCCATTGGTGAAGGTGTCGATGGGGCCGTCATAGACCGCTTCCAGCACGCTGCGGGCAGCGGTGTTGAGGACGGCGAAAGGATACAGGCTGTTGGGCTCCTGGCCGAGACAGACCGTCAGAACGCGCGGCACCGGCGTGGCGGTGGGAGGCTGCTGGGTAGGAAATTGGGCTTGAGCATTCGTTTCTTCGGGCAGCAAGCCGGCTTGGGTAGGCGTTACAGGAGTGGTCACTGGCAAACCCAGGTTACAGGAAGAAACAAACAGCATTCCCAAGAAAGCCAGGACTGTCAAACGATGGATGATGGACATGATAGATTGCTCCTGATAAAAATAGGATTCAGGGTCTCGCCTGAATCCTATCCCATCTTGTAAAATCCGACAAGCACAGGTGCTATTGTGTTCCACGCATGCGCGGGTCGAGCGCATCGCGCAAGCCATCGCCCAAAAAGGTAAAAGCCAGGACGACCAGCGCAATGCAGATGGCGGGCGCCAGCAAAATCCAGGGTTGGGCGTTGATGGCGCTCTGGCCTTCCAGTAACAGACCGCCCCACGAAGTGATAAACATGGCATTCGAGTCAGCAGGTGGACGCAGCCCTAAGCCAAGATAGCCCAAAATCGCTTCAGTAATAATCAAACCAGGAATGCGGAAGGCGACGTATACAATGATAACGCCCAAGGTGTTCGGCAAAAGATGATGAGTCATGATGCGAGGCGTTTTAACGCCTATAGCACGCGCGGCTTCGATGAATTCTTTTTGCTTAAGCGAAAGCACCTGACCACGCACTAAGCGGGCAATGCCAACCCAGTTAACGATTGCCAGCGAGACGAACAGCAGAAAGAGGCCATTCATGAATTGCCCAAGCCAGGAATCGCGCAGCGAAACCATGATGATGATGAAAAACAAAAGATCAGGGAAGGCATAAATGACATCGGTCAGGCGCATTAACAGGTTATCCCATTGCCCGCCGACATAGCCGGCAACCATGCCAATGACGGTGCCTATTAAGACGATGATAAAAGTGGGAACAAAGCCAACCACCATGGAAACGCGCGCGCCAAAGATTACACGGCTTAGCACATCACGGCCAAGAGTATCCGTGCCAAGTAGGTAGTTGGGGTCGCTTGCTTTTCCACCTGCGGTTTCTTTTACCCATGCGGGCGGCAGAAATTTTTGCCCACTGGTAATTTCCAGCGGATCATGTGGGGAAAGCGCACGAGCAAAAATAGCCACAAACATGAAAAACAGGATGATGACCAGCCCTGCTACCGAGGCTTTGTTGCGAACCAACCGGTCAATGGCCTCCTGGTTTGGGGTTTTTGTTTTGAGGGCTTCGCCAAAGTTCGGAATATTGGGATTTAGACTTTCAGTCGGTTGCGTCATTTTTTTACCTGTGTTTCATTATTTTATTCTTCAAGACGAATGCGCGGGTCAACCAGCACATATATAAAATCGACGCTCAGATTTGCCAGGGCGACCAATATAGCGTAGATGATTGTCGTGCCCATAATCATGGAATAATCACGCTGGCTAATCGCCTGCACATAGGCACGGCCCATGCCGGGGAAGGCAAACATGGTTTCAATGATGAAAGAGCCGGTGACCAAACCAGCCAACGCCGGGCCAAGAATGGTGATAACCGGAATAAGCGCGTTTTTAATCATGTGAACGACTACCACCACCCGCTCAGATAATCCTTTGGCGCGCGCAGTGCGGATGTAATCCATGCGCAATACGTCAAGCATAGAAGTGCGCATCAGACGGGCGGTAAAAGCCAGAGTTCCAAAGCCAAGCACAATGGCAGGCAAGACCCACACATCCAGTGTATCCCAGGAACGAGGCACCACGCTGACCCATTTCAGACCGCTGGCAAAAATAATAATCAGGAAAATCGCAATGACGAAATTGGGAACAGAAATCCCAGCAGTTGCAACAAAAAGGCTTAAATAGTCAATCCAAGTATTTTGCTTCAACGCGGCAATTGTGCCAATGGGTATACCGACAAAAATAGCAATACCCAGTGCCAGGATACCCAACCGCAATGAATAGCCAAAGCGGCTGTAATACCAGGGTTTATCTTCGGGCGGGCGGAATAAAATTGCCTGAACCGGCACACCGCGCTGGCGATAAGACGGACCAAAGTTGCCGCATGGCAAGCCGCAAACAAAATCCCCTTTGTTGTTAAAATCTCCAATCATATAAGCCGTAAATTGACGCCAAAGAGGTTTATCCAAACCATAAAAAGATTCTAGGGATTTACGCGTCGATTCGTCCACTTGACGACGCTCTGCATCAAGGTCCCAAGGGCCGCCGGGCGTGTTGCGCATTAATACAAATGTTACAAAGCCTACAACCAAAATGACAGGAATAAGCCAAAGGATGCGCCTGATAATATATGTGGTCATTTACGGCCTCAAATTTTGGTAGTGGGGCTGGCCGCTTTTTATGCGGCCAGCCCATAACATACAAATTGATATTACGGGATCATGCTGGTATCGATGGTGATGGTCCACGGAACCATGTCACCAGGGAAGACAGCATCTTGCGGGGTGGTTTGAATGCCTTTGACCCATGGCTTTACCAGGTAGTGATTGATGGTGTTGTAGCCAAAGGCAGAGGGGGCATCATCGAGAAGGATACGCTGCGCCTGTTTGTAGAGTTCCATGCGCTTGGCAGGGTCAACGGTGACATCGGCTTCGGCAACCAACCGGTCAAATTCTTCGTTCTTGTAACCCATGCGCTGCGCAAACGTGGTGTCGGATTTCCAGTAGACCGAGAGCCAGTTCTGTGGGTCAGGATAGTCGGCGCACCAACCCTGGCGAGCCAACACCGGGAAGGTCTTGGGGTCTTTGGTGAGCGCGGTGAAGGTGGTGGTATCAACCGGGTCGAGGGCAATATCAACCCCCAGGTTCTTCTTGTAGTTGGCAACCAACCACTCGGAGCGAGTTCGGTTGCGGGGGGTGTCGCCGAAGGTCAGCTTAAGACCAAGCGCATTGATGCCCTCCGGTCCACCGTAAGAAGAAGCGGCCAGCGCGGCTTTGGCTTTTTCTGGGTCAAATTTATAGGGCGTATAGTCTCCATCGTATCCAGGATATCCAGGTGGAATCCAGGTCCAGGTCGGAAGGGAAAGGCTTCCATCGACATCTACGACCCAGCTTTCCGCATCAAAGGCATAAGCAAACGCTTCACGGACTTTCTTGTCCTGGAAGGGAGACGGCTGACCATTGTACTCACCGCCAATACCGAATTTAATGACGATGGTACAAGAACCTGCATACTGAATGTGCTGGGCGGTCAGGTCAGGGTCGGCATTGATAGCATCAAGGTCTTCTGCCACAGACGCAATGACATCGAATTCATTGTTCTTGTAGGCTTCAAAAGCCACTGCGCTATCGGTGATGTAAGAATATTCGAGGTCGTAGGTGGGAATGCCGGGGCCAGCAAAATTGGGGTTCGGCACAAAATACTGGCGCACAAACGGCTCTACGGTCTTGAGAATGAAAGCGCCATTGCCAATCTGATACTTTGAAGAGTTCCACCACAAGTCGCCGCCTTCTTCGATGTTCTCTTCTTTGGCCGGGTAGCCAACCCACAAACCCGCAATCGTAGCAAAGTACGGGGCAGGCTTCGAGAAGGTCAGGGTCAGAGTATCGCAGGCAACGTCTTCGTAGTCAACGCAGTCGGTGCCATCCGCATGGGAGGCTTTTACGCCTACCTTCTTGACCCATTCCTCGCGGCTGTAATCAGCAGCGCTGGTATCGGCAGCGCGCCACTCGGGAGCATTCAAGATTTCATCGGTGATGGAGGCATATTCACCGCCGGTGGTCGGGTCAATGTTACGCAGGAACGCAAACTCAAATCGCTTGGCGTTCAGAACAGAGCCATCGCTGTACTTGAGTCCCTTTTTGAGCGTGAAGACCAGCTGAGTGGCATCATCATTGAACTTCCACGATTCGGCTGCCCCGGGGACCGTCTCAAGTTTCGCATTGAGTTCGGTCAGCCCCTGGTAAATCTGCTTGAGCGTGGCAATTTCAATAACATAGGACGATTTCTGCGGGTCAATCACGTCCGGGTAAGTACCCACATTGACACGCAGGACAGCCGGCTTGGCTTCTGCTGCCGGTTCCGGGGTCACTTCAACAATCTGCACCTGAGGGGTGCCTTCAACAATGACCGTCTGGACGATGGTCTGGGGAGTAGCAGCCGACGCGCCGCAAGCGGCCAAGACCATGCTTGCTACGACCAAAAGACCTAAAACAACAAACAATTTACGCATAGTTTTCTTCTCCTCACTAGAGATTTTGGTTTGGATAAACAGGTTAGGTTAAGACAAAGCATCCGTTTTTTAGCAATCACCTCCTTTTTTTCCTAGTTTAGACCAGGTGACAGGCTACAAAGTGTCCGGAAGCAACCTCGCGGAATGCGGGCTGCGTTTCAGCGCAAATTTCCTTTGCGAGCGGACAGCGCGTGCGGAAGCGGCAGCCCGAGGGCGGATTGACCGGAGAAGGCACATCGCCTTCCAGGATAATCCGACGGCGGGTCTCCTCCACCACCGGGTCTGGAATCGGGACAGCAGAGAGCAGGGCCTGCGTATACGGATGTAATGGGTTGACGTGCAATTCTTCACTGCTGGTCAACTCGACGATGATACCGAGATACATCACCGCAATCCGATTGCTGATGTGACGCACCATCGAAAGATCATGGGCGATGAACAGGTAGGTCAGGCCAAACTCTTTCTGCAAGTCTTCGAGCAGATTAACCACCTGGGCCTGGATAGAAACGTCCAGAGCAGAGATAGGTTCATCACATACAACGAAAGATGGTTGGAGCGCCAGGGCGCGCGCAATTCCCACCCGCTGACGCTGCCCGCCAGAAAATTCATGCGGGTAACGGGAAGCAAAAGCCGGGCTTAAACGCACAAGTTCTAACAAACGCGCCACCCGGTCTTTAATTTCATTTTCAGCCGCTAATCCATGAACCAGCAGCGGCTCGCCGATGATTTCGCCAACGGTCATGCGCGGGTTCAGGCTGGCGTAGGGGTCCTGGAAAATGATTTGCATCTTGCGACGCATGTGACGCAAGTCTTCACCGTCTAATTTAACCAAGTCAACGCCATCAAAAATAACTTTTCCAGAAGTCGGCCGGTAGAGCTGCAAAATTGCGCGCCCCGTAGTTGATTTGCCGCAACCTGATTCACCAACCAGACCAAGCGTTTCACCCTGTTGGACGGTAAAAGAAATCCCATCGACAGCATGAACCGCCCCAACCTGCTTTTGGAATAACCCCCGGCGTATGGGGAAATGCTTGACAAGGTTTTCAACGCGCAAGAGTTCGGTCATGTTAGCGGGCCTTTCCAGTTTTGATATCAACCCAGCAAGCCACGCGATGGTTTGCGCTTATCTCCATCAACGGAGGGTTTTCCTTCCAGCAGCGTTCCATCACCCATTTACAGCGCGGGGCAAAGGGACAAAAAGTCGGTCTCTTGTAGAGAACAGGAGGCAGACCGTCGATTGAATCAAGACGATAGCCGACAGATTCTGCATCCAGGCGCGGCAAACTGCCCAACAATCCATTGGTATATGGATGAGACGGATTAGCGTAGAGATCCTTGACAAGCGCTTCTTCAATGATAAAACCACCATACATGACAAGGACACGCTGCGCCAGGCGGGCAACTACCCCCAAATCATGGGTAATCCAGATGATTGCCATCCCCAGCTCATCGCGCAGGCGTTTCACCAGGTCCACAATTTGAGCCTGGATGGTAACATCGAGAGCAGTGGTCGGCTCATCCGCAATCAGAATTTGCGGGTTACAAGCCAGCGCCATGGCAATCATCACGCGCTGGCGCATGCCACCCGAAAACTGGTGAGGATAATCCTTGAGCCGGTCTTTCGCCTTGGGAATACCAACCATACTTAACAATTCAGCCGCGCGATTTACAGCCTGGGCATGAGACATTCCCAAGTGTAGTTCGAGCGGCTCGGTAAGTTGACGTTCCAGGGTAAGGACGGGGTTGAGCGAGGTCATTGGGTCCTGGAAAACCATCGCAATTTGCGCGCCACGCACGTGGCGTATTTGTTCAAAAGGCATGGCCAACAAATCCTGCCCCCGGAAAAATGCCTTTCCCCCGGTAATTTTTCCTGGCGGCACCGGAATCAAGCGCATCACTGATAACATGGTTACGCTTTTTCCGCAGCCACTTTCACCAACAACAGCGAGAGTCTCTCCTTCTTTCAGTCCAAACGAAACCCCATTGACGGCATAGACGGTTCCATCTGGAGTACGGAACTGGACTTCCAAGCCTTGGACATCAAGCAGCGTTTCGGGCATCTGCGTTATCCTTTATTTGTTTTGTATTTGCATTATCTGCCGCGTTGTGACAAACCATGCTATAGGATTATACTCTTTAACGCTTTTGACAGTCAATTCCGATTATTTAGAAGGTGACTTTCATCGTCATTTTTTCATTATTTAACATGACATGACACCCTACCAGAGAACCGTTTTATCCCCAACCACAGAAAGGGAACGACGAGGCAAAACAGTCATGGCTCTCGAACGAGGCAATCAGGCATCGCGTACACGCAAAAGTTGTCAGCGTTATGGTCCCGATACAGGCGTGGAGGTAGCCGAGTGGGTGTTTTGTGCCATACACCTGCGCTTGCAATGCAGGTACCCTGCCGCCCCCTACTCGACCAACAGATTATCCAGGGTATGTGACAATCTTTGAGTGCGCACAGGACATCCGCCCAAGGAACTTTTCCGTGCAGTTTGGTAAAATAACCTAATGATTAAATTATTCAATCTGCTTTTGCGCTGGTTTAAGGAGCATGGCGGCTTCGGCCTCTATGCTCTCTCTTTATTTGTTGTCATGACAGGGGCTTACCTGCTGCTGGCAGGCCGGATGGGATTTAACTACGATGATTGGGAGGGAATTTTTCTCTACCGCCAGGGATTTTCGGCTCAGGATGTCTGGAATTATTTCCTGATTGACCGCCCCTTCTCCTCGCTGGTGCATTTCACATTTCATCCCATCCTGGGAGCATCCGTAGAGGGTTGGCATCTGCTTGTCCTGGTTTTGCATTGGGCGGCGATTTTATTTCTGGTAAAAAGCCTGCTAGCCTTGTTTCCCGGCCAAATCCTGCCCATCGGCTGGATAGGGTTCCTGCTGGCGCTGTATCCCGGCCTGACACGCCATTTCGTCGCCCGCACCAGCGCGCCGCACTACCTGAGCATGTTCCTGTTCGCACTCTCGCTCTGGTTGATGATTCGAGCATACCAGCAGGGGAAGCGGCGACATTGGATACTGGCAATCTCGGTCGCTCTGGCCCTTGCGCAGGTTTTAATTATCGAATACTTCGCGGCCATGGAGATAGTGCGTTTTTTGCTTCTCCTGTATTTTTTCAATCGAGAATATCGCGGCCAACCTTCGCGGGTTTTCTGGCGCTCTTTCACGGCCTGGCTGCCCTATCTGGTCGTTTTCCTGGTCTTCCTGGTTTTCAAGTTCCAAATCCTGCCCGGCCTGGCCCAAGAAGAGGGTCTGGACGCAAAACACCAGGTGAGCCTGATTCAATCCCTGCTCCAGTCACCTGTACCGACCGTACTGCATTACGCGAACTTGATTTTGCAAGATGTGGTTTACGCCGTACTGCACGTCTGGCTGCTGCCAATCAACTTTACCGAGCTGGATATTGCCTCCACATCGTATGTTGCCTCATGGCTTCTGGGATTCTTCTTCGCGGCACTGGCCTGTCTGACCATGATGGGCTGGGCGCAAAAAGATGACAAAACTGAAACTTCACCCCCAACCTGGCAGGTGATTGGCCTGGCAGCGTTAACAACCCTGCTTGGTGGACTCCCCGGCTGGCTGATTGGCCGACAGGCAACCGTTGGCATCTGGTCGAGCCGTTTTTTACTTCCGGTAGTGTTGGGCGCAGTGCCGCTGGTCGTGATGGTCATCCTCGGGTTGACCGGCAGATTTCGCCAGCATGCTGCCAATCTTGCCCTGGCGACGCTGCTGGCCGGAGCATTCTCTTACCAATTCCGGGAAGCCAATCGCTACACATTGTATTGGAATTACCAGCACCAATATTACTGGCAGTTAAAATGGCGCGCTCCTGGTCTGGTGGAGAAAACCTTCATCCTGGCGCCCAACACGCCATTCATTCGCAATTCAGCCTACCAGATTGCCTACGGAATCAACCTGGTCTATGCGCCGGGCAACGCCAATACAGATTCCCGCCACTGGTGGTTCGACGGCCCAGACACTCTGCGAGACTACGCATCTCAACAATACAAACCAGGCAGGCCGGTTGCAGCATCAATGCGGAACATCGAATTCACATCCGAAATGGCTTTCGCCTTGCCGGTTCTTAGCCGCCCCAGCCGCGGCTGCGTGCAAGTTTTGACAGATACCTACTACCAGGGAGAACCACTTCTTTCCTACGAGGAAAACCAACTTTTTGAACTGGCAAAAGACGGCCTGGTGCTGGCCCAAGGGCCTGCAATGCCCTTGGATGTATTTGGCCCGGAGCCGAAACACGGTTGGTGCTATTACTATCAAAAAGCAGAACTGGCCCGCGATTTCGAAAATTGGGATGAAGTTCGCTCCCTGTGGGAACAGGCACAAGCCAAAAAACTGCAAGCCACTTTCGGCCCGGAATATGCTCCCTTCGTCGAAATGCTCGCCAGGGGCCAGGATTGGAAAGCCGCCGTCGAATTGACCCACAAAGCGGGCAAACTCACCAAAGATTCGCGCCCGTTCTTCTGCACATTCTGGCAAACACGGTTGTCGCTATTTCCAGGGTTTGCGGAATGGTGGCCACAAATCCAGGAAGAA
>Ga0073932_1007202_pt1 | contig 10894 bp, 10 predicted proteins | sample DewCreD2012metaG_FD_76967 | JGI IMG/M metagenome (GOLD analysis project Ga0073932, IMG submission 76967) | Hot spring sediment bacterial and archeal communities from British Columbia, Canada, to study Microbial Dark Matter (Phase II) - Dewar... ...
CCATGCCGATCGCACCGCATTGATCCGCTGGCTTTCCGCCCTGGAAGAACCGCCGCGGCACGTGTTCGTCTGCCACGGCGACGAACCGCAAGCCCTGTCGTTCGCGGAATACATTCGCACCGAGCTGGGCTGGTCGGCCTCCGTCCCCCGCTACATGCAAACCGTCGCGCTCGACTGACGCACAACAGCCGCCCGCTCATGCTCCGAACCGGCACGCAATCTCTCGGAATGCGGGCATGCCCCTTACAAGCAGCAATTGTGCGCGGCGGATCGGAAGGCAGGTGATGCTGACATGCGGGAAAACGCCTTGGCTGGCGGCAGCCGGCTTCTTTGGGCCGCACTATCGGCGGCGCATCATCGCCCGTTGAATCTCGCGTTGGGCCTCGGCCTTCTTCATGGCCGCCCGTTTGTCGTGCTGTTGTTTCCCCCGGCACAGACCCAAAAGCACCTTCACCCGCCCGCGATGGAAATAGAGCCGTAGGGGGATCAGCGTCAGCCCCTTTTCCGTGGCGCGGAGGGCGAAGCGTTTGAATTCGCGGCGGTGGATCAACAGTTTTCGCGGCCGCTTGGGCTGGTGGTTGAAGATGGTGGCCTGCTTGTACTCGGGAATGTCGCACTGCAACAGCCACAGCTCGCCGTCGCGCACCCGGGCGAACGACTCGTCGAGCGACACATGCCCTTGGCGCAGACTCTTCACCTCGCTGCCCAACAGCACGATGCCGCATTCGAGCGTCTCGAGCACCGCGTAGTTGTGCTGCGCCTTCCGGTTCTGCGCAATCACGCGCTCTTGCGCGTCGTCGGTCTTCTTGGGCTTGTTGCTCTTGGCGATGGCAGCGACTCCTCTTCCGCCTTACGGCTTCTTCTTTGTTGAATTCGTGCAGTCTCTCGGTTGAATTCGTATTGTGCCCGTTGTTTGTTTGGTCCGACGGCGCGGACGAATCGGCCGCTCCGCCGCCCGACTGCCCTCCCTGCCCGTCGCCCCGCTCCCCCGCTGGCCCGCTGGCACGCTGGCCCGCGATCCCAGGGCATTGCCAACGGTCCCTTCTTCTCGGAGGGGGGGCCGACGATAATGAATCGTTCGCGGCCGCGGTCGCAACGGCGCGGCCGGTTGCGTGCCGCGCCCCTTTGAACCGCGTTCCGTTTGTCGCGGACTTTTGTACGTCGCACGGCGTGAAACGACTTCTTTTTCTCTTCTTTCAAGAGAAAAGCGATCGTTTCATCGCGCGAGAAGTATCGTGGGCCGCCCGGCCGGCCGCAGGCGGCATTATCCCCTTGTAATGAGTTCCGGCGATGTCTTCAAGGCCCTACGATCGAGCTGGGCGGTGCGGCGGCGGTTGGCCCGACGATTCCGGCTTGCCGGCGCTGCAAGTATTTTTGCTCGATCGGATCGGGTTCGACGTTTGCCTTCAATTGCAGCAGCAGCTTGTGCCGGCGGTGGCCGCCCGCGACGACGGGCAAGCGACCGTGCTGCTGGCCGAGCACCCGCCGGTAATTACCGTGGGCCGCGGCGGATCGGCCGGCGAGGTGGTGCTGGGCCATCCGCTCATCCGGCAAGGGCAGGTCGCCGTGCGATGGACCAATCGCGGCGGCGGGGCGTGGCTGCACTGCCCGGGCCAGTTGGGCGTCTATTGCCTGACCCCGTTGGGCCATCGCCGTTGGACGCCCGGCGCCTATCTGCGACGGCTGCTGGCGGCCGTCGTCGAAACGCTCGACGATTTGAACGTCGCCGCCGACGCTCGCGGGCGGCTCGACGGCCTGTGGGGCCGCAGCGGGCAGTTGGCCGCGGCCGGCCTGGCCTTTCGCCACGGGGTGAGCTACCACGGGCTGTGGCTGAACGTCAACCCGCCGATGGGGCTTTTTCGCCTGTTGCAGCGAGGCGGCAACGAGCAGGACCGCATCGGCTGTCTCGTGGCCGAGCGTCGCGGGCCGGTGCGGATGCCCACCGTCCGCGCAACCCTGATCGGCCATCTGGCCGAGGCCCTCGGCTGCGACCGCTATCACCTGCACACCGGACACCCGATGCTTCGCCGCGTGCCGCGATCTCGCCCTGAATAACACCGAGAAGCGGCCTGGGCAAACAAGTCGATCAGCCCGTGCCGATCAGCTTTCGCAGGTGTTCCAAACTGCGTTGGGCTTGCTCGACGGTGCCGCACTCGACGCTGAAAACGATGTCGCGCGGCGCGCGGCGGCAGATTTCGACGACGCGGGCCCAATCGATCACCCCGTCGCCGCAGGCGCAGCCCACCGGGGTGCCGGTTACTTTGCCGCGTTCCGATTCGGATTGAACAACCGAAATGTCCTTCGCGTGCAGATGGACGAGCCGATCGACGACCGATTCGAGCCAGGGGTACGGGTCTTCGCCGGCCAAGTATGAGTTGCCGGTGTCGAAGTTGATTCCCAGCGCGGGCGACTCGACCAAGCGGTAAATGCGATCGAGTCCGGCGGGCGTTTTGCTGTACTGTTGGTGCGGCTCCAAGCCGACCAGGATGCCGCGCAGCTCGGCCGCCGCGGCCGCCTCGTGCAGCGTGTAGCGCATCAAAAGGTGGTCTTCTTCGACGGTGGTCCAGGCGGGCTTCGGGCCTTCGTCGGTATTGACCACCGGCGCGCCGCACTCGGCCGCAAAGCGAATGGCATGTTTGAGGTATTCCACGCTGATCTCCGGCTTGCACAGCGGCGTGTGCGCCGACAGGCCCGAAAGCTTCACGCCCGCGCGCTCGGCCGCGCGCCGCACCCGGTAGGGATCGTCCCACAGCGAAACGCTGTGGAAGTAGCCCGCCTCGCTGAGCAGCTCGCGGCCCCAATGGACCATCGGCTCGATATACTCGAAGCCCAGTTGGGCGGCCTTCTCCACGCCCCACTCGAACGACTTGTCGTCGTGCCGGACGAACTCCATGTTCACGCCGATGGCAAGCTTGCCCATACAGAGTCTTCCTTTCGCTTCGAGTACGATCTTGTGCGCCGACGCCGGTTTGCCCTCGGCCGGCTCGTTCGATACGATAGTCAATGATCGGGTTGCGCGAATCCGGCTGTGCGGATCTTCTCGCGACCACCGCACCCCCGGAGGCTGCGGATCGCGGGCCGCACATCGGGACGGGCGGGTTGCGGCGACCGACCAACGGGGTTCGGTCGGCCTCTCAGTTTACGTGGCTTCGAGGCAAAAATGCAATCGGCCGCTTCGTCGCGCCAGCCGCTTGCGGAATTGTGTGGAACTAACAAGCGATGTCGGCAGAATCCGAGTGCCATCCGACCGATTCCCTTCGTTCGTCCGAGATGCGAACCGAAGCCTCGTGCGGCGCCGCGCTGTGCGGGCCGGGCCTGCCCCGCTGGCTCAAGCGGCGGGTGCCCAAAGGCAACGCGAATCACTACACGGCGCGGCTGTTGGCCGAGTTGAACCTGGCAACCGTGTGCGACCATGCCCGATGCCCCAACCGCATGGAGTGCTACGCGCGGCACACGGCCACGTTCCTGCTGCTTGGCTCGGTCTGTACGCGGCAATGCCGGTTTTGCGGGGTGAACAAGGGCCGCCCCGAACCGCCCGAGGCCGACGAGCCGCAGCGCGTGGCCGAGGCGGCGCGCCGGCTCGGTTTGCGTCATGTGGTGCTCACCTGTGTAACGCGCGACGATCTGCCCGACGGCGGCGCCGGCCACTTCGTGCAAACGATCGAAGCGGTGCGCCGGGCGACCTCGGCGATGATCGAAGTGCTGCCCAGCGATTTCGGCGGCAACCTCGCATCGGTCGATCTGCTCCTTTCGGCCGAGCCGGATGTCTATAACCACAATGCCGAAACCGTGCCGCGGCTCTTCCCCGTGATCCGCGGCCCGCAGGCGAACTATCGCCGCACGCTCGAAATGTTCCGCCATATTCGCCGCCGCCGGCCGACGATGCCGCTGAAAACCGGTTTGATGCTCGGGCTGGGCGAAACCGACGATGAACTGCTCGATACGCTGGTGGATTTGCACCAAGCGGGCTGCCGATGGCTCACGCTGGGCCAGTACCTTCGGCCCAGTACGGCTCAAACGCCGGTGGCCCGCTTTGTTCCGCCGGAACAATTCGACCGCTGGAAGCGGTGGGCCGAGCAGATCGGTTACACGCAGGTGGCGGCCGGGCCGTTCGTCCGATCGAGCTATCATGCCGCCGAGATGCTGGGCAAAGCCGAGTAGCGACCGCACTCGAAAAGGCTGTGCTCTTGTTCCGCGGCCGGGATCAAGCAAGTGGTTGGGGTCAACCCAGAAACGGGCGACACTCGGAATGGCTTCGCCGTCGAGCTTCGGCGGCATCTTGCGCTTGCCCGAACGTACTTCGTTCAATCGGTCTTTGCCGAACTTCGCGACCTATCCGCGTTGAAAGCCGCGGCCGCCGGGCAGCCCCACGATTTGCGAAGATCAATCATCTCCGGGGCCCTCGTCGGCCGACTCGACTTCGGCCACGGACTGGCCCGGCACAACCGTATCGCCCTCGGCCGCCAGTTTGCGTTTCAGTCGGCCTTCGACCGGGCTGGAAAGATCCCACGTCGCCGGCCCGCACAGCAGCTCCGCCACGGGCATTCCCGCTCGAACATGCGCCCCGCGACGGACCAGCCAAGTGCTCAGCGCGATCGGCACGCCCAGGTCCATCTCGGGAACGATAATCGCGTAGGTTCGCGGCATCGGTGGGTCTTGAATGCTCAATGCGTTCTGTTGATTCGGTTCGTTCCCTGCATCACTAACAACGGAGTATTTGTTGGCACGACAAGAATCCCGGCGACCAGCGGGAGCCGGTTCTCGGCCGGGTGCGGCAGCACCGGTTGGCCGGCGGCCCTGCCGCCTTGAGCTGTGTTCGCCGTTGCTCGTCGCCTGGCCGCTACGACGAGCAGCAGGAGCAGTCGGACGCCGGCGGATCGTCGGGAAAGAACAGATCGTCGTCGTCGATGTCGGGAATGCCCACGACGAGGACCCGCATTCGGCCCACCGCCCCGTGAACCACCCCGGGGGGAATATGCACCATGCTGCCCGCTCGAATCGGGTGCTCTGCGCCGTCGAGCATTACGCTGCCTTCGCCTTCGAGCACGTAATAAAGCTCGACGCCGCGGCGGTGGTAGTGCGGCCGAGCGCCGTCGATATCGACCACATGCGCCCAGGCGGCCACCTGGTCGTCTTCGCGACTGATCAGGCGATACCGCCAGCCGCAGGTGCTGCGCTCCTTCGGGGCATCGGATTCATGACGGATCAACGTGCGAAGCATTGCGCCGGGTTCCATAGTCCAACCTTGTTCGGTTCTTGTTGCCTCTGTGTTCTTTCGTTCTTTCGCGACTTCTCTTTTTCGCGTTTTCGCGATTGTCAACCGGCGGTTCTTTCTTTCGCGTTTTCGCTCTTTCGCGTTTTCGCGATCCGAAATGCCTTGGTTACTTCCGTTCACTCTTTCGCGTTTTCGCGATCCCGAATGCCTTCGTTTCTTTCGCTCCCTCTTTCGCGATTTCTCTTTTTCGCGTCTTCGCGTTCTCCCTCGTTCGTTCGCGTTTCGGTATTCAACCGCCGAGGGCGAATCGCCAGCAGAGCCAGGCGACGGGCGCGGCCAGCAGCAGCGAGTCGATGATGTCGAGCACTCCGCCGAAGCCGGGCAGCCAGCGGCTGGAGTCTTTCAGGCCGGCATCGCGTTTGAGCAACGACTCGGCCAAGTCGCCCAACATGCCCGAGACGCCCAGCAGCAAGCCCACCAGCAGCGCGGCGCCGATCGGCGCAGGCGTAATTCCCCACGAGGCAACAGCGGCAGGCAGCGCGGTCAAACAAAGATACGCCCCGCCGGCCGCGAAGGCCAGATGTCCGACGGCCCCTTCGACCGTTTTGCTGGGGCTGATCTTCGGCACAAGTTTCCGCCGGCCGACGATTCGCCCCACGGTATAAGCCCCCACGTCACCCAACTTGACCACGGCCAACATCGTCAGCACGGCCGACATGCCGTATTGCATGCGCAAGTGAACCAACAACGCGGCGGGCACGCCAAGGTAAAGGATGCCCAACGCGGTCGAAGCCAAACGTCGGGCCGATTGCCCCGGCTGCTGGTAGCGAACCATCTCGGCAATCATCGCCGCTGCGACCAACAGGCCGATGACGGCCAACGTCAGCATGGCCGCATCTGCCTGAGCGAGTACCGGGCAAAGCCATGCCGACCAAGCCGCGGCGGCAATCACCACCGGGGCGACGATCAACCACAGGCGTTCGCCCGATGCGCCGGCGGCGGTCAAGAGCCGATCAAGCTCGTCGCCCCCGGCAGCCAAGAAGACAAGCAGCACAGGCATCAGCCAAATGCCCGGCACCGCCGCGTGCGCATCGAGCCATGCCAAACCGATCAGCCCGGCCGCCAGCGAGATTCCGAGAACCAACCGCCAAATCAACATCAATGCCTCAATCGTTTCTTCTTTACCAATTGATGTATTCCGGCGATTGGGGAGATTAGTCCGCAACGTTCAAGGGGAACTCGACCGGATCGCCGGCCTTGCGCAGCTCGTCGGCCAGCAGCGTGCGCATCTGGGCGACCCGCCGGGCATGCTCGGGCCGCGGGGCCAGATTTTCCATTTCCCACGGGTCGGCCGCCAAGTCGAAAAGCTGCGTGTGCCGCGCGCCCTGCACGCGGTATTCGATCAACTTGAATTGGCCTTGGCGCACGGCCCGCTGCCATTGCCGATAGCCGGCGACGATCTGTTTGCGCCCTTCGGTGGACGTGCCGTCGATCAGCGGGCGGAGGCTTTCGGCATCGCACTGCGGCGTCTTCGCGCCGGCCCAGTCGCATACCGTGGCGAACAGGTCGTGCAGATACACGAGCGATTCGCTTCGGCCCGCACGAATGCCCGCCCCGGCGACGATCAGCGGTACCCGAATGCTGTGTTCGTAGAGGTTCTGTTTGCCCATCAGCCCATGCCGTCCGACCGCCAAACCGTTGTCGCCGGCGAAAATCACGATGGTGTTCTTGCCGCCACCCGAGGCATCGAGCGCGTCGAGCACGCGGCCGATCTCGTGATCGAGGTGCGAAATCATCGCGTAGTAGTCGGCAATGTGGCGGCGGATTTCGTCGGCCGGGCGGGGGAACGGGGCCAACAGTTCGTCGCGGATGCGCAGCTCGCCGTTGTCGAACGGGTGTTCCGGCAGGAAGTTCTTCGGCAGTTCGATCTTGGCCGGGTCGTACATTCGGGCGAACTGGGCCGGGGCGGTCCGCGGATCGTGCGGCGAAGTAAGCGAGAGGTACAGGAAGAACGGCTTCGGGCCGCGATGCTCGCCGAGCAGCTCGACGGCCGCATCGCAGAACAACTCGGTGGAGTGGCGCTCGACGATTCGCGGCTCGCTCAGTTTGCCCTGTTCGGTCAGGTCGCGCAACGGCACGCGGTATTGGTTGCTCATTCCGCCGAGAAAGATCGCCCGGGCCTTATCGTACCCGCGAATCAAGCTGGGCGCTTTGTTGTGCCACTTGCCCACGGCATAGGTGGCATAACCGGCGCCGCGCAGCACTTCGCCCAAGGTGGTTTGGCCTTGCAAGTCGTCGCGTGCGCGCCACAACCCCAGCCCGCTGTGCAGCATCGCCCGACTGGGCACGCACACGGCCGGCTGCGTGCCGCCCATGATGTAGGCATTGGTGAAGGCAAAGCCGCGTTCGACGAGCCGATCGATCCGCGGAGTACGGATTTCGCGGTTGCCCAACGCGGCAATCGTGTCGAACCGTTGATCGTCGGTGAGAATCAAGACGATGTTCGGCGCCGATTTCTTTTCCGAATCGGCGGCCGAAGACGCCGCATTTGTGTCCGTGGCCGCCGCGCGGTCCGTCGAATTCACCTCGGCCGCGGCCGCCGTTGCCGCGAAAAGATACGCGGCCAACGCCAAGCAAACGGCCACGTCACAACGAAACAATCCGAAAGTTCTCATGAGGATCGATCCTTTGTTCTTCTGTCTCCCCGTGCCTCCCCGACATTGACAAACGGCAACCGGTGCGACCGGAAAGGAAACGCTCCGGCCGGCCCTCGGCCGACAGGCAACGCCGACAACCGACACTCATTCTGCCCTGCCGTCCGCCCGACTGCAACAAACCGCCGATCATCGCGAAGGGAGATAAAAACCGCGAATGGACGCGAATGAACGCGAAGATGGTTTGGAACCGCGAAGCGACGCGAATGAACGCGAAGATGGTTTGGAACCGCGAAGCGACCCGAATGGACGCCAGTGGCGGCAAAAGAGATCGGCAACCGCGGACCGACACGAAGGGGGACGGGTTTGGGTGGGCGGGTTTGCAATTCCCCGGCTTTTGCGACACAATTGGAAACGCTTTACACGCTTTTCTTTGCGGGATGGTTTTTCCGCCTCGGCCTCTGCCGGCCGAGGGGGCAGGCCGTATCGGGACTTTGAAAGACGAGGGAACAAGCGTTGTCCACGATTTGCGTCAGTATCGGTCGGGGTCGGCATCGGCACATGATGGCCGAGCATAAACATTTAGTGGAACAAGGGGCCCGGCTCGTCGAGCTGCGACTCGATTACATCAACGGCGAGGTCAACATGCGTCGGCTGTTGGCCGATCGCCCCTGCCCGGTGGTCATCGCCTGTCGGCGCGACCGCGACGGCGGCAAGTGGAGCGGCTCAGAGGAGTCGCGCCGGCTGCTGTTGCGAACCGCGATTGCCGAAGGGGCCGACTACATCGACCTCGAAGACGACATCGCCGCGGAAATCCCCCGTTACGGAAAATGCAAACGGATCATCAGCCATCACGACTTCCGCAAGACGCCCGACGACCTCGATTCGCTGCATCAGCGGCTCTGCGCGCTTGATCCCGACATCGTGAAGATCGCCTGCATGGCCAATCACCCGCACGACAATCTGCGAATGCTCGAACTGGTTCGCCGCAGCTCGGTGCCGATGATCGGGTTGTGCATGGGCGATATCGGACTGCCCACCCGCATCCTCGGCGGGAAGTTCGGCGTGCCTTTCACGTATGCCACGTTTCACCACGAACGGGCGCTGGCCCCGGGCCAACTCTCGTATCAGCAGATGAGCGAGGTGTACCGCTACGAATCGATCGGGCCGAACACCGAAGTATTCGGCGTGGTGGCCGATCCGGTGGGCCATAGCCTCAGCCCCCTGATCCACAATGCCGCCTTCAAGCATTTCGGCATGGACCGCGTGTATGTGCCCTTCCGCGTGCCGCGAGAAGACCTCGGCCCGTTCATCGACGAAGCGCCGGCCTTGGGCGTTCGCGGGCTGAGCATCACCATCCCGCACAAAGAGGCGGTGATCGCCAAGCTCACCGAGGTCGATGGCGCCGTCCGCGGCATCGGCGCCTGCAATACCGTCGTGTACGAAGGCGACAAGCGATTCGGCTTCAACACCGACTATCGGGCTGCGATGAGCAGCCTGGAAGACGCCTTGCGTATCCCGCCGGATGCCGAAAAACCGCTTTCCGGCAAAACAGCGCTGGTGCTCGGTTCGGGCGGTGTGGGCATGGCCATCGCCTTCGGGTTGATCCGCCGCGGGGCGCGGGTGGTGGTTACCGACGGCCTATCGAAGCAGTCGGCCGCGCTGGCCCAGCGGCTCGGGTGCGTCGCCGTCGATTGGAACGCCCGGCACAACGTATCGCCCGACTTGCTCTTCAACTGCACGCCGGTGGGCATGCATCCCGAGGTCGATGCCACTCCCTTCGACAAACACTATCTGAAGCCCTCGATGCTCGTATTCGACGCGGTGTACAATCCCGAGAACACCTTGTTGATCAAAGAAGCCCGAAGCCGCAACTGCACGGTTGTCACCGGCGTCGATATGTTCGTGCGGCAGGCCTGTTTGCAGTTCAAACACTTCACGGGAGTCGATGGCCCGGCCGAGTTGATGCGCGACGTGATCAAGCGCGCCACCTCGGCGGCCAAACATTGACAGATGATGCGGGCCGCTGCGCCGCGGCGCGGTTCCATTCGGCGCGCCCGGCCCGTCGAGCCGGCCGAAACAGCCGAACCGAGTACTGTACCGAGCGAGAACCCTCTGCTTGCGACAAGTCACCTCATGGACGACGCTTTGCAATTCATCAGTCTGATCGGTTATCGGGCCACGGGCAAAACGAGCGTCGCGCGGTTGTTGTCCGCGGCGACCGGCTGGCCCTGGACCGATGTCGATGAGCAGATCGAAGCCCGCGCCGGCAAGTCGATTGCCCGCATCTTCGCCGAAGACGGCGAACCGGCCTTCCGCGACTTGGAGGCGGCCGTGGTGGCCGACTGGTGCGGGCGCCGGCCCTTGGTTCTTTCGACCGGCGGCGGCACGCCGCTGCGCGAGTCGAACCGCCGGGCGCTGCGAGCGGCGGGCAAGGTCGTGTGGCTGACGGCCCGGCCCGAAACGATCTGGGCGCGGATGTCGGCCGACGCCTCGACCGCGGCACGGCGTCCGAGTTTGACCGACAAGAACCCCTGGGACGAGATCGTCGCCCTGCTCGCCGTGCGCGAACCGATCTACCGCGAGACGGCCGATCTGGTGATCGACACGGAAACCGCGTCCGTCGAGCAGATCGCCGCCGAGATCATCCGCCGGTTGAATCTCCCGACCGCAAAGGGGCGTTCGCCGTGATTGCCGTTTGGACGCCGGCGCCGTCGATCATCGTAACGCTGGCGTTCGTGCTGGGCGCGGCGCTGGGCGCCGCGGCCAATGCGCTGGCGGCCGCGCTGTGCCTTTCGCCGAGGCCCTCGCCGTGGCGTGCCGGGTGTTCCGGCGGCATCGCGTCGCGCATTCCAGTTATCGGCTGGTGGTTCGTTCACGAAGGCTCGGCCGCGTTTCGGCTTCGCGCGGCGGCAATCGAGCTTTGTTCGGGCGCCGCTCTGGCGGCATGGTGGTTCCAGGTGACGGTTCACGGGGCATTGCTGCCGGGCGATTTCGCCGCGCGATGGCTGGCCGATCCGGCCAA
>Ga0073932_1007209_pt1 | contig 10883 bp, 8 predicted proteins | sample DewCreD2012metaG_FD_76967 | JGI IMG/M metagenome (GOLD analysis project Ga0073932, IMG submission 76967) | Hot spring sediment bacterial and archeal communities from British Columbia, Canada, to study Microbial Dark Matter (Phase II) - Dewar... ...
CAGGCTGCGCGCGCCTGCAACCGCCACTGCCGACCGGCCAGCGCCCATGCGCCGGCGCACAGGCCATAGATCGTCACGACGCATAATCCAAAGCACGCCCCGCTCACGCGCATCGGAAACGAAGTCAGCTTTGTCAGTCGCAAAGAGACCATACGCCTCGCAAGGCCCGACGGCCTGCGCCAGTCCTGACGCGTCAACTATCCGGCCGCAACCGGCTCGGACGGCAGCAGTTCAGCGAGCGCAGCGCTGGTCTTGCGCAGTCGCAGGCTCATCTGACGGCACGTTCTCAAGATCACCTGTATGGCCAGTTGCGGCATATCCTGGATCATCCGCTGGAACTCCTCCCGGGTCAGGATCAGAATGACGCAGTTCTCCTCCGCCATGGCCGAGGCCGAGCGCGGCTCCTCGTCAAACAACGACATCTCGCCGAAGCTTTGTCCCGGCCCCAACTCCGCGATCCGCTTGCGCCGCCCCGTCGAGTCGCACTTGAGGATGGCCACGCTGCCGCTGACCAGGATGCACAGGTAGGGTTCTTGCGATCCCTCGCGGAAGATGAATGAGCCCTTCAGAGGCTCGATGCAGCGCAGATGGCGGCCAATGGATTCCAGTTGCGCCACCGCCAGGCCGCGCCCCCAGGGGCAGCGTTCCAACATGCGCGCAATCTCTCGGAACGACCGCGTCGTGCCGGCCCCGGAATCCATCATGGAAGAGCTGCTGCTGAACGCGGGCATGGCGCCCTCGCTTTCGTGTCCGCTCTACGCCCTCAGCGCGGCGACGGCGGCCTGCTTGTCCAGATGCAACTGTCTTTCCAGCGCCTCGGCGGATTCGAATGTGCGCTCCTCTCGCAATCGCTTGTGAAACTCCACCCGCATCACGCTGCCATAGAGGTCGCCGCTGAAATCAAACAGATGCGCCTCCAGGCGGCTTTCGCCCAGTCCAAAGGTCGGCGCGACGCCGATGTTGATCATGCCGTCGCGCGTTTCGCCGCCCGGCGTCCGGGCGCGCACCGCATACACGCCCTGGGCCGGCACGCACAGGCTGGGGCTGACGACCAGATTGGCCGTTGGAAAACTCATGGCGCGCCCCCGTCGGAAACCGGCCACGACGCGCCCATCCATGTCATAGGGCCGCCCCAGCATCTCGTTGGCGTATTCGATCTGCCCGTCGCGCAGCGCCTCGCGGATGCGCGTGCTGCTGACGGGTTGTCCGGTGTCCGTAAAAGGCGGAATGGGGACGACGTGAACACCCTTTTGCAGACCCAGCGAGGAGATCGTGTCCGGAGATCCCCGCCCATAGCGGCCGAACTTGAAATCGTGGCCGCAGATGATCACCGTGGCGCCGCAGCGCGCGAACAGCAGGTCGTTGGTGAAGTCCTCGGCCTCGATCATCGCCAACTCCGGCGTGAAATCCAGAAACACGATGGCGTCCAGACCAATCGCAGTCAACAACTCGAGCTTGCGTTCGGGCGTGGTCAACAGCAGGGGAGCCTCGACCGGACGCAGCAATGACAACGGATGCTGCGCAAATGTGATGACCATCGAACGGCGGTTCGAACTCCGCGCAGCGCCCAGGCAGGCCTCGAGCACCATCCGGTGGCCCCGATGCACGCCGTCGAATGTCCCGATCGTCAACACCGTCTCGCGGTCCTGAAGGTCGGGCTCGATCTCGTCGATGGTCCGGTAAAGTTTCATATCGTCCGGCAGTATGGGCGCCCGCGTTGCGCTTCTCAAGCCCGAATCCGGACCAGGAACTCATCGCGCGCGTCACACGCATTCAAAGTCCAGACCCAGAAATGCTTGGCCTGGCGCGCCCGCAGCCCCTGCCGCCGACTGGGAATCAAAACAATAGAACGGCCAAAGCGGCGCGAAACCGCCCTCGCCAACGCGCTCCCAGTCGCTGGCGCGCGCCTTGCGCAGCATCCACGATGGAATGGGCTTGACTTGCCCCGCGACGCACAGTCCACACTGTCGGGGCCAATGCGACGCCGCTGCGCGTTCGGTCGCCTCAAACACCGAGCCATCGAACGCATCGAGGAACGGCGCCGCCCTCCAATCCCAGCCTGCTCGTTCCACGGTGCGAATCGCATGGGCAAACCAACCGCGCACGACCATCTGTGCCAGCCCGTTTCGACGATTGCCCGGCACGACGTGGCGACGCTGCGCGAGAACGCCTCGATCCAGCAGGCCCTCGATGGAATTCGGCTGCATGGCCTGGGCGAAAGCATCTTCTACTTTTACGTCGTGGATGGCGACGGACGCCTCCAGGGAGTCGTGCCCACCCGGCGCCTGCTGACGGCAGCCCTGAACCAGAGCGTTGGCGAGATCATGATCCCGCAGGTGGTGACCCTGCGCGAAGACGCCACCCTTCTGGAAGCGCACGAACAGTTGGCGCGCCACAAGTTTCTCGCCCTGCCCGTGGTGGACGCCTCAGGGCGGCTCGCCGGCGTCGTGGATGTCGCGATGCTGGTCGAGGGCAGCTTCGAGGCCCATGAGCGCGAGCGGATGGAGGAAATGTTCGAATCCATCGGCCTGCGGGCCGCCCAGGTTCGAGACGCCTCGCCTGTCCGCGCGTTCCGCTTTCGTTTCCCCTGGCTGCTGGCGACGATCGCCAGCGGGACCGTCTGCGCTCTGCTGTCCAGCGCCTTTGACCTGACGCTGGCCAAAAGCCTGGTGCTGACATTTTTTCTGACGCTGGTGCTGGGGCTGGGCGAGAGCGTCAGTATGCAGTCCATGACCGTCGCCATTCAGGCGCTGCGCGCAACGCGACCGACCGTGCAATGGTATCTGTCCGCGCTGCGGCGCGAAGTGGGAACGGCCCTTCTGTTGGGCGCCGCGTGCGGCCTGATCGTCGGCCTGACCGTCTGGCTGTGGCGGGACGCGGCAGGGCCGGCCATTGCCATCGGCGGCAGCATCTGGGCGGTGATTTGCGTCAGCAGCCTGTTTGGGCTGAGTGTTCCGACGCTGCTGCACGCCATGCGACTGGATTTCAAGATTGCCGCCGGTCCCGTCACACTGGCTCTCGCCGATATCTGCACAATTGGGATTTATTTCAGTCTGGCGGCGCTGCTGTTGTGAATGCTGCGCGGCAGGAACTGGATAACGGGCGTGACGACATCGGGGAGACGAACGATCCGGCTTAGGCCGATTCCGGGAAGGCCCGCGCACTGCGCGATCCGCTCACGCGCGGGCTTGCGCGCGCCGCCGCCGACCCGGTCTTTGACGCTGAATCGCCTTGTGCCTGACAAGGCCGTCGGGCAAGAATCCCACTGCGAAAGGCCGTAAGGCAGATTCTGTCGCGTTTGCCGCTTTTTGGGGGCGCAGGGAGGAGCCATCATGGAACTGGCGCAACTGATCGAAGCCGCTGTGAAATTCAAGGCCTCGGATATCCACCTCACCGTCGGACATCCGCCCCGCCTGCGGGTCGATGATGAACTCCGGCCGCTCAATCAGCCTGCGGTCACGTCCGAACAGATGCTTGAATACGTCAATCACCTTGTCCCCGAGAAGAAGCGGCCCATTCTGGAGCAGCGCCGCGGCGTGGACGTCGGACACAACCACCAGAATCTTGTCCGCCTGAGGGTCAACGCCTTCTATCAACGCGAATCGCTGGCGCTGGTCCTGCGCCTGATCCCCATGCGCCCGCCCAACCCCCGGGAATTGGAGTTGCCGACGGTGGTGGATAGTTTCACCCATTTTCGCCGCGGCATGGTTTTGGTCACCGGCCCCGCCGGTTCCGGCAAATCCACCACGCTGGCGGTCATGATCGACATACTTAATACGCACGGCAACATCTCGATCGCCACTATCGAGGACCCCATCGAATACGTCTTCGAAAACAAGAAGGCCATGATCACCCAGCGCGAGGTCGGCGAGGACGTCAACGATTTCTCCAGCGGGCTGATCCAGACACTGCGCCAGGACCCTGACGTCATCATGGTGGGCGAACTGCGCGACCTCGAAACCATGCGCGTCGCCATCCAGGGGGCCGAGACGGGCCATCTGATCCTCGGCACGCTGCACACGCGCTCGGCCATCAAGACCATCGACCGCATCATCAGCATCTTTCCGCAGGCCGAACACGCCGTGCTGTTCGAGCAGCTCAGCACAAATCTGCGCGCCGTCATGACGCAGGAACTGGTCAAGCGCGCCGAGGGGCATGGGCGCATCGCTGCCCTCGAAATTCTGGTCGTGACGCAGCATGTCGCCAAACTCATCCGTGAGAAAAAACTGCACGACATCCTCGAGGTCATGCGCGCGCGCGAAGAAAAAATGCAGACCCTCGACCAGGGGCTGGCCGACCTGGTCCATCAGAAGAAGATTACCGAGGAGGAGGCCGGACGATACGCGGAGGACTTGTTCGCCCTGCGCCGTTACGTCAAGGGCGTCAAAGCCAGCGGAGACGCCGGGGGACTGGCCGCATAGCAATCCGCGCGCTCCGGGAAACAGGCGCCGGGCATGTCTAAGGAATGATGAATGCCGAAAAACGCCTCCGCGCAGGAGGCGTTTGTCTTGCCATGCAAATGGCGGGGCTGACGGGACTTGAACCCGCGGCCTTCGGCGTGACAGGCCGACGCTCGCGCCGCCGCAAATAATCCAATAACAAGCATTCGCAAAACCTGTTTCCTCGATGTTTCCGGTTTCTTTGCGGTCTTCGGCGCCCTCAAGAGCTGTCCGCCAGCCCTCGAAGGCTTCGGAAACCAGCCGCAGTTCGTTCATGTCGATCCGCCGATAATGCCCGCCCAACACGTCGCCGGGGGCGTGGCCGATATAGGCCTTGACCAGCCGATCCGCAGGAATCCATTGCGCGCCCCCTCGGCGTCGGTCTTCGGAATCGCCGCGAACAGGTCGTCCAGCGACCCGCGCCGCAGGCTCTCTCCCCCGCCTCGCGACAGCCCCCCTTCATCCCCACTGAAGCCGCCGCGCGCCGACGCAGCGCCTTTCTCCCCTCGGCTCATCAACTGCGCCGCCAGGTCGAAGTCCACGTAAAGCGCCCGCCGCGTCGCGTCCGCCGGCTCGAAGACGATGCTGCGCAGCCCCGTCCCGGAGTGGCAGCATCGGTCAGTATCTGCCGCATCAGCGCCGTGTCGGCCTCGCACCCGCGCAACACCCGATATCGCTCCGGCAACTGCGGATACGAATTATTGCCCATAATCAGCGCATGGCGCTCCGCGCCGGGCGCGGCAGACGCCAGCCCCGCCCACAGCGCAAACGCCATGCTCCGAAGCCAGAAGACCATCGGATTCTGTAGCGGACGGTTCATCGTCAAATCCCTCCCTGTTGCCTGCTGCCTTTCCGGTTCATAACCGCCGGGGCTTCTTGTCTTCGCCTGTTTGGCAGTGCTGCATGCCCCGGCCGGGCGTTCGGCGCCCGCCAAATCCTTTGCAGCGCCTACCCGCCCGGCCGGGGCCTGTTGCGCTTTTCGGATGGCGTCGCCGCCATCGCCGGAACGGAACTGGATTCTTCTTCCCGCACGCGCCCGGCATCGGCCTGGCCGCAAACGCATTGTTCTGCCGTTTGCGCCGGACTGCGCCGAATGCCGGACCTCCGGCTGAGAAGAATGCGGCCGACACCCACACAACCCGGAAACCGATGTTGTTGTTCGAGTTGTCTGGTTCGTTCCTGTTGCGATTGGACGAACGGCAATTCCTGGGATTATTGTTCCACGAACCGCCGCGCAACACCCGGACGTGTCCGCCCCGTCTTCAGCCCCTTGCAAACACAAGCGAGCCGAATATCCTTTCGCGCAATCGCGCGGTGTTTCCATACTTGAGATGCTCAACCCAGCTGCGCACGGACTGCCGCAATGCCCCGGCCGTCAACGCCCCCGTCCGGAACCGCGCCTGCTGCATCCGCAACCGCCGCCGCGCCCGCTTGAGATTCTCAGAACGGACCCGGATGCGGTCGGGCAGAATCCGGAATCCCAAAAAATTGGCGCCCTGCCGCGTCTCGAACAACTGGCTCTTCACAGGATGAATCCGCAGCCGCAGCCCTGCAAGATAGTCTTCAGTTCGCTCCCGTGCGTCCGCCAATTCTTCCCGGCTGTCCGAAAACAGCGCGAAGTCATCCATGTATCGGACGTAGCGCGCAATGCCCAGTTCTTCTTTCACGAAATGATCAAAGCCGTTGAGATAAATGTTGGCGAAGAACTGGCTCGTCAGATTCCCGATGGGCAGGCCCTTGCGCCGCGCCGCCGGCGACAGCAGATCATCGCCCGCAAACCATTCGTGAACCGGCTCCTGCTCGTTGCTGTGGTCAATGATCGTGTCAATCAGCCACAGGGCGTCGCGGCATTTGATCTTGCGCCGGATGAGGCGCTTGAGGATTTCGTGGTCAATGCTGGGGAAATACTTGCGGATGTCGCATTGCAGAATCCAACGGCTGGAGCGCGCCCAGCCCACAAAGCGGTCCAGCGCCTTGTGCGTCCCCTTGCCCAGGCGCGTCGCGTAGGAATCGTGAATGAACGTCCGGTCGAACAGCGGCTCGATGACGTTGCACAGCGCGTGGTGAACGACGCGGTCGCGATACGGCGCCGCCGAAATCATCCGCCGCTTCGGTTCCACAATCTCAAACGTCCGATACCGGCCGGGACGATACGACTTGTCAAGCAGCTGGCGTTGCAGTTCCACGAGCATCGCCTCGCGGTCGTAGTTGAAGGCCAGGACGTTGTCGCGGAAGCGTTTGCCGCGCTGCGCCTTGCGCGCCGCAGCGAGCAGGTTTTCATAGGATGTGATCACGGGCCAAAGTCCGCCATGGCGTTTCATGCCCCGGCCTTTCTCTTCTGCTGCTTGATCCAGTTGCCGAGCTGTTGCCCGATCTCGGTGACGGCCTTGCTGACGAATTCGTATCGTTGGAGACTCAGCAGCTTGAAGTCACGGCATAATCGCGTCAGGAATCGGATGATGTCCAGTTTTGCGTTGAGCCGCTGCAGAATCGGCAGGCGATTGGGTTCATAGCGGGCCACGATCAAGCCTTCAAGGAGCTGATACAGCGCTGCCTGGAGCCGGTCTCCCAACACGAACTTCTGGTCCCGTGGCATCTTGTTGATGTGCGGCACATACCAGACTATTAAGTCGTAGGTCTTCTGGATAATCGGCAGTTCTTCCATGGCTCGTTGGATTTCCCGTTTTTAATTCAGCTCGCTCGCTTCGCTCGCTCGCAAAGAAAGAAAAAGACAACCACTGTACAATGAGTTATTTTAATCCGGCCGACACCCACACAACCCGGAAACCGATGACGTGGCCCGAGACGTCTGGCACGAGCCCGGAGCGATCGGACGAACGGCAACCCCCGGGATTATTGAGCCACGAACCGCCGCGCAACACCCGGTATTTCCCCGACGATGGGCCTGTCGGATTGCGCTGTGACGACGAGGAATAGTTGCCATGCCAGTCCTGGCACCACTCCCACACGTTGCCGTGCATGTCATAGAGGCCGAAAGCATTGGGCAAAAAACTGCCCACCGGCATCGTGCGTTCCCGGTATTCCCCCTTGCTTCCGCTGCCATAAACGTAGTTGCCATTATAGTTGGCCTGGGACGTTGAAATCGTGTTTCCGAAATGAAATGGCGTCGTCGTTCCGGCGCGGCAGGCGTATTCCCACTCCGCTTCGGTGGGGAGCCTGCATGTCAGACCTGTCGGACCGGTTCGACTGGTCTGACTGGATAGCTTGCGGCAAAACTCCGTCGCGTCATTCCAGGAAACCTGTTCGACGGGATTGCGCGCGCCCTTGAAGTATGACGGATTCGTCCCCATCACCGCCTCGTATTGCTCCTGCGTCACCTCGTATTTCCCCATCCAGAAGCCATCCACCGTGACGGTGTGGACCGGGCCTTCGTCGTCATCGCGGTCTTCTTCGGATGAGGGCGAGCCCATCTGAAACGTCCCGCCGGGAATCCAGACCAGTTCCAGTTGGACGCCGCCGCCCAGATCAAGCGTAAAGTCCTCACCGGGCTGCGGGGCGGGTTTCCAGTCCGTATAGCGCTGGCATTGGGCGCGGGCTTCGGACAGGCGATAATCGGCGTCGGCGTATTGTTGCAGGTAGGCCGCCCAGTCCGCGGCGCGGCGCGCGGCGTCGGCCTGGGTCAGCGGCGGGCGCGCGTCGCGTTCCATCAGGCGGTCGAACTCCTTCTGCGCCTCGGCCTGGAGTTTTTCCAGGCGGCGGATTGAGGCGATCATCGCGGCGGCCTCGTCGCCGGCGGTCGTCCCCGGCCAGTCGCGCGTGAAGTCGTCGAGATAGGCCAGTTTGTCCTTGAGGGAAAGTTTCTTTTTGTCGAAGGCGGCCTTGAGTTCGTCGAGGGCGTTGCGGGCTTCGAGGTTGCTCTTCCGGGGGCCGGTGGACGGTGTGGACGTAATAGGCGGCGCAGGCGTGGGGGGCTTGGGGGTGGGAGGCGGGACTACGAACGGGGCCTTGATCGCCTCGAAGACAAAGTCGCCCTTGTCGAGGTCGGCGTCGCGAATTTTTCCATATTGCGGATGCTGGCAGTTGTTGGAATAGCGGATCACGGTCTTCTGGAGAAACTCGCCGAGTTCCGTGCCGGTGACGAAGCCATCTTTGTCGGTGTCGCCCTCGCCCTGGAGCGCTTCGAGGAACTGGCGGCGGAAGATGCTGCGGTCGGGCACGGTCTCGTCGGCGGCGCCGGCGGTGACGAACTGGCGCACAGGGCGCGTCGTCTTGTAGGTGATGTGTTCGGGGATGGCCCGGCTCAGTTCAAACAGCGAGCCGGAAAAGCACGAGTCAAACAGGAACAGGGCATGGGGCGATTCGATGTTTTTGGCGAACGACTCGATGTGCTGCATCGACAGCGCGCGCGCCTTGAAACCCGAAGGATCGGCGTCGGGATGGGGGGCGTCGGCCGGAACGATGTAGCCCATCTCGCGCCCGTCGGCGAACTTCAGCGTCTTGCCGTGGCCGGCGAAGTAGAACAGCAGGCGGGCCTTGGGCTGGCCGCCGTGGCCGGCGATGAACGATTCGAAGGCTTCGCGCAAGGCGGCGCCGGTGGGATTCATGACCTCCGTGACGGCGAAGCCGGCCTGCTCCAGCTGCGCGCGGACGGCCGGGATGTCTTCCTTGACACCGGGCAGGACGGGCAGATGCTCGTAATCGCTGACGCCGATGAGCAGGGCGTAAGAGGCTTGATACAGTTCCACGGGCTGGCCGCCGGGAGCGTCGGGCGGCTTGATTACGAGCGAGCGGCGTCCCGCGTCACGGGAGGGGGACGCGCCCGCATCGCCGTTCGATTCGGCGCCGGACTGCGCCGGAGTCCTTGGCGCCAGGCCTGCCAATACGAGCGCCCCCACGACACAACCGACACCCATTGCTCGCCACACGCGCTGCGTTCTTATCATCGTCGTCATCCTCCATGCTCCTCGCCCGGCCTGCGCGGGCCTCGCCTCGGCCTGCGCCGCCATTTGCAAGGCTGCTATGAGCCGCATTATGCCCCCAATCCCCCACCCGTCTTCAACGACAATTCCAAGCCGATCATCAATCCTGCGCGGCGTGAACAGCGTTTTTCGTTGACGAATGAAAAAAAAGGCCCGGCCCGATGTTCAGGGCCAGGCCAATGCGATGGCTTCCGATGCGCCGGAAAATGTTTCCGGACTGTTTCCGAAAACAGGGCCGGAATGGGGCGGGAACGCGGCGGGAACGGCGTTGTTGCTGCGTGCCGTTTCCGAAGAGCGAACGCTCACAAAACCCGCAATTGGCGCGGGTTTTCTGAATGGGGAAAATGGCGGGGCTGACGGGACTTGAACCCGCGGCCTTCGGCGTGACAGGCCGACGCTCTAACCAAGCTGAGCTACAGCCCCGCACAACTTCTGCTGCCGGCGTGTCCAGCCCTGGCCGCGCCTTGCGGCGTGGTGGGCGGGACAGGGATCGAACCTGCGACTTCGGCCTTGTAAGGGCCGCGCTCTCCCATCTGAGCTACCCGCCCGTATGGATCGCGAACAGGCCTTTCCGCCGCCGTTGACAGGTCCGCCCCATGCGTCCCTGCCAAGTCCCTTCGGCGCGCTCTGTCACTGGCGTTCTCGCCGCAAGGGCGCGGATACATAAGCCGCCCACCATCCCAGCGTCAAGCGGTTTTTTGGAAGGGGCGCGCTTCTTTTTTTCCGCACAGCGTCCGCCCTCCTTTTGTCGCGACGCGCGCGCTGACGAGCGCTTGCGATCGACGGCCCCGCCTCTTCACATCTCCGCTTTTGCGCTGGCCCGCCTTGTCCCCGCGCCATTACTCTTGCGCATCGACACCGTGGGAGCGCCTTTCATGCCTGCACGCCTGCGCATATTGTTGTGTGTTCTGCTCGCGGTGGGATTGGCCGCGCCCTCCCCGCCACGGGCCCACGCCCAGACCGGCCCGAATCGGGAGCCGTCCGAAACGACGACAGGCGCCACCGGCGATTCATCCGCGGAAGCTCTTCTGCGGGCGGCCCCCTGGAAGGCGTTTGATGAGGCCCGGGCGTTCGATCTGTTGAGGACGCAAACGGTCTTTGGGCCGCGAGTCCCCGGCAGCGACGCCCATGCCCGCTGCCTTGAATGGATGCAGCGGCAGTTTGAAGCTCTGGGCTATGAGATCCGGCGCCAGGAGTTTGTCCGTGCCCTCGCCTTGCTTGGCGGCGAACCCAAGACGGGGATCAATCTGATTGCGGTCTCGCCGTGGGGGGGCGCCAGACCGCGCGTCGCCGTGACGGCGCATTGGGACACGCGCCCGGTTGCCGACCGGGATTCCGATCCGGCTTTTCGAAGGACTCCGATCCCCGGGGCCAATGATGGCGCATCGGGCGTCGCCATCGTATTGGAGATGGCCCGCGTCTTTCATTGCCGCGCGCCGCAGACCGGCGTGGTCTTCGTGTGTTTCGACATGGAGGACGCCGGACAACCGGGCCGCGACGGGGA
>Ga0073932_1007214_pt1 | contig 10879 bp, 4 predicted proteins | sample DewCreD2012metaG_FD_76967 | JGI IMG/M metagenome (GOLD analysis project Ga0073932, IMG submission 76967) | Hot spring sediment bacterial and archeal communities from British Columbia, Canada, to study Microbial Dark Matter (Phase II) - Dewar... ...
AATATGTTCAACACAAGTTAAACAATAGACCAAGAAAAAAAATGGGATTTTTATCGCCAATTGAATTTTTATACTTAAATTTGTCTAATCAAAAAGTTGCATTTGTGACTTGAATTCAGCCATTATGAAACCAATCACAATCTTTTTTTACGCCATCATTATTTTCTTTTCCTCCTGTCAAAAGAATCACAACGCATTTCTGATCACCAGTTACGGAGCCAAGGGTGACGGCAAAACCATAAATACAAAAGCTATACAGAAAGCAATAGATGCTGCAGCAAGGGTTCGCGGCACAGTTCTTATACCTTCGGGCGAATTTGTTTGCGGAACAATATACCTGAAAAGCAATATAGTATTTGAGATTTGTGCAGGGGCAAAACTTATTGCTTCGCCGGCAATAACCGACTACGATACAATGACCTGGGGACATCACGAAGACCGCACGCCCTGGCATCTGCTGGTAGCAAAGGGACAGAACAATATTCATATCACAGGAACAGGAACTATTGACGGTAATGGCCAGTCCTACTGGCAGAAGGAACGGAAAGACACTTGCTCATTTTTCCGCGAGATCGAATCACGTCCAAGTCCGCTCGTTGAAATCCAGCAATGTACAGACATCCTCATTGATAACATTACGATTACCACTTCGCCCGGATGGACATTGCATCTTTACGACTGTGACAAAGTAAAAGTGGATAAAATCAGCATTAAAAATAACCTGTTGGGCCCAAACAGCGATGCAATTGATGTAACAGGCAGTCACGATGTAATAATCAGTAATTGCTTTCTTTCATCAGGTGATGATGCCATAGCGCTTAAAACCACCGAGGACTCGCGCTCCTGCGAACGGATTGTTATTACGAATTGTATCTTCGAAACCAACTGTGTCGCGTTACGTGTGGGTTTTGAGAGCCGTAAAAATTTCCGGGACATAAGTATGTCTAATTGTGTAGTAAAAAATGCATCACGCGCGATTGATCTGCGAACCATTGAAGGGGGCAATATTGAAAATGTTATCATTAGCGGAATAACCGGACAGGTTAATTCCGGATGGGCAATGGACAGAGTAATTGAGATTGATGCAAATATTCTACAGACGCCATACAAAATTAAGATTCCCGAACATCCAAACTATAAGAAAGAGAAACCGGTGATCAAACCCGGAACGATCTGCAATGTAATCATAGAGAACATCATGATCCGCACATCGGGAAGGATTATCATCAGCGCTTTACCACAAGCGTCAATCCGTAATCTGACATTCCGCAATATCACGCTCGAATATTATCTGCTGGAAGATCCATACGAGCTGGGTTTGCAGGCAGAGGGCTCACCGGCTTTTGCCAACCAGATGCCTTATGTCCGGTCCGCACGTGCCGCATTCGTAGCCGAAAATGTTACAGGACTAACGATTTCGAACTTTGTCATCCGCTGGCCCGTATATCCTGTTCCGGATGAATGTAAACTGCTAATCAGCAGCAACCGGTTATATAATCCGGCATTCTTTAATAACAATGAAGAAAAAATACGTTCCGGTGAATATAAAACTGTTTTCAAACCCTTTGCATTAAGAAATGTCAGACAGGCCATCATTGAACAAAACGGCTTGACGGCATCAGATGGCAGCAAGGATATTATTGAACAAAGCGGATCAGAAATAAAGATTCGCAATTAATAAGCAAAAAGAAATTGCCGACTCAATAATTCATTCTATAAATCCAATTAATTCAAGTAGTTCCTATCTTTGCAGATACTTCTATTGAAATTGGGATAAAGAATAGAATCATTATAACTATTTTAACTCCTTAACCGGGATGATGAATGCGCCAGGATACCCCTGTAAGATAAGCGTAGTAACCATCCGGCGTGCTTCTTCAATATTTTTATAAACCCCAATGGTATAAATATACAAGTCGTTTTTAAGCCGGAATTCCTTAATATTTTCGATGCCCTTAAAATAGTCAGCGCCAAGCTGCTTACGGGATGCAGCAATCTGTATAGTAAGAATATTATCCGACTCAGTTGAAGCATCCGGCTTGTCTGTTACTTTGCTTAAAAGATTATCCATACTTAAAACAAAAGCATCCCTATATCCTTTTTCGATGATTTTCAGCCGTTCGGCATGAGCATTTTTATGTCCGTCTATCTCCTTCACGACATAACGGTATAATCCATCATTACAATAGTATTCTTTAACCCCCTTCAGGTTTCTGAAATAATTATCAATATCAACAGGATAACGCAACGCCTTAATCTGTACGGTGTACTTATTATTGGTTGCGGGAGAAGCGATGAATGCATCACTACCCTGTTTTGTTTTTCCGGATCTTACAGCATTAGCAGTCGTTGCATGGGAAACCACAGGGGGTTTGGGCACTTCGGCATAAGTATCCTGATTTAATAAAATATTTTTCATCAAAGCAGTATCACCTTCCAGTTCACTGCTCAGGAGTTGTTCAAACTGATCGGAAGAAATCAGTAACGCCTTTCCATAGCGGGTAAACAAATGTTCAATATCCACCGAAACATCAAAATCGTTTCCGGGGGGCAAAATAAAATCGAACCGGTTAGTATTGCTTGTCGGCAGATAGCTGCTCACCTCATCATCCTGGGCAATATCTATCACTTCAATCACCACATCAATAGGATTCACCGGCATATTATCAATCGTTTCGACCTTATCCTGAATCACCATATCATCAGTAATCTGCGCACTGGCCAGTTCAATATCGGCAAGCGTTGTATCAATCCCCTGCACCTGTGCCTGTACCATCAACAAAGGAGTTGCGCGCACGTCTCCGTCGAGCGATGTAATATATTCGCCAATATAACCGGTATCAGTCATTATCGTATCAACAGCGGCCTGAACCACCAGATCTTTGGCATCAAGGATTGTAATTTTATAAATATCCTGCTCTCCATAGCTATCATCCTTAGCAGATGAATAGTATGCATACTTACCCTGACGGGAAATAACAAAAAAGATATCATCATCGGGTGTATTAATAGGATAACCAACATTTTCGGGCAAAAGCCAGTTGCCGTTACGGTTCTGAATAGACCTGAATATATCATATCCGCCCATTGACTGATGCCCTTGTGAGCTGAAATACATAGTACGGCCATCAGGAGCAATGGATACGCCATCTTCGTCCCATTTGGTATTGATCACGGGACCGAGATTTTTAGGATCGCTCCACTCTCCATCCTTGCCGAGTACAGTCATATAAATATCTTTCCCGCCAAACGAGCCATCGGGCTTATTACTAACATAATAAAGTGTATCGCAGGTACGGGAGAATGCGGCAGAGGACTCATTAAAGATAGTATTAATCTTCTCCGGCAATGGCTTAGGTGTTGACCATCCGGTGCCTTTTTTTTCACTGATGAACAGATCACCCGCATTTTTACTTCCATCATAATAAATAAGCTTGTTGCCGTCAGCCGATAAACCTACCACAGCATCATGGCTAATAGTATTAAGGTCGGTGCCGATATTTCGGGCCGACTGCCAGTTAAAATCTTTATTAACCGAAAAATAAATATCTTCATAATACTGGTAATCGCTTGGATCTTTCTGCCGGCCGGTGGTTGTTGAACGGCGTGAAGTGAACATCAGAATACTATCGTTAGCGCTTACTAACGGACGGTAATCGGGGTATTCTGAATTTATGGCTCGTCCAAGATTCATAATATCTACGAGGATTGGTTTAAGGATTACTTCTTTTGCGTAATTACACTCTTCGATACGCCGGTTGATAATGCTCTGCCAGTTTTCAATATCCCTGCCCGAAAGTGACGACCGGAAACGTTCATATAATTTAATGGCCTCATCAAACTCATAACTTACCTGATATCCACGACCAAGCAGATAAAGAATATCATAACTGATCTCCGGATTAATCTGATAAGCATTTTTAAAATACTGAAGAGCGAACCGCTTGGGATAAGTTTCAAGATAGCACATTCCCAGTTTATAATTCAGTTCGGCATTATTAGGCAAACCTTTATATGCCTGAAGAAAAGCCCTTTTAGCCAATGAGTATTTTTCAAACTCATAAAAATACCTTCCGGTACGCAAATTAACATTTGGATCATCTGAAAGACGTTTCATCTCAGGAGAAACATAATTACTATCCTCCTGGCCAGACAACTGAAGCATACAAAGAGCAGCGAACAAAACTATAAACATCCGGTGTATAAACATAAGTTTATTAAAAGCCGGCAGATCATCCGATATTCTAAAATGCTTATTCACTTGCTTTTGCGAATAATATTAGCTCAAATATACAAAATCGAAAAAACAAATGTTGCATAATGATCAATTTTTATCATAACATTTTAGTTAAATGCAACATTTGAGCAACATTTTGAGACAATAGAGCAAGTCCGTTTGCTAAAACTATAGTAATTTAGTGTCAGATTTATACGTTATACAATATAGATTTAACCTGAACATTATATGAAAAAATATTTTAACAGAAAACAAAGAAAAAACCCGGGCAACAGTTTTCTTAAGCCGGGTATATTGACTTTTCTCCTGCTCTGTTTACCGTACATCCCCAGCCATGGCGGCATTATCATTACCGGAGGCATCCTGAATACTGATGCGACATGGATGGATACAGTACATGTTACCGATAATATAATTATCACAGACGGAGTAACGCTAACCATTGAGAGCGGCACAAGAGTTGAATTTCAGGGTTACTTTGGAATTACAGTCCAGGGACGGATACTGGCTCAGGGTTTACCCGGTGATACCATCCGGTTTTTGCCCAAAGACACCCTGGGTTTTTATGACATCCTGTCGCCTTCAGGCAGTTGGAGGGGCATTCTTTTCAATACGGTATCCAATACCAATGACACATCGCGTTTTACCTATTGTAAATTCTCCTTTGCCAAAAACACCTCATCCGACGCCGGCTCTGCTCTTGCGATAAACGGCTTTTCGCGTCTCTCCATCCAGAATTGCCTATTTACAAATAATATAGCCAAAGACAGAGGTGGCGCAGTTTACACCAAAAATGCATTTCTCAGAATACAGAATACCGGATTCAGGAAAAACCACAGTAATATATCGGGTGGCGCTGTATATGCGGGGACACACTCCCTTTTAATTTTTAACAACTGTGATTTTACAGACAACCAGGCAATCATTGATGGCGGAGCATTATTCAATGATGGAGACAGTATTAATATCAGCCATTCGTCTTTTACTTCTAACAAAGCAAATAATAACGGCGGCGGCATATATTCAAAAAACAATATTGTTTATCTCGATAAAACAAAGTTTACCACAAATTATTGCATGAATTACGGTGGGGGATTATATGCCGAAGCCGGAAAAATCTACGTTACAATAAATGAGTTTAAGAATAATTCCTCGGACATGAATGGTGGGGCCATTTACACTAAGGCATCCACCAATCTGAATAATTCAAAGATCGTAGAAAACAATGCCGATAACGGAGCCGGGATCTACATTGAATCAGAAAATGCTTTCTTATGGTTAAATGCATTCCAGGCCAATAATGCAGCATTAAGCGGCGGAGCCATCTATTGCATCAAACGCGGACTTCATCTGCTGGGCAACAACTTCTTCAATAACACAGCCAATACCGATGGGGCTGTATTGTACAATAAAAGCGCAGCCGATTTGCAGGTAATCACTAACTTTATACGCAACAATATTGCAAACGGGAAAGGCGGCGGACTTTATATTGACAACTCACCCAATTCGTGGATTTTAAACAGTGTTATTACAAACAACGAGGCCCATTATGGCGGCGGTATCTATTTAAACGAATGTACCGGAGCGCTTATTTCGGCAAATACCATCGCGTCAAACAAGGCCATAACCATATCCAACGGCGAAGCTATTTTCTTCAACAATTCACCTGCCCTCGTGGCCAATACAATAATATGGGATAATTCTGTTGCCTATACGGGAACGCCACCTTCAGGAAAATACAGCACATATTCAGGTGTCTTCCCCGGAACAACCGTAGAAATACAGAATATGAATCCGCAATTCATGAATGCATCTGTTGGCAAAGGGAATCAGGCCGATGCACTCACAGCCGACTGGTCGTTAAAACTGATTTCACCATGCTTCAATCGCGGAACACCGAATATTGATACCTCAGGGCTAAAACTGCGTGCAACAGATATTGCCGGCAACCCGCGCATCATGCATGACACAATTGATATTGGCGCCTACGAAATTTCAAAAAATATTACCATTACACATCAACCCGACTCCATCCGGGTTTGCCATGGAAATAAAACATTCTTCTTTGTTAAAGCCATCGGCACACAACTTAACTATACCTGGTACCACAATGATATTATAGTTCCAACCGTAAACAACGACACCTTGTATATTCATTCAGCAACAGGACTTGACAGTGGAAAATATAATTGTATTATTTCCAATGGATATACAACAGCCGGATCAGATACCGGACATCTGTACGTGAACCCGTTACCTGAGAACTATTTTACACTCAGCGACCCGGTGGTATGCGCTAAAGACACTGCACACATTATACAAAGTTCAAGCCGTCTGTTCACCAATTATGAATTGATTAATAAAACCGGAGACACCAAATACCGGACACTACCGGGAACAGGGCTGCCACTTGATTTTGATGTTGTTGTTACTGTTCCATCCACCTTTTTTGTTAAAGCCATAGATATAAAAACGGGTTGTTCATCCAAATTGTACGATTCAGCACAGGTAACAGTCAATCCGTTGCCAAACGCGCTTTTGCCGGTTACCAGCGACACCATTTGCGCAGGAGATACAGCAATGATTTATATCCGTTCAAGCCAGCCATCCGTTGCTTACCAGATGTACCGGTTAAGTGACCGGACACCTGTTGGTACGATACAATACGGAAATGGCGGCAACTTGCTCTTCAGGGTATCTCCGGTTTCACCAACCACTTATTTCTTCACTGCACGAAACTCATTTTCGTGTGAAACAGAACTACAGAATAAAGCAGATGTAAAAGTAAACCCTGTGCCTATAACCAACTTTTTAACATTAAGCGATCCGGAGGTGTGTTCCGGCGATACAGCTATTATTGTATTAAGCGGATCGGGCACATTATCAACCTACCAATTACGCAGCGGAACAACACCTGTCAGTCCGGTAATCCCGGGTACCGGATCATCACTTAGCTTCAAGGTCTTTACTCTTACCAATCATAGCTATAATATACTTGTAAGTAACCAGCATGGATGTAAATCAGAAATCACAGACAAGGGAAATGTCACGGTAAACAACTTACCTTCCGCAACGATTAATGCCGACACTACGGCCTGCAGCGGCAGTCCGGTCGAATGTAAAGTGAATGTGGTAAGTGCGGCCAACGGGTACAGCATTCTGTGGTCAACAGGTTCTACAGGACAGACAATAACTGTTGTAACAGCCGGCACCTACAGCGCTACAATCACTGACGGAAACGGATGTAAAACCACCCTATCCCGCTTGGTCAATTACAATCCTTTACCCTCGGTTGATGCGGGCCCTTCAAAGATTATCCCAACAAACACTTCAGCCACATTCGAAGCCAGTGCCTCCCCGGGAGTGGATTATCTGTGGACTCCGGGATCGCTTTTAGAAAATGATACGATAGAAGATGCCAAAACACTCAATCTTACAAGTTCTGCCATATTTAAACTAGAAGTCACCTATCCGGCCACCGGCTGTAAAAACAGTGACTCGGTGCAGGTAACAGTTACCGGCGGAGCGTTGACAGTAACAGCATCTGTCAGTAATGCAACCGTATGTTCCGGAACAACATTAGCACTTGGCGCTTTGGTATCAGGCGGTAGTACTCCTTACTCGTACACATGGTCGTCCATCCCATCGGGTTTCAGTTCAACGCTTCAGAATCCAACCCACACACCTGCCGCAAGCACCACGTATATTATTCAGGTTACAGATGGTAACTCAACTGCTGCCGACACAGTTTCCGTAACCGTATACCCGCTACCTGTTATAAGCATCAGTCAGGATAGTACCGTATGCAAAGGCAACCCGGTTACAATTGCTGCATCAGGTGCCGGCAGTTTTCTCTGGAATGATGGATCAACACAATCAGCATTCACCGTAATTCCACTCTCAACCACTTTATATCAGGTGACAGGCACTGATGCCAACGGATGCACAGACACAAAAAATACAACAATAATCGTAAAAGATAAGCCCTTTATATTTCTTGGTAATGATATTTTATTATGCGCCGGCAATCAAACCTTACTGCAGGCGCCGGCAGGGATGACCACTTATTTATGGTCAACCGGCGACAACACTTCATCCATCACCACCGGGACCGGCGGAAACTATTCGGTTACAATAACCAATAGTGCCGGCTGCAGCAATAATGATAGTATTCTTATAAGCATTATCCCCTCTCCCACAGTATTTTTAGGAGCAGATGTAGCACGTTGTAATTATTCATCCGAATTGATTGATGCAGGTACCGGCTATAAAACCTACTTGTGGTCAACCGGGGCAATAACACAAAGCATCAATGTAACAACTACCGGCATCTATACAGTAACTGTAACAAATGACTATGATTGTCGGGCTTCTGCATCCAAGCAAGTTACGTTGTATCCGGTTCCCGATGCGACCATATCCTATACGCCGGCATGTATTAACGATATAACGAGATTTTCAACCACAGCTACAGGTGTTACATGGAACTGGATGTTAGGTAACGGAGAAATTTCAACATTACAGAATCCATCAACCGTATATACTACGGCCGGCAGCTACACCGTTACATTAAGAGTTGAAACAAGCTACGGATGCAGAGACAGCGCCGCGATTGCGATTGTTGTAACCAATAAGCCGCTAGCAAAATTTGGTTATACAGCAGGATGTAATAGCATAAAAATGATTGATTCAACGACTGTAACCGGGACTACAATTAATCAGTGGCTCTGGGTATTCAATAACGGTGTAAATATTACCGGACAGGATATTACTTATGACGTGGCTGTTAATGGGGCTGTTACCTCGGCAACACTTATTGTCACTACAAATCAGGGCTGTAAAGATACAGCCACAGGAAACGTTCAATCATTAATTGTTCCTGAAGCATCGTTCACTTATAGTCCTTCACCTGCTTTAGTGAACAGTGATGTACAATTCACCGACCAATCGAAAAATACCGTTGAATGGCGTTGGGAATTCGGCATCCACAGTGAAGTATCAGTAAAACAGAATCCGGTGTTTAAATACGATATGCCCGGAAAATACAGAGTATTTCTTACGGCCACGAGCGCTGACAAATGCACAGATACAGCATCTCTAAAAGTCACTGTTGGCGGTCCTGTGGCTGTTCCCACTGCATTCTCGCCAAATAACGATAACATAAATGATATTCATTATGTACTCGGCGGCCCGTTTAAAGAATTTGATTTCAGAGTATACAGCCGCTGGGGCAATGTAATTTTCACATCAACCAATCAGGATATCGGATGGGACGGTAAACTGAATGGTATCAACCAACCCGCCGGAGTTTATACATTCACTTTGAAAGCCACGACAATTGAAGGGCAGATAATTGAACAAACAGGAAACCTGACTCTGCTCCGGTAAAAACTATTTTAACATTCCGTTAAAGGTTAATATGATGCGGATATATTTTTTTTCCTTACCTTTACAATAATTCTAATGCAATTAATGGTTAATAGCCAACATATCCGCCTTTTACGTTGTGTATTTGCCGGGATACTTCTGGTTAACAGTTTATTTTTTTTCCGGCTAAACGCACAGGATATTTACCTTTCGCATTTCGATGCAGCACCACAATATCTTAATCCGTCGCTTGCAGGTCAGTATTTTGGCGAACGAAATGATTTCAGGGTAAATGGTAATTTCTCGGGACAAAGTTTTGGCAGTTTCAGTAATCAATACACGACCATGGCGCTGGGTTACGATTTTCCTGTGAACAAATTTGGCGTTGGGTACTTTGTAATCAACAGCAGAGCAGGTGAAGGACATTATAACATTCTCAATCTTTTAGTCAGCGGATCGTATGAGATTTCCGTTGACCGGAGGTACAGGCATAATCTGTTAACCGGAGTACAATTCGGACTGATGAATCACAGTTTTAACCAGGAGAAATTATTTTTTGCGAACCAGTATAATCCGGCAACCGGCGGATTTGATGCCAGTCAAGCCAGTGGCGAGAACTTTAACACCACCAGTTTAATGATGTTTGATGCAGGATTAGGAGCGCTATATGATTTCCGGGACCGTCGCAAACCTTTTAATCCTTTTCTCGGATTTTCGATTTTCCATGCCACCAATCCGCGTCTTTCGTTTTATGATGCCGACTATTTCTACCCGTTACGTTTCACTATTTACTCCGGCATCGGAATCAACCTTTCAGAATTTTTCCAATTATCACCACGGTTTCTGATCATCCATCAAGGAAAAAAACAAAATATGGATGCCGGTGTATTCTCCTTTTACCGCATTCCCTACACCAAATATGAAATGATTACAGGATTGCTAGTAAACTCAAACGATAATATCACTGTACATGGCGGGATAAAAATAAATAATGCTCAATACCGACTTAGCTACGGCTTTAATTCATTCATTGAACAACAAATCACAACCTCACGCAATATGATTGAATTGTCGGTTGTATTCAGCAAGCCAAGCAATGTCAAAGCTTCATTCTAAAGCTTTTTCATTTCTTTTCAATACTTATCTTTATTATTATTAAATTCAACAAATAAATGCAACTTAATTAGAGGAAAATAGAATTAATATTTTTCAAGACAAAGGAGAAAGAAATAAATCCTTCTCTCTTTGCCCTGATGGATAAAGTTTAATTTTGCT
>Ga0073932_1007228_pt1 | contig 10862 bp, 9 predicted proteins | sample DewCreD2012metaG_FD_76967 | JGI IMG/M metagenome (GOLD analysis project Ga0073932, IMG submission 76967) | Hot spring sediment bacterial and archeal communities from British Columbia, Canada, to study Microbial Dark Matter (Phase II) - Dewar... ...
CACAGACCCAGCCCCAGCAGCAGCGCCGGCTCGCACAGCAGCCCGAACACCGCCTCCCGGCTTGCGCCCATCCCCTCGAAGCTGCTCCCCGTGTCCAGCGCCGCCAGCATCGTCGCAAATCGCATCAGCCCCAGCAGGCCCGTCAATAGCAGCGCGTCACCCGGAAACGCCAGCAACCCCGGCGCCCCGCCCGCCGGCAACAGCGCCAGCGCCGTCAGCACGCAACCCAATCCCACCACCGGTCCCGCCCGAAACACCCAGCTGGTCGTCGCGCTATACACCGCCCCCTTGCGCAACAACTTCGCCAGGTCGAAATACAGCTGCAATACCGGCTGTCCCTGCCGGCCCGCAAATCTCGCCTTGACCCGGTTGATAACTCCCGGCAGCAGAGGAGCCAGCCCCAAAGCCAGCCCTATGTGAATCCAGGATATCATTGCCCCTGAAGCCTCAACCTTTCGGCCCCGTCATCCGTGGGGTTCTTTCGTCCGTGGCCCCCCCGGCGCTCTTCAACCCAACCTACCCCAGTTTCCAAATCAGCAACACAATCAGCGTCACCGCCACATAAAGCACATAGACCTGCAAGTGTCCCTGCTGCAAAGGCCGCAGCCACGACGCCAGTTGTGACGCCGCGCGAAAGACCGGTTCATACAGTCGGCGCATCATTGGATCATCGGCATGGCTATGGAACTGCGCGCGCGTCGGAAATAGATTCCTCAATTCTGACGCTTCCTTGCGCGACCCAATAACCCACGAAAACAGATCGACGATGGGCTGCGCGAACGACGACGCGGTGTATTGCATCCGCGCGCTCGGCGCAGCATAACCGCAATCCCAGGTCCCTGCCGTTGCGACAGGACGCCCTCGCAGCAACCACGCTCGCAGCGCCGACACGACGGACGCCATGGCAATGAACACCGCAAAAACCAGCGCGACGGATTCCAGAGCCTGCGCCAGGCCAGTTCCCATTGTCTCGGAGCCGGCATTCACCGCGCCAACGCTCGCGGCCACCGGCATAACCAACTGCGCCGCCCAGGCCCCACCGAGGCCCAATAGCGCGCATGCCAGCGCCAGCGCCGCCATCGGCCATACCATCGCCCCCGGCGCCTCGCGCGCCTTGCCTGCCGCTTGCGTTCGCGACTCTCCCAGGAAAACGATGCCCATGGCCTTGGCGAAGCAGGCGACCGCCAGTCCGGCAATCAGCGCCAGCGCGCCAATCGCCAGCGTTCCCGCGCCTATTCCGCCCACGGCTCCCAGCCGCAATGCCTCATACCCTCCCGAAAACAGAAGGAACTCACTGATGAACCCATTCAGCGGTGGCAGGCCGCAGATCGCCGCCGAGCCAACGAGAAAAAGCGTTGCCGTGCGCGGCATCCGCTTCATCAAGCCGCCCAACCGGTCCATTTCCAGCGTATGGGTCGCGTGATGAACCGCTCCGGCCGCCAGAAACAGAAGCGACTTGAAGATGGCATGGTTCCATGTGTGCAGCAGCGCCGCGCCGAAGCCCAGCAGCGTCAGGCCCGTCAATCCCCATATCATTCCCAGCAGCCCCAATCCCATCCCCATCGCGATGATCCCAATGTTTTCAACGCTATGATACGCCAGCAGCCGCTTCAGATCATGCTGCGCCAGCGCCATCAAAACGCCGCCCACGCCCGAGACGACGCCCAGCCCAAGCAAAGTCCATCCCACCCACTCCGGCGGCGGGCCAAGCAGAACAATCATCCGCAGAATCCCATAAATGCCCGTCTTGATCATCACGCCCGACATCACCGCCGAAACATGCGACGGCGCCGCCGGATGCGCCTCCGGCAGCCACACATGCATCGGCGCAAAACCCGCCTTCGCCCCAAAGCCGATCAGCGCCAGCGCAAACGCCGCGTCCACCCCGCGCCCCGACACGCGAAACCCCTCAAAATCCAGACTTCCCGATCCCGCCCCCAGACACACAAACAACCCCAGCAAAAACGCCGTCCCGATCTGCGTCGCTGCCAGATAAATCCAACCCGCCCGACGCGACTCCGCCCGCTCATCCTCCCAGACCACCAGAAAATACGCCGCCAGCGACATGACCTCCCACGCCGCCAGAAACAGCACGCCATTGCGCGCCGTCACCACCGCCAGCATCCCCGCGATCAAGAGATTGTAGAAAAGCCACAGCGCCCCCACATTGCGCCGCGCCGCATGCGGCGCCAGATACCGCGCGCCATAGACCGCCGACACTCCCCCGATGACGCACACCAGCGCCGCAAACCACGCGCTCAACGCGTCCAGCCCCAACGACAACGATCCCGCCGGCACATTCCAGGGAATCCTCAAAAACACATCGGGGCCGCCCAGCAACCGGCCTAATGACGGAACCAGACTCAGCAGACACCCCGCCACCGCCCCCCCAAGTCCCGCCGCCATCGCCAGACCTGGCCGCCGCCGGCCCGCCGCCGCCGCCAGCAGACCCGACGCCACCAATGATGCCAGACCCAGCGCCAGCCCCGTCATGCCGCCTCACCCTCCGCCGCATCGGCCCGTTCGCGCGCCTGCGGATTCTCGGCCACCCGGCACAACGACAAGATTTCCTCCCGAAGCGCCTGCCGCGACAGCGCCGCCCGGAACGGCGGCCAGCGCAGCGCATACGCCAGCTGCGACAGCAGCCGCAGATGCGCCCGCACCGTCGGACTGATGATCGTGAACAGCGTCCCCACGGGCTGCCCGTCCAGCGCCCCGAAATCCACCGGTCGCTCCAGAAAACACAGACATGCCATCGGCCGCTCGATATGCATCACAATCGGATTGCGCACGTGGGGAATCGCAATGCCGTCGCCAATCGCCGTCGAACCCAGCGACTCGCGCGCCAACAGCACCTCCAGCAGATATTCACGGTCCACCTCCGGCGGCAGACGCAGCAACTGCGCCACCTCCCGCAGCGCCGAGCCCTTGTCCGCCCCGCCCACCCGGTAGAAGATTCCCCCCGCCTGAAGCGCGTCATGCAGACTCGCCGGCGGCGCCTCCGAATCCTCGCCTTCCTCATGAAAGATCGACGGCGACACCGCGATCCGCTCGGACGTTGCCCACTCCAGCAACTCCGCGCGGTTGAAACGATAATGGTCATTGATACGGCACGCCGGAATACGCCGGTCCTTCAACCATCGATAGATGGTCTTCTCCGACACCCTCAACAAGCGCGCCGCGTCTCGAACGCCGATCTGCACCCGGTCACCCCGTCCACGCCTGATTTGCGTCCACGGTGGATGACATTAATCGTGGACAAGGCCGATTCTATGTCCACGTTTGTCCAAGTCAAGCCACAAAAGTCTAAAATCTGAGATGCACGATCCAGTTGCAGAATGCGGAAGGTGAGGGGAGCGCGGGCGTCCCGCCCGCTGATTTCGGGAACATTTCACTGGCTTTCACGGGCGGGACGCCCGCGCTCCCCTATTATGCAACTGGCTCGCATGGCAATACGGAATCCGACCAGAGATTCCTGGCGCATTCGTGTTTTGGGATTGAGCCCGATCCCTGAAGCGATCCATATTGCCAACGCTTTCTGCTTGCCTTTCCCCAGTCGGAGGCTCGGGTCTTCATGTTCCGTGATCTTCCCGAAGGAACCTGCCAGTTGACGGCATCAGCCGATGGGCACGCGCCCTTTACCGCACAATGCCAGGTGATCCCTGGCGAGCCGCGCAAAGAGCCCATCGAAATAGTCCTGAAGCGCAACGGCGTGGCGCGCTGAGACGGGAGGTCGACGATGGAACGGCATGGATTGGCACGGACCGACACAGACGAACACGGACAGGGACAAACACGAGACCGAGGGGCGGGGAGGGCGCGGCGGGACGACGATCCGCTGATCCCGAAGCATGGAGGATACCGACATCTGAAAACCTTTCAGATTGCCGGGCTCATCTACGATGTTACGGCGCGGTTTTGTGAGAAGTATCTGGCGCAGGGCGACCGCACGCGCGACCAGATGCGGCAGGCGGCGCGCAGCGGACGCCAGAACATCGCCGAGGGCAGCGTGGATTCGGCGACCTCGAAAAAGATCGAAATGAAACTGACGGGGGTGGCCATCGGCAGCCTGGAGGAACTCAGACTGGATTATGAAGACTTTCTCAGGCAGCGCGGCCTGCCGCAGTGGAAGGCTGCACATCCCGCGTTGATGCGCTTCAAGGCGAGGCGGTGCGCGAGCGTGATCGAGTTTCGACGTTGGGTTGCGGAGGAGATGAGGATCACGGACGAACACGGACTCACACAGACCAACTCGGACGCGAACAGACACGCAAAGGCGCTCCACGGGGCGTCGGCCGGTCCCGGGGCATGTGCGTCCGTAGCGTGTCCGTCCGTGTCTGTCCGTGCGTGTCCGTGTCAACCCGCGCCGGCCTGCCTTTTCGTAGCCAATGGGGTGTTGTCCCTGTTGAATCTTTGTATTCACTGGTTGAATCGTCAACTTCACGCACAGGCCGGCGCTTTCGAGCGCGACGGCGGCTTCACCGAGCGGCTCTATCGCCACCGCACCCAACGACGAGAGCGGTGACGACGACAAGATTGAAAACCCGAACGCCGCCCCCGGCAATTTCCTGCTGTCAATGCGCGCTTGAAATGGGCTTGATCGAGCGCGCGTCCCGACCGATATATTCAAAAGGGATCGCGCGAAAGCAATCGCGCAACAGGAACCGCGCAGCACAACAAACCGCGCAGCACGACGAATCACGCAGCACAAGGAATCGCGCCCCAACCGCGGTCCACATCGGGAAGGCCCATGGCCGAAGACCATCGCAATCCCACGCCTGTCGGACCCCGCAGCCCTTTGACGCCCGAGGGCGAGCTGATCCTGCCGTGCCAGCTGGGGCACTACCGCGTCCTCAAGAAGGTCGGCAAGGGCGGCATGGGCCAGGTGTATCTGGCCGAGGAGCCGGCGCTGAACCGCAAGGTGGCCATCAAGGTCCTGCCGCAGCGTCTGGCGCGCGACGCCAGTTACGTCAAACGCTTCCTCAACGAGGCGCAGTCGATCGCCCGCCTCGTCCATCCCGGCATCATCGGCATCTACTACATCGGCCGCGCGCAGAGCATTGTCTTCTTCGCGATGGAATACGTCGAAGGCGAATCGCTGGCCGAGCGTCTGGAGCGAGAGAAGCGCCTGCCGGTCCTCGAAGCGCTCGAAGCGGTCCGCCAGGTGGCCGAGGCGCTGAACTACGCGCGCGAGATGGACATCATCCACCGCGACATCAAGCCGGCCAACCTGTTTCTCGACAAGAAGGGCAAGATCAAGGTCGGCGACTTCGGCCTGGCCAAGAGCCAGACTCAGGATATGGCGTTGACGCAGGCCGGCTCGGTCGTCGGCAGTCCGTATTATATTTCCCCCGAACAGGGCTGCGGCAAAAAGGTGGATCATCGCAGCGACATTTATTCGCTGGGCGCGACGCTGTATCATCTGGTCGCCGGCGCGCCGCCGTTTCGCGCCGAAACGCCGGTCGAAATGGTCATGAAGCACGTGCAGGAGCCCGTGCAGCCCATACAGAGTCTGCCTCTCCAAGTCCGCCAGCCGTTTCACCAGTTTGTCTGCCGCATGATGGCCAAGTCGCCGGAAGCGCGGTTTCAGTCGTATGAGGAACTGCTGGCTGAGTTGTCGAATCTGGTGTCCCACTTCCAGGCCCTCGACAATGGCGCGACGCAGGCGACGATCGTCATCCCCGAGATGGCCGCGCCTTCTCAGTCGCCCGCGCCTCCCAGCCCGGCCAGCCCCGCCACATCGGCGGATTCGGCCGGACCGCTCGCCGCCCCCACGCCCATGCCGCTGCCCGTCATGCTTCCGTCGGCCACCTATGCCCAGCCGCCGGCGTCCGGCGCCGGCTGGCGTTGGCTGGCCATCGTTCTGGCCATCATTCTGACATCCGCCGTCACGACCCTTGCCGTCATCGGACTGCTTATCTATAATCGCCCGCGCGGCGAGGCGCCGTCCGGCGGGGCGCGTCCTGTTCCCACGCCCGCCCCTGCCGTCACGCCGGCGCTGACGCCCGCGCCTCCGCCTCCGCCCCTCCCGACGCCTGCGCCGACCGCCCCCACGCAGACCCCCGTCGGAACGCCCGCGCCCCCTCCGCCCCCCACGCCTTCGGCCGGGCCGCGTTCATGGGTCCGGCCCGCGTTTGCGACGCCGCTGCTACAGCAATTGTGGGAAGTCAAGGGCGAGGATCTCAGAAACTACTACTTCAGCGCCGTCAGCACACAGATCGCCCAGCGCCTGGCCCAGACGGCCGATCCGCGCGAGCAGAGCGTCTTGCGGCATTACAGCGCCGTGTTTGCCAATCTGGCCAACATGAAAAACGAGGTGGTCCGGGCGTTGAACTCGGCAGGACGGCCGCCGTTTGTCGAAGTGTCGCCGGGCCGCAGGTTCGAGCCGATGGCTGCCAGCGCCACGCGGATTCAATACCGGCAGACTTTGGGCGGCCAGACGATTACCGACGACCGGACGTGGGGCGAGGCCCTGACGCCCGACGAGTTCTTCAATCTGGCCGTCGCCGTTTTGCCCGAGGGATTGGAGCGGCGTGACATGTTGCGCGACTTCATCGAGATTTATGGCCTGCGCGGCGCCGTCAATCCCGAGACGCGCGAGCTGATCGGACCGAAATTGCGGCGCGCGCCGAAAGGGAACGAGCCTGCGGACCGCGACAGCGGCGCTCGGCGGCCCGCCGATTCCAACCTGGACCGGCCCAGCCCCGCCGTGCGTCCTCCCCTCGAGCGCCTCCGCGAAAAGCGCGGTCCCTCCCGATAAAAACGGCGATCTGCGCGCCCGGCGCCGTTCAGGGAATCCAGCCCTGACCCTCAAGATAATCGCGCAATACCCCGGCAATGACGGCGTGTCCCTTTGCCGTGCAGTGGCCGTCCTTGCGATAGTAGAGGGGCCTGTCGGGCGGCGCGGTGGCGGCGGCGCGCCGGATGGCCGGCAGGGCGCTGACAAAGCCCACGCCATGTTTTTCCGCCCAGGCGCCCAGCCGCCGCGCGGGATAGTCATGCGTCCGGTCCCACGGCCCCATCTGGGGAATGTGCAGGATGACCAGGCGCGCCCCGATGGACGTCGCGATGTCGGCCATGGTGGCGTATTCGCGCTCGACGGCCTGCCAGTCCGGCTCGTGGAAGCCGTTGTCTTTGTTGATCTCGGCCCATTGGGGGGAGTATTTCTCGCGAATTCTGCGGGCGAGCCAGTCGCGCATCAGCCGGCGCGCCAGGTGGGAATGGCAATACAAGGCCAGGCCCAACCGTCCGATTTCGTCCGCCTCGCGCGTCTTGAGAAAGCCCGACGGATCGACGCGGATGGCCCCGATTCCCTGATGCGTGTCGGCGACGTCATTGGGCAAAAAGCCCACCACAATCAAGTCGGGCTGAAACGCGGCGCCGGAGTGTTCGAGCAGCAGCCGTTCGGACTGGGGGAAGAACCGGGGTATGCCGCCCTTGATGATTTCGACACGCGGATGATCGCCGGCGCGCTCATTCAACATCCGCTCCAGCCGCGCCAGATAGGTTTCTTCGAACCGGACGCCGACGCCATAGGTGAAGCTGTCGCCCAGTCCGAGGATGCGGAAGACGCCGGCCGGCTTGGAGGTCGCATGTTCGACGTCGCGCAGCCCCAGACGGTTGTGCCGGTAATCGTAATCAAATTCATTGGTTTCGTTCCGGCCCGTCAAATGGCTGTTCGGCCGGGGCTTGAATGGCAGGATTGGATCGGCAACGTTGTCTCCATACTGATTCTTGAGAGCCGGCGCCAGACCGGCCGCGCGCACGGCCAGTTCCGCCGCTCCCAGCGCCACCGCCAGCCCCAGCCCCAGCGCGCCGGCGCGAAAAGCCATGCCCCGAAGGCCCCTCCGTTTCCGACCGCTGCCGGCTGCAACCATCCTCCCGCCCTTTATTCCTCTTCGAGGAAATAAGCCGCCGCCGCCGGCAGAATCCGATAGGCCCCGTCGCTTTCGCGCGCTTCGGCATGGGCGACCTCGATGCGCTCCCAGACCTTTTTCAGCTCGTCGCGCGTGATAACCTCTTTTTTCAGCAAAACCAGCATCGCCGCGCGATTGACCAGCGCCACCTCGGTCAACTCCTCCACCAGGTCCTCCAACTCCTGAATCCGCTCCAGCAATCCCTCGATGGCCTCATGGGCGGCGGAGGCGGACGCCGTGCCGTCCTCATCCGTCCGGCGATCGGCGTCTTCGTCAAAGGCGGCGTTGTCATTCATTGTCGAATCCCTCCGGTCATTTCAGCGAGGCCCGCAGGCCGTCCATCAGTTTTTGCTTTTCCGCGTCGCTCAGCCGCGCGCCGGGATGCAGCCATAGATATTGCGGCAGGGGCATCTCGCCTTCCTCGATTTCCTTGGCGGCCATGGCGCCGCTCATGTCGCCGCTGTGCCAGTTCGAGAGATTAAACGTTTCCCGTCCTTCGCGGACGTCGTGCACAACCAGCCATCCGACGGGCGCGACGCGCGCATACCAAGGCCAGACGGTTTCATTGCTGTGGCAGTCAAAGCAGGCGCGTTGAGCCAGGGCCCGCGTCTCGGGGCTGTCCCACGGCGGCTCCGCGGCCACGGGCGGATTGTCCGGACGGAAAACCGGCAGAAGCTGAATAATGATCAACAGGGCCACGAAGACCCCAAAGGCGATAATGGCTCGGCGGCGGGTGATTGCCTGCGTGAATACGCAGCAACATCGATCCGGCGGTTGTGGCATGATGGGCTCCTGTTTCTGCGCAAAACGTCAATTGGAGAATCCAAAGATCGAAACTGCGGAACCATGGCCCAACCGCAGGCGCAGGGTCAATCCGGATGTGCCCCGGCGGGGCGCTCGAATGATTTCGGTCGTTTTCTTTGGAGGCTTGCCTCCGCTTTTGACCGCGCTGCCAAACCCTTCATAGCGGAGGCAAGCCGCCACACTCCAACGCGCTTCGCGACGATCCGACCGTTGATCCCTCAAATCGCCCACCGTTTCAAAGATGGAAAGCTTCCAACCGTCGCGATTGACAGCCGCCGCGCTATCCACTAGTTGTTTTGTCGTATAATTAATTCAGTTCCTTCACTGGCGTTTGAAATGATCAACCGACTTCAGACAGCGCAACGGGCGGTTAGTCTGGCAAAGAAAGCGGCGCCGAAACCGCCCCCGGCGCCCAAGCGCAATCTCGCGGCGATTGGGATGCGGGCCGGCGGGGTGGCAGTGGTTTTTCTGACGGCGTGCGGCGCGTTTCGCTGGACCGTCTTGCCGCTTGGAGAACAGGCCGAGCGCGCAGCGGCCGCCGCGCAGGAGACGGCTTTTGCCCTGCCCGTCGCCAAGCGCCCGCTGCCGAATGTGTCCGTTATCGCGCCCCTGCCCAAGGTCCTTGAATACGCCTTCAACGCCAGCGGCGCGATCGAGGCGGCGTATTGCGACTGGCGCGCCGCCCTCGCGCGCGTCCCCCAGGCCGGCGCCCTCGAAGACCCCCGGCTGGACTTCACCTTCATGTTTGACTCGGACAACCTGGGCGCGTTCCGCGCCGCCCTGGATTCGTTCCGCCTGATGGCGTCGCAGGACCTGCCCGCGGTGGACAAGCGCGACGCCCGCGCCGCGCAGGCGCTCGCCGAGGCCCAGGCCGCCGGCGAGCGCTTTCGGGCCGCCAAATACGCCCTGCAACGACGCGTCGTTCAGGCCTATGCGGACCTCGCGCTGAATCGCGATCTGATCACTCAAACGTCCGAAACGCTGCGGCTGCTCGAGCTGTCCCACGAGGTCGCGGCCCATCGCTATCATCAGGGAGGAATGACGGTTCTGGCCGATCTGCGGAAGATTGAGGTGGAAATCCGCACGGCCGAGTCCGCACAGCGCGCCCTGTTCCTCAAGGCGCCCGGCCTCGTCGCCGCTCTCAACGGACTTCTCAATCGCGCCATCGCCGAACCGGTCGGCCGGGTTGAGCAACCCGCGCCGCGTGGTCCGCTGCCTTCCGAGGCCGAACTGTTGGCGCGCGCCGCCGCCGGCAATCCCAATCTGGCCGCCCTGCGGCGCGACATCGAAGCGCGCGGAGCCGCCCTGACGCTCGCCGAACTACAGAAAAAGCCCGACTATGTGCTCGCGGCCGGCGTGGAGGACCCGCTTATTCCCGCCCTGGCCGCCGGCATGACCCTTCCCATCAACCGCGCCCGCATCCGCGCCGCCATCGACGAAGCCCTGGCCATGCGCCAAGCCGCCGAAGCCCGGCTGCGTGATGCACGGTTCGACACCCAGGCCCGTCTCATCATGGCTTTGGCCCGGCTGCGCGACGCCGAGCGGGCCCACGCCGATTTCGCCGGCGACATCCTCCCCAAGGCGCAGGAGCTGCTCGACGCCCAGTTGCAGACTTACCGCCAGGGCGGCGGCGACCTGATGGACATTCTCGACACCAAACGGCTGCTGGTGGACTTCCGCAAAATGATCCTGCAGGCGCAGGCTGATCGCGCCGCCGCCATGGCCGAAATCGAGGAGATCGCCGGCGACGACCTGTTCGGCTATCTCCCCGGTTCGGGCGCGCCCTCCGCAGCCCCTGCCGAACCCGCCGGGAGCCCGCCCCATGATTGAGCGCGTCATCGAATACTGCTGCCGCAACCGCACGCTGATCATTGCGCTCTTCCTCGGTCTGACCGGATATGGCGTCTGGGTCATGATGCGCACGCCGGTGGACGCCATCCCCGACCTGTCGGAAAACCAGGTCATCGTCTTCACCGACTGGATGGGCCGCAGTCCGCAGGAAATCGAGGACCAGATCACCTATCCGCTGTCGGTCAACCTGCAGGGGCTGGCCGGCGTCAAGACCATCCGCTCGTCGTCGGAATTCAACTTCTCGATGATCAACATCATCTTCGACGACTCGGTCGAGTTCTATTTCGCGCG
>Ga0073932_1007231_pt1 | contig 10859 bp, 8 predicted proteins | sample DewCreD2012metaG_FD_76967 | JGI IMG/M metagenome (GOLD analysis project Ga0073932, IMG submission 76967) | Hot spring sediment bacterial and archeal communities from British Columbia, Canada, to study Microbial Dark Matter (Phase II) - Dewar... ...
AGCAGCAGCGGCGCCTCGCGGTCCTGGGCGGCAAGGTCGAGCACGATGCTGCGCTGACGCGTCTCGGCCCTGCACGTGAAACCCGCTTCCTCAGCCGCCTGCCGCAGCAGGTCAGCGTCCAGTTCGAGTTGCACCAGCTGGCGGCCCCCCGCCTGAAGCACCTGCATCAATTCCAGTGTAGCCGCGGCTATCATGGGGGCGGATGGATCGATCGGACCGGCTCGTGCTGTTCGACATCGACGGAACCCTGCTGCGCCGCAGCGGACCGGCGCACCGCCGGGCGCTGGAGCGCGCCGTGGAACGGGTGACCGGGACCGCCGTCTCCATCGACGGCATCCCCGTGGCTGGGATGCTGGACCGGGACATCCTGCTCGAAATGATGGCCCGGGCGGGAGTGCGCGGCCGGCCGGCGGAACGGCTTCTGGAAGAGGCCGGCCGCGCTGCGCAAAACATTTTCATCCGGAATTGTCCCGATCTTTCCCGGAAGGTATGCCCCGGGGTCCGGCCGCTGCTGCGCGCGCTGCAGGGGCTGGGCGCGCCCTGCGGGCTGGTGACGGGGAATCTGGAGCGGATCGCCTGGACCAAGATGCGCCGCGCCGGACTGCGGGAATTCTTTTCGGTCGGCGCCTTCTCCGGCGACGGGCCGACCCGCGGCGCGCTCATCCGGCTCGCCATCGAACGCGCGCGCCGCGCGGGGCTGATCAGACCGGGCGCAGAGACGATCTATGTCGGCGACCACCCGAACGACGTGAAGGCCGCTCGCGAAGCGGGCGTGCGGATCGTGGCCGTGGGCACGGGCGTTGTGAGCGGCCCGGATCTGCTCGTTCACGCGCCGGACCGTTACGTCGAGGACCTCCGGGCGCTGCGGGTGCGCGATCTGCTGGCGTAGCCGGATCAGCCTTCCGTCTTCTTCTCGAGCAGCTGCTCCACCTTGCAGATCTTGTCTTCCATCGTCTGCGGCTTGTCGGTGCGCGTGCCGATGCGGATGTTGGTGGAGATGCGCACGACGCCCATGGCGTGCAGCGCTTCGTGGCAGCGTTTCACCGCGGCCATGACGTCGTCCCATTCGCCCTCGATGTTGGTGCCGTAGGCGTGCAGTTTCGTTTTCAGCCCCGATTCGCGCAGGATGCGCTCGCACTCGGTGACTTCTTTCGAGACGCTGGCTCCCACGCCCAGCGGGATGATGCAGACATCAGCGATGGCTTTCATCGGACAGTCTCCGAGCTTATTCTCGCGCGGCCGGCTGCGGGGCCGGGATCAGGCAAGCCCGCGGAGCATCAGCTCGAAGTAGACGGGCTTCAGGACGTGCCGCTTCAGAATCCAGCCGGCGCGGTGTTCGCGGCCCGGATCGAGCCAGGGCAGGGTAGGGCGGGGCTGCTTCGAATAGTCGAACTCGGCCATCAGGACTTTGCCGTATTCGGTAATGAACGGGCATGCGGCGTAGCCGTCGTAACGCGCCTCCGGCCGCCTGCCCTCGATGGCGGCGATCACGTTGGCAGCCACGACGGGCGCCTGCATGCGGATGGCGGCTGCCGTCTTGCTGGTCGGAATTCCGGCGGCGTCGCCGGCCACGAAGATGTTCGGATACCGTTTGTGCGCCAGCGTGAACCTGTCGGCCGGAACCCAGTCCTCGCGCCGGCCTGTCTCCGGATCCTCTGTAAGCCCGGAATCGATCACGAACCGCGGCGCCGACATGGGCGGCACGATATGGAGGAAGTCATAGTCCACGGTGACCGTCTCGACGCGGGGTTCGAGCCCGCCCGGGACCGGACGGATCCGCTTCTCCAGCACGACGCGGCGTGCGTGCGTGTCGACGGAGCGCACGCGATGCTCGAATTCAACGGGGATGGAACGCTCCCTGCAGATCTCCTCCAGCCGCCGCCGGAACGGCTCGACGTCATAGAGATGGTCGGCGGCTGTGTAGAAGCGGAACTCGGCCTGCTGTCGTGCGCCGCGCCGCCGGCAGTAATCCTCGGTGATGAAGCAGATCTTCTTGGGCACGCCTCCGCACTTGACCCTGGTCCACGTATCGGTGAAGACCGCGCGTCCGCCCGTGGCGGCAAACTGGCGGATGGCCTCCCAGCATCGCAGGGCGCTCCTGAAATCGTAAGCGCAGTGGACGTTGCCTTCCCCCAGCCGTTCGCGGGAAACGCCCTCAATCGCATCGAAGTGCATGTCCAGGCCAGGGGCGAGCACGAGGCAGTCGTAAGGAATTCGTGCGCCGCTGGCAGTGATGACGAGGTTCTTCGGCGCGTCAACGAAAACTGCCCGGTCCTGAACCGAGCGGACACCGTCCGGGATCAGCCGCTCCTGGCGGCGCCGGATCTCGTGCGGCTGGAAGATCCCGGCCGCCATCAACGTGTAGCCCGGCTGATAGTCATGCCACTCGGCAGGATCAATCAGCGTGATGTCTGGCTTCTCCAGAGCGCGCGCCAGACGGGCGGCGATGCTGAGACCGGCGGCTCCTCCCCCGATAACAACGATCCTCGCCCGCGCCGAACTGACGGGTTGTGACCAGACGTAGATTCCGGCGGCGGCAGCGGTGCCGGCCGCCAGCGACGCCTGGAGAAACCGGCGGCGGGACACTGGTGTAAGGGAATCCGGAGAACCCATGGGCGATCGCCTGCGTGGAGGAAGCGCCGCCTTTCCATCAACCAGGGAAAGCGCCGTGGATGGCGCCGGGAAGGCGGGGCCCCGCCCCACACTTCAGTATATCAGACTTTCTTGTCCGTAATTGAAGACTGATGATCGGAGTTGCTGTGGGATCGGCCGGGCGGACGACGCGGCTGAGCAGACAAGGAAAGGGCGGCCTCGCAGAGAGGCCGCCCGGGATGGATACGGCTGGTTGGAGATCAGGCCTGGGAGGGCGCGCCCTCGAGGGCCTTGAGCCGCTTGTGCAGGCGGCTCTTGTAGCGGGAGGCGGTGTTATCTTTGATGATTCCCCATTTGGCGGCGCGGTCGATGAGAGAGAACGTCTTCGGCATGAGCTGCGCGGCGGCGGCGAGATCCTTCTTTTCGAGCGCCCGGCGCAGCGCGCGGATGGCGTGACGCATGCGGGACTTGCGGATCTTGTTGATGGCCGTGCGCCGCTTCGTGATGCGCACGCGCTTCAGGGATGAAACATGGTTGGCCATGGGCGTTTAAAGACAGTCTTCTTCCAGCAGTTCCTAACTTTTCTTACTATAGCCGATTGTGAGGCGCCGGTCAAAGTCGGCCGCGCACCGGAGCGCTGAGGCCGGAAGCCATATAATGAGCTAGGATTCCTCATGGCGCGAAGCGGCAACACCACAGGGCCCGCACGCATCGAGCAGCTCCGCATCAGAAACTACAGGGCTCTCCGGGAGGTTGAAGTCAGGTTTACACCCCTGACAATTCTCATCGGCCCCAACGGTAGCGGGAAGTCAACTCTATTTGACGTTTTCAACTTCTTGTCAGAATGTTTCCGATTGGGCTTGCGTCATGCCTGGGATCGGCGCGGGAAGGCGAAAGAGCTGCGAACCAGGGGCTCACAAGGGCCAATCGAATTCGAACTGAAGTACCGCGAGAGGCCTACCAGCCCTCTCATTACGTATCACCTGGCCATTGACGAGGATTTGCGGGGGCCCTTCGTGGCCGAGGAATGGCTGCAGTGGCGGCGAGGCGCGCATGGTAAGCCCTTCCGTTTTCTGGACTACCGGTCTGGGCAAGGAGAGGCTGTCAGCGGAGAAGACCCGGACGAGAACGCACGAAGAGTGTCCATCCCGCTCCAATCAAGAGAATTGATTGCAGTGAATGCCTTGGGACAGTTCGCTGAACATCCGAGAGTGGCAGCGTTGCGTAGTTTCATCAGTGATTGGTACGTTTCCTACCTATCCGTCGACGAAACGAGAAGTCAGCCTGAGGCTGGTCCGCAAGAGAGACTCAGCAAGACCGGGGACAATCTCGCCAATGTGTTGCAATTCCTTGCCGAGTCGCATCCGGACCGACTGGAGAAGATCTTCGCTGTGCTTCGCGAACGAGTTCCGCGAATCGAGAAAGTCCTGGCAGAAACAATGCCTGACGGGCGACTGCTTCTTCAGATCAAGGATGCTCCCTTCGATCAGCCGGTCCTCGCCAGGTTCGCTTCCGATGGGACGCTCAAGATGTTGGCCTACCTGGTGGTTTTATATGACCCTGACCCGCCGAAGTTTATCGGAATTGAGGAACCGGAGAATTTCCTCCATCCGCCGCTCCTTCCCAAACTGGCCGAGGAATGCAGAATGGCTACAAAAAGCTCCCAGTTGCTCGTGACAACCCATTCTCCGCATTTCATCGATGGGGCTCGGTTGGAAGAAGTGCGCATTCTCGTGAGGGATAAAGGCGGCCACACGAGGATTTCCGAACCCGATTCGAAGTTGAAGGCTCTTGTAGATGAAGGTGCCAGCTTGGGCTATTTGTGGCTCAGCGGCCACTTCAACGTCGACTGGCCGTTGCCGGAGTCGGGCGCTCGCTGACCGCCATTGCGATGCCTGTGGAAACCACATCGCTCTGGATTCTCTTCGAGGAACCTTCAGCCACCGAAGCAGGCAGAATCCTGGTCCCGAAAGTGCTGGGACCCAATCACCCCCCTGTGTATTACATCCAGCACCAATGCAAGGCCGACTTGCTGAACAGATTGCCGGGGCTCCTGCGTGGCTACAGCAGGACTCTGAACCCGGGTGACAAGGTTGTCGTCTTGATTGACAAGGACCGCGAGGACTGCAAAGAGCTCAAAGAACGGCTGGAGGAGTTCGTGAGGAAGGCTGGTTTTCTCTCAGCAGCGGGGCGAACTGGCACGCGCCGGGTTTTTGTTCGCATTGCAGTGGAAGAGTTGGAGGCATGGTACTTTGGCGATTGGGCAGCCGTTTGCCAGGCTTTTCCAAATGTTCCTGAGACGATCCCGTCCAAGAGCAGGTTTAGGGACCCGGATGACATTCGGGGCGGTACCAAGGAGGCTTTTGAACGAATCCTCCAGCGGGCCGGCTATTACCGCACGGGTGTGCCACGAATCGAGGTGGCTCGGCGAATCGCACAGTTCATGGATCCCGCGCAGAACACCTCCAGAAGCTTCCAGCTGTTCCGCGATACGCTTCAGAAACTTGTGAGTTGAGCTTGCCCTCGCGGGCTCTTCGCTTGCTCATTGCCAGCCAGCAACGGGACCTGAGAGGAAACAGGTTGAGAGCTTTTGCCCCAGGTGTCTACTTAGTACACTGAGGATTCGCCCCGTCAGCTTGCTGCGGGTCCGTTTCTGGTATACTGTAAAAAATTACACACTGGAGCGTGGTCATGCCCCTCGACGAGAAGGAAAAACAGCGCCTGCTGGCGGTGACGCTTGGCAACATCGAGAAGCAGTACGGCAAGGGAATCATCCAGCGGCTGGGCTCTCACGAAGCCGTGGTGCCCGTCAGCGTGATTCCTTCCGGCTCGGTGTCGCTCGATTACGCGCTGGGCGTCGGCGGCTTTCCCCGGGGGCGCATCATCGAGATCTTCGGTCCGGAGTCTTCCGGCAAGACCACCATCGCACTCCAGGTGGTGGCGCAGGCGCAGAAGAACGGCGGCATGGCGGCGTTTGTCGACGTCGAGCATGCTCTCGATCCCGTCTATGCGAAGAAGCTCGGCGTGGACGTGGACAACCTGCTGGTGTCGCAGCCGGACTATGCCGAGCAGGCGCTGGAAATCACCGCGGCGCTGATCAACTCGAACGCCATTGACGTGGTGGTCGTGGACTCGGTGGCGGCGCTGGTGCCGAAGGCGGAGCTCGACGGCGAGATGGGCGACTCTTTCGTCGGCGTGCAGGCGCGGCTGATGTCCCAGGCGATGCGCAAGCTGACGGGCATCGTGGCCAAGTCGAATACGTGCCTGATCTTCATCAACCAGATCCGCGAAAAGATCGGCGTCATGTTCGGCAACCCGGAGACGACCACGGGCGGGCGCGCGCTCAAGTTTTATTCGAGCGTGCGGCTTGACATCCGCCGCATTGCGGCGATCAAGGACGGCGAGAACGTTACCGGCAACCGCACCAAGGTGAAGGTGGTGAAGAACAAACTCGCCCCGCCGTTCCGCGAAGCCGAGTTCGACATCATGTACGGCGAAGGCGTCAGCATCACGGGCGATCTGCTGGACACCGCCGTGGCGCACAACATCGTCGACAAGAGCGGCTCCTGGTACAGCTACAACGGCGAGCGCATCGGCCAGGGGCGCGAGAACGCCAAGCAGTTCCTGAAGGACCATCCGGAAGTGCTGGCGCAGATCGACGCGCAGGTCCGGGCCGCGCTGGGGCTCGTGCCGCCTCAGCCCAAGGCCGAGCCCGCCCCCGCTGCCGAACCGGCCAAAGCTACCGGCGCACGTGCCAGCCGCGCCTGAACGGCGCACTCAGCCCGCCGGGCAGGCTGCTTCGATGGAATCCGCTGGCGCGAGCCAGGCTTCGTACTCCACCGAGACCTGGGTTCGGGCCGGAATCCAGCGGTACCCTTTGACGCCGAACAACCCGCCACGGTCGATCATCGCCCGGCGGCTCTCCGGAAACGGAGACACGCCAAACTCCATGCCGCGCGTCAGTGTCACGCCATTCCACGGCGGCGCCGTGCGCGAGCGGTTCTCCTCCCAGATGCCGAGCCACGGGAAGTCCGCCTGCCGCCAGACGTAGCCGATGGCGAGCCGCAGATCCGGATGCCATGCGGCGAACCACGCCCGCTCCTGCGCCGGGTCCATCAGGTGCGTGGAGAATGCGCCGGAGACGTCGCGGTTGGTGAACACCTGCATGTCCTCCACCGATCCGTCCACGCAGGGCACGAACGGCCAGCCGAACTCCGCGCCGATCTTCATGTAGCCCTTGCCGCCCGTGAAGTCATGCTCGATCACTTTCGAGCGTGTGGCCGTAGCGCGGAATTGCGTTTTGCCTTTTTCGAGAAACGGCGGGCCCAGCGTGACGTGCTGCGTCCAGGCCACCGGCCGGTCCCAGCAGGAGAGGTTCTCCACCGTCTCTGCGATCTCGATGCGCCGCGAGCCGGCGGCGAGCCGGATGCGGCGCTCGAACCGCAGTTGCGAAGCGGGCAGTACGGCCGACTGCAGGAGCGTGTCCCCCTCAACGCGGATCTGATGCAGAATGACGCCCGCCTCGCCGTGCACCACCATTCCGGCGGCAGCTTCTTCTTCGCTGGGTCCGCCGAACAGATCCAGGCAGAGATTGTGCCCGAGGATGCCCGCCAGCAGGCGGCTCTCCGCGTTGTTGCCGTATTCGGGATGCCGAGCCGGATCGTAGGCCGAGGGTTCGATGGACGGCCAGGGGGGAGTCCACAGCGGATTGACGCCGGACGCGAGGTCCCGGATGGCGGCGATGTGCCCGCCTTCCGCAGTGACGATCACTTCCAGGTGTTCGTTGGAGAGGGAGAAGGCTTTCCGGCCGAGATACGAGGTTTCGCTCATGGCAGACTCGCCGTTCCACTCTATCCGAGCCTTCCGCGGAAGGAAAGTGAACGCGGATGCACACGCACCTGCCGCGCGTGTGCCATAACCACCTCGCTCCCCGCTCTCTCCCGCAGACGGCTCACCCACGGCGAGTGCGTCTCTGTCTCTGGCGCCAAGCGGCACCGCCTGCTACCAGACCAGACAGCCCGCTTCGTCCGCAACAACTGCATCACCAAAGGCTTCTACACCGTCATGGAGCTCATCAACCGCCAGGCCTTCGGCTCCTGAAACTTCGAAAATTACAGGATGCGCGTCAAAGTCCTATGTGGTTCACTGGGGAGGGATTCCACTCTTGCTCCTGTTTTTGGCGTAGAGCCCCTCTCTGGAGACGCCCTATGCTTCGCTTCTTTCTTTGAGTGGTATGGAGGGAGAGTGATTCCGAGTGGTGGGCGCGACAGGACTCGAACCTATGACCTCCTGCGTGTGAAGCAGGCGCTCTAACCAGCTGAGCTACGCGCCCTTTATCTGAAATGGTAGCACAGGCACCAGCTCCGGGTGGCCACTCAGAGACGGAAGGTCACAGTCAGCGCTCGTCCGGGATAGCTGTTCGGTCCTGTCGCCACCGAAACGACAGAGACGCTGATGATCGCCCCTTCCCGAAGGGGCGCGCGATCAAAACAGGTGACCGGCGCGGCCTCCATCTGGCCGGGCGGAATCTGAAGCTCCGCGTATGGCTCTCCGTCGACCGTCGCTCGAATCAGTACCGGTGATCCCTGCGGCGCCCGTTCCACCCGTGCCAGGATGTCGCGGACAGCCCGCGTCGCTTCGACAACCAGCGGCGGGGAGATGCTCTCCAGGACGGCCAGCTCGCCATCGTATTGAAACGTGTACTGGCCTCCGGACATGGTCCTCAGCCCCCCGTCCTCTGTCATCGTGAATGCGGCGAAAGCCGTGGGGCTGGCCCCGCGGTCGTTCGTGACGTAGAATTCGGCCGCTGCAATTCGCGCATTCGGCAGCTCGATCCTGCGGCTGTAGCTCCCGCTCGCAGGACTCCCGAAGAGCCCTTTCGAGAATGCCATGACGGAAGTCAGCCGGCGCAGGGGATAGACGCTTGTCGATGGTGCGTGAGATTCGTCGGCTGTTTCATGAACCCCGCGGTCCACCAGCAGCTCAAGACCGCCGTCCCGCACTTCCAGAACTCTCACCAGTTCGCGCTCGATCTGCAGCAGGTCCCCCTGCTGCACCGGTGCGGAACCAGTGAGCCGCGCAACCATGCTTCCTTCCTCAAGCTCCTCCGCCAGGCGCCAGGGGCACGGGCTTTCCAGCTCGTCCCAATAGTGCACCGTCAGCGTTCCCGTCCGGATCGTCCTCGTGTTCGTGAGCGACGGAAAACCGATCCCACTCACGACGAATGACCCTTGTCCTGGCGCGGACAATCCGAAACTCGGCATCGGAGGAACGTCGGAGTCGCCCGCCCCCGACATGCCAAGCTCGTGCCGCCCGACGAGCGCCTCGCTCTCCGGGCTCTCGGTTCCTCTGCTGCTGACCGCCGTCCCGAGGATCTGAATCGCGCTCCCGTACCCGGCGGGGACAATGAATCGGATCTCGTCCGATCTTGTGATGCCAGCCAGTTTCCACGCGCTTTCCGCAACAGAAAACACACTCGACGAATCCGGCGGCACGCGCCAGGGCGGAGCGACATGGATCGTTGTTGCTGTGTGTTCCACAATGGTGCGCTCCTGCCCGGCGCCCTTGCCCTGCACGATTCTCACTGCAGCGCCCTTGAACTCATTGGGCTGGAGTCCGAGGTTCACGCTCCCAATCACGCCCGCACCATGGACATCCGCCGTAGTCGGCGGGACGTATTCGAACCGCCACTGGAACCGGGCATGGTCAAAGTTTGGATCCGGAAGGGGAATCACGCTCGCCTCGAGACCCTCGTCAACGAACTTCCCCTCGACGGGAAGCCCCTCCGCAATTCTGCGCAGACGGGACGGGCTTTCACCCCGGTAGACGCGCATGCCAGCCGCATCCGGGCTCAACCGGATTCCCTTGAGTCCAACGCGGTACGGGTTCGCGCCTCCAGGCAGCCGCGCTTCGACCACGAATGAGCTTGCAGACTCGCTGCCATCGCTGCCCACCGCGGTCAATGCATAGTACAGCGTGCGTCCTCCCGCCAGATTGCCCTCGCCGCTCTGGATTTCAGGAATCAGACTGACCACCGGCGGGGGCGGGGACGAGAGTCCGGGTTTCGCCGGTGGCGTGAACCGTGCCGCGATTTCCAGTCCGCTTTCACCCGCTCCGCCCACCTCCTCAATCCCGTACTCCTCCAGTCCGCCCGTCACTCTCGCTCCCGCCAGGGAGTGCGGGATTCCGCCATTCCTCAGCCCGCCCCTTTCCTCTGAGGGCTTCTCGCCCGCCGCTCTTTCGTACCACGCGTCTTCGTGCCTCTGCGCGGTGATCCGTGCGCTTTCAAAATTCAGTCCCGCGGCGATCTTCAGCACCCGGAACAATGTCCTGCTGAAACCCTCTTTCCTGTGCGTAATGGCGATAATGTCACCTGGCCGCAGACCGAACGCCTGCACGCTGGTCTCAAACTCCACATACTGGTTGCCGCGGATATTCTTTTCCAGTTGCAGCCGCAGAATGCGCGCCGCCTGATCAAAATGAGGCAGCCCCAGGGCGCCGGATGAAGCCGACACTTCGCAGCCCTGAAGACGGGCATCGTCGAAATCGACGAGGGAAAGTACGTCGGGCGCATGGTCCCGGAACGCATCAGCGAATTCCGCTGTCAGCCGGTTCGGCAGTTCTGCTGCGCTCTTGCGGAAAAGCCGGAACGAGGAATCTCCATTGCGCCGTCTCAAAATGCCCGAGACCCCGTTTGACCCATCCCCGAACTCGTAGGCCGGCCACCCGTCGCTCACAGGCTCGGCAGCATTGCTGTAAGGACCTTTCTGCGCATGCTGACGGCGGATCGTTGTCTCGGGCCGCAGATGCAACCTGCCTGTTGCGTCCAGGCTGATCATCAGCCCCGCCGCCGTCCGGATTCCCCTCACCACTTCACTCAGACTGCGCCTGCGGGCAAGCGCCAGATTGATTTCATATCGGGGGCCCTCTACCTGCTCTCCTCCCGGCCCCGTCAGCATGATGAACTCGTCGCAGTACTGCGCGGTCTCGAAGAAGCTCTTCAGGTCGATTTCGTTCAACCGCCAGCCGGCTGAACGGAAGAGATCAAGAAGGATCCACGCCGGGTTCCGCGTGAATGCCTCGTCCGCCAGCGCGCCTTCCGCATCGTATCGCGGCAGCCTCAGGCCGTCCACCAGAATCTCGACTTTCGGCAGCCGCCCCCGCTCGACGATCTGGTTCGGCACGACCAGCGCCAGGCACGCCAGACTCCCGTGCGGATCCCCGAGCGGCGCCTGCTGGCTGTCCGCAAAGTCCATGTTGAACGCACC
>Ga0073932_1007242_pt1 | contig 10847 bp, 8 predicted proteins | sample DewCreD2012metaG_FD_76967 | JGI IMG/M metagenome (GOLD analysis project Ga0073932, IMG submission 76967) | Hot spring sediment bacterial and archeal communities from British Columbia, Canada, to study Microbial Dark Matter (Phase II) - Dewar... ...
CCCCCCAGCCGGCTCGCCTTGTCAGCCAGCACGACGGAGATGCCCAGGCCGCACAGGCCGTTCAGGGCCTGCGCCATCCAGAGCAGCGCGGTGTGCGCCGGCGCCTGGGCGAGATTGGCGGCGGCCGCGGCCAGCGCGTGCAGACCCAGATGATAGAGGTCCAGCGGCACCGGCGCATAGGGCGCCAGCGTCTCCGGCAGACGCCCCTGTTCGGCCGTGAGCCTGGTGATCAGCGCATGATGCAACGAGTCCGGCGACGGCGGAAAGGGGACCTCGCGGATGATCCAGAAGCGCGTGAACAGCGTCACAGCCAGCACGCCGAGGGCGACCCATTCCAGGGGCGTAAACGCCAGTTGAGCGCGCCAGCGGCCGCGCCACTGCCACAGCGCCGCAACCCCGGCCGCCAGCAACCCGATCCGCAGCGTCCACGGGCCAAGGCGCAAACCGGGCGCCGCCACGCGCGCGGCATAGTACAGCACCGGGAAGACGGCGATGCTGAGCGCAATGGCCACCGCCCAGCGCCGCAACACGGGCCACTCCTTCCAGACCGGCGTCAGGCCCAGCAACGCCCAACCCGGCACGGTGAGCATCAATCCCAACGCCACGGCCAGCCGGAGGCTGCTGCCGCCGTCCAAAAAATACGACCACGTCATCGGCCGGCGGCCCCGCCCGCGCGGCGCTCGTCCGCGGGCGTCTCCGAACTCGCCTCACGCCGCTGCTCGACCTCCAGGCGCTTGACGCGATACAGCGTCTCCTCCAGCAGGCGCCGGTTGGCGCCGATCAGGTCGGCCAGGACGCCGAACAGGAAGACCAGGAAGCCGATGATGAGGGCCGACGCGCCGATGACAACCGACTGGACGTAGCGGGCGACGCCGACCGCCTCGGCCATCAGATAAAAATACAGATAACGCCCGATCAGCGCGGCCCCGATCAGCACAAATGGCAGGCTGAGCAGGCTGAAAGTGCGCAGCGGCTCATACAGGGCATACACGCGCAGGATGGTGATCGCCGAGCGCTGCACGTAATCCCAGTTGTTCTTGATCAGACGCGACGCGCGCCGGCGCGGGTTGGTCCGCACCGGGAGATGCGCGATACGCAGGTTTTTCTTGCCGGCCTGGATGATCGTCTCGAGCGTGTAGGTATAGGACGAGAAGACGTTGAGCCGCAGGGCCGCCTCGCGCGTGTAGGCGCGAAAACCGCTGGTGGCGTCCGGCACTTCCGTCCCGGAGACGAGCCGCACCACCCAGCTGCCCCAGGCCTGCAACCAGCGCTTGACGGGTGAAAATTCGCTGATCTGGGCCGGCTGGCGATCGGCGATCGCCAGGTCCGCCGTCCCCGCGAGCAGCGGCGCCAGCAGGCGCGGGATCTCCGCCCCCGGATACTGGTTGTCGCCGTCCGTGTTGACGATCAGGTCGGCGCCCAGCTGGACGGCCGTATCGAGGCCGGTCTGAAAAGCCGCCGCCAGGCCGCGCCGATGGGGATGCCGGACAATGTGCTCGACCCCGCACGCCTGCGCCACGCTCACGGTCGCGTCCGTGCTGCCATCGTCGATCACCAGCAGCTCGACGGCCGCGATGCCGGGAATATGCCGGGGGATGTCGGCGATGGTGGCCGGCAGCGTCTCCGCCTCGTTCAGACACGGAATCTGCACGATCAGCCTGAGCGGACGCGGGGAGGCGTTCACAGCCGCTGCTCCGGCGGGACCGACCGCGCCGGCCGGTCGGCGGCCCCCGCGAACGCCTGCCGCCAGAGCGCGGCGGTCGCCGCCCCCAGCGTCAGGAGGTAAAGCAGGGCCAGCCCCACATAGGGCCAGGGCTGCCCCCACATCCCCGGCCGCCCCTCGGACAGGCGCCCCAACAGCGCGGCCAACGTCGGACCGAGCCGTCCGTCAAAGCGCGCCTCAAAGGTTAAGTCCCCGCCGCCCGTCATTTCACCTCCGCTGTACAAATCCAGCCGCGTCCCCACCAGGCGCAGCGGCTGGTCCGCCGTCGTCTCGATCTCAAGCGCATAGGTCTTTCCGGCGCTGTCGTCCAGCGGCGCAAAAACGAAGCGCAGGTGGCTGCCCACGCGCCACTCGCCGATCGGCCGGCTCAGGCGCACCCGCTCAACTTCGACGGGCGCCAGCTCCCACAGGCGCAGCGTGACCACCTGATCGTCGGGCGGCCAGGGCTCGGCCGGCTGCACGATCACGGCGGCCAGACCCGGGTAATGGCTGCGCCACGTCTGCCGAACGCGCGTCTCACCCTGCGCCCACGCCACCGGCCCATCATAACCGGCCTGCCGCACCGCGAACACCGGGGCGCGGACATTCGCCAGGACCACGCCCGCGCCCAGCAGGAGGACCAGGCCGACCCGCCACTTCCCAGACCGCATGTTCTTCGCGCCTCACGAATAGAAATAGGGCGCCAGCGTGCCGCCCAGGGCGATCACGTCCAGCACGACGAGCAGACCGGCGCCGACCAGCAGCCCGGCCGGCTTCCACGCTCGCGGCCACCAGGCTTGCCAGCCCCAGGCGGCCAGGACCCCAAAGGCCGCGATAAACGGAAACAGGTACCGCCCGACCAGCAGATAGACCGGCGGCCCAATGAGATACTGGGTCACCAGGAGGCCCGCGTTGAAGCCCAGGCCCGCCGCCAGCAACGCCAGGGCCAGCAATTGAAATCGGACCTCCGGCTCGGCGCGGCGGCGCCGCCATGCCCAGAGCCAGGCCGCGCCGGCCCCCACTGCCAGCAGCGCCATCACGCGGCGCAAAACCTCCATCACGCCCGTCTCCAGCGGCGCGATGAAATACCCGAACGCGCCCCAGAACGTCACGGAAAAGAACACGAGTTCCTGAACCCAATCGACCCGGGTCAGTTGGGCCGGGTTCTGCCAGTAGGAGGCCAGCTGCACCAGGGCCGTCGGGCTGACGCGCGCCAGGGCCGCGAGCCCGTCCGGGATCAACGGCGGCGACGCCATGACCCAGATGACGCCCACGGCCGCCAGGGCCGCGCCGCCCAGCATCAGCCGGCCCGCCCAGCGCCGCCATCGCCCGGCGGCCCGCTGCCAGAGGCCGGCGTAGATCAGGCCGGCCGCCGCAACCAGCAGGACTGCGCTGATCCCGGTCCGCTTGGTCAGCGCCGCCAGGCCGGCCGCCACAGACGCCAACACCAGCCAGCGCCAGTCGGCCGCATCGCGGAGCCCCCGCAGGAGCGCGTACAGCATGGCGGCCACCCAGACCGGCACCAGGTTGTCATCGTTGTAAATGGCGCTGATGAATGTGTATTGCGGTTGAAAGGCCACCACCAGGGCGGCCGCCGCCGGCAACAGGCGCTCGGCCGGATCCGTCGGCCGGGTGAAGATCAGCTCGGCGATCAGCCAGGTCAGGGCCACCGTCACGACCTGCAACGTCACCGAATACAGGCGCAGGCCGAACAACTGCGCCTCGACCGGCTGGCCGGCCAGCAGCCAGTACACGGGTTGGGACAGGCGATAGTACAGATAGCCGGCCCGCACCGTCAGCGGGCGGTCAGCGGGCATGGCCGGGAGCTCTGCCGGCGTCGGCTGCCGGCGGAATTCCCACCAGCGGAAACGGCGGGCCGACTCCATCACCTCGCGGTAGACGGCCTCCGAGCCGTCCAGAGAGGCCGGGAACAGGTCCGGCGCAGCTGACAACGCCCGCAGGTATTCGTAGTGAGTCGGCTCGTCGGGACCCTGCCAGGGGGGCACCGAGACCGCGTACAGCGCGCCGTGCAGCAGCGTCAACACCAGCACCGGGACGATCGGGCGGGCCGCCAGCCAGCCCCTCAGCCGCTTCAGACCACGCCACAGCCGGAGCGGCAGCGCGCGCGCCATCATGGACACGTCGTCGCGTAGACGGGCTCGTCCGGCGCCACCGGCAGGCGCACGCGGCCGTTGGCCGCCCCATCCAGATCGCCGGCGCCGCCATCCGTCACCAGGTCGACGGCGCCGAGGAGCTGGACGCGGCGCACGCAGCTCTGCGCGAAATCCACCGGGACGGTGGAGGCCGTCGTGCCCCAGGCCACGGTGACCTGGACCGCGCCCCGGCGGAACACATGGCCCTCGACGCCGCTGACTTTCAGTGGGCCCAGATAGCGGGCGCGCTCCAGCTCGCGCGCGACGGTCTGATAAGCGAAGTAACTCAATTTGGGCGAGTTCAGCGCGTCCGGCGTCGCAAAGGACGGGAACAACCCCTGCTCGCTGGTCGGAAAAGGCGGATGAAGATCGAAGACCTGGAACCAGTACAGCTGCCGGATCCGCAGGGCGATCCCCTGGACATAGAACTGCGTCAGGCGCCGGGCCTGCGTCTGCGCGTCGGAGCCGCCCTGCGCATCGCTCCACATGGACATCTCGGGCACGATGAGCGGCAGGTGCGCCGCCCCGTGCTGGGCCAGGATGCCGAGGATCTCCACCGCCTTGTCGCGGAGCGTCGGCCAGCGCGGTGTGCTGATCGGGTAATAATGAAATGCGACGGCGTCGATATACGCGCTGGCGCCGCCGGGGAGCGCATTGAGCGCCGCCAGCACCTCGCCCAGAAAACCCTCGACAAAAGGCGGCGGCTGCTCGGCGAAACGGTCGTAGGCAATCCCGCCGATCAACACCCTGGCGTGCGGGTTGGCGGCGCGCACCACGGGCGCAACCTGGGCCAGCATGGCGGCGTAGGCCGCGCCCTGCGTGCCCCAGGCCAGCACATGATCCGGTTCGCCATAGAAGGACCAGTAGTCAATGCGCGGCAGCCCGTTCTGGCCGTTGTACCGCTCGGCCAGGGCCTGCACGACGGCGACCAGGTCGTCCAGTTTGTCGGCCGGCACCGGGCCGCGCGGCGCCGCGCTCACCCAGCCCGGGTTGCCGTCGAAGAGCAGATAGAGCCGCAGGCCGGCCGCCGCCGCGTTCGAGAATTTGGCGTCATAGGCCGCCCACTGGTAAGGGCCGCCCTCCACCGGCTGGATGTCGTACCATTGCACGTTGGTCATCACCCAGCCGGCCCCGGCGGCCTGCACCTGGTTGAGGCCGGTCTGCGCGCTGATGTCGCCGAACATCGCCACGCCGAAAGGCGTCTCGTAGCCGGCGTCAAAATCATTCAAGGTCAGCGGCAGATAGAGCCTGTGCGCGGAGGCGGGCGCGGAGACGCCCGCCGGCGCCCGGCCCGGCTCCAGCTGGCCCGCGCTCGTCAACAGTACGACGACCAGCGCCCCGAGCCACTGGCCGCGAATCCTCCCCGGCGTGCGCCGGCGTCCCTCCGGTCGGGTCTGATCGGGCATCACGTCATCCTTATTCATCGGTCCTCGCATACCGTCAACGCCTTGGCCGTCACGGCGCGTAGAAGAAGGCGGGCTGTTCGAGGTAGCGCTGCAGAGAGGGCGCCTCCCGGTCGCGCGGCGACAGGGTCGGATCGGACACCGGCCAGGCAATCGCCAGCGCCGGATCGTCCCAGCGCACGGCGCCCTCGGCCGCCGCATTGTAGAAGTTCGAGCACTTGTATTGCAGATCGGCGACCTCGGACAGGACGGCGAAGCCGTGGCCGAAGCCGACCGGCACCCACAACTGCCGGTGGTTGTCCTCGGTCAACTCGATCCCGTACCAGCGCCCAAAGGTCGGCGAACCGACGCGCAGATCCACGGCCACGTCGAAGATCGCGCCGCGCGTGCAGCGGACCAGCTTGGCCATCGGCGCGGTCATATCCTGATAATGCAGGCCGCGCAGCACACCCGCCCGCGAACGGGAATGGTTGTCCTGGACAAAGGTCGCGCGCAGGCCGGCCGCCGCGAACTTGTCCTGGTGGTAACTTTCCAGGAAGAAGCCGCGCGCATCGCGGAACACCGGCACCTCGACCACCAACAGGTCCGGCAGCGGCGTGGGGATCACTTTGATCAACGGGGTCATCGAAGACTCTTGGTCACTTCCCTGGCGTACAGCGTCTCCAGTTCGACCGCCTGCTGCGCGGCGGTCCGCACCGGCCGGATGGCGGCCTGCAGCTCGAACAGGCGCCGGCGATCCCGCGCGATCTCGGCCAGGCGCGCGGACCACGCCTCCGGCTCGCCGGGCGGCGCCAGCAGGCCGTCCTGGCCGTCGCGCACGCAGCCCGCCAGAGACCCCAGGCCCGAGGCGATCACCGGGCGCCGCATCGCAAAAGCCTCATGCACAACCAGCGGCGAGACCTCGTACCAGATTGACGGGACCGCCACGAGATCGGCCCAATCGAGCAGTTCCCACAGGGCCGCGCGCCCCTGCTGGCCCAGGAAACGGATGCCCGGATGCCGGGCCATCTGCCGCAGACGGCGCCCGTATTCGGGCTGGCGGTCCATGTCGCCGGCGATCCATAGCTGGGCGTCCGGCGGCAACGCCTGGAACGCCTCCACCAGCACGTGGACGCCCTTCAGGCGGGCGATGGCGCCCAGGTACGCTACCCGCAAAGGGCCCTCGGCGCGCAGCGGCGCCGCCGCCGCCGGTGGGGGCGCGATGCCGTAATCCAGGACAAGCAGGCGATCGGCCGGCGCTCCCAGACGCCGGTAGGTGTCCCGGACGAATTCGGTCGGCGCAATCAGGGCTGTGGCGCGCCGCAGAACCTGGCGCAGCCGCCGGTCGCGCCAGGCGAACACGGGCGCCAGCGCCGGGGCCGCCAGGCTGGCCCAGTCGAAGCCGGCCCGGGCCAGGCCGCACCGGCCGCAATTCACCCAGGCGCGCGGCCCGCCGCAGACCTGCTCATTATAATTGGTCAGCAGTTTGGTGTTGGCGCAGACAAACCAGTAATCGTGCAGGGTGACGATGGCCGGCAGGCCGCGCTCCCGCGTCATCTCCAACAACGCCGCCGGCAGGCCGAGCAGATGCTGGAAATGCACCACGTCCGGCTGAAAGCGCGCCAGCACGTCGGCATACGCGGCCTGGCATTCCGGATCCCCGAAGGTGGCCAGCCAGCGCTGCGCCTCGGAACGCGGCGCGGCCAGGAAGCGCTGCACGGGCACGCCGTCGTACACCTCGGCCCGCAGGCCGCCGACGCCGGCCTCGCGCACGAACACCTCCACGGCGTGTCCGCGGGCCAGCAGCGCCTGCGCCAGACCGTGGGTGTAGACTTCCACGCCGCCGACCCAGGTCGGCAGACGCTGGTGGACGACCTGAAGGATGCGCATCACGCCGACCGCCCCGCCAGCGCCAGGTAGAGGTCGCGCACGGCCGGATAGCGCTGCGCCCAGGCGCCGGAGGCCAGGACCTTCGCGGCGCCGCGCGCGCCCAGCGCCGCCCGACGCTCGGGATCGTCCAGCAGGCCCGCCAGCGCCGCTGTCAGCGCGCCGACGTCGCCGTAGGGGACCAGCAGGCCGTCCTCGCCCTCGCGGATGACGTCGCTCATGCCCCAGGCCCGCGAACCGATCACGGGTTTGCCGTTCGCCCAGGCCTCCAGGAAGACGATGCCGTACGAGTCCGTGCGCGACGGCATGGCGACCACGTCGGCCGCCGCCCACAGGTCCCGCTTCTCGGCCTCGCTGACCGGGCCGAGCACGCGCAGGCGGTCGCGCGCCGCCGCCGGCAGGGTCGCCCGGTAGCGCTCGAACTCCGCCAGCACCGGGCCGGCCAGCACCAGTTCCACCGCGCGGCCCGCCGCCCAGAGCCGGCGCACCGCCTCGACGACGTGCATGGCGCCCTTGTCGCGCGCCATCGCCGAGAGAAACGCGACGACAGGGCCGCGCAGGCCGTGCCGGGCGCGAAACCGGTCGGCGTCGCCGCCCGTCACCGCCTCAGGCTCGATGCCCGGCGGCGCGATCCGCAGCCGGTCGGCGGGCACACCCTGTCGCTCATAGAAGGCGGCTTCGGTCGGCGTCATGGCGACGACGGCCTCGGCGGCGCGCACCAGGCCGACCTGGTGGCGCATGGTGTAGTACCGGCTGACGCTGTCCCGGGCCGGCGCCGGCCCCGCGCCCAGGTGGGTGAACGGGAAAGCCACGCACGGCGCCCCCAGGCGGCGCGCCAGGTGCAGGCCCGCCGCCAGGAACGGCTCGTACAGGATGCCCAGCGCGCCGATGAGGTCGTAGCGCTCCGGCGTGGTCGCCGCCCAGCGCCACAGGTCCGGGGCCCAGGGCGTGAGGCGCGCCAGCGCGCGCAACCAGCGCTCCGGGACGAAAGGCGCGGCCGCCAACACCGGGAAGACCAGATAGCGCAGCACCGAATACGAGCGAGGCGCCAGGGGCAGATAACGCAGAGGGTAGCGCCGGATACGCACGCCGCCGAGTTCAATTTCCCGTTCCGACAGACGGCGGCGGCGCGGGTCCCAGAACGACTCGGCTTCGTCCGCGTCCGTCGTGGCCACGGTCACGGTGTGGCCGTCCGCGGTCAGGCGCTCGGAGATCTCGCGCGCGTAGCGTTCGATCCCGCCCAGGCCGGGCCAGTAGCGGGCGCACAGGTGCAGGATGCGCATCGGCGTCACGCGCGCCCGGCGTGCGGCGCGGCGAGCTCGCCCAGGATGTCGAAGAGCTTGCGCCCGACCACCTCCCAGGTGTACTGCCGCAGCACTTTCTGCCGGCCGCGCTGTCCCATCTGGCGCGCCAGCTCCGGCTGATCCAGCAACAGCCGCAGGCGTTCCGCCATATCGTCCGCCGTCCAGCTCACGAAGCCGTCCCGGCCCTCGTCGATCAGCGAGGCCAGCGGCCGGCAGCGGCCGTTGCCGATCACGGGCTTCTCGCGCATCCAGGCCTCCAGCAGCACCATCCCAAAACTCTCATGCTCCGAGGGCGCCAGCAGGACGCGGCAGGCGTCATAGGCGTCCCGCAGGTCCTCCAGCGGAATCTTGCCGAGGTGCCGGGTGCGCGCCGAGCGCAGCGGCGCCCGGTCCACATCCTCCCCGACCATCACCAGCGTCGTCCCCGGCCGCGCCAGCCGCTCCACGGCCGCCACCGCCAGGTCGTAGCGCTTGCCGGGCTCCTTGCGGCCCACAAACAGCACGAGATCATCATCGCCCAGACCGTAGCGGGCGCGGAAACGCGCGCCGGAGATGTCGGCCCGCGAGTAGGCCTCCGCCTCCACCCCCGCCCCCAGCTCGATCGGGCGGCTCGCCGGGGCCAGCCGCCGGAACAGGCCGGCGCTGTAGCCGGTGAGCGCCAGCACGGCGCTGGCCTCCGCAAACATCTCATAGAACGTCCGGTGGTGGTGGAACAAGTCCTCGGGATGGAACAGGGGCAGCAGGGCCGCCGGTTTGCCCAGCCGGCGCGTCAGCCGGATGACCTGCCCGGGCAGCGCAAAGGGCACGAAGCCGGTCACCACCACGTCGTAGTCCGGCAGGCGGAGTTCCAGCTCGCGCCGCAGCGGCGCCGACCATGGCCCCAGCCCGGCGAGGAACACCTGATCGTACCAGGCCGGCCGGGAGCGGGCGCGGCGCGCATAGTACGTCTCGAGCGCGGCCGAGCCTTTGAGGACCACGCCATAGCGACGTTCCTCCGCGCGCCAGCGGGCGGCGATCAGCGTGGAGGCCAGGCGCGCCAGCGCCGCCGGCATGGCGAACGTCACCGGGAAGCGCCGGATCCGGATGCCGGCCGAGACCTCCGGCGCCGCCGGAAAATCCGCCGGCCAGCGCAGGGCAAACGGCGCAACGGCGCGCGCCCGGGCCGTGCACGTCGTGTACACGTCCACCGCAGCGCCGAGCTCCACCAGACGCCGCGCCAGATGGTAAGCCAGGTGTTCGGACCCGTTCGTCAGACCGGGGCCAAAGAACGGCACCGCGAAGGCAACGCGCATGACCACACTAACGAAACTCGATCCGGTGGACCGCCACGCCGACGGTCCGACCCTGGCGCAGCGCCGTCGCGTGCGCCAGCAGCAACACCTCATAGTCCCCGGCCGGGAGCGGGCAATCCAGAGACAGGAACTGCCAGTCAGGCCCCGGGCGCAGATCGGCCAGGACCGTCTCCCAGACCGGGTCGACCTCGCCCAGCCGGCGCACGCGCACGCTCAGCGTCTGGACAGCCGCCGGCTGGAGGACGAGCCACAACAGTTCGCAGGCCGTCCGCAGGCGGACGAAGACCGAGGCCTGCGCCGCCGTCCAGCGAAAAAACACGCCGCGGCGCGCCTCCGCCCAGTACCAGCCGAACACCAGGTGGTCCTGGGCCTCATCGCCGACATGCACCAGCGGCCCCAGCGCCGCGAGCCGCGGCCGATACAGGGTGTGCGTCGGCGCCGCCGACGGGAACCAACCCCAGGTCGGCGAGAGGAGGCGCTCAAGGTCCTTGAACCCGGCCCCGAACCGCCGCCTCTGGCGCAGCGCCGAGGCCAGATGGGCGGCGTTCCACAGCCACGCGCCGACGAAGATCGGCCACAAGGGCCAGTTGCGGATCACGTGGCCTGCTTCGCGCCAGGCAAAACGCGCCAGATGGCGGATGGGGAAATACTTGAGGACCGTGCGGATGCGCCCGCGCTGGATCAGGCTCGCCCGGCCCGGCAGGAAACGGCTGGAATAATTGAAGTCGTGGTCCACCCAGGCCCGGCGCGCGACGGCGACGCGGAAGCCGGCCGCCCACAGCCGGAAACCGACCTCGGTGTCGTCGAAGTAGTTGAGCAGCGCGTCGTCAAGCGGGGCGATTTTGTCCAGCGCCGCCCGGCGCAGCACCATGCCACAGCCCATCGGGTACAGCACCTCCTCCGGCAGACGGGCAAATTCGTACGGCTCATAAAAGGCGACATCGCCGCCGTAGCCCTGCCAGTTCACGGTCGCGCCGGCGCCATTCAGGACAAGCTTGTTCTTTTCAAAGAAGACCAGGGGCGCCACGGCCCCGACTTCGGGCCGATCCAGCAGGACCCGCACGGTCTCGGCCAGCCAGTCCGGGTGGGCGTAACCGTCGTTGTCGATGAAGGCCACGACCTCGCCC
>Ga0073932_1007243_pt1 | contig 10846 bp, 9 predicted proteins | sample DewCreD2012metaG_FD_76967 | JGI IMG/M metagenome (GOLD analysis project Ga0073932, IMG submission 76967) | Hot spring sediment bacterial and archeal communities from British Columbia, Canada, to study Microbial Dark Matter (Phase II) - Dewar... ...
CGCGCCCCTGTTCGGTCTCCGCCACGACCACCTCGGCGGGATTCGCGGTGGCGCAGAAGATGTTGCACACTTCAGGCACATCTTTGAGCCGGGTCAGGACATTGATGGGATAGGCGTCGCGCAGGACAACGACGAAAGTATGTCCTGCTCCCACGGCCAGCGCGTTGCGGATGGCTAGCTGCTTGAGCGCTTCGTCGTTGCCGTCGGCGCGGACCAGACACGGACCGGAAGCCTCGTTGAAAGCCACTCCGAATTTCATCTGCGGCACGGTGTTCACCATCGCCTCATAGATGTCTTCGACGCTCTTGATGAAGTGCGTTTGTCCGAAGATGAGGTTGCCGCCCTCCGGGATTTCCAGCCGAACGGTCTTCAGTTCCATAATTCTTCATCTTAGGCAATTTCGGGCTTGGCCGGTCCGGCCGCGGCGGTCCGCAGTGAGGAATAATGACGCCATGGAGCGATCCGCGGAGAAGCTCACCGGCCGCAGCCTCTTGGCCCACATCAGCGCGTTGCCCCACGCCCGCGCCGGCTTCAAGCAGCTTGTGCGCGAGCTGGGGGCGCGCGGGGAAAACCGGCAGCGGCTCCAAGCCTTACTCGAGGAACTGGCGCGGCGCGGCGAGCTGGTCGAGACGCGCTCCGGCCAGTTTGTGGTAACCGCCTTGAGCCGGGAATTCGCGTCCGGGCGGTTGCGCGTACACCGCGACGGGTATGCGTTTCTCATTTCGGACCGTCCCTTGCCGTGGATACAAGGGGACATCTTCCTGCCGCCGGACGCCGCGGCGCGCGCCATGCACGGAGACAGGGTGGTGGTGCGCATCGGGCGCATCACGTCCGAAGGACGGGCGGAAGGCGAAATCGTGCGCGTGCTGGAGCGGGCGCATCTCACCGTGGTCGGGGAGTTTCGCGCCACGCCGCGGGGCAACTTCGTCGAACCGCATGACGAGCGCGTCCGGCACCGCATCATCATTCCGCCGGGCATGGAGCGCCCTGTCCTGACCCTGTCGCGGAACCGTGTGGGAGCGGCGGGAGAGGAAGCGCGGAGCGCGGCGGAAATGGACGGCGCCATAGTAGACGTGGAAATTCTGTCTTTCCCCACGAGGGAGTCGGATGCTACCGGTAGGGTGATCGAAGTTCTTGGCTATCCGGGCGATTTTGGCCTGGATGTGGAAATCATCATCCGCAAGCATCATATCCCCCACCGGTTTCCCGGCGAGGTTCTGCGCCAGGCCGAGCGGATCAGCCCTGCTATACCCGCAGTGGAGTTGGAGCGCCGCGCTGATTTCCGCTCCTTCGATGTGGTGACCATCGATGGCGAAACGGCGCGTGATTTCGACGACGCGGTGTGGGTGGACAGGCTGCCGGACGGCCATTTCGCCCTGCACGTCCACATCGCCGACGTAAGCCACTACGTGCGGCCGGAGACGCCCATCGACGAAGAAGCGGCTTTGCGTGGAACAAGCGTCTATTTTCCCGACCGCGCCGTGCCGATGCTGCCACTCGAGCTTTCGACCGGGATTTGCTCTCTTCAGCCCGGCGTGGACCGCCTGGCGCTTTCCGCGGTTCTTGAAATCGACCGCCGGGGAGATGTCGTCAGGCAGCGGTTTGTGAGGAGCGTCATCCGCAGCGTACAGAGGATGACCTATACGGATGTCCATCTCCTGCTTGAGGGCGACGAAGGGATCCGGAAGCGTTACGCGCTCTTGGTTCACCGCTTCGAGATGATGCGGGAACTGGCGGAGATCCTCCAACGCAAGCGCATGCGGCGCGGCGCCATCGATTTCGACCTGCCCGAGCCGCTGATCGAATTCGACGAGTGGGGCGAGATGACGGGCGTCAAGCGCGCTCCGCGCAACATCGCCCACCGCATCATCGAAGAATTCATGCTGGCGGCGAACGAGGCGGTGGCGGAGCACGCGGCGGCGCGCGGGTTGCCTTTTCTTTACCGCGTCCACGAGCAGCCGGACCCGCAAAAGGTGCTGGAGTTCGAACAGGTAGCCGCACAGTTCGGATATTCTCTCGGCGCGGATGCGGTGTTGGCGAGGCGTTACGCCAACGTCGAACGCAAAGGCGATGGGCGGAAGGTTCGCAAGGACATCGTGCTGGCGGAGAGCGCCGGCGTGAGTTCGCGTCATTATCAGCGGCTGGTGGCGAAGATGGAAGGCAAGCCTGAGGAACGCATTCTGTCGTATCTCATGCTGCGGTCCCTCAAACAAGCCCGTTATAGCGAGCGCAACAGCGGCCACTTCGCGCTCGCCTCGGCAGCCTACACGCATTTCACATCGCCCATCCGACGCTACCCGGATCTCCTGGTGCATCGCATTCTGAAGGCCGATCTTGACGGCGCGCCATCCCAGTGGAGCGAAGAGGAACTCCACCGCCTGGCTGGATCCTGCTCCGAAGCGGAACGCCGCGCGGCGGAGGCCGAACGCGACCTGGTGGATTGGAAGAAGGCGCAGTTCATGGCCGGCCGTGTGGGCGACGAATTCGACGCCCTGGTGATCAGCGTAACCAAGGCGGGTTTATTCGTTGAGCTGGAGGATCTTTTTGTGGAAGGGCTGATTCTGATCGACACGCTGCCGGGGGACCGTTACCACTTCCACGAGAACACACGGCGCATCGTGGGCGAGCGCACGCGCCGCGAGTACGCCATCGGCGCCCGCCTCCGCGTCCGCCTTGACCGTGTCGACCAACTGGAAAGGAAGCTCCTCTTCTCAATTTCGGGGACAGGCTACGCAACCCCCAAATAGGTGCTCCGGGGGTATGAACCTGAATTTGGGGGTTGCGTAGCCTGTCCCCGAAATTCATTAGCGGTGGGCGGGCTCTCCGCTTTGCCGGATTCGTGCGGCGAGGAGGAAGGCGGTTATCGCAGCGAGCACCGTCAAGCCGAGGTCGAAACTGGTGTAGGCAAGGCGATTCACCACATCGATCCAGGCGACACGGAACACCATCAAGACGCCCGTCACGCCCGTGAACCCGACGAAAGCATAGATTAGTTTTTGCTGCTTTTGCGAGGCGAACGAGGCAGCCCAGGCGGATACGGCCAGGACGCCCAGCGCCACCCAAAAGTGATTTGCATCGAGCCGGAACCGGTCGACCGTCATATAAGACAAGAGACCAGGCTTCGCCGCGACGATAGCCAGCGACAGGAGCCCTGCCAGCGGCAACCACTTCCACACGGAGGAGTGTGACAGGCCGCCAAGGACAGCTTGCCCCGCAGTCAATCGGCGCAGGCCCAACACCGCCAGCAGTAGAAGTACGAATGCGATCAACAGATAGAGCGCCGGCTTGAGCCACTGCTCCCGGAATGCTCCCACGTGCACGCCCAGCGCGGATAGTCCCAAAACGCGGTAATTGTCGGTCCAGCGAGGGGCGCCGCTCTCCGAAAATGGCCTCTCCAGCGACCGGCCGAAGAAGAAGTGGGCGTTCCGGCTGTGGCAGTCCACGCATCCCTTGGCGCCCAGAGCCGAACGCGCCGGCAAGACGTTATGCGAGTACTTGTAGACCGAGGCATACGGGGAGGCTTCGTGCGGTTCCTTCGGAATCAGCTCGAACTGTGTTCCCGACAGGTGCTTCCGGTCGTCGGCGACGTAGACCAGACGGCGTCCCGCCATGGGAAACCCGGTCGCCTTGAGGTGAGCGGCCGCCGCCGCCAGTAAGGCATCGATTTCCTCGGGGCGGTTCACTTCGATCATTCCGTCCCCGTTGTCGTCGCGGATCTGAGCAAGCTGCGGGTACTTCGACGGGTCGTTCTTGTGGGCCAACCACATCCCGTAGAAGTCCTTCATGAAGAGCTGATCCAAGCCCGGCTTGCCAGGCTCCTCAATGCCAACCCAGGCGGAGTGCACGCGGTTCACTGGAAAGATCTTGCCCTTGTACCATGCCAGCGACGGATAGAATTCATTGACCGGCTTGTCCTGCACCGTGAATAGCTCAAGTTCGCCGTAGTGATTCCAGAACGCCATGTCCTGGTCGTAGAACGTCCAGATCCGCTTGGGTGGAGGGGTGATCCGGGGCGCGCCGTTGAAGACATCACTGGCTTGGACCAGTGCGGCTTTCGTGTAGCGGCGGGGGATGTGGCATGTCGCGCACGCGATCTTCTCGAGGTGGAGCGGCGGCAACCAGGAATGCTTTGCGACGGGAGCGCCGAGCGTTCCCTGGTCGTGGCAGGATTCACAGGTTCTTACGGTGTTGTCGAGGTCGTTCCGCACCCAACCCGACGGATCGTCTCCCTTGCCGAACTGGTGCACTTCCTTGCCGCGAATCCGGGGATCCACCGCCCGGCTGCCCGACGCGTGGCAATCCACGCATTTCAGCCCCTTGGCGAGGTGGACGTCCGTGTGCGCGGAGAACGACGCGCCGCGCTTCTTCCAGTCCGGCTTGGCGTGACAGTTGAGGCAAGTCTCATTGCGCGGCACGGGGGTGATGTGGATGCTGACATTGCCGTTCTCGTCGAAGAGCGCTTTGTGATACTCCACTTTCGGTTTCTCGTTTGCAACCACCTTGCCCCTGACTACGCCGAACCCGGCGCCCTCGGTGGCAGCCCAGCGGAAGTTCAGATTCGCCAATTGGGCATTGCGTTTCTTGTAGTCGTATTCCGGCTGATGGCACAGCAGGCAGTCGGCTTCGATCACACCTGTCTCCGACCAGCGGGCCTTGTAGTAATCACCGTCGAACCCGTTGTCGCCCCCCGGCTTCAGTCCCGAAGCCGGGTCCGCCATGCGCTGGTCGTAGCGCTTTCCGTCTCGATCGAATTCCATGGGGCCGCCGCCCGGATGGCAGTTGCCGCAAGTGGCGGTCACGAAATCGAAAGACGTCATGTCTATCGTGCGGGCCGAGGCGTTCTTCTTCGGAGCCAACTGCCGGTAGAGTGGCGCGGGCGAACACCAGTTCCCGCCGTAGTTGCCCGGACTCGACGCCCATTGATACCGCGCGGCGAACTCCTTCGGAACCGCCTCGCCCTTCCCTTGCTGGAAGTGGAAGCCCTGGGTGATCTTGTCATAGTCATGGCATCCCTTCGCGCCGCAGGTCTGCCTCGGCGAGTAGGGCACGTCCACCTTGGGATTGGCTACCGGGTTGATGACGTTTCCCGCCTCATCGCGCAGGGGAAACGGGGGGCAGACGCCGAAGGGCTGCCGTTTAGCTTGGGCCACAACGAGTTGCGCGCAAGCAAGAAAGAGTACGAGCAAATAGTAGCGGCGCATGATCGGGAGTCTCCTTGTCATGGTATGAGTGCGTTGAACAGATAACCGGCGCCAGTAATGACACACCATCTCTTCTCCGCTATCCGAGGATCTCGAAGATGTAGTTGAGCGAGTAGTAGATACCAACCGCGATGAAGACCACACCAGTCACGCGCCGCGCCCAAACCTCCAGCCGCATGACCCGCTGAAAACTCCGGCTCAGCGCCTGTGCGCCGAGCCCGAATGCTGCAGCGAAAGCCAACACCGGCAGCCCCGTTCCTATGCCGTAGAGCGACGGCATCATAATGGGATCGCCGCTCGACATCGCGAGCGGAATCAGGCTTCCGAAAAAGAGAGCGGCAGAAACTGGACAAAATGAGAGCGCAAAAAGCGCTCCCAGCACGACCGCACCTCCTAGCCCCCAGCGGGCGGCGCGCCGCTGCAGCCCAGCGGTCAGGTCCGGGGTTCCTTTGTTCCATCGAAGCAGCTCCAGCAGGAACATCCCCGCCAGAATCAAAACGGGCCCGAGCAATTGGTTCATGGCCTTCTGGAGGCCATTGGAGAGGCCGGCCACGGAGGCCAGGCCTGCCACCAACATCCCACCGAGCAAGGCATACGTGAGGACCCGCCCGAGCGTGTAGAGCAGCCCGGCCGCAAACACTCTTCCCGGCTGGGCGACTCCCCTGCCGATGTAGGAGATCGCCGCGATATTCGAGGCCAGGGGGCAAGGACTCACTGAGGTCAGCACACCGAGCCAGACGGCTGTGCCTGCCGCCACCAGCGTTCCGCTCGCAGCCCAGTCGCTCATCCGAGCTTCCGCAGGAAGCCGCGGACCTCCTTCTCCACATAGTCCTGCATCGCCCGCTTGTCGCCCACGAGTTCCCACGTGTCGTTCAGAACCTTGTACTCCTTCTCCTGCCTGTTCTGTATGCGGACGAGGACGAGCGATTTCGTGAACAACTGGTAATCCTGGATGAAGTGCCGGTTCTCGGGCAACTGGACATTCACCAATCGCCACTCCAGTTGGCCTGCTGCCAGTTCTTTGGCGAAACGAGCGTGAATCACTTCCTTCGAATAGGACTCGATGGCTCGGCAGGTGGCGCAGCGCACGGTCACATGGAAGTAGTACGCGATGATTTTCGAGCCCTGCTCGGAGGTGCGGTCGGATGCCGGAACAACCGGTTCTGGCGTTGCCGCCTGCGCCGCGGAAGGCGGGCGCCACTCCCGCGCCGCCCGAACGCTCCGAAATGCGGCCCATCCGATGCTGAGCAGGACGAAACCGATCAGCAGTCGCGAAATGAGTTTACGGGCATTCATGCCTTTGCGCGCGGCGGCGCCTCCTGGAGCAGAGTGCGAAATCTGGCGGCCGCCTCGGCCACACGGTCGGTAGTGACCGGCGTTTTGCCTTTTTCCCAGCCCATGTCCGTCACACGAAAATGAACAAAGTCGTTGAAACCGTGCTTCTGCATGGTCTTCTTGGCGCAATCGCTGTCGCAGCCGTCGACGACCAGCATGCGATTCGCCGCCTGAGAGTTCACGACAATGAGTTCGACATCGCCGGCGATGCCCGCCAGACAGAACATCTTGGCCGCGTTCGCCTTGTGCAACTCTCGGACGGCCCTCTCAGCGATTTCGGCCGTGTCCGCGGCGCCTGAACAACAGAACATCAGGTCTGGAGCTCCGCCGCACCCGCACTTTGGTTTGATCTTCATGCAGTCGCTGCTCCTTGTCTGTCTACCGCAGCAATTCGCGAATCTCGGCCGGAGATGCCACCTTGCCCACCAGCTTCACCTTGCCGTCCACCGCCAAGGCAGGCGTCGCCATGACGCCGTACTCGATGATCTTGAGGATGTCCGTGACCTTTTCGAGTTCGAAGTCAATCCCCAACTCGCGGGCCGCCGCCTTTGCGTTCTCCGCAAGCTGCTGACATTTCGCGCAGCCGGTACCAAGAATCTGGATCGTCATCAGTCGCTTCCTTAATGGGTTGAGGCCAGTTCCGCCTGCTCCCTGGCGGAATGGGCCATCATTTCGCTCACGCAGTCGAAAAACCGGAGCACGCATGGCATCTTCAGGCTGTAGAAGACCTGCATCCCGCGTTTCTCATCAGCGACGATACCGGCGGCCTTCAGGACAGAAAGATGCTTGCTCACCGTGGACATGTCCGAGCCGACCATCTCGGTCAACTCGCAAACGCACCGCTCACCGTGGGAGAGCACATCCACCATGTAGAGCCGCGAGGGGTGGGACAAGGCCTTAAAAACGCGGGACCGGGCCTCGAAGCGCGCTTGGGTTCTTGCATCCATAAGATCAGCTTAACACTACTTGGCAAAAATGCCAAACAACAAATTACCTCCGCGGATCATGGCTCCGCGCGTGCCCGTGGATTCGCCGGCCAGTGCAGGAAGTACTGCACCTGAATCTGGAACAAGTTATTGGAAACAGGTTGGATCTTCTCCTGCCGGACGACGTACCCAGCCATCAGCTTCACCCGGTTCTCCCGGATGTAATAGTTCAACCCCAGAGTCGTCTGCCGCACGTCTTTGTTGGTGACGACGTGGTGGTTCGGGTCGAGCCGTTCGTGCTTCGCCACGACCTGCCACTTGGGCGCAAGGTACATGGCGCCCAAGAGGTACCAGCCCGAGGCCGTCAGATTTGTGTGTCTAGCGGCTTCGAAGTCCAGCCGGGCGCGGATGTACTCCGCGCGCACCGAAGCACCGCCCCAGTCCCCAGAGAATTCGGCGCCCCACCGCTGATCGGCGCCGCGGAAGTGCTCGATGTCGGCCGCCATCTCGCTGGCGCAGCATGGGCGGAAGGGCAAGTCCCGTCCCCACCGCAATGCGGCGGCGGCTCCGATTTGGAGTCTCAAGGGGCGACCGTATATCGACTTGTCTGGAAACAACTCCTCGACCACCTGGCCGGTAAGCATCGGGCCGATTCCGTGGAACTGGTGATTCGCGCCCCTGCCGTCGAAAACTGCCGCTGCGTACCGCAGTCCGCGCTTGAGTTCTCCGTCCACCTGCACACCGCGGTCGCGGTAAAACGAATCGATGTAAGGCCCATCCGGCGTCAAAGCGTCGGTTACCAGCGATCGGTCGATGGTTAGGATCAGGAAGTCGGGTGTGAACCGCTCTCTGCCAAACGGAGGTTTGAACTGGCCAACAACGAGCTGCACCTCTTTTCTGAATCCAAACCTCAGCCAGCCCTCCTGGAAGTAGACGCGGCCATCGGTGGGGCTGTCATTTCCATCCTTGTACAGCGCCTGCGCATACCACTGGATCCTCGAGGTGACCTTGCCGCCGACCATGAGCTTGAATCGGCGGAGGCCGAAGAGGTCTTTCCCCTGCGGGACATTCGTATATCGGAATTGAACGTAGCTCGACCAACTAAGGGGAGCAGTCGAACCGCGGAGCGGAGGCGGGAAGCTCTGGGCAGACGAGCGGCCAGCCAGCGCCAAGCAGAAGATCACTTGAATTGCTATCGCCGCCACTCCGTGATCGGTCACGCTTTCACCTCCCCTGCGAGCCCACGCGCCCCCGATTTGTCCCGCGAACCGCCCATGCGACACACCCACACTCTGATCTGACATCATACCCCCGTCCCGGCCGCCTTCCCTATTTCGGGGACAGGCTACGCAACCCCCAAATAGGTGCTCCGGCGGTGCGGACCTGAATTTGGGGGTTGCGTAGCCTGTCCCCGAAATTCAACAATGGCGGTGATGGCCAGGGAGTACCGTTGCGTTGTCGCCGCCGTGATTCAACGCGATGGCCTGGTGCTGATTGGACAGCGCCGAAAGGGGGATACCCACGCTCTGAAGTGGGAGTTTCCGGGCGGCAAAGTCGAACCCAGAGAGAGCCCCGCCGACGCGCTTCAACGGGAACTCGAAGAAGAACTCTGCATCCAGGCGCGCATCGGACCGGAAATCATCCGCTATCAGTACCAATACCCCGGCAAGCGGCCAATTTTGCTGATCTTTCACCGCGTCACCGACTTTTCCGGCGAGCCGCGCAGTTCGGCGTTCGAGCAGATCCGGTGGGAGCAACCCGCTCTCCTGCCCCGCTACCGTTTCGTCGAGGGCGACACTGATTTCGTGAGCCGCCTTTCCCGCGGCGAATTTTAAGCGAAGACGTCAAGCCGTGGATCTTGACAGCCTTAATCAGCCTAGCCAATAATATTTTCAGAAATTCCCGAAACTTCGCGTGTAACCGGGAGCCTGGGCAAAGGTTGGGCGCGAGGCAGAGGAGACTTTCTGCTACGCGTTTGCCGCGTCCCTTCCTGGCCCGCTGGCTCGCCCGAGTCGGAGATTACTCATCATGCAAAGACTCACCGCCATCGAAGACCAAATTGTGACTACGCACGTCGAAGCGCCAGCCAGCAAGGAAGGAGTTCGGCGCGTCGTCTTCGTAGGTAATTATGTGCCCCGCCAATGCGGGATTGCGACCTTTACCACGGATCTTTGCGAAGCCGTAGGGCAGGCTTTTCCGCAAGTAAACTGCTCCGCCCTCCCGGTCAACGACACCTCCGAAGGGTATGACTATCCGCAGCGAGTGCGCTTCGAACTCTTTCAGGAAGATCTGGCGAGTTACGCAGCGGCGGCGGACTTCCTGAACATCAACAACGTCGATATCGTCTGCTTGCAGCACGAATATGGAATCTTCGGGGGGCGCGCCGGTAGCCATATTCTGGCGTTGTTGCGCGAGCTTCGCATGCCGGTGGTCACCACACTGCACACGGTGCTCAAAGAGCCCGATCCAGCGCAACGCGCCGTGCTCGAAGAGATCGCGCAACTTTCTGACCGCTTGGTGGTCATGACCCAGCGGGGATTAAATTTGCTCCGCGACGTGTACGGAGTGCCATTGTCCAAGGTCGACGTCATTCCGCACGGCATTCCGGACGTCGCCTTCGTCGACCCGAGCTTCTACAAGGATCAATTTGGATTGGAAGGCAGGAAGGTCTTGCTGACTTTCGGCCTTCTTTCGCCCAATAAGGGGATCGAACACATGATCGAAGCGCTGCCGGCGATTGTGGCGCGCCATCCGGATGTGATCTATGTCATTCTCGGCGCTACACACCCGCACGTCGCGAGGCGCGACGGCGAAAGCTACCGGCTTTCGCTCCAACGGTTAGCGCGCGACAGGGGCGTGGACAAACATGTGGCTTTTCACGGGCGCTATGTGACCCTGGAAGAACTCACGCAGTTTCTGGGCGCAGCGGATATCTACGTCACCCCATACCTGAATCCGGCGCAGATTGTGTCCGGCACGCTCGCCTACGCGGTGGGGGCGGGAAAAGCGGTCGTCTCCACCCCTTACTGGCATGCTGAAGAATTGCTCGCTGAGGAGCGGGGAGTTCTGGTTCCATTTCGCGACAGCGACGCTCTGGCCAAGAGAATTATCGACTTGCTGGACGACGAGGTCAGGCGCCATGCCATGCGCAAACGCGCTTACCTGCACGCACGCGACATGACGTGGCCGAACGTGGCGTTGTTGTACATGAAGACGTTCGAAAAGGCGAAGGAGGAACGAAGACGAAGCCCGCGCCCTGCTTTTGTGGCGGCCACGCTGGCTGACCGTCCGGCAGAACTTCCCGAAGTCAATCTCGATCATCTGACGCGGCTCACGGATTCGACCGGGTTGCTCCAACACGCCGTCTTTTCCGTACCCAACTAC
>Ga0073932_1007252_pt1 | contig 10834 bp, 8 predicted proteins | sample DewCreD2012metaG_FD_76967 | JGI IMG/M metagenome (GOLD analysis project Ga0073932, IMG submission 76967) | Hot spring sediment bacterial and archeal communities from British Columbia, Canada, to study Microbial Dark Matter (Phase II) - Dewar... ...
CCCGCACACCTTCCAGCCCCTCCGCAAAGAGGCGCCGTTGAGGAGGAACCTGTTCACGCGCCCACTGGCGCCGGATCATTCGTGACCGTTTGCTTGCGGGTCAAGAGACAAACACGTGGCTTGCGTAACTGCCGGGCGCGCCTTTCCGCTTTACCCGCCGCGCTGCGAAGGCTTCAATCGCGCCATGCGGATCGCATTCCTGTTCAACTATCTGATGTCCGAGCATCTGCCCTTCGGCATGACCACGCTCGGGGCGATGGTCAAACAGCGCGGCCACGCCTGCGAATACTTCCCCAGCGAAGTTCCCTATGAAGACCTGCGCGCCCGCCTTGCCGCCTTCGATCCCGGCGTGCTGGCCTATTCGACCTCGACCAACTGCCTGAAGGGCTATCTGGAGGTCAATGCGCGCCTGCGCGCCGACTTCCCCTCCGTCCGCTCCATCTTCGGTGGGCCGCACCCGACGCTGTGTCCGGAGATGATCGAGCAGCAGGGCGTCGATATGGTTTGCGTCGGCGAAGGCGAGTTTCCCCTGGTCGAATACCTCGCGGCGCTCGATCACGGCGCCGAGCCATCGGGCATCGCCAACCTGTGGATCAAACATCCCGATGGCGCCATTGAGCGCAATCCCACGCGGCCGTTCATCGACAACCTCGACGACCTGCCGTTCCCCGATTACTCGTTCGTCGAACGCCGCCCCATCCTGCGCGAGTCGCGCATCGCCTACGTCATGGCCGGCCGGGGCTGCCCGTTCCGCTGTTCGTATTGCATCAACCATATCCTGTGCTCCAAGGCCACGGGCAAATACGTGCGCCTGCGTTCAGTGGAGAACGTTCTTCAGGAGATCGAGGAAATCGTCCGCCGCTATGAGTGCGTTTATGTGAACTTTCAGGACGACACGTTCGCCAGCAGCCTGCCCTGGCTGCGCGAGTTCGCCGAAAAGTTTCCAGCCCGCATCGGCCTGCCGTTTTTCTGTCACCTGACGGCCAAACTGGTCCGCGAGGAAACGGCCGATCTGCTGGCGCGCGCCGGGTGCGACGTCGCCGTCATCGGCGTCGAGACGGGCGACGAGGGACTGCGCCGGGGCGCGCTGAAAAAGGTCTCCACCGACGAGGACATTCTGCGCACGGCGCGCCTGATGCGCGCGCGCGGCATCCAGCTCGTCACGCAGAACATGTTCGGCATCCCCGGCGAAACGGTCCATACCGCGCTGAAGACTATTGAGCTGAACCAGCGGTGCGATGTTCCCTGGGCCAACTTCTATTTCTTCCAGCCCTACCCCATGATGGAGTTGACCGACGAGGCGGCGCGGCAGGGCCTGATCCCGCCCAACTACGAGTTCCCGCGCGCCTTCTCGACCAGCGGATGCCGCATTCCGCTGTTGCTGCCGGATCGGGAGGCTCTTCAGCTCATCGGCGAACTGGCCTTCTATCTGCTCGAACATCCCCGCCGGTTCCGCGCGACGAAATGGATTGCGCGCCTGTGCGGCGGACGATGGCCCCTGATCGCATGGCTGCGACATCTGAAAGCGATCGCAGGCCCCCCGCGCCGCAACTATGACGCGTTCGCTGCGCGGCACAATGAAGCCCTCCGCGCTCGAGCGCGTTCCATGCCTTCCGTGTGAACGCGCCGCGCCGCCGGTCCCAGACGTTTCCTGGCGTCAGATATCAAGACCAGGGATAATGCCCTTTTGCGCCGATTGGGATTGCCTGGGGCGTTTCCACACAACATAATCTGTCCTCGCAAACGCGCGATTGCCCATTTCCATGAAACGGAGTCCATGCATGAGATTGTCTGTCGTCTGCTTTAGCGTCGCCGCCATGGCCTTGGCCTGTGTGGCCGGGGCCGAAACCGCAGGCTTTCCCCAGATCGCCAAGGGCATGTATCCGGCCGCCCCGGATACTCTTGCGTGGGGCGCCGGCCAGAACATCGTCTGGAAAACAGCAATGCCCGGACCGGGAAACGCCTCGCCGGTGGTTATCGGCGATCGCGTTTTTGTCACGGTTGAGCCGGATGGCTTGATCTGCGTCAACAAGGCTGACGGGGCGATCTTATGGCAGAAGAGCAGCCCCATCGCCGAGGCGCTGACGGCCGAGCAGATCGAGCAAGGCCGGGCCAACGCCTCGAAAATCGCCGAACTCAAACAACAGATTCAGACCCTCGAACGCGAGGCGCGGGGCGGCCAGCCTGGCGGCCGCAAGGGCGGTCGGCCGGGCTCTGAAGGCAAGAAGGGCGGTCCGGCGGCCGACCCCGAAGCGCGCAAGAAGGCTCAAGAACTGAACAAGAAGATCGAACCTTTGCAGGCGGAACTGGCCACCCTGGACATCACCGGCCTGCCGCCCGCGCACAATGACAATGGCTACGCCTCGCCGACGCCCTTCACCGACGGCCAGAGCGTCTGGGTTTTGTTTGGGACCGGTGTGGCGGCCTGCTATGATATGAATGGCGCCCGCAAGTGGATCCGGCTGATCGAGAAACCCAGGGAAAGATGGGGCCATTCGGCTTCGCCCGTCGTCGCCGGAGGCAAGGTTCTCATTCACATCGTCAACCTTGTGGCTCTGGATGCCCAGACCGGCCAGGAGCAGTGGCGCGCGCCGGTGAACTACAGCTGGGGCTCGCCGCAGGTTGAAACTATTGGGGGCGTCGATGTCGTAATTACGCCGAAGGGAGATTTTGTCCGGCTGAGCGATGGCAAAGTTCTTGCCTCCGGAGTTTTTGAAATGCCGTGGGGAACTCCTCTGATTCATGAGGGCGTCATTTATGCGCTCGATGAGAAAGGCGGCGTGGCCGTGCGGATGCCTCCAATGGCGGCCGAAGGAATGAAGCCGGAGATCATGTGGAACTGCAAGCCCAGGAAAGACCGCTACTACGGCACGGCGGCCATTTTGGGCGATCTGGTGTACGCTGCCGGCGGCAATGGGACCAAAACGCTCAGCGTCTTCGAACGCGCCACAGGCAATCTGGTGTATGAAAAACCGCTGGCCTTTCGGTCCCAGCGCATTTACGCTTCGGTGGTGACAGCGGGGCCCTATGTCTTCATCACCAGCGATGGCGGGGAGACGTTGGTCCTTGAGGGCGGGCGCGAATACAAGGAAGTGGCCCGGAATTCGCTTGAGAAGTATCGCTCGACGCCCTCGTTGGAAGGCGGTCGTGTCTATGTCCGGGCGCAGGAAAACCTGTATTGCCTCGGCCAGACCGGAGCCGCGGCGAAATAAGAATCCGGGAGCAGGATGGAAAAGATTGGGGGCATTACAACGTTTTGTGCCGAAGGCCGGAATCCCTGGGGACGAGAGAAACGATTGCTCATCCCGGCCGTTTTCCTGGAGTCCCGTCCGGCGGTTAAGACCTGGTGGCCTTATCTGAAGAGTATTGGCTCTGAACGTGAATATCCATCCCACATGGCTGAGGCTGGCGCCCGTTGCGGCGGCGATGGCCGCCGTGGCCGCCATGGCGGTGTGGCTTCACAGCGCCGCGCCTGCGCCGTCCAAGCGCGTGCCGGTGGCGCATCCGACGCCTGCCGTCCGCAAGGGGCCGGTCCGTGGGGGCGCCGGGGCGCAGGAAGGGCTGAGGGACGGCGGGGGCGTCGCCTCGAAACACCCGGGCGACTGGCCCCAGTTCCGCGGACCCAAGGGGGATAATGTCGCGCTCAATGCCAATCCCATACCGCGATCCTGGCCGGCGGGCGGGCCGCGTGTGTTATGGCGCGTTCCGGTGGGCGAAGGCCACGCCGGGGCCGCCATCCACAAGGGCAGCATCTATCTGATCGACTATGATCGCGAAAAACAGATGGACGCCATTCGCCGGCTGTCGCTGGAAGATGGCGCCGAAATCTGGCGATACGCCTATCCGGTCGAGATCAAACGCAACCACGGCATGTCACGGACGATCCCGGCGGTGGATGATCGGTTCGTGCTGACGCTGGGTCCCAAATGTCATGTCTATTGCCTCGACGCCGAGTCGGGCGCCCTGTTGTGGAAAAAGGACCTGGTCGCCGAGCATGGCAGTGTTGTGCCGCCGTGGTATGCCGGCCAATGCCCGATTCTGGACAATGGACGGGCCATCCTTGCGCCCGGGGCGAAGCCGTTGATGATGGCTGTGGACGCGGCGACGGGACAGACCGTCTGGGAAACGAAGGAATTCGAGGATGCGGGGATGACGCACGCCTCGATCGCCACGATCGAGTTCGGGGGCGTTCGCCAATATCTGTATGCCGCGACACAAGGATTGATCTCCGTGGCGGCGGACGATGGCCGCGTCCTCTGGAACAAGCCGGACTGGCGGATCAAGATCGCCAACATTCCCACCCCCATTCCCATCGGCGACGGGCGGATTTTCCTGGTCGGCGGCTACGACGCCGGCTGCGCCATGATTCGTCTGGAGGGTGGCAACGGCAAGGCCATCACACATCTGGAATTGTTCCGGCTCAAGCAAAAAGACTTCGGCTCGCATCAGCAAACGCCCGTTCTGTATGAAGGCTACATTTACGGCGTGGCGACCACCGGCGAGCTGGTCTGTCTGGATTTGGAGGGCAAGCGCCGCTGGACCAGCGGCGCGGTCCGCTTCGGCTTGGGGCCTTATCTGATTGTGGATGGCGTGATTCTGGCCCTGGAAGACCAGTCGGGCATCCTGCGCATGGTCGAGGCCACGCCGAAGGCATACACGGAATTGGCCTCGGCCAAGCTGCTCAATGGTCATGACGCCTGGGCGCCGATGGCCGTCGCGGAGGGCTGGCTGGTGTTGCGGGATCTCACAGAAATGATTTGTGTCGATTTGAGATAGGAGGAATCCGGCAGATGATGCGGCAAACGACCACAGCCTTTGCGGTCCTGGTCTTGTGGGCGATGGGCGGACTGGAATCGTTGGGCGATGAGACCCGCGCCACTTCGCTCCCGTTGCAATTGAAACAGGTCCGAACCGTGGCGCTGACCCTGACGGATTGCCGCGGGATTGCGATTGGCCCCGGCGACGCCCTCTACGTCGCTGGCACAGAGGGCGTTCAGATGTTTGACGCGCAGGGGCACAAGATTCGCCTTCTGAAGACTTCTCAGCCGGCCCGCTGCGTGGCCGTGGACGGCGCGGGGATGGTTTCCGTGGGGCTGGATCAACGAGTGGAACGTTTTGACGCCGGCGGCGCCCGCCTCAACGCCTTCGGCGCTGCCGGAAAAGAGCCTGGCCAGTTGGGGCTGATCACGGGCATCGCGACGACCGGCGATTTCATTTTCATCGCCGACGCGGCCCATCGCCGTATCCATCGCTTTTCCGCCCTGGGCGAGTTCGTGGACGATCTGGAGGGCTTCGGCATTCCCAGCCCTTATTTCCCGTGCGCCGTGGACTCCAACGGGAATCTTTACGTCAGCCACACGGGCAAACGCATGGTCGAGGTTTATGATGGCAATCTGAAGCGGATGCGCGCGTGGGGCCGATGGGGCGCCGGACCGGGCGAGTTTTTTGGATGCTGCAATCCGGCGCATCTGGCCGTCTTTGCGGACGGACGGGTGGCCACGTCGGACAAAGTCCTGCCGCGAATCCAGGTTTTCAGCGCCGAAGGGGAACTGCTGGCTTTTCTGGGAACAGAGGCCTTTGACCCGGACGAAATGCGGCTGGCGCTGGCTATTGATTCGCAAGGCCGCCTCGCGGCGCTGGTCTCCAGGACGCCGGAAGTCCGATATTACGAACTTGTGAACGCGCGATCAGAATGACCTGAGCGTTGATGCGTTTTCGCAACCGGAAACAGAAAGTTGAGGTTTGACGTCATGCCTAAGAAAAAATACTCTCGGCATGAATTCATATCCCAGTGCGGACGCGGCGCTTCGTTCCTGCTGCTGGGCGGCGCCGCGGGCGTGCTGGGAACGCGGGCGGCGCGTGGCGGAACCGTCTGGCAGATTGATCCGCGCAAGTGCCGCCAGTGCGGCCAGTGCGCGACGCATTGCGTCCTGGATCAATCGGCGGTGCGCTGTTTCCACACCTATGAAATGTGCGGGTATTGTGAATTGTGCACGGGATTCTTTGAGCCGGAGCCCAACGCCTTGAACGAAGGGGCGGAGAACCAGATTTGCCCGGTCAACGCCATCATCCGCAAGTATGTGGATGATCCGTATTTTCAATACACCATCGACGAGTCGCTGTGCATTGGCTGCGCGCGCTGCGTCAAGGGGTGTGTCCAGTTTGGCAACGGTTCGCTGTATATGCAGGTGCGGCACGACATCTGCGTCAATTGTAATGAATGCGCCATTGCGGCGGCCTGCCCCGCAGACGCATTCATCCGGTTGCCGGCGAATGATCCATATTTCAAGCGGCTTGCGAAGAAGGCGTGACCAGACACGAAAGGGCGCGAAGAAACACGAAGGTATGCGAAAAGGATTCCCACAAATGGCAGGGCCGTCCCACAGATGAGAGAACGTCAGCCCGTATCATCTGTGGGACGGCCCTGCCATCTGTGGGACGGCTTTGCCATCTGAGAGGCATGAGGTGTTTCTCGCGATCCTTATGAATTGCTCTATTAACAATCGTCCCGTCAATGACCATCGCGCCGCGGCGTTTGCGTTGGCGTGGCTGATCGTAGCTGCGCTGTGTTTTGCGAGCGCGGGGGCGGCGCTGGCCGCCGAGTCGATCGCGCGGTTTCCGCCGCCGGATTTTGGCCCCGACTACGTCTATCCGCACTCAAGCCAGACGCCCGCCCGGGCGGGCTGGCTTTCCTGGCTGGATACGGCCATGTTGTTTCTCGCGCTGGGCCTGACGACCTTCGTCGTCCTGGTCGGGCGCAGTCGCAGAGCGCTGGTGTGGCTGTCGATCGGATCGCTGGCGTATTTCGGTTTTTACCGCAAGGGTTGTGTCTGTCCGATCGGCGCGACGCAAAACGTCGCGCAGGCGCTGTTCGACAGTTCGTATGTTCTGCCCGTGGTCGTGATCTTGTTCTTCTTTGCGCCGCTGTTGCTTGCGTTGATCTGGGGGCGGGTGTTTTGCGGCGGGGTGTGTCCGTTTGGCGCGCTGCAAGACCTCGTCCTGCTCAAGCCCATCCGGTTGCCGCGCTGGCTGGACGATGCGCTGAGCCGGCTGCGGTATGTCTATCTGGGACTGGCGATGTTGTTCGCGGCCACCGGAGCGGGATATCTGATTTGCGAATACGACCCGTTCGTCGGCTTCTTCCGAATGTCCGGACGGTTCCATATTCTGGTGTGGAGTTTCGCGCTGCTGTTTGTGGCGATGTTCGTCGGCCGGCCGTATTGCCGGTTTCTGTGTCCCTACGGAGCCCTGCTGGGGCTGGCGTCGCGTTTTTCGTTGCGCCGCGTGACCATTACGCCGGACCGGTGCGTCGTGTGCGGCCTGTGCCGGGAGGCCTGTCCGTATGGCGCGATCTATGAAGCCGACGATCCGACGATCCCGCGCCACGCGCCGGGCAAGACGCTGCTGTGGGTCTGGCTGTTTCCGGTGGTCGGCGCGCTGATTGCCTGGCATGCCGCGCCGGCCCTGGCGCGCGGACACTACATGGTCCAGGTGGCCGAGCGCGTGTGGCTGGAAGAAAGCCGCGGACTCGAAGAGCGGACGCTCCAGAGCGAGGCGTTTCGCGCAACGGGCCTGCCGCCCGAGACCGCCTACAGGCAGGCCGCCGAGGTCCAGGCCTCGTTCCGGTGGGGAGCGCCGGTGTTCGGCGCCTGGTGCGGCCTGGTGGCGGCGATGACGATCCTGCGGCAGGTGGCCCGCCGACGGCGGTGGGAATATGAAGCCGGACAGGCCGACTGCCTCGCCTGCGCGCGCTGCTACATGGCCTGTCCGGTCGAACACGAGCGGCTGGGCCTGATCGCCGGCGAGACGGCCGCGCCGCCCGGGCGGGAACTGGCGCTCCACGCGCGCGGAAAAGTTCGGGAAGGATAGGAACCATTTCCCCGGCAGGGGCTTTGCCGGCCCTCAGGAGACTCCGATGCCAACCGCACGTCGCACTGCGCTTTCGCTGATCGTGATCTTCGGCCTGTTTTCGGCCGTTCTGGCCGGACAGCTCGTGCGCGTATATCGGGACGAGCTGAAAACCGGCGTGCTGACCTCGACCGAATGGGCCAGGGCCAAGGAGCAGCTCAAGGTTCATCCCCAGGACGAGCAACTCAAAGAGCAGATTCGCGCCCTGGATGCCCGCATCCGCGGGGAGCATCTGACGCAACGTCTGCGCTTCAACCGGGCGGCCTGGCTGCTGCTGGCGGGAATGATCGGGCTTATTGCATCGGCCAGATGGTTTGTTGCCCTGGGTCCGAAACGGCAACCCAACGTGCTGTCGCCGGCCGTCCCGTCAGCGGTTCGCGCCTCGGTCATCTCCGTCGGCGTGACGATGAGCGTCGTGCTGCTCGCGCTCGCGGTGGTGGGCGCCACGGGTCGAACCGGTTTCCAAATGGCCCAGGCGCCGGCCGCTGGAAAAAAGGCGGCGGAAGCCACGGCCCACCAACCGGCCCGCCCGTCGGACGCGTTACCGCCCTCCACGTCCACCACGTCCACCGTGTCCGCTCCCGACGCGGCGCCTGCCGGCGCCTTTAAGGACAACTGGCCCTGCTTCCGCGGTCCGGGCAATCTGGGACTGGCCGGACCGGGCGATTATCCCACGACGTGGAGCGCCGTCACCGGCGTGAATATCCTCTGGAAGACCGAAATCCCGATGGGGGGCAAGAGCTCGCCCGTCGTCTGGGGGGACCGCATCTTTCTCAGCGGCGGCGAAAAAGAAAAACACGGCGTGATGTGCTTCGATCGCGCCACCGGCAAGATGTTGTGGCAGCAGGAGGTCGAGCCGCCCGCCGACCGCGAGGTCGAGGTCATGGAAGACACCGGCTTCGCGGCCTCGACGCCGGCGACCGACGGCCAGCGCATTTATGCCATATTCGCCTCGGGGCTGATGGCCGCGTATGATTTCGCGGGCAACAAAGCGTGGGATAAGGACTTCGACGCCATTGAGAGCGCGTATGGTTTTTCCGCCTCACTGATCGTTTACAACAACCTCGTGATTGTGCAACTGGATCAAGGGGGCGCGGCCGAGGACGGTAAGTCCTATCTCATCGGCATCGATGGGGCCAGCGGCAAGGAACTGTATGCGACGCCGCGCGATGTCCCCAATTCGTGGTCCAGCCCTTCGATTATTCCGACGCCGCAGGGCGACCAGCTGGTGACGTGCGCCTACCCTTGGGTTATTGCCTATGATCCGGCCCGTGGAACCGAACGCTGGCGATGCAAGGGATTGCAGGGCGACGTGGCGCCCTCGCCCGCATGGGGGGCGGGGCTGATCTTCGCCACCATGGACGGCGCGCAGCTGATGGCGATCAAGCCCGACGGCTCGGGCGACGTCACCGCGTCGCATATCGCCTGGACGGCTGAAGACGGCATGCCCGACACGTCCAGCCCCGTCTGCGACGGCAAGCGCCTGCTGCAAGCGGCGGCCGGCGGATTCCTGACCTGCTTTGACGCCGCCACGGGCAAAAAGGTCTGGGAACACTACCTCGAAGGCGGCCAGACGGCCTCGCCGATCGTCGCCAATGGCCTGGTGTATCTGGCCGGGGACGACGGGACGACGCGCATTTTCAAACTCGACGGCCCTGCGTTCGCCCTGGCCGACCGGGGCGAGCTGGGCGAGCAGCAATTCGCCACGCCCGCCTTCGGCGACGCGAAGATATACATTCGGGGAGAGAAAAATCTGTTTGCCATTGGTAGTAAGTGATGCAGTTCGCAGTTCGCAATTCGCAGTTCGCAGTTCGGCGTTCCGACTTGGGGATCGTTTAAAACCGCCAATGGCAGGGGAGCATCGCCGAGATGCAGATCAAGCGCTTCGAGGAAATAAAGGCATGGCCGATTGCGCGCAGACTAACCAAGGGAATCTATGCCGCAACCAAGAAGTCTGAGTTCAGGCGTGACCTGGGTCTCCGCGACCAGATCACACGCGCATCCGGTTCCGTAATGCACAACATTGCCGAGGGATTCGATTCTGAAACCAACGCCGATTTCGTTCGTTTCCTGGGATATGCCTGACAATCCAATGACCAACCTGCCTCAAACCGAGATGGACTTGAAGGCCATCGATGAGATCGTGGCGCGGTTCGGGCGCGAGCCCGAGGCGGCGATCCCGATCCTGCAGGCGATTCAGGAGCGGTGGAAATACCTGCCGCGCGAGGCGATGCGGCGCGTCTGCGAACTGACGCGGATTTCGCCCGCGCAGATCACCGGCGTCTCGACCTTCTATTCGCAGTTCCGCCATCACGGCGGCGGCAAGCACCTGATCCAGGTCTGCCACGGCACAGCCTGTCACGTCGCCGGCGCCGAGCGCGTCACGGCGGCGCTGCGCCATCACCTGGACATCAAGGAAAACGAGGACACGTCGGCCGATCGCCGGTTCACGATCGAGCGCGTGGCGTGCCTGGGATGTTGTTCGCTGGCGCCGGTGATGCTCATCGACGGCATCACCTATGGCCACCTCGACGCAAACAAGGCCAAGGAATCGGTCGAGCAGTTCCTCGAAGATGAGGCTGCCGGCAAGCACGACGCGCAGCGCCGCGAGGCCGAGATGACAATGCGGGCGGCGTCGGAGGGCCGTCCGGTTGTCGAGCTGCGGGTGGGATTGAACTCGTGCTGCATCGCCAGCGGCAGTCTGGAAGTGCGCGATGCGCTGGCGGCGGCTGCGCGCGAGGCGGGCGCGGAGGTCATTGTCCGCGCCGTCGGGTGCACGGGAATGTGCCACCGCGTGCCGCTGGTTGAAGTCGTGGGGGCCGACGGCCGCTCGACCCTCTATGGCGACAATGACGCGCGCAAGGCCCGGCAGATTTTCCAGCGCCACGTCCCGGCCCGCGGCCTGTGGCGCCGGACGCGGCGCGCC
>Ga0073932_1007259_pt1 | contig 10823 bp, 8 predicted proteins | sample DewCreD2012metaG_FD_76967 | JGI IMG/M metagenome (GOLD analysis project Ga0073932, IMG submission 76967) | Hot spring sediment bacterial and archeal communities from British Columbia, Canada, to study Microbial Dark Matter (Phase II) - Dewar... ...
CGCAACGCAGCTTTGCCACGCGAGCGGTTCACGCCGGTGAACGTGCCGCCCGCCCCGACTTCACCCCCGTCGTCACGCCTATCCAGCCCACCGTTGGCTACCTCTACGACAGCATGGACGACCTGGACGCGGTCTTCGGCAACCAGCGTCCCGGTTTTGTCTACCCGCGCTACGGCAGTCCGACGGTGGCCGCGTTCGAGGCGGCTATGGCCGATCTGGAGGGCGGTGAGGCCGCGCACGCCTTCGCCTCCGGGATGGCCGCCATTCACGTCTCCCTGCTGGCGGCCGGCGTGCGCGCCGGAACGACCGTCGTGGCATCGCCTGACTTATACGGCGCCACCTACTCCATTCTGCAGCGATTGTTCCACGAGCTGGGAGTCCACGTTCGCTTTGTGAACACCGCCGAGCCGGAGCTGGTGGATCAGGTGCTGGCTGCAACGGACGCACGGGCGCTGATGGTGGAGACCATCTCCAATCCACTCCTGAAAGTGGCCGATCTGTCGTGCCTGGCCGAGGTGGCGCACCGTCACGGCGCATGCCTCCTGGTTGACAATACCTTCGCCTCGCCCTACCTGTGCAATCCGCTGCGTCACCGCGCCGACTTTGTCATTCACAGCGCCACCAAGTTCATTGCCGGACACGGAGACACGATGGCTGGCGCGGTCGTCACCAGCGCCGAGCGGCGCCAACAGCTGTATGAGCTCAACAAACTCGTGGGCAGTGTGCTGGGTCCGTTTGAGGCCTGGTTGGCGCTGCGAGGACTGAAGACGCTGCCGCTGCGGATGCGCCAGCAGTGCGCCAACGCCCAGGCGATCGCCGAGTGGCTGACGGCGCATCCGTCCGTCACCCACGTCTATTACCCCGGCCTGCCGGCACGTCCGGATTTTGTCGTCGCCAGTCATCTGTTCGCAGGCCGGGGGTACGGAGGGGTGCTGTCGTTTGAGATCGCCGACGCCGACCGGGCCAGGGTCTTTCGCTTCATGGAACGCCTGCGGCTGTGCCTGCCGGCGACGACGCTGGGGGATGTGTACACGCTTGTGCTCCATCCGGCGACCTCATCCCACCGCAGCCTTTCGGCGGAGGAGCGCGAGCGGCTCGGCATTCGCGAGGGCCTGGTGCGTCTGTCGGCCGGCATCGAAGAGGTCGAGGACATCATCGCCGACCTGGACCAGGCGCTGTCAGCGGTGCGCTGATGTGACAGTGCCGACCCGGGTCAGCGTCGCGTGTTGACGATCACGACACCGACCAGCGCCATCGCCCCGCCGATCAGAGCGGTGGGCGCTGGCACCTCACCCAGCCACAACCATCCGATCAGGATCGCCAGCGGCGGAATCAAATACAGGAAGCTGGACACACTGCTGGCGGCGGAGCGCGAGAGCGCATAGCTCCACAGGATGTAGCCGATGGCGCCGGGGAACACGCCGAGAAAGACGGTCGCCAGCGTTGCCTCGAGCGGTGCGGCGCGCACCGCATCCCACAGGCCGGGTGCAAAGACCAGCAGGCAGGCCGTACCCGCCCAGATCGCGTGGGTGGTCAGGCGCAGCGCACCGTATTTCACCAGCAGCGGCTTCATCAGCGTGATGTAGACCGAGGTGGATAGAGCGGCCACGAGCACCAGCAGGGCGTGGCCGCTCACCTGGATGCGTCCGTCCACGCGCCCCACCGCAATCAGGGCCGCCCCGATGAAGCTCAGGCCAATGCCGCCCCACCGCCACGCCGAAACGTGTTCCTTGAGGATGGACGCCGCCAACAGACCGGTGAAGATGGGCGAGGTGGCGACCAACAGGCTGGCCACACCCGCCGGCACCGACACCTCCCCATAGTTGAGCGTAATGTTGTAGACCGCGAATCCAACCAGACCCGCCAGCCCGATCGCCGGCCAGTCGCGCCGATCCGGCAGCGGCTGCCGCGTGACCGCGGCATAGCCGGCCACCACTGCCGATGCAACCAGGAATCGCAACAGGGCAACGTGGCCCGGAGAGTAGCTGGCGACCGCGACGCGGATCGCCGCGAAGGCAGAGGCCCACAAACCCAGTACAATGAGGATGCCGAGCAGCGTGCCGGTCGAGTAGCGCGATTCGTGCATCCGTGATCTATACCACGATTTGACGGCGCTGTCCAAAGGCTGCCAAGAAAACAGCGTCCCAAGAGAACAGCCGTCCGCAGGCAATGGTTACCCGCCCTGGGAGCGCCGACGTAGTCCCGGTGCTGTCCCGGGAGCACCAGCTCGGCCCGACGGCTGTCTATTTTCATGCGTCGTGGTGGCGACGCCGCAATGGGCAACTCGTGTGAAAATAGCCGCCGGTGGTTCGCCTCACCCGCCGGCCACCTCTCCGTTGCAGCACCTCACCCCCCGGCCCCGCGGGGTTAGGGGGTGAGGTCTGCACCGGCATTTTCATACCTTGTTGGCATGCACCTGCTCACAGGAACTTCAGCATTCACTGTCACATCGGTCCACTGTTCGGCGCCACCCGACGCTTGCCACGTCCGGCCAGATGGTGGTACATTGCGGATAGACCTACGCAAACAGATGAAAGGGACAGCACCATGATTGACTGGATCAAGCAACGTCGCAGTGTGCGTGCCTACACGCCAGAGCCGGTCTCGGATGAGGACATCCGGCTGATCCTGGAGGCGGCGATGGCCGCTCCATCGGCCAACGATGCCCGCCCCTGGGAGGTGATCGTCGTGCGCGATGCTCAGCTGCGCCAGCAGATATGCGGGGTCCATCCCTGGGCCCGGATGTGTGGCAGCGCGCCGGTCGTGTTTGTCGTCCTCGGTGACGCGACACGCTCAGTGCATTGGGTCGAAGACTGCAGCGCCCTCACTGAAAACCTGTTGCTGGCAGCCTCCAGCCTCGGTCTCGGCGGTGTATGGGTGGCCATCTACCCCGAAACCCAGGACGAAGAGAAACTGCGCCGCGTGTTGGGTATCCCATCCACCCGGCGTGTGCTGTGCATGGTGCCGGTCGGCCATCCGGCCGAGAGCAAGCCCGCCCACACCAAGTACGACGAACGCAAGGTTCATTACGACCGCTATTGACCCTCTTGCCATGGCAGCAACCCGGCCGGGCACGCTGATCGTCAGACAGGGATACCAGTCTCTGGCTGCCCGGCTCAGAACTCCGGAGCTTCAGCCCTGGCGCCCACGCCCGGGGTGAACGTCGTCCGTTTGCTGGAGGTTAGACCGATGGCCACATTGACACGATCTTACCGAGAGGAATTGGTGGGTGTTTTCGGCTACCCGGTGGCTGAGAACCCGACGTGTGTGATGCAGCAGGCCGCCTTTGACGAGCTGGGCCTGCCCTGGCGTTACCTCACCATCGAAGTGCGTCCCGAGCAGCTGCCGGACGCGATGAAAGGGCTGCGCGCGTTCAACATGCGAGGCATCAACCTGACCATCCCCCACAAGGTCAGCGTCATCGAACACCTTGACGCGCTGTCGCCTGAGGCGGAGCTGATCGGCGCCGTCAACACGGTGGTGGTGGACTCGGGTCGTCTGGTGGGGCACAACACCGACGGCAAGGGCTTCCTGCGCTCGTTGCGCGACGACGCCGGCTTCGACCCGCGCGGCCGCCGGATCGTGTTTCTGGGCGCGGGCGGTGCGGCGCGGGCGATGGCGGTTGAGGTCGCGCTCGCCGGCGCCGGTCACATCACCATCGTCAACCGCACCGCCGCGCGCGGCGAGGCGCTGGCGCAGCACCTGCGCACCAGAACGTCGGCCAGGGCTGAGTTCGTGTCGTGGGAGGGTGACTATGTGGTTCCCGCCGACGCCGACGTGCTGATCAATGCCACCTCAATCGGCCTTGCCCCTGACGTGACCGCAATGCCGCGTGTGGCCCTGGACTCGGTTCGCCGTGACTTGCTCGTGTGTGACGTGATTCCCAACCCTCCGCGCACCGCTTTTCTGGCAGCCGTGGCCGGGCGGGGTGCTCGCACGCTGGATGGCCTGGGGATGCTGGTCTACCAGGGCGCAATTGCCTTCCAGATGTGGACCGGCGTCGAATCCCCGGTGTCCACGATGCGCCGGGCGCTGGAGGCCGTGTTCGGTCCGGGATGAGCGTCATGGCGATGATGAGGGCACGACTATGAGCGTCGCCGTGATCGCAGCCTACGCTGTGGTCTATTGCGCGATTCACAGCTGGCTTGCCAGCCAGCGAATGAAGAACTGGACACGGCAGGCGTTCGGCCCCGTCGCTGACCGCTGGTACCGCCTGGCCTACAACGCGCTCGCAACGCTGATGTTGCTGCCTTTTGCGGCGCTGTTTGTCCTCCTTCCGGATCAAGTCCTGTACGTCCTTCCAGCGCCCTGGCTGTACCTGGCGCTGACGATTCAGGCCGTGGCCGCCGTCGGCGTCCTGTACGGGGTCTGGATCACCGACGCCTGGCATTTCCTGGGCTTCCGCCAGCTTCTGGGTGGGGATTGCCCACCGCCGTGCCAGCCGCCGCTCTCGGTTCATGGTCTTTATCGCTGGGTGCGGCATCCTCTCTACTTCCTGGGCCTGGTGTTTATGTGGGCCAGCCCCCGCATGAGCCTCAACACCGCCGCCCTGTTTGCAGTGTTCTCCCTGTATCTGTATGCGGGCAGCATCTTTGAGGAGCGACGGCTGGCCGCTGAGTACGGTGCAGCCTATCGCCACTATCAGCGTCAGGTGCCACGCCTTCTGCCCTGGCGCGGGCCGGTCAGGGTCAGGTTGCCCGAAGACGCAGGCGACTGACACGATCATTCAGCCGCGCCCGCGTGAACGCTGTCTTGTTGGGATGCATACTGAGGAGCATCCCTTTGTAAGCGTCCACTTCGTGATGCTATACTGAGGGCATCCCACCGAAGTCGGGTGTGTAGTGACTATGAAAGCCGCCGATCGTCTGACCGCTGAGGGCATTCTGTACACGGATCAGTACCAGCTGACCATGGCGCAGCTGTACTATCGCACCGGCCTGCACGAAAAACAGGCCGAGTTCGAGCATTTCTTCCGCAGCTATCCCAACTATGGACCACACCAGGCCGGCTACTGCATCAACGCCGGCCTGGCGTGGCTCCTCGACTGGATGCAGGACGCTCACTTCCGCGACACGGACCTCGACTATATGCGCCATCAGACCGGCCAGGGGGGTCAGCGTCTCTTTCACGACGACTTCCTCAACTGGCTGCGCCAGGCCGGAACGTTCGAGGGGATCACCATGCACGCCATCCCCGAGGGACGTGTCGTCCATCCGAACATTCCGCTGGTTGTGGTGCGCGGTCCGCTGGCCATCGCTCAGGTTCTTGAGACGCCGCTCCTCAATCAGCTCAACTACCAGATCCTGATCGCCACCAAGGCCTGTCGCATCCGCGAGAGCGGCCGCAGCCAGCTGATGCTCGAGTTTGGTGTGCGTCGGGCTCAGGATCGCGGGGCGATTGCCGGCGCCCGCGCCGCCTTGATCGGCGGGGCTGATTACACCTCCAACGCGGGGATTTCCCACGTCCTGGGGCTGCCGCCCAAAGGCACGCATGCCCACAGCATGGTGCAGGTGTTTATGGCGCTCGGTGAGGGTGAGCTGGGCGCCTTCCGCGCCTACGCCGACCTCTATCCCGATGACTGTCTGCTGCTGGTTGACACCATTGACACGCTCCAGAGCGGCGTGCCCAATGCCATCACCGTCTTCGAGGAGCTGCGCCGCGCCGGCCATCGCCCCGTCGGCATCCGGCTCGACTCGGGCGACCTCGCGCACCTGAGCATCCGGGCGGCGAGGATGCTCGATGCCGCCGGATTCGAAGACACTGCCATCGTCCTGTCCAACAATCTCGATGAGCTGGTGATCTGGCAGATTATCACCCAGATCCAGGAAGAAGCACCGCGCTATGGCGTCGAACCCGATCACCTCATTCGCCGGTTGGTGTTCGGCGTTGGCACGCGGCTGATTACGTCAGAAGGTCATCCGGCGCTCGACGGCGTGTACAAGCTGGTTGCCGTGCAGAACGGCGCTCAATTCGTACCCACCCTCAAGCTGTCCGAGACACCCGAGAAGACGCTCAATCCCGGTCACAAGCAGGCCTGGCGCATCTACGATGCGCGTGGCAAAGCCACCGCCGACCTGCTCACTACGGCCGACGAAGATCCGCGCGATGGCTTCCCGCTCGTCCTGCGGCACCCGATTGATCCCGCCAAGCAGCGCACCCTGAGCGCCGACGATGTCCTCGAGATCGAGCCACTGCTGACACCGGTGTTGGAGGAGGGACGGCGGGTGGCGGAACAGCCCTCCCTCGCCGCAATGCGTGCGGTGCGCCAGGCCGATGTCGCCCGCCTGGACCCGGGCGTGCGGCGACTGGTCAACCCGCATACCTACCACGTGTCGCTGAGTCAGTGGCTGTGGGATCTAAAACAGCGGTTGGTGCACACCGCCCGTAATGGGGGCTGAGGCGCGACTCCCCACGGCCTGTCATTCTGAACGGAGCGTGATGCTCAAGCCAGGCAACCAGGACCCTTCGCTGCGCTTCACTGACGAGTGACACCCCATCGTCAGACAAGCGCAGTGAAGAATCTCGGCGCCTCCGTCACGGTCGCATCTCCGCTCAGAATGACAGATTCTTCGCTTCGCTCAGAATGACACTCCCAGAATGACACTCCACAAGACTGTCACCCTGAGCGCAGCGAAGGGTCTCTGGCGTCACGGGGAGATTCTTCACTGCGTTCAGAACTACGGATTCTTCGCTGCGCTCAGAATGACACGCCTTAAGACTGTCACCCTGAGCGAAGCGAAGGGTCTCTATGCTCTGACGACGGGAGATTCTTCGCTGCGCTCAGAACTACGGATTCTTCGCTGCGCTCAGAATGACAAAGAGGACCGGTAGCGCCTGTCCAGGGCCGCCTGGATGACGCCGCGCCGCCCGTTGACGAGCCATTCGGAATCCTGCGCGCTGAGTGCTTCAGCCTGGCCGGGTGCCAGGCCGGTGATCAACTCGCCCTTAAGGGTGCGCAGGTTGACTGGCGGTGCGGGAAAGTATGCCGTAACCTCGGCATACGGCGTCGTCGGCGGCCAGTGCACGTCTCCCACAATGCGGCGGTAGTTCACATCGCCCTTCAGCAACACCAGGTCCGCCGCGGCCAGAATCCGGCGCAGATCATCCGGCAGCTGGAAGTAGCACAGGCTGCTGGCATACACCCAGTGGCTGAAACACCGCAGATGGCCCGTCTCCCGGAAGCGCGTCAGGCGCGCGCGCAGCGCCCGGCCCGCATCGCCCGCGTGATCAAGTGCCGCCAGTCCGGCTTCGACATCGTCCGGCAGCGCATCCGAGACGAAGAATGGTTGGGGTTTGAGGTGCAATACCACCTCACCCGCCAGCTGCTCGCTCAGTAGGAAGTCCACCAACGCCAGGTCCATCAGGAGCTCGGTGCCGGCGTTGTCGCAGATGAGGATCACCTGGCGCCGCGGACGACGCACGAGAAAGTCCCACACCTGCCCCGAATTATCCACCAACAGATAGTCACGCTCCGTCGCCGGAAGCGCCGGTCGCCCCACTGACAGCGCCACGTTGTAACTCAGGTCGGTGCGATTGCCCCACAGGCTGTGGTGAAGGAGCGCCTCAAAGCGTGCCTGTCGCGCCCGGGGCAGCCCCGACAACGCGAGTGTCAGCTGTCGCGGCGCCGCCTCCGGTAGCCACTCGGTCGCCTTCGTCGTCCCGTACGGATCGAAGCCGTGCCAGGGACCGGGCTGAAAGTAGCGCGTGGCCTCCAGGACGCGCCGATAGAAGAAGGCCTCGGCCAGGTACCACGGCAGATCGAGCCAGGTGCGACCCGCGTACGGTTGCATCACGGCCATCCAGAAGGCGCTATCCGGCGTCGCCTCGCGCAAAGGGCGCCAGCGCTCGTTCACGACCTCAGCGCGCAGGGCCGCCAGGTTGTCCACGATGTCGCCCGGAAACTCGTTCCGGCGGATGATCTCGTCCACGATGGCCGGGATGCGCACCTGAAACGTCCGCTGCGCGAATGAGCCAGGGTCCGAGGTCATGATCGGCGACGGCAGGCGATCGGCATCAATCTGAAAGGCGGGAATAATCCAGTCGGACACGGTCTTCCCTCTGGAATGCGATGGCGACTCAATTGGCCCAGTATAGCGCAGGCGCGGCGTAACGCCAACCGGTGCACGGGTCGGCTGCATCCGCATTTGCCAGACTGGACAAAGGGTGTCACAATAAGAGATTAGAGTCGCTTCGGACAGTTGGATGGCATCAGTCTACCGTGACCATATCGGCACAACCTGATTGCACGTCTGCCGCACGGCCAGTGCAGCGCGCCGCACGCTATATCCTGCTGCCGGGTTGGCTGATGGCGCTGGGCGGGGCGGGCTGGGCGCCGTGGGTGGACCGCGCGGCGGCGGCGCTTGTGCTCACGGCGCCCGATATGGCCGAGTTCGTCAAGTTTCTGCCGGAAGTGCGCAGTGGTGCCCTCGCCGTGCAGCGCCTGTGTTTCCTGGCACCCCTCTTCGTCGCACTCGTCACCATCCCCTGGGTTGTCAGCGCGCGGTCGCTGGAATATCCCGGCTGGCTGCGCGGAACTGTGTTGATGGTGGCCGCGACACTGGCGTTGCTCCTTCTGCCGCCGGTATGGAGCCCGCCGGTACTCCTGGCCGACGAATTTCGCCTCCAGACGGCTGGCTGTGTTCTGTGTTGGGGTCTGGTGATCGGTTCGCGGTGGCTGCCGCGCCCACCTTTGGCGGTGCTCCGCATCGTGCTGCCTCCGCTCTGGCTTGCCGCGCCGCTGCTGGCGCTCTGGCAGATGACCGTGGTGCAGACGGCCGTGTCGCAGGCTTACGGCAGCCCCGTCACACCCGGCTGGGGAGCCTGGGCGACGCTGGCGGGCGGCAGCGTGATGAGTCTGGGCCTATGGTTCGGAAATGAGCATGCGCATAACCGTCAGGATCGGTGATCTGTTCTGGCGCGTCGCCGATGAGCGCCAGTTCGAGCTGGTGATGGACGATGGTGCCAGCGCTGCCGACGTGATCGCGAGGCTGGCGACCGTCTCGCCGGCGCTGGCCGCCGAACTGCTGCCCGGCGGTGTCACGCGCAGCGGGCTGCCCTACCACATCTTTGTCAATCGTCGGCGCGTGGCCGAGGCCGACCTGGCCACGCGCCGACTGAAGGACGGCGACAGCGTGCATATCCTGAGTTCCACCGCCGGTGGCTGATCCGTGTGCCGCGATGGCGCGCGCCAACGCATCGTCTGACCGGCGACGGATGTGGCTCAATTCAGGGGGAGCTGTACATGACTGCCACGCCCCATACGATACTGTTGATCGAGCCCGTAGCCAGTGAGGCGCAGCGCCTGCAACGGCTCCTCGAAGCCGCCAACCAACTGAACGGTGGCTCATTCACGTTTCGTGTCGTCCGCGCGCGTGACCTTGCCGAGGCGTTGGTGTCACCCTCATCCCTTGATCCCGCGGCAGTCCTGCTCGACATGGGTGCTACGGATCAGGCGGACTGGAGCGCGCCCGAAGCGATCCTGGGGCGCTGGCCGGATGCAGCCCTTGTGGTTCTGGTCAACAACGATGACACGCACACCGTACAGACAGCATTGGCTGCAGGTGCTCACGATTGCCTCGACAAGAGCGACTGCGATGCCCGCCTGCTGCAACACAGCCTGAGATGCGCGATCAAATGCGCCCGGCTGTCGCGTGAGCTGCGTCGGGCGAACCAGCGCATCGCGGCCGGAGAATCGCAAGTGCTCCAGTTGATTGATTCCGTCGCCGATGGGGTGCTGATCATTGATGCCAGTGGGGTGGTGCGCTTTGCTAGCCGGCCAGCCCTCGCGATCTTCGGTCGGCCGTCCGAGGAGATTGTCGGCCAGGCGCTTGACCTGCCGGTGCTCGCCGATTCGCCGGCGGAGGTTGAGGTGCATCGCACCGACGGCAGTGTCAGGGTGGTGGAGCTGCGGACGGTGCCGATCACCTGGAACGAGCAGACGGCGCATCTGGTGTCTTTGCGCGACATCACCGAGCACAAGCGCGCCGATGAGGCACTGCGCGAGAGCGAGGAACGCTACCGCTGCATTGTGGCGACAGCCAGCGAGGGCATTATGTCCATCAACGCTGACGAACAGATCACCTTCGTCGATCAACGGCTGGCGGAAATGCTTGGCTATGCGCCGCAGGAGCTGATCGGCCAACCGGTGTCGCAGCTCATCTTCCCGGAGGACCTGGACGAGCATCGTGCCCGTACCGAGGAGCGTCGTCAGGGCATTGCCAGCCGCTTCGAGCGCCGTCTGCGACGCAAGGACGGCAGCGAATGCTGGGTGATCACCTCCGGAACCCCCCTGCAGGACCGACAGGGACGCTTCGCCGGCTCGTTGAGCATTCACGCTGACATCACCGCACGAAGGATGGCCGAGCAGGCGCTCCAACGCGAGCGCGACGTCATCGCCCGCATCGCCGAGACCAGTCCGGCCGGCCTGGTCACGCTTGATCGTCAGGGCCGGATTACCTTCGCCAATCAAATGGCTGAACGCGTCCTTGGCCTCACCCGCGATGCGATCGTGCAACGCACCCACAACGCACCTGAGTGGGCCATCACTGACTACGACGGACGCCCGTTTCCCGAGGCCGAGCTGCCCTTCGCACGGGTGATGGCGACCGGCCAGCCAGTGTTCGACGTCAGGCACGCCATTCAGTGGCCGGATGGTCGCCGCCGCTTGCTGTCTGTCAACGCAGCGCCTCTGCGCGACGCGAATGGTGAGGTGGATGGTGTGGTCGCCACCGTGCAGGACGTCACAGATCGGATTCACACCGAGCAGGCACTGCAGGCCAGTGAGGAGAAGTACCGTCACCTCGTCCAACACGCGCCCGCCGGCA
>Ga0073932_1007260_pt1 | contig 10823 bp, 7 predicted proteins | sample DewCreD2012metaG_FD_76967 | JGI IMG/M metagenome (GOLD analysis project Ga0073932, IMG submission 76967) | Hot spring sediment bacterial and archeal communities from British Columbia, Canada, to study Microbial Dark Matter (Phase II) - Dewar... ...
GCAGATGTCCACGGTCGTGCTCCCCAGCCCCGAGCAGAAGCCTCCGTCCAGCACCAGTTCGATCCTCCCGTCCATCGTGCCGAATACCTCAATCCCGCTGCGGCCTCTCTTGGCGGAGATGAATCTTCCGGTGAGCGACGCGGGTCTGTCAGTTCGGAGACGCCGCGGACTGCGACGGCGCCCGGGCCGCCAAGGCTTCGGCGGCCAGCGCCAGGTAGTCTGTCCTCCCCTGAGACAGCGCCCGCTTGAGGGGGAGAGCCAGGGAGGACAGGTGATCCCGGATGAAGCTCTGCACGGCTTCGGCGGTGATCGCCGCCTGTTCTACTGCGCCGGATGCCAGTGCATAAGCCTGCTTCATTTTGAGCCAAGCCAGGAAACCGGTCTCAGCGGCCACGTGGTCCGGGGCTTCACCGCCATCCGGCAAGTAGGCAAAGGCGTAGTAGTATCCGCGCAACTCGGACAGCAGCCCTCCGAACTCGGCCAGCCCGCGGTAGCTGACCTCCCTGGCAGAGACCGGTCCGGCGGGCAGGAACACGGAGTAGTAGAGTTCTTCGCTGCCCTGGGCGACGGCCAGCCGCGCGGCCTCCGCCAGGGATGGAACCCGCACGGCGGCCCCCAGAGCAGCGGTGCTCTCTCTCCAGTCAGGGCCCGGGCAAGAGAACAGCAGGCTCAGGAGACGCCACTCTGAGGCTTGCTCCAACAGCGACTTCTGGACTTCATCCATCGGGCATTCCCCCTTTACGGTCCCGCTTGCCGCAGCAGCGGCGCCCATCCGGTCCGCATCTTGCGTGCGCCTGCTTCGCCGTGCGATCCCTGCCAGACGGCGAAGGCCACTTGTGTCCGTTTGCCAGGGGTGAAGTCCGAAGGCAGCGGCCTGCGCAGCACCACCAGCCAGCCATCCTTGCTCCGGATGCCCCTCCCATCGGAACGGGTTTCCGCCGCCGGGGCCAGAGTGCCCGGACCCTGCGCAACCAGGTCTTCGACGGGCGACTTTCGCGGCCCCGCCCTGCGATTGCCGAGGGCTTCGGCGGGCGCATAGCGTCGGGCCATGGCCTGCTGCCCGGCCGAACCTGGCTCCGCGGAGGGCGCCTGGAATGGGTAGTGATCAACCGCGGCATTAGGGTAAAGGGACTGGATGCTGTCGGGGCGTCCGTTCACGGCTGCTTGCCAGTCCGCCCTCCAGAAGATGATCTCCACAGGACGCCCCAACTCCCCCATTTGCGGCGCCGGCGGTTCGTCGGCAGGGGAACGTGGAAGTTGAACAGCGCAACCGTCCGCGAAGCGGCCCGGGCCGGGCGCATCGTCCAATGTGGCGTCCAGCCATTGCAGTCGGAACGCAATGTCGGTCCCGTTCGTAAGAGCGCGGACCCGGATCAGCATCGTGGAGGGAGTCATCAGTCTCGGCTCCACCAGGTCTTGCAACAGCAGAGGCCCGGAGAACTCGGGGGCGTTGTTCCATGCGGGATGCTGGGGATCCGGCGGCAAGGTGGAGGAGGCGGCAGCTACCACTTCCGCCGTTGTGATCTGGCGCTTCGAACAGGAGGTCCCGCATGCCAGGAGCAGGACCGCCAGGTACGCCGGGGCGACTTTCTTCATGCTCGCTCCTCTTCTCACGGGCAATTGGTCCGGATCACCCGGAACTTTGGATCGAACGCCGGCCGAATGAAGACCGGCTCCCGGACCGGAACGCGCACCGCGGCGACGCCTTTGTCATTCGTTCCGGTCACCGTTTCCCCATCGCGCCGCCAGCGCTCGACGGCCGACTCCGTGGACCCAAACAGGCACAGCAGCGCGGCCAGATCCGGATCCCTCGACGCGTTGCGGTAGACACCTACGGCATGATCCGCGCCCGGTCCGAACATCTGTCTTAGGAAGGGCATGGGGACGTGCATTGGCGGGATGTAATACACATTGGGCTCGAGCCCGAACTGCGGAAACAGCGGCAAGGCCACCTTCCGAACATGCACCAGGTAATCAATAGGGTTGTCCGGCCGTGCTTGGGATGAAGTTGAGACCCAGCCGGCCATCCGGATCTTGCCAATGCAGTTAACGAAACACTGCGGCTGGAGTCCTTGTTCGATCTTCGGGTAGCAGGCGATGCACTTCTCCGAGGTCCCGGTCATGGGGTTGTAAAAAACCTTCTTGTACGGACAGGCACGCACACATTCCTGGTAACCGCGGCACCGGCCTTGATCCAGGAGCACAATGCCGTCCTCCTGTCTCTTGTAGATGGATGCCCTAGGGCAAGACGCCAGGCAAGCGGGGTAGGTGCAGTGGTTGCAGATCCGGGCCAGATAGAAGAACCAGGACAGATGCGGCAGCGAAAGGCTCAGCCCGTGGTCCACCCTGCCGACGCAGTCGTCCTCGCCCGTGTTGGGGTAGGCATAGTCCTCCGAGCCCGGCTTCCAGCCCAGCACGCGTTCACCGGCTGGCGCGGACTCAAATATCGTCTTTCCTTCGTAGACGCTTCCGCGCCATTGCCCGGACCCCAGCGTCTCCAACAGCTTTACGTCCCATGACAGAGGATAGAAACCATATGGCTTGGTTTCCACGTTGTTCCACAGCATGTACTCCTGGCCCCGGCCCGAAGTCCAGGTGGTCTTGCAGGCCAGCGTGCAAGTCTGGCAGGCGATGCACTTGTTGATGTCGAAAACGGCGGCGAACTGACGTTTCGGACGGCTCTCGGGGTACCAGTAAGACATCTCCCTGCCAATCTGCCAGTTGAATACGCGAGCCATGTCTATTTCTCCTCTCCGGTCGTGAAAAAGTTGCCCGCCAGGTAGGTGCTCATTGCCGAAGACTCATAAGCCGGCCGGATGCCCAGAGCGGCTGGCCGCCAGAGTCCCGCGGCGCCCAAACCGCCCGGTTCGGCCCGGGTAATTCGCACCACGGCCTCCCGGGGAGCACCGGTGGGGCAATGCACGTCGGGCAAAAAACCCTTGCCGATGCCTTGACCGAACATGTTCTTCCGCACCAGTGAGTCGGTCATCCAGGTGGGCTTCAGCCAGCCCCGGGTGGCCGACTGATGCGAGCCTGAGCGAAACATGGCCTGATACTTCGTCCTCGGGTTCTTCGCCAGACCGTCCGGCCGGGTCCGATGCCCCTCCACCGAACCAGGGGTCGCGCCATACATGTTGAACCACATCCGCGTGACGCCACGCGGCGTGCCCGGATAGTAGCGGGCGCGGCATAGAAGGCGCGCAAACTCCATATCGCGCTTATTCCTTTGCCAGCCGCGGTAGGGGCGGTCTTCCGGATCGGGATCGATCCAGACATAATCGCCGTCCTGCACGCCAAGTTCTCTGGCATCCAGGGGATTGATGTCCACGTAGCCTTCCCCCACAAACGGGCTGCGCTTGTCGCGGCGGTAGATGTCTCCGAACGGACCGAACAGAATTGCGATCATGTCCGTGTCGATGGGCGTGGTGTGGGCGCCGTGGCGATACTTCGGCGTGTGGAAGATGAAGCGGAACCCCTCTTTGGCGCGGGGATGCGTGGTCGCCCGGAGTTCGGGCCAGCTCAGAACGACGTTGCGGCCGCAGCGAACTTCGCAACTGAGGTCGGCGCGGGCCACGCCGTAGGATTCGGGAGAGGCGGGACGCAGCGCCTCGTGCTTGGGGGCCACGATCACATTCGGTTCGTAGAAGGTGGAGTCGACCGGCTCGCGGTGAACGGGGAGATTCTCTCCGGCTTCGATGAATTCGTCCTCTTCGCGGTAGAACTCCAGGCGCCCGCTCTTGGTGAACCAGGGACGCGAGTCGTTGACCTGCTCGTAGCCGACGGCCTTGGGAGAGGTGCGGGAGTTGAGCAACGCCGGAACGCCCTGCCGGGCCTTGGCCTCAAGCTCGGAAAAGCGGAACCCTTTGGTGTTGGAGGAATGATCGAGGATGCGCTGCAAGTAGACCTCGGTTTGGGCCTCCCGCACAAACTTCCAGTAATCCAGAAAGCGCTTGTCCCCGGTCAGTTCCGCCAGTTTGGAGGATACCAGGGCCTCCACCTCGATGTCTCCAATGGTGCGGAAGATGCGCGGATCGGGTGTGCGCGGGAATACTTGAAGGAAGGGGTTGGTTACCGAAGCGGTCATGTCGGGATGCTTCAGTTCGGCCCAGGAATCCACGCCGAAGACGATATCGGCCCACTCGCAGGAGGTCGACCACCACCACTCCTGCACGGCGATCATTTCGATGCGCGGCAAAACATTGACCACGGTGTTGTAGTGCCATTTGACGTTGCCCAAAATCGAATTGGCGTTGGCGAACCAGAGTGACTTGGTGGGCGTAGGGATGTGCGTCGAGCCGGTCAGCAGCCGGTTGCCGACCCGCAAGGGATGATCCTCGTGATTATAGTAGTGCGCGGATTCAGCCCTCCAGTATTGCCGGGGCCGCGCCGGTTTGGACGGGTCCAGTTCGATGTCAAACGGGTTCTCGTTGATGTATTGGGGCGAGCCGTTGAACAGCGCCACGCGATAGTTGCCGGCGTAAGAGCCGACGTTGCCTCCGATGCGCCCGACGTTTCCGGTGAGCGCGGCCAGCAGGAAAATGTCCCGGTCCTTGTTGTCGTTGTTGAAGAACTGATTGGGGCCCATGCCCACCGCGAACAGAGTCGTCCCCGGATTGCGGGCGATATCCCTGGCCAGCGCCTGGACGGCTGCGGCCGGGGCCCATGTCAGTTCTTCGACTGTTTTCGGATCGAAGTGCGCGGCGTACTCGCGCACAAGATCGAACACCGGCCGGCACCGCACTTTCTGCCCGCTGTGAAGGGTGACCTCCACGCTGCCTTCCAACAACGCCTCTCCCACATCCGAATTGTTGCCGACCTGATCGCGAGTCAGCGCTCTGGGGCGGTTTGCCGCCTTGTCCCACCAAACGGAATCGCCCCACTCGCGCCGCAGGGACTCGGGGGCGATCATCTCGTCGTGCGTCACCGCCGGGGGTTCCGGCTCTCCGGGCTTGAGCGTCCGCAGGCTGCGCAGTTGCGCAGGACCGTCCCCGAAGACATCCTGTACTCTCAGGCATTTGAGGGTGTCCATGCGGACCAGCAGGGGCAGGTCCGTCCACTGCCGGACGTAAGCGGCGTCGTACAGCTTCTCCTGAAGTATGACGTTGGCCAGCCCAAGCGCCAGCGCCGGGGTTACTCCAGGCCGGACCACAAGCGCCGTATCCGCCTTGCTGGAGGTCGCCGAGTACTCGCAGGCGATCACCACCACCCTCACCCCTTTCAGACGGGCCTCAGTGAGCCAGTGGGCGTCCGGCATCTTGGTCGTGATCCAGTTCATGCCCCATACCACGACCGTTTTGCAGTGCTCCACCGCCGACAGGTCAAACTCGACCGTTTGCTGGCCGGTGACCATGGGATGCCCAGGAGGCAGATCCGTGTGCCAGGAATAGTTGTCAAAGCCGCGCGCGCCCAGCGCTTTGTCGGGACCCACGCCGCGGATTTGAGCGTCCAGCAGGGCCATGGAGTTGGCCATGCGATACAGTCCGAAGACCCGGGTGATGCCGAGCAGCGGCATCCCGCCCCGAAATTTCAATACCTGTGTTCCCGCCCCCTGGGTGGCCTCGATGGTGACTTCGTCATAGTGCTGCGCCTTCAGCCGCCGCTTGCCTTCTTCACCGGTATAGGTTTCGGCGATGTTCTTGAGCGCGGCGGCCACAATGCGCGCGGCTTCCTCGTGGGTGACACGCAACCACTGATCGCGGCCCCGGTTGAAGTAATCACGGGGAGGAAGTCCGTCCTTGCCACGCGGGAAGCCGGCGTCGAACCAGCGCTTAAACCCGGCGCGAACCATGCACTGGTTGACCCTGCGGTCCCCGTAGAAGCGGCGGGTCAGTGCCAGGCCTTTCTGACAGACTCGCGGATCCCAGCGGTGGCTGGCGCGGTTTCCGGCCAGATCGGAGGCTTCACCGTATTTCATCGTCGGTCCGAGACGAACGATAATTCCGTCGCGCACGTACGCATTCAGCAGGCAATTATGCGTGTCGTTGGGCGCGCACAGAAAGGTGAACTTGGAATCGTATTTCCAAAGATCGCGATAGACGCGTTCCCAGCCGCGTTGCGGGTATGTCGCCAGAGGATTGGAGAGGTCATCCGAGCCCCAGGTGTCCCCGGTGGCGGCTACGAGCGCGCCGAAGCCGGAGGCCGAAAGCATTCCCATGAACTCGCGGCGGCCGATTGCATGTTTCAAGGCTTTGCCCCCTCCCAGGAGCGAATAAATGCGACTACATTCTCGATTTCAGCCGGCGACAGGGCTCTCCTGGCCGGCGAAGGAACAAGGAAGCCCTCCATCACCGTTTGCCGCCGCCCTCGGGAAATTGTTTCCACGAGATACGAGTCGGCAGCGACAGACAACAGAACCTGGTTGTTCAGGGCAGGCCCCTCGCCTCCTTCGCCATTGGCTCCGTGGCAGCCGGAACAGGCCGCGAGGAAGATCTGTCTGCCCGCCTCCGGCTCGCCACGCACCCAGCGCCGCGGGCTGCTCTGGATCGCTGCCGGCACCCCGCCAAGGGATCGCAGGTGGGCGACCACCGCGCGGATCTCGGCGGGACGAAGCCCTCCGTCGATTTCTCCCCATGCCGGCATCTTCCGGCCCGGGCGGCCGCGCTTCACTGTCTGCACAAGGAAATCGTCGGATACCAGGCCGAGGAAATCGGGGTTCGCAATGGAAGGGAAGTTCTGCACGCCAGCCGCGCGCAGCCCCTCGCCTTGCCGGCCATGGCAGCCTGTGCAGAAGGCTCCAAACAGAGTACCGCCGTCCGCGGCGAACTCCCGCTCCCCGAGCTTCTCAACACGAATACGATCCTTGGGCTGGTATGTGCCCGGCAGATCCAGCCGTCTCAGGGACAAAGTATAGAGAGTCAGAAGCTCGATCTCGGAATCCGGCCGGCGAATGGGCGGCATCTGCGAACCGGCCACCACGGCCAACGGCGAGCGGAAGTGTTCGGCCATCCAGTTCGCCAGCGTGCGCTCGCCGCGCACGGCGCCGGGCGCGAGCTGGCCCGGGTCTTTGAGCCCCACTCGCGTCAGGTCCGGACCTTCATCCCCGCCTGTCCCGCTCAACTTGTGGCAACCCAGACAGCCGCTTGACAAGAAGACCCCTTTCGCCTCGATCCATTTGGATGCCCCGATCCGGGTGTCCAGATAAGCGGTAAGTAGCGGCAGGTCGCCGTCGGCAATGGGCCCGAACGAAGCGCGCCAGGGTCCCCCCGCGGCCTGCGCTGATTCCCTCAAGTGGCCCTGATACCAACTCCGGTCGTAGCCCCGGATCCCGGCCGCGGACAAATCCGGGCCTTCCATGCCCTGGCCGTTCGGACGCAATGTCGCGCCCCGGCCGTCCAGCCTGTGACAGGCCAGGCAGTCCAGGCGTTCGAACGCGTGCTCCGCGCGCCGGAGAACTTCCAACCCCGGCGTGCCCAGCCCGGTGTGGCACGTTCCGCATCCGGCTTGACTGAGCTCGCGCGGCAACATCGGCTGGGGCCAGAATTCGACCCGCCCGTGTGCGTCCGCCTTCTCTGTGGCGCGGCCCTGGCCCCCGTGACAGATCGTACAGCCGAACTCCGCCGGATCGTGAAAAACGGGCCGGTGCGGCGTGAGCACTTGGTCTCCCACTACGTTCTGCTCGCCCGGCCCCATGCTGACGTGACAGCTCACGCAACGGTCGCTGAGTCCCAGCGCCGGATTTACAACTTGCCGCAGTTGCACCCGGATGCGGCCCTCCTCGGTCCTCGCCGTTCGCTGGATCGACCGCCACTCACGCAGCAAGTTCTCCTGGACGGCGGATGCAAGCAGCAGTCCGAAGGCCCCCACGCTGGAGACCAGAAGCAGATACTTGGTTCTCTTCAGGTCCATGGCGTTCTAGTGAGAAGGCCACTGGGAAGACGACCAGTAGAAATCCCAGTTGGGGCCCCGAAAATAGGTGCCGATGATGGTCAGCACCGTAAAGCCGCAAAGGAAACAGGTGAACAATCCCAGGGCGCCGGCGCGCGCTGACCCATAGCGCTTCACCAGCCACAGAGAATAGAGTCCGTAGACAGCCGTCAGCACGGTGCCTGGATTCACGGCGGTAATGATCAATTGCGGGATGTGGGGGAACCACTGGCGGAGCCAGCCAAAATGGATGGCAAACGCCTCGATGCCAACGGCGGCCACCAGGCCCCACAGGATCGACCGCCGCACCAGAGGCCAACCGCCCGGGCCGCCGAACCATCCTCCGGTGCCGGCGTCCTCCCGATCCAGGAACGGGATCAGCCCTAGCCCGATCAGCACAATGGACGGGATTGCGATGCCCCCCACGAATGCGGAGAAAGCAACCATCTCCTGCAAGCCGAGGAAGTACCAGGGCGCCTTGGCTGGATTCTCCGGCACCGCCGGGTTGGCGAGTTCCTTGAGCGGCGCGTCCCAGGCCAAGGATAGGACCAGGCACAGAAAGACGGTCAGCATCAGCACCGCAAGCTCGGCATAGAAAAGGTGAGGCATCGAGGGCACCGTGTTTTCGGGGCCCCGTCCGACCACCGGCGTCCGTCCTTTCACGATAGCCGCCAAGTGGTACGTGCGTGCGGGAGCTTGCGTGAAGATAGGGTAGACATCCTCCCCCGGGGGGCCCAGCCGGCGATCGGCATCGGCGGGCCGGGCCAGTCCCCCATCCTTGCGGACTCGCCAGATGTGAACGGCCAGCAAAGCCGTCAACACCAGCGGCAGGATCATGACATGCAACAAGTAAAATCGGATCAGCGCCTCGGCGCCCACCTCGTCTGAGCCCAACAACAACAGTCGCTGAAATCCACCGGGATCGAACCAATCCGTGATCCTCAGCGCGTCGGTCACTTCCCGGGGGGACTGAGCAATGTTGGCCCCGATGGTGATAGCCCAATAGGCGAGCTGGTCCCAGGGCAAAAGATACCCGGTGAATGACAGTCCGAGCGTAGTTACCAGCAGCCCCAGCCCGATCAGCCAGTTGAACTCGCGCGGCTTGCGATAAGCCGCGGTGTAGAACACCCGGGCCATGTGAAGGATCACCGCCACCACCATGACGTTCGCGGCCCAGCGATGAATGTTGCGGATGAAACGGCCGGTGGGAACGACAAAGTGGATGTCCTTGATCGAATCGTAGGCAGCGTCCGGATAGGGTTTGTAATAGAACATCAGCAACACGCCCGTGACGAGGGTGATGAAGAACGCCGCGGCGCTGGCGATCCCCAGTCCCAAGGTCGTGCTCCAGCGCAGGCTCCAGAGGTGCGTGCGCACCGAATGCAGGTGCAGGAAGACGTTGCCAAAAACGAAGGTCGACCGCGTCCGGTCGGTCGCCGGCTTGCCGCCGCGAAAGGCCGCTTCCCAAATCCGGCGTGGCGCGGCGCGAAGGTTCTCTCGGAATTCCTTCAATGCCGTGGGTGGCGTCGGGCTGCTCTTCATGCGGACACCTTCGAACCGGAAGGAACCACCGCTCCGGCATCGACCGTCAGCGAGTTGCCCGAAAGGCTGACCTTCAGCCAGGGCAGCGGTTGCGGCGCAGGTCCTCTGGTCACGGAGCCATCGGCTGCAAAGTGTGAGCCATGACAGGGGCACTCAAACCCCGCGGGGGTGGGTTTCACAATGCAGCCCAGATGGGTGCAGATTGTCGACAGCGCCCAAACGCCGGACTCGTCGCGGAACACGGCAACAGGGCGTCCGGAGGGGACAAACGCCTGCCCTGGTTGCAAGTTCTCGGGGAGGTGAATCCGGAATCTCTTCGAAGGGGAAGCCAGCACGGCGGCCTTGGGCAGCCGGATCATTCCCAGCGTCGCGAACAGAAACGCGGATGCCGCGGCCCACAACGAGGCCAGCCCCAGCCAGTCGCGGCGAGGCAGTGGCTCAGGATCCAGCCGGGAGCGGGCGGATTTGGGTTGGGTAGTCATGCACTCCTCCAGTTGGTCTGAAACTCCACGCGCTCCATAGTGATGGCGTCCGCCGGGCAACGTATCGCGCACAGAGCGCAGCGGATACATCTCTGCTCGTCTTTGACGATCGCTGAGTCCTCGGAAAGTTCAGCGCCGGATCCGGTAAACCCTTGCACGGCGAAGCCGAAGTCCTGCCCGCCCGCGAGCCAGTCCAGCGGGACCAGCTTCAGGCATTGAGTGGGGCACACATCGGCGCATCCTCCGCACAGAACACAGCGGGCGCCGTCGAACACGGGACTCACGCCGCAATCCAGGCAACGGGATGCTTCCCGTACGGCTCCCTCTTCGGTGTATCCCAGCTCTACGACAGCATCCGGGGCCTTGAGCCGCATTTCCGGCGGCAAGACCGGCAGCGGGACCCGGCCCAAAGATTCATACCCGCGCTCCCGTTGATAGCGTTCCAGTACGCGATGGGTTTCCACGATCTCGGAGCAGATCCTCCGGCCGGTGATGTGTTCGAATACGGATCTCGCGGCTGCTTTGCCGGAGGCCACGGCGTCGATGAGCAACCGGGTTCCGTGGGCCAAGTCTCCTGCCACGAAGACTCCGGACGCGGTCGTAGCCAGAGTCGCCCGGTTCACTTTGGGCCACCCTGGGCGCGCCATTTCCACGTCCTCGCCACCCGGATCGAGGAAGCTGAGGTCGGGGGCCTGTCCCACCGCCAGCAGGACGGTATCGCATGGGATGGTCTCGAGCGCCGAGTCGTCGAAGATGGGGGCGAAACGGCGCTGTTCGTCATAGACCCTCAAGCAGCGCCGGAAAACAACCCCCTGCACCCGGCCATCGGTCCCCCGCTGAATCTCCAGCGGTCCCCAGCCGTTACGCCGCTCGATGCCTTCCTCATCGCCCTCCAGAATCTCGATGGTGTCGGCTGGCATCTCTTCCAGGCTCTCC
>Ga0073932_1007263_pt1 | contig 10821 bp, 7 predicted proteins | sample DewCreD2012metaG_FD_76967 | JGI IMG/M metagenome (GOLD analysis project Ga0073932, IMG submission 76967) | Hot spring sediment bacterial and archeal communities from British Columbia, Canada, to study Microbial Dark Matter (Phase II) - Dewar... ...
GAAAGGCCCCGCGCAGCGAGTGGGCCATTCAGGAACTCAAGACCACTGCGGGCAATGGTTTGGATGTCGTCATTCGATACCGCTTCAGCCACAAGGCGGATACGTACGAACGCCGTTCGGTGTCGGCGTGTCTGGCCGGCATCTTCCAACGATTCAAGACCGATCTGTCGCAGGTGGAATGGACGGCGCGCTACGTCCAAAGCCTGGCCGGCGGACGCAATGGCCGGGCGATGGCGGGCGCAGAGGGAGAGGGCATCATCGCGCCGGATTGGGATGGGAATGACGGCGCGCCCGACCGCGGCGGGAATGAAAGCGCGCCGGAGCCGTTGGGCGATCGCCATTTCGGACGCCCGGCCATCGTGGCGCCGGCGGCGCGACCGGTGGTCGTCGGTGGGATGGGAGGAGTGGGAGGAACGGTGTTTCGGGAACGAGGCGGGGCGTTTGAATGAGCAATGAGAAATGAGCAATGAGAAATGAGAAGTGGACGCGACGTCCCCGTCGCGCATTCATGATATAAACCTTCTTCCATGCGGCGTGGACGCGACGTCCCCGTCGCGTATTCATGCGACAAAAACTCCATTCGCGCGGTGTGGACGCGACGTCCTCGTCGCGTTCTCTTATGCCCTTATCATGAACGCGACGGGGACGTCGCGACTGCATACGACACTGAGTCTATGATCCAGAGCGCTTAGCCACCACACCTTTCATCACGACGACACGATGACACGACGACACGACGACACAAAGACACCACGCCACCGCCCAACGCCACCGCAAACTCCGATCCATATACCGACCCATATCCACCCCGCAGAAATGAGAATCTCATGAACGACAAAGAAATCCAGAAAGCCACGGACAACAAACAGATCAAACCCTTCGGCGAAGGGCACATGCTCTGGGTGCCCCCCGGCTACGAGGTTGTCACCGAGGCGCCCGCTCCCGCCGAAACCCAGACCCACCTGTGGGACTACATCTGGTTGCTGTGGAACCGCCGCTGGATGGTCGCCCTCGTCTTCCTCCTGTGCGCCGGCGCCGCCACTCTCAAAATGCTCCGCGCCACCCCCATCTACGAGGCCGGCGCCAAACTCCAGATCGAACGCGATGCGCCCAAAATCGTCGCCTTCGAGGGCAACGACACCGCCCTGTCGTCCAACAACGGCGCCGGATTCGTCGAAACCCAGATTCAGATTCTCCAGAGCCGAACCCTCGCCCGGCAGGTCGTCGAACAACTCAACCTCTTCGCCGGCAGGAAGGCCGCCGTAGCCGAGGGGCCTGATGTTCTCGACGCCTTCGGAGTCAAGGACTATGTCAAATCCTTCGTCGAAGGCGTCGCCGACCCCATCCCCACCGAGGGCAGCGCCGAGGACCGCCAGATGCAATATCGCATTGCCGCCTTCCTCGCCAGCCTCGGCATCGCCCGCATCAAAGACACCGGCATCGTCTATGTCTCCTATCGCAGCCCCGATCCGCAACAGTGCGCCGACGTCGCCAACGCCCTGTGCGACGCCTACATCCGCTGGAACTACCAGACTAAATCCGAGTCCTACGCTTACGCCCAGAAATGGGTGGATCAGAACCTCTACGAGGCCAAGGCCAAACTTGAAAAATCCGAGGAAGACCTCTACAAATACGCCGGCAGCGAACAGGTCCTTGTCCTCGCCGACAACATGGAAGGCCTCACCAAAAACTACGAGGCGACCCGCCAGGAACTCGCCATCGCCGAACGCGCCCTCCGGGAACGCGAATTCGAACTCAAGGCCCTCGAGGAAAACAAGACGCCCGAACCCTTGATAGAAGAAACCCGCCTCAAAGGCCTGCGCGAGCAACTCGCCGCCGTCAATATGAAATACGACCAGGCCTTGTTGACCTTCGGAACCGAAATGAATGAGGTCAAGGTCCTCAAAACCGAACGCGATCATCTCGCAGCGCTCATCACCGAAGAGGAAAAGAACGTCGCCACCCTGCGCCAGCAACAGCGCGACCGCGCCTTGGCCGAGGCCCGCCTGGCTTACGAACGCGCCGTGTCCAGCCGCGATTCGCTCAAGCAGCACGCCGACGCGCAGCAAAAGCAACTCGTGGACCTGCAACAACGTCTCGTCCAATACAACATCCTCAAGCGCGAGGTCGAGGTCAACCGCTCCATCTACAACAGTTTGCTGGAAAGCTCCCGCCAGGTCGGCGTCACTTCGAGCCTCAAGGCCGGCAACGTCGCCGTCGTCGAACGCGCCGAGCGTCCGCTCGCGCCCAAACTGCCCAACAAGCCGCGCGGTATTGCGTTGGGCGCCTTCCTCGGCCTGTTCCTCGGCGTCGGCCTCGTCTTCTTCCTCGAATACATGGACCAGTCCGTCAAGACGACCGAGGAGGTCCAACGCCTTACCCAACTCGCCCCGTTGGGCATGGTCCCGCACGTGGGCCCCGCAAAGCGGGGCGCCGGGGCCGTCGCGCCCGAACGCCTCACCGAGGCCCAGCCCACCTCCATCATGGCCGAAAGCATCCGCTCCCTGCGCACCGCCCTGCAATACTCGCGGCCCGGGCGCGCGCCGCAGACCCTCCTCGTCACCTCCTCGCTGCCCGGCGAAGGCAAGACAACCGTCGCCACCAATCTGGCCATCGCCTATGCCCAGCGCGGGCTGAAATCCATCCTCATCGACGCCGATCTGCAAAAGCCCGGCATTCACAAAATCTTCCCCGAAAGCTCGTGCGAAGTCGGTCTGACCGAAATCCTCACCGGAACCAAAACCACCCACGTCAACGTCAAGACCTCCATCCCCAATCTGTCCGTCCTGACCAGCGGGTCGCGTCCGCCCAATCCCGCCGACCTGCTCGATTCGCGCGTCATGCGCGACCTGCTCGCCCTGCTGTCTGAGAAGTTTGACCGCATCATCATCGATTCGGCGCCCGTCCTGCACCTGGCTGCGCCGACCGTCCTGATGCCGCTGGTCGATGGCGTTGTCCTCGTCGCCCAGCCGGGAAAGACGCCGCGCGGCGCCTTGCGCCGGCTGTCGGACAAACTCCGCACCCTCGGCCTGCATGAAAAAGTACTTGGGGTCGTCATGAACAACGCCCGTGGACGCTTCGCCGGCGAAGGGCGCGGCTATGGATACGGCTACGAGTATGGATACGGCTATGGCTACGGCGCGAAGGGCGGCAATGGCCTCGCCCTGCCCGGCAATGGAAATGGCAAGGGCAATGGCCGCCACAACGGCAACGGCAATGGCAAAGTGACAGCGAATGTAAACTCGACGTCCCCGTCGCGTTGATTCGTGGCTTGTGCCGTGAGCCGCGCAATTTCTGATTGGCGTCCATTCGCGTCGATTCGCGGTTAGCGGTTCATACTCGCAGTTCGCAGTTCGTATTCGAGGTTCGTGGTTCATAGCTCGTGGCTTGTGCCGTGAGCCGCTGTTTCGTCGTGCCTTTGTGGTTACCGTGCAGATCACTCCACCCCTCTGTCACTCAGTCCCTCTGTCACTTTGTCACTCTGTCACTTGCGGTTATTCTCTCAGCTACTTTCCCGTTGACTCGCAACCGCCCATCGTCCTATGGTGTCGCCCGGCGCGGATGCAGCGCGCCGCGTTGACTTCACACGACTTCGGACATCACCCCTCGGAGGAGGCGACTATTGCTCATGGAGAAGACCTTGCAGATCGGACCCGAAACCCGCGTGCAGACTTCGGGACAGGGCGTATTCAGTGAACTCGGCGAACAGAGCGTCCTGATGCATCTACGCGACGGCATCTACTACGCCCTCAACGAAGTCGGCACATCCATCTGGAAACACATCCAGGAGCCGATGACCTTTGCCCAACTCGTTGACCGCCTCATGGACGAATACGAGGTCGAACGCGCCGTCTGCGAGGAAGACACCCGCGCCATGCTCCTCCAACTCTACGCCAAAGACCTCGTCACCCTCGACGCCGAGTAGCCACGCCGTTCTGTGGACGCGACGTCCGCGTCGCGTTGTTCCTCAGTCGCGTTTCTGATCTGTAACGTCGTGTCGTCGTGGTAAAGAATCGAACGCCTGATATGGACACCTCTCTCGACATGCCTTGGCTGAACCACCTGCGCTGGACCTTCCGCAAGGCAAGGGCCGTCCCGCGCCTGCGATCGAGCCAGTGGCGCGCGTTGCTCGACGCCTGGCGCCTCCTGCGCGAAGTCCGGCGCCAACTCCGCCACCGTCCCTTCGCCGAAGCCCGCGCCTGGCTTCTCTCCCAGGCGTCCGCGTCTGCGTCCGCATCCGCGGGCAAAGAGCCTCTGGCTTTGTCTTCTTCCATAACGCGACGGGGACGTCGCGTCCACTTCCGCCCCTCTTCTCCTTTGTCCCGACCGGTTTCTCATTTATCATTTCGCATTTCTCATTGCCCATCAAACCCCTCCGACCCTCGCCTCCTTTCAGTTCGCCAAACCCTCTGGGCCGTGGATCGCGCTTCATGGTTCGTGCCCGGCAAATGCACCTGCCTGCATCGCGCCCTGGCCGCACGAATTCTACTTTCACGTTCCGGCCATCCTTCGCGCCTCCACATTGGCGGACGCCTGGACCCCTCAAAGGGATTCGAGGCCCACGCCTGGCTCGAAATCGACGGACGCGTCGTCCTGGGCGCCCTGCCCGATCTGGACACTTACAGGGAGTTTGAAGGGCAAATTGTTTGACGGCAAGTGACAGAGAGGCAAAGTTACAAAGTAACAAAGTGAAAAGTGCCGCGTGACGGGCGCCGAGTGCCGCGCGATTCCTAATTCGCGTTCATTCGCGTTGATTCGCGGTTCGTGGTTCGCGGTACGTGGCTCGTGGCTCGTAGCTCGTGACGCGTGTTTGGTGCCGTCGTGTCGTCGTGGTGAATTAAGATCGCCTGGCCCCTCTACTTTATCACCACGACACAACGACACAACAAAACCACGAGCCCCTCTGCCCCCGTCGATTTCTCATTTCTCATTTCTCATTTCTCATTGTCCACCTCATGCACATCTACTTCACTTACAACCTGACCATCCACTCCGACGTCGAACTGCCCCTGTGGCCCGCGGACGGCGCCCACGCCACCCGCCCCGACGACATCGTCATGGAACGCCGGCCCGCGCGGCCGCTGTCCCGCGAACTCCCCGAAAAAGGCTACGAATTCCACGTCTGCCCCAAGGGCGGCGAACTCGTCTCCCAATACATCGGGGCCATCCGCGTCTCCCCCGGAACGCCCGTCCACATGCAGGCCATCCCGCTGCCCGACGCCTCCGAAAAACTCCTCGCCCATTTCCTCAGCGGCAGCGCCCTGGCCATGGCCATTCACTATCTGGGCTATCTGCCCCTGCATGGCTGCGCCGTCCAGATCGACGGACGGAACGCCATCTTCATGGGCCTCAGCGGCATGGGCAAATCCTCGCTGTGCGCCGCGCTGTGCGCAAACGGCGCCCGCATCATCACCGATGACATCTCCCCCGTCGGCTGGATCGACGGCCGCGCCCACGTCATGCCGGGATATCCCCAGATGAAACTCAATGACGACATCGTCGAATTGCTCGACATCCCACGCGACGAACTGGTCGTCCTGCACGAGCTGCATCACAAAATGGGCTGGCGGCGCGAACAGGACCGCTTCGACGCCCCCCAGCCCATTGACGGCCTTTACTTTCTGGGCATCGGGGACCGCGAACTTCGGACCCTCGACGGCCTCGATGCCTTTCGCCTCCTGCAGCGCCACGCCACTCCTTCGCAATGGGGCTTCGAGGGCGGCCGGGACCATTTCCTCGCCTGCGGACGGCTGGTCAAAGAGGTTCCCACCCGCGCCTTCATCCGCGAACGCGACCTCGCCCAACTCGATTCCCAGGCCGCCTTCATCACCGCTCATCTCTAATCGCAGTTCTTGACTTGGCATGCGTCTCACGTCACTCGCCGCACGTCCCTCTGTCATATAATCACACCTCACACCGTCACACCGTCACACTGTCACACTGTCACTTTGTCTCTCTGTCACTTTGTCACTTGCAGTTCAGTCACTTGCAGTTCTGCCCCTTTACCCGTCGCCCCACGCCACACCTTACGCACAGGTATGAATCGGAGGATTTTCCATGCGCGCCGAGCTCAATGATCTGATCACCCGCCGAATGGAAACGGCCATGGTGGACGCGGACATGGCTCCCAGCCGGCGTTATCTCAGCCTCTGCCCAGAGACCGATCTGGTCTTGGCCGCCCTGACTGCGCCTTGGCGACAGGAATCGCGGCAACGGGTCGCGGGGCTGATCAATGATCCGCTGGATTGGGACTGCGTGCAATCTATTGCCGACGCGTGGCGCGTACAGCCTCTGCTCTATGAAACCCTGCGTCTGCTGCGCCACCCCCGCACCCCGTCGCATGTTTTAGAGATGCTGGCGATTCAGCATCGGACGAACTCCCAGCACAACCTGCAGATGGTGGCAGAATGCTTGCGCCTTGTGGCCTTGTTCCGCCAGCATGGCATCTCTGCAGTTCCATATAAAGGGCCGTTTCTCGCAAGCCTCCTGTATCCCAACCTATCTGTGCGACGGCTGGGGGATCTGGACTTTCTGTTGCGCCGGGACGAGATCGACAAAGCGGTGCAACTGCTCTTAAGTCAAGGATTCCGGCCTCAGAATCCGAACAAGCCCATCGACTCAAAAAGCCTCTTCAGCAAGATTCGAAACTATGAAGTCAGTCTGTACAGCCGGGATGGCTCTCTGATGGTCGAACTGCACTGGAGCATCATCCCGCCGGCCTCGCTGTTCCGGCTGGAGCCAGACTTTTTCTGGAATTGGCTTCGGCCCTTCCGGCTTCTGGGAGTCGAGGTTTCGCTGTTTCCCCCCGAAGAGCAGTTTTTTATCCTTTGCCTGCACAACGAGAAGCACAGCTGGCGTTCGGTGCGGCCATTGGTTGACATTGTCCGCATGCTGGACGTCTATCCCAACTTGAACTGGCAGCGGGCGCATGACATCTGCCAGCAATTTCGGCGTTACGAGGCCGTGGACGTCACACTGCGCCTCATTCAAGACATTCTGGGCGTCGCCGTGCCTGAGGGAGCCTGGACAGGGCGCTTGTCGCCGGAGCGGCTGGCGCATCGCGCCGCTTTGATTCGAAGTCTGATTTTCCGCCCGGCGTTCAGTTTTCCTGGTTACGCGGAATGGTCGCGATGCCTTGAGCGCGCGCGCTTAATCAATGGGGGGGGGCGTTTTCGCCCGGCGCGGCCCACCCTCCTGGGTTATGCGCGAGCTCTGCTGGTTCACGAAACAGAGGACCAGTGCCACGTGTCTCCGAGCCTGCGCCATTGGCCGATTTTTTACTCCATCGTCCGTGTCCTGAGGCAGATCAAATACCAGGTGTATGGCCGTTTTCGGTGGCCGGCGGTTTCCGCGTGAACAATAGCCAGCAGATTTGATTGAACGGCTGGCGCTGTCCTGAGCAACGTGCGATTCAATAAATACTTAGAGGAGAAACCTTCCCTGTGACCTTCTTCCAATACATGTCATTGCGCCGTTTTCCCCGAAGTTTCTTCGCCGCTTCAAAGGCTCTCGGCTGCTGTGCAGTCCTGTCCATCCTGGCGTCCAGCGCGGCGCCGGCCATTAACGACGTGACATCCGATGTGATCCGGCTGGGGAATCCATCGTTGATACGCTATCCCGACGCCTATCATGCGTATGCGCGAAACGTCTGGGACCTCAAGGCATGGAATGGAGGAATATATATTGGACAGGGCAATAGTGGCAACACAGAGCCATGCCCCAACGCAGGTCCCGTGATAGTCAATCGATACGATCCCGCCGCTGGAGGATTTGAGGGTATCAATCTCTTGCCGCAGGAGCAAATCCAGCGTTTCGTCGAACTGGACGGGAATCTATGCATTCCCGGGCATGATCCACAGGACGGCGTCTCAGACGGTTACTACACCTATGACGGCACAGCCTGGACGACACAGACGCTGGCGAATTTTGTCCATTGCTACGACGTCCGGCGCAAGGGCTCCATTGTCCTGGCCGCCGCCGCCCCGTCAGGAGCAAGCATGTGGGGGCTGCGCATGTCTACCAATAACGGCATTGGTTGGACAGATGTGCCTTTCACCAGTCTGGACCCGATGTGGCCTGTTGTCCTGTCGGCTTCGAGAGTCCACGCGCTTTTTGATTTTAATGACGAGGTTTACTGTACCGGTTTCATCCTCGTTGCCGACGCCGGCGCCACAACCATGACCTATGCAGAACTGGCGCGGGTTGATGTCGTTACGACGCAGGCTGTGGTTCTGAATGAAACGGATCGGGAGGCGATGTTTGCTGGTTCTGGCTTGGCGGCGGGAGATGGTCGCAGAATGGAGCGTTGCCTCCAATTCGCCGGTCATCTCGTTTACATTGCCGCAGAGAACATGAATGGCAGTCAATGGGTTCCGGCCGGTCTTTACCGGACCGCTGCGATGGGTTCTGCCCAGGCCGTTGCGCTTCCTGACAACTCGCTTCCGTGGGACTGTCTTGTCGTGGAGGGCCGGCTGTATGTTCTCGGCGCCTTGGCCGCCGGCGCGGGAGGCTGCTGGATAACGGTTTGTTCGTCCTCGAACCTAAGCACGTGGTCGGAGGACTTCAGGTTTTACGCGAGCGCCTTTGCCCGGTCCTTTGAGTATCTGAATGGCGTCTTCTACTTTGGCTTGGGATGTTCGGAGACGGCGCCCTACCCAACCGCCTCGGGTGACATCCTGTCGTACCCATATATTCCCTCACCAGTCCGTTTGTCTGCCTTTGGAGTGGAATAACATGAGCGCCATTGCAGGGCTCTGGAGCCGTAAGGGCGCCGAAAACGTGGAGGAGGTTCTGAAGCCGTCGTTCGAAGCCATCGCTCACCGGGGAACGGGACCGCGCCTTTTTTGGGCCGACGGCGACGTCGCTCTGGCGTTCAGGCCCTTTGAGCCAGGGCGTGAAAAGGGTAACTGGCTCCGGCAGCTTTTCGATAGCCAGGCCAGGCTTGCCATCGCAGCGGACATGCGTCTCGACAACCGGGCAGATTTGTTCACCTCTCTTGGCTTGCCCCTTGCCGAGCTGAATAATACGCCTGACGAATCAATTGTCCTGGCTGCCTATCGGAGATGGGGGAGGGGTTTTGCCGCGCATCTCCTTGGCGATTTCGCGGTAGCCATCTGGGACGATGACACAAAAGCCTTGATTTGCGCACGTGATCCGATGGGCGTCAAGCCCTTCTACTTTGGCATGTCTGACGATTGGTTCGCCTTTGCCTCCGAGATCAAGGCGCTCCTGTGTTTGCAATGGATAGACACACGGCTGGATGAAAACGGTTTGGCGGACCTCCTCTTGGGGGTGTTTCAAGAACCAGACGCAACGCTCTATCGCGGCATTCGCCAGCTGCCACCTGGGCGCCTGCTTTGTGTGGACAAGATGCGGTCTCGATTGGAACGTTTTTTCGACTGGGATTCGGCGCGCGAACTGAATCTGAAGTCGGAAGACGAGTATGCTGAGGCATTTCGAGAAACATTCTTGCGCTCCGTGCAGCGGCGCATGCGCGGTTCCGGGCCGATTGGAGCAGCTTTAAGCGGAGGCTTGGATTCGTCCTCCATTGCCTGCGCCGCTGCGCGTCTGGCGCGATCCAACGGTCAGACGCCGGTTCACACTTTTTCAGCCATTTTCCCCAAACTGCCACCTGAAGAACTTAAGCGCGCGGATGAACGGGAGTATATGCGCGCTGTTCTTGCCTCAGGGGGAATGAAGGGGCATTTCTTTGAGGCGGATGATCCCTCCGTGTTTACCGACATAGGCTATTTGCTGGAATGCGCGGGTCAGGCGTTTATTGGATTCAATGTATATATCCATCTTGGGATGTATCGCATGGCCGCCGGGAACAACGCCCGCGTCTTTCTCGATGGCATTGACGGAGATTCGGTCGTTTCATCGGGATTTTCGTTGCTCGAGCATTACGCCAGGCGTTTTCGATGGATAAGGCTTTTCCGGGAGGCACGAGCTTTGGAAGTGAACTCCGGGAGACGCTTTCAATTACGCCGTCGGCTTGCCTGGACCATGGGCTTTCGCCCCGCGCTCGCCAGCCTCTGGGGTCGCTTCGATCCCCGCAAACAGCGGATGTCAATCGGACGGCAGCTGAGCGAACACGGATTCAATTCTCGCTGGTCTGAGGATATGAAACTTGCCGAAAGGCTTTATCACTTCGCTCAAGCGTACCAGCAGGCCCCGAACTATCGGGCGGGACATTGTCTGCACATGCGCTATGGCCTGCACGCCTATTGTCTGACACTGCTCGACAGTGTGGCGGCGCGTGCAGGCGTGGAGCCTCGTTACCCCTACTATGACAAGGAGTTGGTGGAACTGTCGCTGGCTACTCCGCCATCGCTCAAATTGAAACATGGATGGCCTCGATATATCCAACGCGCCGCAATGGAAGGAATAATCCCGGACAAGGTGCGATGGCGGTTTGACAAGTCCGACCTGTCGCCCAATTTGAATCGCAGGACATTGGCGATCATAAAGAATGGCTTCTGTCCTCAGAGCGCCGGTATCTGGCGGTTTTACGATCGCGAGTTTTTTCAAAAGCAGATCGCTACGCTGGATCAAACCACGACGGCTGCTTCCAACGCCACCTTGTATTTTCACAAACTGATGGTTCTAGATTGCTGGCTGCGCCAAGGGGAAAAGCGCCAGACACCCCGATTATGAATCCGTTCAAATGGCGATCTCTGGAAGGGAGATGCTCCACTTTCGTAAGCCTTTAGCCGAATTACATTGGCGGAGTGATGATCCGACTCCATTCTGCTTCGCGTCAAGCGAAAAAAGCCTTGCGTGGACACCGCGTATGGGATAGCGTCCAATCCCGTGACGGCA
>Ga0073932_1007268_pt1 | contig 10816 bp, 11 predicted proteins | sample DewCreD2012metaG_FD_76967 | JGI IMG/M metagenome (GOLD analysis project Ga0073932, IMG submission 76967) | Hot spring sediment bacterial and archeal communities from British Columbia, Canada, to study Microbial Dark Matter (Phase II) - Dewar... ...
AAGTATAGGTGTAACAGATTTTGGAAGACTTCCGGATAAAGAAATAGTTACAGGCAAGGAAGTTATATCAACATTGATTCCTAAAGATTTTAATTTTGTAGGATATAACAAGCGTTATAAGGAAAATAAAGATGATCCTGAAGCAATAGTACGGATAGAAAAGGGGCAACTTAAATCAGGAGTACTTGATAATTCTAATCTTGGAGAAGGACAAGGATTGTTATTAAGGAATATATATAAACAGTATGGTCCAGATTTTGCATCGGACTTCCTTGGAAAGATATTCAAGTTAGGAAATGCCGTATTATCATATACTGGATTTACAACGGGGATAAGTGATATAGATATATCTCCAGAAACTAAGGCACAAGTTACAGAAATAGTGAATCAAACATATGCAGAGGTTGAGCAGTTGATAAAAGAATATAATGAAGGAACACTTGAGACATTGCCAGGAAGAAATATGAGAGAGACTTTAGAATTAAAAATACTTGAGAAGCTTAATAAGGCAAGAAACAGATCTGGAAAAATAGTTGCAGATACTGCAAAGAAGGATTCAGAACTGATGATGATGATACAATCCGGAGGTGCAGGAAACCTGCTTAATCTTGCACAGATGAGCGCATGTGTCGGGCAACAATCAATGAGGGGAGGAAGAATTAGCAAAGGATTCAGTAAGAGGACTCTCTCAGTGTTTAAGAAAGATGATTTAGGACCGGCAGCCAGGGGATTTATAAAAGAAGGATTTAAGGATGGTTTGAAGCCCCATGAGCTTTTCTTTATGAGCATGACAGGTAGAGATAGTCTGATGGATACTGCATTAAGAACTCCAAAATCTGGATACTTATATAGAAGGCTTGCCAATGCAATGCAGGACTTGAGAATACAGAACGACTTCACTGTTAGGGATGCAAGCAACAAAATAGTGCAATTTGTGTATGGTGAAGATGGTGTTGATGTTACAAAATCAGAAAACGGCAAGATAAATGTGAAAAGAATAATAGATAAGGTTATGGCGGAAAATTAAACAAATATTATGAAGATATGTTGATTACATGTTGAATGATTATATGCTTTAATTACACGTTAATGAGGTAAAAAAATGGATAACAAAATATTCAAGGATTACGAAAATATTATTCCTGAAAAAATACTTCAGGATGTGAAAGATTCACTTCCAGAAAAAGTGTCTGATGCAAAACTGAAAAAGATACTTGACGCAGTATATGAAGAATACATGAATTCTGTGGCGGAACCAGGGGAATCTGTAGGATTAGTCGCAGCAGAATCAATAGGAGAACCTTCAACACAGATGACTTTGAACACGTTCCATTTTGCCGGTGTTTCAGAGATGAATGTAACTACAGGATTGCCAAGGATAATAGAAGTTCTTGATGGGCGAGCAGAGATAAGCACAAAAATGATGCATATATATTTAAAAAAGCCGTATAGTGAAGGAAAAGATATAAAAAAGATTGCAGAATCAATAAAGGAAACAACATTAAAAGAATATATAACAGAAGTATCTATAGATGTTGCAGATTCGCAGATGACATTAATTCTTGATGAAGCAAAGCTTGATAGAATAAACATGAAGATTTCACAGATAATAAAGAATCTTGAGAAAGCATTTGCAAAAGGATATAGTTTCAAACCAAGCAAAGAAGCAGATAACATCTTATTGGTTAAATCAACAAGTAAAGAGGATGATTTAAACAATATATATAAGCTTAAAGAGAAGTTGCAGGATGTATACATTAATGGAATAAAAGGCATAAAACAAGTATTGCCTGTAAAGAAAGGGGATGAATATATAATAGTTACAGCTGGATCGAATCTTAAAGATGTTTTTAAACTAGAATTTGTCAACTCAGATAAAACTGTGACAAATGATATATTCGAGATAGAGCAAGTGTTAGGAATTGAGGCAGCAAGAGCATCAATAATAAATGAAGTAGAAAAAGTCATTGATGAACAAGGATTAAATGTAGATTTGAGACATATAATGCTTATAGCTGATATAATGACCACTTCTGGAACAGTGCTTGGAGTGAATAGGTATGGTATAGTTAAGGAGAAACCTTCAGTATTAGCCAGAGCATCATTCGAGACGCCTATAAAACATATCATAAATGCAAGCATAAGCGGAGAGGTAGATCATCTAAGGTCAGTTATAGAAAATGTGATGATAAACCAGGTTGTACCGGTCGGTACAGGATTGCCTAGACTTATTGTTAAACAATCTAAGAAGGGAAAAAAATCTGAGAAATCAGAGTAATATGATACAAAATAGAAAAAACATAATACATTTATGAATATATGATTGTGAATATGTAATTATAAAATGTTATAATATGTTAGTGCGAAGCACACGTGAGCATATAACAAGGAGATAAAAATGCACGAGGAAGAAATAAGAAAAAACTTGGCAACAAAAAAATTAGTTATAGGTACAGATGAAACATTGAAGAATATCAGGAAGGGTTTAATAACGAAGGTGTATGTGGCATCTAACTGTTCTGAAGATTTAATGAACGATCTCAGGAGATATTCGAAGATGTCAGGCTTTGAGATATTAGAGACAAAACTACCAAATGATGAACTGGGAGCAGTATGCAAAAAACCGTTCAATATAGCATTACTTGGAGTTTTAAAATAAAATATTAAATAAAATATTTTTTGCTTCATATTTCCTACGGTTTATGAAATGTACAATTATGAAGGTATCAAATGAACAAGCAAACTTACGATGTTGAACTCATAAAGACCGTAAATTTATTTGAGAATGTTACTAAAGCAAGGGTCAAGGATGCATTGTACATGAAGGAATTATTAACATTCATAGTGTTTGAAGGGGACATGTTTAAAGCCCTAGGAAAAAATCTTGAAAATTTAAAGAAAATGGAGTCAATGTTGAAAAGAAAAATAAAAATAGTGGAGTTTAATAATGACATGGTGCGGTTCATAACGAATCTGTTGTATCCATACAAAGTAGATAGTATAACTGTAGATGGAAAAATAGTTACCATAAGAGATGAGGATGTGAAGACCAAAGGTCTTATTATAGGAGCAAAGGCACAAAACTTGAGACAATATGAAAGCATAGTTAAGAAATATTTTGATATAGAAGAGATAAAAGTTGTTTAGTTGAATGATTTTTAGTGAAATGATTAATAGGAGGAAAAAATGGCGAAAAAATCAACTGGATTGAATTCAGCAAAAAAATTAAGTAAGAGGAGAAAGAAATTCAGATATAATGATAAATGGTTTGTGAAAAGAGTTACACAATACAAGAAAAGATCAGATCCATTAGAAGGTGCATCTCAGGCATCGGGGATCGTTCTTGAGAAAACGCAGATAGAGGCAAAGCAGCCTAATTCTGCAATGAGAAAATGTGTAAGGGTGCAGCTTATAAAGAATGGAAAACAGGTTACTGCTTTTGCACCTGGCGACGGAGCTATAAAGCTTATAGACGAACACGATGAAGTGGTCATTGAATGCATCGGTGGAAGACAGGGAAAAACAAAAGGAGACTTGTCAGGAATAAGATGGCAGGTAATAAAAGTTAATGGTCAATCATTGAATGCATTATTACATGGAAAGATAGAGAAGGCAAGAAAGTAATGTCAAAAAATGAAAGTAATATAAAAAAATATTTGTCATTAGGTTTTTCTACTTTTCATATTTTATTTTTCCAATTTGTTTTTTTTTGTTGAAGTTATTTATTATTTTAAAAGGTGATATTATGGAGAAAACAAGGAGTCCTAAAAAAAAGAAAGAATCTGTCTTGAAAAAGTCTGCTGGAGTAAAGGCGAAAAATAAAAATAATGACGTAAGTAATGATGAAAGCGTAATGACTACGAAGCCATCAATTGTGAGTACGGGACATTTAGTATCAGTAGATTACACCGGATCATTAGATAACGGAGAAGAATTTGACAGCTCAAGAAATAACGGACCAATATCTTTTGTTGTTGGAAGCGGTCATGTTATAAAAGGATTTGATGATGCAGTCCGTGGTATGAAGGTTGATGAAACAAAAAAATTTAAGATAAATAAAAATGATGCATATGGAGATGTAAATCCTCAATTGATGCATAAGATCCCAATGGATAAATTGCCGGAGGATATACGAAGGCAGGTAAAAGAGGGAGGGTTTTTAGTTATGCAAAGTCCCACAGGCCAGCAGATACCTGCGAAGGTTAATTCAATAAAAAATAATGAGATAACTTTAGATTTGAATCATCCACTTGCAGGGAAGGATTTGACGTTTGAGATAACGATAAGAGACATATCAGTACCTTCAAAAAACGAACTTCACAGTCATGATCATGAGGATCATGACCATTCTCATGAAGAGGGTGAATGCGGGGACGATTGCGATTGCGATGATGATTCCGATGATTGTTGTGGTGGAAACTGTAATTGTAAATAAAATTAGCAATAGGAAATTATTAGATGAATATTTGATGGATATTATTAATATATTGATGTAAAAATCAAATATTTTATGAACTGAACAATGAAATAAAATGTCTCATCTCGTAATATGTTTAGGGAAGAATTCTCAGGAAAAGATATACGGCTTGCTGAATAAGTTTGACAATATCTATGTAATTAGTGAAGGTATAGAAGAAATTGACGTAAAATCATTGAGACCTGAACAAAAAATATCTTTATTGTTAATGCCTGACATGTCTATAAAGAATTTAAGTGAAGCGTTGTTTTCTGAACTAAAATCACAATTGGCAAAAGATAAAATTATAGATCTGGATATTGCAGTTAATATTTCTTCAGGTTCAGGAAATATACACATGGCAATTATGTCTGCCATAACGAAATTGGGTTATGGCATAAGGCTAGTTGATATTGATGAGAAAGGCAGTATTGTAGAATTATAATTTATTTTTATAATACACTCTTATTTTTTTATACTTATGTATACCCTATAACCTGCTTTTTTAGTTATTTCTCCGGCGTTTCCAAAAACTTCTAGCATCTTTTTTTTAAGACTCTCGCCGCCTTTATTGTGTGGTGCTACAAGCTGAAATAATCCTCCCGTATTAAGATGTTTTGCACTCTCTTCTATGAATTGGAAACAAATTTTTTTTCCTGCACTGAAAGGAGGATTTGTGAGTATTGTATCAAATATTCTGTTTCTGATTTCTGGATGAGAAAATATGTCTGAACAAAGTACTATTGCTTCAACATTGTTTGATACACAGTTTTCTTTAGCACTTGAAACCGCGCGTTCATTAATATCTATCATAGTTAATTCTATTTCGGGATTATTTTTTTTTAACGCAATGCCTATTATACCATAGCCACAACCTAAGTCTAGCAGTTGTTTACCGTTTATTTTAGCATTTTCTATTAATAATCTTGTGCCGAAATCAATTTCTTTGACTGAGAATATTCCTGAACTAGAGTTTATTATTATCTCATTTCCTAATATTCTTGTCTTGAAACTCTGCTTTCTTATGTTTGATTTTGGTTTTGGTGTAAAATAATGCTCCATTTTATGTTGATATTCTATGTTGATAATTATTATCTTTTATTATTTTCTTCTTATAGTTGAATCCTGAACTATTCCTAATAATCTATATGAGAATGCATCAGCAACTCTCACAGTTTCATTAATGCTTTTGGAATTCATCAATATACAATTATTTTTCGTAGTTATAGAATTTTCATCAGTAACATTAATCACTATTATTATTCTGTCAGGACGCGCATCTTTACATGTAGCTACAGGATATTCTGTATAGTTATCTTTATGAAGATAATGTATTCCATAACGAACATCAAAATTAAGCATGTCATAATTAGTTCCTAAAATTCTTTTTATTTCAAATGCTGCAACAGCTATCTTTGATGGTGCTAAGGGGTCTATGGATATGTACATTATCTTGGGTTTGTCTAGATTATTGAATTGTGCTAATGTAAGCATTGTGTTATTGTCAATATATACGTCTTCAGTTTGAAAAGGATTATAATAGAATGGTATAAGATATGGTTTATTCTTAATTGAAAGCTCTAAGTACCATATCTGATCTTCGCCTTTTTTAAACTTGTAATAATCATATACTGCAATATTTTCTCCGTTGAAATATTGGTCTTTTTCAGTATATACTTTAAATATTTTAGGTATGAACACTATTCCAGCAATTATTATAGCTATTAGTAATATCATGAAGATTACAATCAAAGTTGGGGAGAAAGGTTTTTCTGAATTTTCTTCATGATTCTCTTTTTTTTCATCCTTTACTTGATGATGAATCTTTTCATTATCCTTATCAACGTGATTGTTACTCATATAATTATTGCTGTGCAGTCTAATATTTATTTTTATCTCATAATTCCGAGCATCTGATATGCAATACGTTCTTCTACAGCAATTATGTCTAATAGCTTAGCATTCAAGACTATACAGTTTCCATCCGTAAAAATAGATGTATCGGTGCTTATATTGAACAACAAGAAAGGAATTTCTGAAGTTGCATTTTCACATCCGAGAACTGGAAGGGAGTAAGATTCTGATTCTTTGGTTAATGCAAAATACACTGGTTTATCAATCTTTTCATCAAAACTGAATCTCGCATAATCTATATATGCGAGGTCATCAATAGAAGAGTTAGGATTGAAGACCATTGCTAATGCCACACTTTCAGATAACAGTTTTTTTGTGTCATCACTAAGATTGAAAATCTCAAGCTGCGAAGGATAATATTTGAATGTATGTATTTTATCATTTACTTTGACTTTATAACCTTCATTTGTCAGCGAGAATTTATACCCATTATATTTTAATTGATTGTTCTGATTGTCTAGAACTATTGCGAAAATGCTTAATATCATTGATAATGCTATAAACAATGTTACGAATATTATGCCCCATCTTTTTGGTTCTTTTTTTCTCATAAGAATACCTTTTTTGGTTATTGTTTAAAGAACATCTTCTATAGGTTTCTTTTTTGATTGTATTTTAACTTCTTCTTTCATTTGTTGAATTTCTTTAGTTAAATCAACACCTAATTCGTTTAATGCAGCAGCATGCATCTGCATTAATTGCTCTACAATCTGAAGAATTCTTGAAAGCTCTGCTCTCTCTTTACTTAAAGTGCTCAATGCGCCTTTATGAAATCCTATCTGTTCATCTTTGCTTGAAACAGAATTATTATTTGGTTCCTTGTTTTTTGATACATTACTCTTGACTTTAGCCATAAATATCACCAATACTCGTGCATTATAAAGCATTTAAATAGTTTGTGATGATTTGCTATGTTTGTTATATGTATTTAAGCAGTAAAGTTTATGAATAAATTTTATGAATATTATAACTGATTTTATAAATAGTTTTATAAATAAAACAATGATTTCTTTATGATCCGAACTTTATGATCGGGCGGGTAGTTAAACCTGGTATAACGTCCCGTTGGCTATGCTACATATGTTTGTTGGCAATAATTAAGCACCATAATCGGGAAGGCTTCGGGTTCAAATCCCGACCCGTCCATTGAAAATAAAAATATTGTTTTTAATATATGTTAATACTTTTATATTTATTCTTTAATTGTGTAAAAAACGCATAATTTTTAAATAATTAAAAATAACTTTAATACTTATGAAATCGGATAAAGATTTAAAAAAGGAATTTAAGATTATTGCGAGTGCAAATCCTGAAAAATATTATGCAGTGAATGCATTAAAAAAAGAAGGATTCAATAGGCATCAATGCACCAACTGTAAAAAATATTTCTGGTCGATAGAAAAAAGAGATGTATGCGGTGATGCAGAATGTATGAAAGGAGTTACTTTGTTTGATAAGAACCCAAAAAGAAACAGCATGTCATATATAGAAGTATGGAATAAATACAAGGAGCATTTCGAAAGTCTAGGGTATTCAGCAATAAACAGGTATCCCGTAGTTGCAAAATGGAATCCAACAACCGATTTTACAATAGCAAGCATTGCAGCATTTCAACCATTTGTAATATCTGGAGAGGTTGAAGCCCCAGCAAAAAAACTAGTCATACCACAGTTCTGCCTAAGATTTGGAGATATAGACAATGTAGGGATAACGGGCAGTCATTGCACAGGGTTTGTAATGATTGGACAGCATGCATTTGTGAGTCCGGAAGAATGGGATCAGGAAAAGTTTTTCATGGACATATACTCATATGTAACAAAAGTTGTTGGTTTACAAAAAGAGGAATTAGTATTGCATGAAGATGCATGGGCTGGCGGGGGTAATTATGGGCCATGTATGGAGTTCTTCAGCAACGGAATAGAATTGTTCAATCAAGTATATATGATGTACGAGCATCGTGATGAAGGAGATAGAGAATTAAAATTGAAAGTATTAGATATGGGATTAGGGATGGAGAGAATAGCATGGTTTACACAGGGTACAGCAACATTATATGATGCAGTATTTCCTACTGTTTTAGAGTATTTGATTGAAAATACTAAAGTAGATTTCGACCAAGAACTATTTAGAAAATTCGCGCCATATTCATCAATGCTAAACATAGATGAAACAGATGACATAAACAAGTCATGGAAATTTATATCTGAAAAGATGAATATTAATGTTGAATCTCTAAAAAACAAGATCATGCCTATGACAGGAATATACAGCATAGCAGAACATTCAAGATCATTACTGTTCGCAATAACTGATGGAGGCCTTCCGTCCAATGTTGGGGGATTCTATAATCTAAGAGTAATATTTAGAAGAATGATGTCATTCATAGATAAATTTGGGTGGCAGAATTCCATAGACATAAAAAAAGTACTTAGATTACATGCACAATATCTTGAACCAGTATTTCCTGAATTGCAGGATGCAGTCAATGAGGTTTATGAGATACTTGAATATGAGAAGAAAAGATATTATGATAATAAAACCAGAACAAAAATATTAATAGATAGCATAATAAAGAAAGGAGAAAATGTTTCTATAAATAAACTGATAGAATTATATGACAGTCATGGTATAGACCCGTTTGATTTGTCAATATCTGCAAAAGATTCTGGGTTAAACATAATTGTGCCTGAGAATTTTTATGCATTAGTAACTGAAAAACACGATGAGGAATCACGTATCGCCGCAGAAAAAATTAAAACTGCGACAAAGAAGGAAAAACATTATGATGTGGATGACTTAACTACTAACGCATTATATTTTGAACATTATGATTTGGTCGATTTTAAAGCCATTGTACTTAGAATAATACATGATTTAGAAGAAGGAAATTATAAAGTAGTTCTTGACAGAACATGTTTTTATCCTACATCCGGAGGACAACTTCATGACATAGGAACAATAAATAAGTGCAAGGTTATAGATGTTTTCAAACAGGGCAGCGCTATAATACATGTGCTCGAAGATATAGATTTTAAAGAGAAACAGACAGTACACGGAAGAATAGACATTGACAGAAGGATACAGCTTGCGCAGCATCACACCGCAACACATATACTTAATGGTGCTGCAAGAAAAATATTAGGAAATCATGTATGGCAGGCAGGCGCATCGAAAACTTTAGAAAAAGCAAGACTTGACATAACGCATTATGAAAATTTAAACCCTGAACAAATACGCGAAATAGAAGAATTAGCCAATAGGATTATAAAAGAAAATCTTCCAGTATATAAGAGTTTTATGAAGAGAAATGTCGCAGAGGCAAAATATGGATTTAGATTATATCAAGGCGGAGCAGTTCCGGGAAAAGAATTAAGAATAGTTGATATAATGGGATTTGATGTTGAAGCATGTGGCGGGACACATCTTGACATAACAGGAGATGTTGGACAGATAAAAATATTAAAAACTTCTAAAATACAAGATGGTGTTGTAAGAATAGAATTTACAGCAGGATTAGCTGCAGAAAAAACCATTAAAGACTCAGAATTGTCTCTGGAAGAAGTTGCAATGCTTTTAAATTGTAATAAAAAACAAATTCCTGGGAGGGTTAAAGAACTTTTTGAAAAATGGAAGAAAATAGTTAAGAAAAATTCAAAGGAAAAATTTGTACTAGAATCAACTTTAGAGACAGAAAAAAATGAAGATAAGATACTTGAAGAAGCTGCATTAATTCTTAAAACACAACCGGAAAATGTAAAGAAGACAATAGAAAGATTTTTAAGAGAAATAAATTCAAAAAATACTTCTTAGAAAATAGTGCTTAAATATTCACTGAAATCTTCAAAACTGTCTATTCTAAAAAGCATATCTCCATTATATTTATGAAGTTCATCTATTAATTCATATTTTTCCATCAATTCAGGAGTATCAAGCATGCACGTGTCTTTTAATGATTTATAATTCCATTCATGATTCAACAATATCACAGGAATATTTTTCTTAATTATTTTTAAAGCAGTTTTAGGATTGTCTTCAAAAAACAATGTTGCACCTAATGCTTTTGCAACGTACTCTTTTTCAGAATCAAAAATAACATTATGTTTATTAAATTTTAATCCCGTTCTATTCAATGTTTCATACGTTATTATTTTATGATTATCATACAGCTCTTTACTTCTTGAAGTGTTTATAAAAAAATTATTATAGTTCCCATCATTTACCAAATAATTAATAGTCTCTTCAATCCCATAATTTAGGGACAGGTTTAAGAATTCAGGTTTTTTACCCATCTTACGCACAGCATTAAAAACATCATGTTTTGTTATTCCTTTTCTTTTTAGAGGAAGAAGATTATGAACGTCATAAATCACTATCTCTCCATCAGAAATATTCACATCAAAACTTTCATTAAGACTATTCCTGAAAAAATCTTTAAAGTCTAAAATA
>Ga0073932_1007269_pt1 | contig 10814 bp, 8 predicted proteins | sample DewCreD2012metaG_FD_76967 | JGI IMG/M metagenome (GOLD analysis project Ga0073932, IMG submission 76967) | Hot spring sediment bacterial and archeal communities from British Columbia, Canada, to study Microbial Dark Matter (Phase II) - Dewar... ...
GCCGAAAAAAACGCTTGCGCCCTCAAACCCCACGCCAGTTGAGCATTCCTGCGGGTAACTCGATTTTCCCGACCCGCTCGCATCCCCACTACCGTTGACAGGAATCAACTACGCAACCGGCTCCCCTCTTGGCCCCTCCTTTGATTGCGGCTTTTATTGCGTGTAGGATAACGCCTTTCCGCACAAGTCCGGCCGCCGTCATACACCGTGACCGCGATGCGGGATTCGTAATGGAATGATTTTTCCAATGAACCGATGAACGGCGGCGGCCAACGATGGAGACGTTATGGAGCATTTGATTACGGCGCTGGAGCGCCGGTTGAACGATTTCGACGCAGATGTTCGGCGCTCGGCGCTTGAAGAATTGGCGGCGCTTGAAAAGGATATGGAAGCGCCGCCGGCTTCCCGCGCGGTCAATTTGCATTGCCACACTTTTTTCTCGTTCAATGGCTATGGGTATTCACCATCGTATTTTGCCTGGCGCGCGAAGCGGGAGGGATTGCAGGCCGCGGGCATCGTGGACTTCGATGTGCTTGACGCGGTGGATGAGTTTCTGTCCGCATGCGGGCTGCTCGGCCTGAGGGGATGCGCGGGCATCGAGACGCGGGTATTTGTTCCGTCCTTTGATACGCGTGAAATGAATTCACCGGGCGAACCGGGTGTCGCGTATCACATGGGCGCCGGCTTTGTCTCGAGCACGGTTCAAGACCCGTTGCTGCTGTCACGGTTGAAGACGCTGGCGCAAGACCGTACGCGCGGGATTGCGGAACGGGTGAACCCGTATCTCGCGCCCGCCAAGGTGGATTTCGACGCGGATGTGTTGCCGTTGACGCCGAAGGGCAATGCGACGGAGCGTCATTTGTGCGTGGCCTATGATATCAAGGCGCGCGCGCTGTTTCCGGATTCCGAAGCGCGAACGGCCTTCTGGTCGGAGAAACTTCAATGTGAATCGGCCGCCGTGCGAAAGGTATTGGACGATCCGCCCTCATTACAGGCGCTGATCCGGGCCAAGACGATGAAAGCGGGCGGTGTGGGGTATGTGCCTGCGAACGGGCCGGATTTTCCCGGCCTGGATGAGGTAAACGCCTTCACGTTGGAAAACGGCGCAATTCCGACTTTCGCATGGCTCGATGGAACGACCGCCGGCGAGCAGGCGATCGAGGAATTGCTTGGCGTAATGGTGGCCAGCGGCGCGGCGGCGGTGAATGTAATCCCCGACCGAAACTGGAACATCAAGGAGCCGGGGATCAAAGCGATCAAACTGGCCCGGCTTCATGAATTCGTCGCCATGGCGCAGGATCGCGGGATGCCCGTCATGGCCGGAACCGAGATGAATGCTTTTGGCAACCGATTTGTGGACGATTTCAACGCGCCCGAACTCGAACCGGTAATTCCGGCATTCCTGGAAGGCGCCCACATCCTTTATGCGCACACGCGCTTGCAGGCGCACGCGGGCATGGGTTATCTGAGCGATTGGGCGCGGAGGACGTTCGCGAATGTTTCGGATAAAAACGCGTTTTACAGGCGTGCGGGCGAGATGATGCCGCCGTCGCGCGCATTGCCGGCGGCGTTGAACGTTGCGATGAACCTTGATGAAGTGGAGCGTCTGTTGGGAGTGTAATTGTGTGTTCGCATTTGTCGTCGCCATCGCAAGAGAGCATGTTTGATGGCGATGACGATGACGATGACGATGGCGCGTGCGAATATGGGAAGTGAATGATTACGTGGAGGCCAGTAGGATGAAAAAGCAATTGCGTTGGGTGTTGATTGGGTTGTTGGTTTTGACGTCGGCGGGGCTGGCGTATGCAGGGCCGAAGGCGGCCGCACCGGCCAGCCATTTGCGCGAGAGCGATCCGGCGAAGATGACCGCGCTGGACCGCTACATTGCAAAGCCCGATCCCAATTACAAATACGAACTCGTGAACACGTTCGAAGGCGACGGAACAACCGGCTATGTGCTTGGCCTTACCTCGCAGCAGTGGCGCACGGCGGCGGAAGTGGACAAGCCGGTCTGGACGCATTGGGTGACGATCGCCGTACCCAATAAGGTCAAGAGCAAGACGGCGCTCATGTATATTGGCGGCGGCAGCAACAAAGAACAGGCCCCGAAGGGCGGTGACGTCAAATTGCATGTCATCGCAAAGGCCACAAACGCGATTACCGCCGAAATATCGAACATTCCGAATGAACCGCTAGTGTTTTCGGATGATCAGAAACGGCGTTCGGAGGATTCGATTATTGCCTATACATGGGACAAGTACTTGCGCACCGGCGACGAGGAATGGCCGCTGCGCCTCCCGATGACGAAAGCCGTCGTCCGCGCGATGGATGCGGTCCAGGAATTTTGCGCTAGTCCGCAAGGCGGCAAACACAAAGTAGAGACTTTCGTGCCGGCGGGCGGATCAAAACGCGGCTGGACGACATGGACCGTCGGCGTCGTGGACAAACGCGTGGTCGCGATTGCCCCGGCCGTCATTGACCTGCTCAACATCATCCCGTCGTTCAGACATCATAAGGCCGTTTATGGGCGCTGGGCCCCGGCCATCGGCGATTACGAGCACATGGGCATCATGGATTGGATGGAGACGCCCGAATATGCCGCCATGATGAAGATCGTGGAACCGTACAGTTATCTCGACCGGTTGACCATGCCGAAATATATTATGGCGTCTGGAGGCGATCAATTTTTCCTTCCGGATTCGTGGAAGTTTTATTGGGACGATTTGAAAGGGCCGAAATGGATTCGTTATGTGCCCAATACCGGCCATGGCCTCAATGCCACGGCATTTGAAAGTTTGCAGGCATTCTTTGGCGCTATCGCGAACCAGGAGCCGATTCCGGAATACCAGTGGACCTTCGTGGACGAGACGACGGTCCGTGTTCAATCCAATGCGAAACCTTCTTCGGTGAAGTTGTGGCAGGGGACGAACCCCGAACACCGCGATTTCCGCGTGGATGTGGCCGGAGAAATTTATAAGGCCACGGAACTCGCGCCGGAAGCGGACGGCTCGTATACGGGCCGGGTCGAGAAGCCCGCGCAAGGATGGACGGCCTACCTGATCGAATTGCAATTCCCGGGAAAATCCGGTGCGTCGTTCACGTTCACGACACCCATCCGTATCATACCCGACACCTATGAGCATGAATACGTGCCTGTGTCGAATCCGCCGAAGGGATTTATGTCGAAATGACCTCCAAACTGGAATGGAAAGTTTGGCGGCGGATGCGCATGGTAAAATAAATTCATAAGCGCGTTTGTTTGGATTGAAGAAGGGACAGGAGGTTTCTTGGAGAACCGCGCCATGCCGGAACAGGGTTCCGTTGGATGGGTCCAAACGCAGTATTTCACGTTCGCCGAACCGCCGAATGAGATGCAACTCGACTGCGGCGAACGCCTGGGGCCGATTACGCTGGCCTACGAGACGTACGGTGAATTGAATGCGGACCGATCGAATGCGATACTAATCGTTCATGCCCTGTCCGGAGACGCGCATGTCGCCGGGCGGCACTCGCCAGACGATCCGAAGCCGGGCTGGTGGGATTCGATGGTCGGCCCTGGCAAGGGTTTCGATACAGACCGCTATTTCGTAATCTGTTCGAATGTCATCGGCGGCTGCCGGGGTTCTACGGGGCCTTCATCCATCAATCCGGCAACGGGCCGGCCCTATGGCCTGTCATTTCCGATCATCACGATTGCGGACATGGTTCGCGCGCAAACGCATCTGATTGACCATCTGGGAATCGGGCAATTGCTTTCGGTGGCGGGTGGTTCGATGGGGGGCATGCAGGTGCTCGAATGGGCCACGCGCTATCCCGATCGCGTCCGTTCGGCAATCGTCATCGCATCGTCGCACATGAGCGCCGCGCAGGCCATTGCGTTCAATGCCGTCGGACGCCATGCCGTGCTGGCCGACCCGTTGTTTCACGGCGGCGATTACTACGCCGGGGAAGGGCCGTCAAAGGGATTGTCAATCGCACGGATGCTGGCGCACATCACGTATCTTTCCCAGCAGTCCATGCACAGCAAGTTCGGCCGCGCCCTTCGCTGGGCCGATCGGTACAGTTATGATTTCGACAGTGAGTTTGCGGTAGAGACCTATCTTGATTACCAGGGCGAGCAGTTCGTCAACCGCTTTGACGCCAACAGTTATCTCTATATCACGAAGGCGCTCGATTATTTCGATCTGTCGGCATCGTACGGTTCGCTTGAAAAGGCGCTGGCGCGTGTCGAGGCTTCCATGCTGGTGCTGTCGTATTCGAGCGACTGGCTGTATCCTCCGGCGGAATCGGAGGAAATCGTCCATGCGCTGACGCGGCTCGAAAAAGACGTTACTTATTGCTGTATCCAGTCGGATTACGGCCACGATGCCTTTCTGCTGGAAGTGGAGGTTATGGAAAAAATCATCGGCGGATTTCTGCGCAATGCGAGCGAAAAGGGACGCTACTGTGCAAAGAAGCCGGGGTGCGCATGCGTTGCGCGGAACGCCGCCCAGCCGGCCCATCGGGGAAACAGTATCTACGACGGGCGTCGGATTGACTATGAGCGCATCGTGGATCTGATCGAAGACGGCAGCCGGGTGCTCGACATCGGTTGCGGTGATGGTGTGCTCCTATGCCAGTTGATGCGCGAAAAAAACGCGCGCGGCATGGGTATCGAACTGGATCAGGATAGCATCATCAGTTGTGTCCAATGCGGTATTCCGGTGGTCCAGGCGGACATAGACAAAGGGCTGGCGGGCTTGCCCGATCAAAGCCGCGACTATGTGATTTTGAGCATGACGCTTCAGGTCATCAAGCGGCCCGATATCGCCATTCGCGAGATGCTGCGCATCGGGCGGAAATGTATCATCAGTTTCCCCAATTTCGGATTCTGGAAGGTCCGCGCCAAGACGATGTTCTGGGGCCGAGCGCCGGTTACGCGCAATCTACCCTATCCATGGCACGAGTCGCCGAATCGCCATGTGTTGTCCATCAAGGATTTTCGGGCGTTCTGCGCGGCCAACGGCGCGCGTATTCTACGTGAAATTCCGATCTCAAGCCACGGGCGCACCGTGCATACGGCCGATTTCTGGCCGAATCTGTTTGCCGATGAAGCCGTATTCGTCATCACCGCGGCGGAAGGACGCACTGCATCGCAATCCTAGAACAGAAGAAATATGAATTTTATATCCACCTCACGCGCAAGGGATTGCGCGGGGGAATGCGTGCGTAAGCATGCCGCGGATAGCCGATCATCATGGCCCCGCAGACCCGGTGGTTGTCCGGAATGCCGAGCACGGCTTGGATTTCGGGCTTGAATCCGATGGCCGCGACCAGCACGCCTGCCCAACAGGCGCCAAGGCCGTGCGCCTGCGCGGCCAGATCCAGGTATTCGAGCGCGATGGTGCAGTCGCCAAGGGGATCGAAGCCTTCCCTAGAGGCGTGGGCGACGGCCAATTGCGGTGCGCCGCGCAAGATGCGATCTTCGCCTTTGTCATAACTCTCGACCATGCGGGCGAAATACGGGATGGATCGCAATCCGTCGGCGATCAATCGCGAGAGTTCACGCATGGTTTCGGGAGATTCGACGATCACCCAATGCAGCGGCTGGCGGTTGGTGGCCGAAGGCGCCCAGCGCGTCGCGTCTAGCAGGCGCATCAACAGTTCACGTGGCACGGGTTTTTGTAAAAAAAGACGAACCGACCGCCGGCTCTTGAGGACCTGCATCACGGGATCCGCGATATGGTCCATCGCTGCCGGTACGGATTCCAACTCTTCAGGGTGAATTCCCCGCAAGGTCAGCGCCGCGTGCGGACATATCGCGATGCAATGGCCGCAATTCAGGCACAGCGGTTCAAGTTCCGGAACCGCTTCGGGCAAGCCGTCTTTACCCCATCCAAGAATCTGCACCGGACAATCCTGGATGCACCATCCGTCGCGGGCGCAACGTCCGGCATCGGCTGTGACAAGCATATCGAAATCCAGCCGTTATTGTTTTACGCCGGCTTTGGCGGCGGCGGCTTTGGCGGCTTCTTCACGCTGGCGCTGGAGTTCTTCCCATCGCTGTTTGGCCACTTTGCATTCGTCTATCTTTTTCTTGGCCAATTCGATAAGCGTGCGTTTTTCTTTGCCTTGAGTGGTGGTTTCGTCTCCGGGAATGACTGTCAGAATATTGGGGACGCGTTCGTATTCGGCGTTGGCGTCCTCAAAGCGGTGTTCATCCACGGCCTTATTGCCTTTGTCAATCGTATCGCTTGCGGCGTCCAGGACTTGGTTGATGATATCGGTGATATTCTTTTTGATCTGTTTGATGGATTCTTTCGCGGTGCCGGCCTGATCGGCAAAATCCTGATCGATCGCTTCATACAAGCCCATGGCTTGATTGTAAGTGGCGATGGCGTTGCCATAGTCGGACGCCAAGCGGCTTTTTTCGGCCTGGGCTTTCACTTTTTCCGCGGATGCGATAATGCTGACATTGAGTTCACGCCGGGCCTTGCGATCGGCGATGGCGGCATTGGTTTCCGTAATCTTGTCCGCGATGGCGTCATTGGTTTGTTCGTATTCGAGCGCACGGGTGAATGCGTTGAGCGCGTTGGGAAGTTCCTGCTCGGATGCGCCCGGACGGGCCGCCGCTTCCAGGGCCGCGTCGCCGATTTTGGCATAGTGCGCCGACAGTTTTTTCCCGATGGATCGGCGATCGGCGCCAGCCATGTCGTAGGCTGTTTGCCATTCGCTGACGCCGCGCGTAATGGCGTCCTCTGAACCGAACGCATAGAACAAATCGCCTATGGTATCAATTGCCACGGCGTCATGCACGCCCAAGGACACGAAATTGTCGTAAGCCTTGGTGGCTTGGTAAAAGTTTTTCTTTGCTTCCAAAAGATATTGGATTTCCCTCACGAGGTACCAACAGACTGCTTCGGGGGAGGGTGTCGCCATGCCGGGATCGGGTTCGGGCCGCAGGATCGTATACCATACGTCCGCCGTGGTGTCCACGCATTGTGCAAAGAGGTTTGGCGCGCCTTCCTTCAGATAGCCGTTGTAGCCGGAGCCGCGCCGGTAGTCGTCGGCAATCATCGCGCCGGCGTTCGCATAGAAACTCCGGCGATTTTCGATGAACAGTGGCGCGTTGCGGACGTACTCGCGATTTTTCTGGCGCGAAAAATAGGCAAACGAGTCCACGCGCGCCTCGATATCCGCCTCAATGCGTTGTTTCAGGGCTTGTCCCTGCGCGGATGGGTCCATCGAAAACGGCAGCAACAGATCGGAGACAGTCGCGGCAACGGCGCCCATGCGAAATGCGAAATAACTGCCCAGCCCGAACTTGCGTACTTCGCGCAGCAGACGGATTTCATTGTCTATCGCCGCGACGGCTTCCGCTTCGCTCGCGAAAGGCTTGCCCCGATTGAGTACGGACGATCCGGCCACTGCGCCGCGAAACACATCTTCTTCATACGACGTGTCTTCAGTCCGAAAGGCGTTGGAAATGGCCTTTCGCTCCACCGGCACGGCTGTGGCGCAGATCGCACGCCGGGCACGGGATCCCCACGCCGCGGCATCCTGTACCGCCAGCGCCGTTATAATTCCCAACATTACCACCGATATAACGATTCGTCGTCCCATAGTCCCCTCACACGAAATTATGGCTCGCCATCATTGGCATCGCCCTTTCCGCAAGGCACAGTTCTATTTGTCCGCATGGGGTCCCATGAACCGGCATGAAACCTCACGCGCCACTAAAATAACACCTTTGGCCGGATATTACAAGAATTGAAATAAGCCGTTGTGAATAAATGACCAATTCCGTGGCGCAAACTTTCAAGTCTGCGAAAAAAAGGCCTATTGGGTAGATCCAAGCCGATACGGCCGTCTGTGCCGCACTGCCGGGCCAATTTACAAAAGGCGGGTTGTTTGCCCGTTTGCCGGACGATTTGCGATAATGGGCGCCATGGGCGTGGCGTGTCCGCGCAAGGGAGCGATTATGAGAAAAAAACGTATTGGGGCAGTCACGTTTGATTTGTGGGACTGCCTGTTTGCCGACGATACCGACGAGCCGAAACGCGCGGCGGCCGGACAGCCGCCGAAACCGGTGGCGCGCCGGGAACTCGTCCATCAGTTTCTCGGCCGCCATGCGCCGATCGCGCGTGAAATTGTCAATCTGGCGTATGATGTGACCGACGCGGCCTTCCGTAAGGTCTGGCACGACCAGCACGTGACGTGGTCCGTCCGGGAACGGTTGGGCGTGTTGCTGGCGGGTCTCAAACGGACATTGCCGGAAGACGAATTCGCCGAACTCATCCGTCTGCACGAAGAAATGGAACTCGAATTCAGCCCTGATCCGGCTCCTGGCGCGCTCGATGCGCTCCGAGCGCTGCACAGCGAGTATCCGCTGATTGTCGTGTCGGACGCCATCTTCTCGCCGGGCCGTGTTCTGCGCGAACTATTGCGCAAGAACGGCATGTTTGAATGTTTCGACGGGTTCGTCTTTTCGGATGAAATCGGCCGGTCCAAGCCCGCGCCGGAAATGTTTCAGGAAGCGGCCAAGGCCGCCGGATGCGACATCGAAAGCATCGTCCACATCGGCGACCGACCGCATAACGATATCGGCGGACCTCACGCGGTCGGTGCGCGCGGCGTACTGCTCACGGTCATTAAAAACCGGCCCCTTGAAGGCCATGTTCCCGACGCCGTCTGCGACGATTACGGCAAACTTCCGGCCATTTTGAAAGAAATGAATGCATAGAAAGGAATAGCAGTACATGGCAGCAGTTCCGCGTTTTCTCATTGTTGATGGTTACCCGAAATCCAGCCGTGATGAGTTCAATCAGGTGGGCATGCGCCTTGCCTGGGAACTCTACCGCGACATGCTTTTGACCTATCTGCCGGACGCGGAATACGACGTCTGGCTGTCGAGCGATCCCGGAACGAACCCTCCCTCAACCGGCGATCTCGAAAAATACACCGGCGTGCTGTGGCCCGGATGCAACATCACCATTTACCATCATGACGACCCGCGCGTGATCGCCCATCTCGACCTCGCCAGTCGCGCCTACGAAGCGGGTGTGCCGCAATTTGGCACCTGCTGGGGTATCCAGTTGGCCGTCGTCGCTGCAGGCGGCGAAGTCAAGGCCAATCCTAAAGGCCGCGAGATGGGCATTGGCCGCAAAATTCGCCTCACGGAAGCGGGCCGGGTACACCCGATGTACGACGGCAAACCGCCCGTCTTTGACGGATTCGTCAGCCACGACGACGAAGTTACGAAACTGCCGCCGTGCGCGACCCTGCTGGCCGGCAACGATTTCAGCGAGGTTCAGGCGGTATCGGTCACGTACAAACGCGGAACCTTCTGGGGAATCCAATACCATCCCGAATACGATGTTCATGAAATGGCCCGCCTGATTGTCGCGCGCGAAGAACGGCTGACCCAACAAGGCTTCTTTCGCGATCACGACGATATGGCCGCCTATGTGGACAGGCTCGAAGCGCTCCATGCGCAGCCGGATCAGAAGTATTTGCGCTGGCAATTGGGCATTGACGACACGATCCTGTCCGCGCCGGTCCGCCAGCGCGAATTCATCAACTGGATTGATAAACTTGCCCTGCCCAGCGCCGGACTGCCGCCGCGGAAAATATGAAACCTGACGCGGACAATATCCCGCTTTTCTTGAAAAGGTTTGGAAAAACTTCTTTTCACGTGAAAAGAAGTTTTTCCAAGAAGAGCCTCTTCCCGTTATTCATTCTTTTCGGCGTCCTGCTGGCCATTGCCTGCACCGCATGCGGGCAAACGAAGCGCATCCTCATCGTCGGCGACAGTTGGGCCGCGAGCATCGCCACCAGGGCCGTTGGTATGCCGGGCTTCGGTTCCTTCGACGGCATCCTTGCGCAGAATGCACTTCCGTACACGACACAGGGCGAACTCACTGCATGGGGCGGACGCAAGGCGAGCGATTGGGCCAAGCCGGAGAATCTCCGAAAGATTGCCGACGAACTCAAGCGTTATCCGTCCATTGATATCGTCCATCTGATTATCGGCGGCAACGATTTTCTCGCCGTCGCGACAAAGGGCAAGAGCATCGCGTCGTATACGCCCGAAGAGCGCGCGGCCTTCTGGAATACCATCGAAACCGACATCAAAACAATTGTGGATTACTGCCTCGCGCAACGGGCAGACATGAAGGTTCTGATAAGCGACTACGACTTTCTCGACGCCGCCAAGGCCCAGGCCGCCTATCCCCAATTCAGTTTCGGCGGCGCCACGCCCCGCGAACTGAATGACGCCTTCGTCGAACTCGGACGCCGCAAACTTGCCCTCGCGCAACGGACCAAGGGTTGTTATTACGTCTCGAATTGGGGTGCCCTGCAATGTGCCTATGAAGATCCGCAGGGCGGTTTGCCCGTGCCCGGCGGTCCGCCGGACTACACACCCTACGCCGGCGGCGATCCCGACAAGCCCATGCCCGCCGAAGCCCACGTCGGCGACGGCATTCATCCCACCGATCCCGCCCACCGCAAACTTCTGCAACGCTGCATTGACCAATTCTACAAGGCGTGGCTCACCGACGGGATATCCCGTGTAGAGTGAAAAAATAACCTGGCAGCGTGGCGCAGACTGTCAAGTCTGTGCAAAAAGGGCCTTTTTCGGTAAATCCGCGCAGACTCGACAGTCTGCGCCACAAGTTTCGACATTTATTCACAACCTCTCAGACCATGACCCTGGATTCGGCAGTCAAGATCGGATTCTACGTGCTATCCTCTGGATGTCGTGGACCTTGTGGACGAAATGGACAAGAAAAACAATCCCCTTGCGGGTGAAGTCCACTGGGTCCACAATGTCC